>Ga0315556_1000698_pt1 | contig 20924 bp, 23 predicted proteins | sample SalMarSW160310MG_FD_202112 | JGI IMG/M metagenome (GOLD analysis project Ga0315556, IMG submission 202112) | Salt marsh sediment microbial communities from the Plum Island Ecosystem LTER, Massachusetts, United States - Salt Marsh Sediment SW1603-10 ...
TTCAGGACTGGCTTTTCAGGCACATCGACGAGGTGGACCGCCCGTTTGGCGCCCTTTTGCGCAGCCGGGGCCAGAGCTAGAGAACGTCTACGCCGGCGCCACGGCTTGACCTGATAAACTGAATGAACGATCATTCATCTAACGCGGAGGACCTCATGCGACTCGACGGAAAAACAGCAGTCATTACGGGTGCGGCGTCAGGCATTGGCCGGGCAACCGCAGAGACGCTCGCCGCCGCCGGCGCCTACACCCTATTGGGCGACGTTGCGGTGGACATGGGCAAGGAGGCTGCCGAGGCGATCCGCGCAAAAGGCGGGGGTGCGGAATTCGTCCGGCTGGACGTTACCGATCTGGCGTCGATCGAGGCCTTTCGTACCGCGATCTCCTCGCACGGAAAGCAGGTCGACATCGTGGTCAACGTCGCTGGCTGGGGAAAGATCGAGCCCTTCGTGAAGAACTCACCCGATTTCTGGCGCAAGGTGATCGATCTGAATCTACTCGGGCCGATCGCCGTGACGCGCGCCTTCCTCGACCCGATGATCGAACACAAGGCGGGCAAGGTCGTGACCGTTTCGAGCGACGCGGGGCGGGTGGGCAGCCTGGGCGAGAGCGTGTACGCGGGCGCCAAGGGCGGCGCGATCGCCTTCACCAAGTCTCTGGCGCGGGAAATGGCGCGCTTCAACATCAACGTGAACTGCGTTTGCCCCGGTCCGACCGACACGCCGCTGCTGGCGGCCGTGCCCGAGAAGCACCGTGAGGCGTTCGTACGCGTGACCCCGATGCAGCGCCTGGCCAAGCCCTCCGAGATCGCGGACGCAGTGCTGTTCTTCGCCAGCGCGCGCTCTGACTTCATCACTGGCCAGATACTTTCGGTCAGCGGCGGCCTGACGATGGCCGGCTGAGAATTTCCATCTCCATTCAGAAGAGGCCAGCATGTACAAGTTGAAAGCCGCCGAGTGGCGCCCGCAGCACTTCAAGTGGCAGGTTACCGACCGCGTCGCCACCATCACCCTCAACCGGCCGGAGCGCAAGAATCCGCTCACCTTCGACAGCTACGCCGAGCTGAGAGATACGTTCCACAAGCTGCAGTATGCCGAAGATGTGCGCGCGGTCGTCTTTACGGGGGAAGGAGGCAATTTCTGCTCGGGCGGCGACGTTCACGACATCATCGGTCCGCTGGTCAAAATGGACATGCCGGACCTCATGAACTTTACTCGCATGACCGGAAACTTGGTCAAGGAGATGCGCACCTGCCCGCAGCCGATCATCACCGCGGTCGACGGCATCTGCGCGGGCGCGGGCGCCATCATCACCATGGCGAGCGACCTGCGCTACGGTACCCCGGAGTGCAAAACCGCCTTCCTGTTCGTGCGCGTCGGGCTGGCCGGCTGCGACATGGGCGCCTGCGCGATCCTGCCGCGGATCATCGGCCAGGGGCGCGCCGCGGAGCTGCTCTACACCGGGCGCAGCATGAGCGCAGAGGAAGGGCTCGCCTGGGGCTACTACAACCAGATCGTTCCGGGCCCGAAGCTGCTCGAGAAGGCGCAGGAGATGGCGCGCTCGCTGGCGCACGGTCCTGCCTTCGCACATTCGATGACCAAGAAATGCCTGCATCAGGAGTGGAACCTCTCGATCGAGCAGGCGCTCGAGACCGAGGCCGAGGCGCAGGCTATCTGCATGCAGACGGGCGACTTCGAGCGCGCCTATACTGCCTTCGTCAACAAGCAGAAGCCGCAGTTCGAGGGCAACTGATGCGCCCTGGGGGCGGGCCCGGCCGGCACGCTCGCCCGGCGGGCGCACGAGCGCCCGCCCGCGCAGCCCGATCCCCGGGCTACGTCGAAAGTCTCGTCTCCGACCCGCGCCTGGTCGAGGAGAGGCGCGGCCAGGTCGTTCGCGCTGCGGTGAAACTGTTCGCGGAGCAGGGCTACTACACCACCACGATTCAGCAGATCGCGCGCGAGGCGGGGGTAAGCACGGGACTGGTGTACCAATATTTCCGCGACAAGGACGACGTTCTGCTGCTCGCGCTGATGCTGGTGCTCGACAGCTACGAGCAGGAGATCCCACGCCGGCTGGAGGGCATCGAGCACCCGGTCGAGCGGCTGTGCGAGGCGATCCGGACCTACTGCACCATCGTCGACCGCTGGCGCGACGCGACGGTGCTCACTTACCGCTCGACCAAGTCGCTGCGCGCTGAACGCCGTGCCCTGATCATGGAGGGAGAAACGCGCACCAACCGGATGCTCGAGGCCTGCATCCGCGCCTGTATCGACGCCGGTCACATGAGGCCCCTGAACGAACAGCTGCTCGCCTATTCGCACGTCATGTTCTGCCATGCCTGGGCGCTCAAGCACTGGGCTCTGCGCGACCGCTATACCCTGGAGCAGTACGTCAGCGAGGGATTGCGCCTGCTGGTGGAGCCGTTTCTGACCGCAACCGGGCTCGAGGCGCACGCCGCGGTGATGCGCCGCAACCGGCGCTGAATCTTCACTCCGCGTCCGGCTGGCTCGCTGGCTGTGCGCGCTGAAACGCCTCCAGCTTCATGCATTCCTCGAACACCCGCAGCGCGGTCGGAGCGTGCGACAGGTCGCATTTGAAGCGCTCCGCGTTGAAGACTTGCGGCACCAGGCAGCAATCTGCCATGGTCGGCGTGTCGCCGTGGCAGAAGCGACCCGCCGCCGTGCCGCGCACCAGGTCGGCCTCGAGCTTCGCCATGCCGTCGTGGATCCAGTGCTGGTACCACTTGTTCTTTTCCTGCTCGCTGTGCCCGAGCTCGTTCACCAGGTACTGCAACGCGCGCAGGTTGTTAAGCGGGTGGATCTCGCACGCGACCAGCAGCGACAGCGACCTCACCCGCGCGCGGCCGAGCAGGTCCTTCGGCAGCAACGGCGGGCTGGGATGCTTCTCTTCCAGGTACTCGATGATGGCGAGTGACTGGGTGAGCAGCCCGCCCTCGTCGGCGAGCGCGGGTACCAGCGCCTGGGGATTGAGCGCAGCGTACTCGGGCTGCCGATGTTCGCCCCGTGCCAGGTGCACGAACCGCGGCTCGTAACTCAGCCCCTTCAGATTCAGCGCGATCCGGACGCGGAACGCCGCCGAGCTGCGGAAATAGGTATACAGCTTCACAGGGCAGGAACGATCTTCACCTTCAGCTCGCCCACCCCCTCGACGCGTGCCTCCAGTACATCGCCCGCTTTCACCGGCCCGACGCCAGCCGGAGTGCCGGAGAAAATCAGGTCGCCCGGCTCGAGCGTGTAGTACTCCGAAAGGTAGGCGATCTGCTCCGGCACTGACCAGATCATGTCCGCAAGGTCGGCCTTCTGGCGCTCCTTGCCGTTGACCGTGAGCACGATCGCGCCCTTTGACGGATGGCCGATCTTGGAGGCCGGGGCAAGCGCGCCGCAGGGTGCCGCCTCGTCGAAGTCCTTGCCGAAATCCCATGGCCGACCATGGTCCTTGCCCCATTGCTGCAGGTCACGGCGCGTCATGTCGAATCCGACGCCGTAGCCAAAGACGTGCTCGTTGGCCTTGCCGGCGTCGATGTGGCGGCCGCCCTTGGCGATCGCGACCACCATTTCGGTTTCGTAGTGGTAGTTGGCTGTCTTGGGCGGATAGTGCACGTCGCCGCCGAGCGGCACCAGCGAGTGCGCCGACTTTATAAAGAAAAACGGCGCTTCGCGACCGTCGCCGCCCATCTCCTTCTGGTGCTCGACGTAATTGCGGCCGACGCAGAAGATGCGCCGTACCGGAAAGCTGTCGGCCGAGCCGGCGAGCGGAAGGGAGGGGGGGGTCCAGATCGGGATTGCGTAGGCCATGCTGTCCTCTAACAGTAAGCGTTCGGGGGAAGGGCAGAATTCTATGCCTTGGCGTCGAATTCGCGCTGCAGGATTTCGCGCAGCTTGAAGCGCTGGACCTTGCCGGTCGCGGTGCGTGGCAGGGTTTCTACCGTGCGGATCCACTTCGGGCGCTTGTGACGCGGCAGCCTGGCTTCGCAGGCCCGCGCGGCAGCGTCTATCGCTTCTTGCGGGTCGCCCTCGGCAGCCAAAAAGAGCGCCAGCCGCTCGAATCCGTCCGCGTCCTGCAATGGCACGCAGACCGCCTCGGTGATCGAGTTCTCGCCCAGTACGGCCTCCTCCAGCTCGCTCGGCTTGACCCACTGCCCCGCCACCTTGACCAACTCGTCGGAGCGCCCCTGATGGGCGTAGAAGCCGTCGGCGCCGCGCACGAAAACGTCCTTGGTGCAGAACCAGCCGTCCAGGAACTGTTCGCGCGTCTGCTCCTTGCGGTTTGCGTATCCGAGCGCGAGCGCGGGGTGGCGCAGCCACAGCACGCCCGGCTCCCCGATCTCTGCTGGGTGCCCCTCCAGCGCCACGAGCCTGGTCTCGACGCCCTGCAGCGGCATGCCGGTGTGCTTGCCGCTCGAGGTGCCCACCGGGGTGACGATCGCGACACAGAACGTCTCGGACATGCCGTAGACGGAAAGGATCTCGCGACCCACGCTGTGCCGCCATTGCGCCACCATGGATTCGGGCAGGCGCTCGCCCGCAGCGAAGAAGTAGTGAACCGCGCGGAACGGCGCGAGCGCCTCCGTGCCGAGCGCAAGCAGGCGACGATAGAACGACGGCACGCTGAAGAACGCCGTCGGACGATGCTCGGCGACCAGCGCGCACACGTGTTCGACGTCAGACCAGTCGGCACACAGCACCGAGGCGGCACCGACTGATAGCGAGCCGAGCAGGCCGTTCTCCAGCCCATAGGCGAAGAACATGCGCGAGGTCACGAGCACCTTGTCGCCCGGTTGCAAGGCGATCGTTTCGCGCATCGTCTGGCCCGCCGGCAGGACGTCCTTGTGGGTGTGGATGATGCCCTTGGGCCGGCCGGTGGTGCCCGACGAGTAGAGCCAGAATGCCGCGTCCTCGGGGTCGGCCACAAACGGCGCCGGGTCCGTCTCAACCCGCGCCAACGCCTCGCCCCAAGTCGGAATGCCCGGCGCTGCGCCACCAGCAATCACGATGCGCCCTTCGCGCGCCAGGGCCTGAACGAAGCCCGACAGTCTAGCGGCAAGCACATCCTCGACGATCGCCAGCCGAGCGCCGCTGTCGGAGCGCACGAAGCGGTAGTCGTCCTCGGTGAGCTGGCTGTTGAGGGCGATCGCGACGGCGCCGCGCCACAGGCAACCGAGCCACGCGGCGGCAAGGTCCGGCGTGTCGCGCATCAGCAGCAACACGCGGTCGCCAGGCTCGACGCCGAGCGCCGCGAGAGCGCTCGCAGCACGTTTGACCTGTGTCGCGAGTTCGGCGTAGGTCACCACGTCTGTGCCGCAGATCAGGGCTGCCCGCTGTCCGTGGCGTGCGAGCGCCCCCGCCCCTAGAAGATGTTCGGCCCCATTCATGTCAGCCGCTACGATACTCCGCCGTAACGAGAAGATTGAATCGGATCGCGATCCTGATCAATTCCGCCGTACATTGCTGCATTGGCAAATGCAGAATCCGGCTCGGCCCTCCCCCGGTTGCGAACGCGCGCCTCACCGCGGTCGAGCGGCCCCAGCTGGTCGCTCTGCTCGATCGCTTGCCAAGCCGGAAAAAAATCGGGGCGCCGTAGCGCCCCGATTACTGCAGGAATGGAATCTTTCGCGGCGTTAGCCGTTGTAGGCGCTTTCGCCGTGTTCCGCGATGTCGAGGCCTTCGGTCTCGGCCTCGTCGGTTACCCGCAGGCTGGTGAACATGCCGATGATCTTGAGCAGGATGAAGCTCACGACCGCCGTGTAGATGATCGTGAAGCCGACTGCCATCGCCTGCGTCACGAACTGCCCGCCGATGCTCTTGATATCGCCGCCGAAGCCCTGGCCGCCGAGACCCGGCGAGGCGAGGATACCGATTCCAAGGGCGCCGACGATACCGCCGATCGCGTGGACGCCGAATGCGTCGAGCGAATCGTCATAACCCATGGACTTCTTCAGGTAAGTGACGGACCAGAAGCACACCACGCCGACGACTAGGCCGAGCACGATGGAGCCCATCGGGCCGGCGTTGCCGCAGGCGGGCGTGATCGCGACCAGGCCCGCAACTGCACCCGAGGCGGCGCCTAGCAGGCTGGGCTTGCCCTTGACGATCCACTCGATGAACATCCATCCCAGCACCGCCGCGGCGGTCGCGAGCTGCGTGTTCATCATCGCCAGGCCCGCGCTGCCGCTGGCTGCGACCGCGCTACCCGCATTGAAGCCGAACCATCCGGCCCACAGCAGCGAGGCGCCGATCAGCGTGAAGGTCAGGTTGTGCGGCGGCATCGCGAGCTTGCCATAGCCTTTGCGCTTGCCGAGCACGACCGCCGCCACCAGGCCGGCGACACCGGCATTGATGTGGACCACCGTACCGCCGGCGAAGTCGATCGCACCCATACCGCCGATCCAGCCTCCGCCCCATACCATGTGCGCGATGGGCGCGTACACGGCGAGCAGCCACAGCCCGAGGAACCACAGCACCGCCGAGAACTTCATGCGCTCGGCGAAGGCGCCGATGATCAGCGCAGGTGTTATGGCGGCGAAGGTCAGCTGGAAGGCCGAGAACACGAACTCGGGAATCGTTCCGGACAGGCTGTCGGGCGTAACCCCGGACAGAAAGGCTTTGCCGAAACCGCCGACGAAGCTGTTGCCATCACCGAAAGCCATGCTGTAGCCGAACAGCGCCCACAAGACGGTGATGAGGGAGAAGCTGACGAATACCTGCATCAGCACCGAGAGGACGTTCTTGGCCCGTACCATGCCGCCGTAGAACAGCGCGAGGCCGGGGATGATCATGACGATCACCAGCACGGTCGACGTGAGCATCCACGCCGTGTCGCCCGAGTCGAGCTTGGGCGCGTCCGCCGCCAGCGCCGGGACGGCGAAGCCCGCGATGGCAGCAAGCAGCGCCAGATTTGCAAGAAGCTTTCTCATCTTCATCTCCCTATAGCGCCGCCGCATCGGTCTCGCCGGTGCGGATGCGAATGACTTTTTCCAGATCGAAGACGAAGATCTTGCCGTCGCCGATCTTGCCGGTGTTGGCTGCCTTCTCGATTGCCTCGATCGCCTGCTCGAGGATTTCGGTCTTGACCGCGGCCTCGATCTTCACCTTGGGCAGGAAATCGACGACATACTCGGCGCCCCGGTAGAGCTCGGTGTGACCCTTCTGCCGGCCGAAGCCCTTGACCTCAGTGACGGTGATGCCCTGAACGCCGATCGCCGAGAGGGCTTCGCGCACCTCGTCGAGCTTGAACGGCTTGATGATTGCGGTAACGAATTTCATATGTTGGCTCCCTGGCCGGACGGGCGAACTGCGTCGCCCGCGCCGTGCCTTTAGAACGATTTGCTGAAGGTCAGGACCGCGGCGGTCTTGCCCGCCTCATATCCGGCGAAGCAGTAGGCTTCGCCAGCCGCGCAGCTGTCCTTGGCGTCGGTGCCTGTCAGCGCGAGGCCGATCGTCCCCACCTTGTCGATGTCCTTGCTGACGCTCACGCTGTAGTCGGTATAGCTGGCGTCGCTGAGCCCGCTGACGGTCTGATGGCCCAGGTGGGCGCCCACGGACAAGCCGCTGCCCATGTCGTAGCTGCCCGAAAGATCGAGATAACCGCTGCCCGAGGTCTTCGAGCCGTCGGCTTTGGTCCAGCCGAACAGGCTGCCGGTGGTGACCGAGTACTTGGCCTTGAGCCACTTGTAGGTCAACGCGCCGTAGAGCTCGACTGTGTCCGGCTTCGCATTGCCGCTGCTCAGGTTATCGCCAGGGTAGTTGTAGGTCAGGATACCGACGTCGTAGCCGAGGTCGCTGGAGATGCTCCCCGTGTAGCCTCCGTACACGTCCCATTCCATGCTGGCGCTGGCTCCGGTAGCGGGGTCGCCGGGCGTTTGATCGCTTAGCCAGCTTATGTTCGAGCCCCAAGTGCCGACGTAAAAGCCGTTACTGAGGGCGTAGTCGAAGCCGCCTTGTATGGTCGGATTGCCCTTCGTCTGGGCAATGCCGCGGAAGATGTACTCCGAGCCGATCGTTACGTTGGCGCTAACGGCGGGTTCGTCCGCTGAAGCGAGGATAGGGGTGGCGAGGGCTGCCCCGACCGACAGGGCGATTAAGGTCTTGCGCATGGCTGAGTCTCCAGAGTTAAAAGGTGCGTCTAGTCCATAGCACCTCCTGTGCCAGGAAGTTTTCGCAATTAAATCAATTGGATTTTCGTTCTTAGTCCAGGCGCAGGCGACTCCATGCACCGGTTTAGGGCGTTGGCCAGAGGTGCTGCCCGAACCCGGTGCAGCCGCGTGCTACACTCGCCGCCCCGCTTCCGGGGCCATCGCCATGATCGACAAACACCTGCTCGACGAACTCGGAGACCGTGTCACGGAGGCGATGCGCCGCTCCCCGGCGCAGGACCTGGAGAAGAACCTGCGCGCCCTGTTGGTCGCCTTCTTCGACCGTTTCGACCTGGTTGCGCGGGAGGACTTGGAGGTCCAGAAGAAGCTCCTGGAGCGCGCGCAGGCGAAGCTCACGGCGCTCGAGGCCCGGGTTGCAGAGCTGGAGTCGGGCGTCAAGCCACCCGCGGCGTAAACCTATCCACCCCCCGGGGCGTTGCTCAGATTGGGACAACGTCGCGCAAAAAGGGGGGAACTTCATGCCGCTTGCAGTCGTCGCCAGCCGCGCGCTGGCCGGAATCGACGCGCCCGAGGTGACCGTGGAGGTTCATCTCGGACCCGGGTTGCCGGCGTTCCACATCGTCGGCTTACCGGATGCCGAGGTACGTGAGGCCAAGGACCGCGTGCGGGCGGCGCTGAATCACGCCCGGTTCGAGTTTCCGGCGCGCCGAATCACCGTCAATCTGGCGCCGGCCGATCTGCCAAAGGATTCAAGCCGCCTCGACTTGCCTATCGCCCTAGGGGTGCTCGCGGCGAGCGGGCAACTGGCGCCCGAGGCGCTTGCAGGCCACGAGTTCGCGGGCGAGCTCTCGCTTACCGGCGAGGTGCGGGAGGTTCGTGGCGCGCTCGCCATGGCGCTGCAGGCCCGTGCCGCGGGACGCGCTTTCGTCCTGCCTGCCGGCAACGCGCCGCAAGCCGCATTGGCCGAGGGGGCGCGCATCCTGCCCGTGCAATCGCTGCTCGAAGTGGTCGCACACTTAACCAGAGAGGCACCGATTACGGAGTACTCCGCTGCGTCCCAGCCCTCGCCACCGTGCTATCCCGATTTCGACGACGTCAAGGGGCAGCAGCAGGTCAAGCGGGCGCTGGAGGTCGCGGCCGCCGGAAGCCACAGCGTGCTGATGGTTGGACCGCCAGGGACGGGCAAGTCGATGCTCGCGGCTCGTTTTCCCGGCATTTTGCCGCCGCTCTCGGAAGCGCAGGCGCTGGAGGTGGCGGCGATCCAGTCGGTTTCGAGCGCGGGGTTCGATGCCGCACGCTGGGGCGCCAGGCCGTTCCGTGCGCCTCACCACAGCGCCTCGGGCGCGGCGATGGTCGGCGGCGGCAACCTGCCGCGACCGGGTGAAATCTCGCTCGCTCACCACGGCGTACTGTTCCTCGACGAATTGCCGGAGTTCGACCGCGACGTGCTGGAGGCGCTGCGCGAGCCGCTCGAGTCGGGGCGGATATCGATCGTGCGCGCCGCACGCCAGGCGCAGTTTCCTGCCCGCTTCCAGCTTCTTGCGGCGATGAACCCCTGCCCTTGCGGTCACTGCGGCTCGCCCGGCGGCCGCTGCCGTTGCACGCCGGAGCGCATCGCGCGCTACCGCGGGCGCGTGTCGGGGCCGCTCGCGGACCGGATCGACATCAAGCTCGAAGTCCCCGCGCCGCGCGAGGCCGAGCTGGTGGCTCCTGTCGCGGGCGAGCCTACGGCGGCCATCCGAAAGCGGGTGGAATGTGCGCGCGCGGCGCAGATCGCGCGCCAGGGCAAGCCCAACTCTCTCCTGGAAACGCGCGAGATCGACCGCCACTGCGGGACCGACCGCGATGGCGACCAGCTGCTGCGCCATGCCCTCGCGCGACTGCTGCTTTCGGCCCGCGCCTACCACCGCGTGCTGCGCGTGGCGCGCAGCATCGCCGACCTCGCCGGCCGCAGCACGATCGCGGCCGAGCACATTGCCGAGGCGATTCAGTACCGTCGGCTCGACGCGAGCTTCTAGGGCGGTCTGCTAGAGTTTTGCTTCGCATGGCTACCTACGCGATCGGCGACGTTCAGGGCTGCTACGATGAGCTGCAAGCGTTGCTCGCGCGCATCGGTTTCGATGCGGCAAACGACCGACTGTGGTTCGTCGGCGACCTGGTAAACCGCGGGCCGAAGTCGCTCGAGGTGCTGCGCTACGTGCGTTCGCTGGGTGACCGCGCAGCGGTGGTGGCGCTGGGAAACCACGACTTGCATCTTTTGTGCCTCGCCGAGGGACTGGCGAAGCCGCGCGAGGACGACACCCTCGATGCAGTCCTTTCCGCTCCGGACGCAGTAGCCCTGGTCGGCTGGCTGCGCGAGCGGCCGCTGATGCACCGCGAAGGCGGCTGGGTGATGGTGCATGCCGGCCTGCTTCCGCAATGGAGTATCGAAAAGGCGCTGGTCCTGGCCGGGGAAGTGGAGGCCGCGTTGCGCGCACCCAATTACCGCGAATTCCTTGCCAACCTCTATGGCAGCAAGCCGGCGCACTGGAATGATGCGCTCGAAGGCTGGGATCGCCTTCGGGTGATCGTCAACGCGATGACGCGGATGCGTTTCTGCTCGCCCGAGGGCCTGATGGACTTCCACGTCAAGAGCGACAAGGCGCCCGCCGGCTTTGTACCCTGGTTCGAAGCGCGCCCGCCGCGCGAGGAGCCGAGGATCGTTTGCGGCCACTGGTCCGCGCTTGGCCTCAGGCTGACTGCGCGCATCAGCGCGCTCGACGCCGGGTGCGTCTGGGGCGGCTCGCTTGTGGCGCTCAGGCTGGACGACGGCGCACTGGTGCAGTTGCCTTGTGCTGGCTACCATGCGCTCACCGAGGAATGACTCGCGGAGGGAACGTGAGCGCCTGCGTATTTTGCCGAATCGTTGCCGGGCAGATCCCGGCCACCGCGGTGCACGAAGACGAGCATACGCTCGCCTTCATGGACATCGGGCAGGTGAATCCAGGCCACACCCTTGTTACCGTAAAGGCCCACGCCGAGAACCTCTATGCGCTCAGCGACGAACAGGCTGCCGCGGTCGCCCGCACCGCCGCGCGCGTGGCGCGCGCAATCCGTGATGCGTTCGCGCCCCAGGGACTCTCGGTCTACCAGGCCAATGGCGAGCCCGCTGGACAGACGGTGTTTCACTACCACGTTCATCTCCTGCCGCGCCACGAGGGCGATGGCATGCAGCTCACCTGGCCGGTGAAGAATCCGCCGCGCGAGACGCTGGAGCAGTACGCAGCGAAGATTCGCGCCGAGCTGCCCTGACCCTGTGGCTAGCGCCAGGGATTGAAGCCGAAAGCGCCCTTGTATCGCTCTTCGATCTCGTCGCGCGACGGGTTGTGGTTCTGCGCGCCACGGTGCGCGATCTTGACCGCCCCCATCAGCGCGCCGAGGCGCCCGGTGCTGGGCCAGTCCCAGCCGTTGGCCACGCCGTGAAGCAGTCCGGCCCGGTAGGCGTCGCCGCAGCCGGTGGGGTCAACCACCGTATCGGCCTTCACGCTCGGAATCTCGTGGCGCTTGCCCGCCGCGTGCACCAGTGAACCGCTGGCGCCGAGGGTTACTACCAGGGCTTTGACTCTGCGCGCCAGCGCATCGAGCGTTTGGCCGGTTTTTTCCTGCAGAAGCTTTCCCTCGTAGTCGTTCACCGCAACGTAGTCGGCGAGCCCGAGGAACTCGTCCAGCTCTTCGGCCGAGAACATCGGCAGGCCCTGCCCTGGATCGAACACGAACGGGATGCCGTGCTTGGCGCATTCACGTGCATGCTGCTGCATGCCCTGTTTGCCGTCGGGTCCGACAATCGCGAGCTTGGCGCCGAGCTGTGCGCTTATGTGATTCTGGTGCGAATCGTTCATTGCCCCCGGATGGAAGGCGGTGATCTGATTGTCGTCGAGATCGGTGGTAATGAAAGCCTGCGCCGTGAACTGGCCCGGGATGCGCTTGAGCAGTTTCGTGCCTATCTTGAGCCGCTCGAGGCGCGCGAGGTACGGTTCGATGTCCTCTCCCACCGTCGCCATGAGCAGCGGGTCTGCGCCCAGCAGACGCAAGTTGTAGCCGATGTTGCCCGCGGTGCCGCCGAACTCCCGCCGCATCTCCGGAGTCAGGAAACAGACGTTCAGAATGTGCAGCTGGTCCGCGAGCAGGTGGTTCTTGAAACGATCAGGGAACACCATGATGGTGTCGTAGGCGATCGAGCCGGTGACGAGTATCTGCAAGAGAGCTCCGTGGTTCAGGGGAAAAAAAGGTAAAGGCGGTATCCGGTAGCGCGTACGCGACTGGTATCGAAATACAGTCGCACCACCACCTCCGCGCCGGGGCCGATTCCGTTCAACGCGCCCTGGCTGCGCGGGGTTGCGACGTAGTCGGCCGGCGCCAGCACGCGCCGCACCACTGCCTGGTCGCTTTCATCGGTCAGCGTGAACTCCAGGTCGGGGTATTCCTGCGGGAACGGTGCGCGGTTGCGGATCACGGCGTTGAGTACCACCAGGTTCTCGTGCCCGGGATCGGCCTGGAGGTCCGACGACTCAATGCTCATCAGCTCGGGGCGCCGCGGCAACTTGACCGTGCAGTCGAAGGTCTTGCAAGCCGTGACCAGGAACGGCTTCAGCTCGGGTACCCGCAACGCGGCCTCGGTACGGAAAGACAGCAGCAACTGCCCGGCGAGGCCCAGCAGCGCAAGCAGCGCGAGCAAGCCCCACAGGAAGCGCAGCCGTTTCGGCGGCGCCTCGTCCTCCAGGAATTCGGGCAGAGGCTGCGCCACACTATCCTGGCGCGGCACCCGCTTCGCCGCCGGGGCGGGGGGTCTGGGCGGCGGGCGACTTGCCGCCGGCTCGACAGCCGTCATGTCGAGCTCGACCGTCATGTCGGGGGACGCTCGCGCCGGGCGGCGGGAAGGGTCGAAAAGGCCGAGCTGGGGCGATGGCTCAGTACGGACCGGGGCGTCGCCGTGGTCCTGCAGCGATGCAACGGCGTCGAATACCGCGGCGCATTTACCGCATCGCGCCTTACCCCCACGCGCGGCCAACTGCGCGGGCTTAATGCGAAACGTCGTGCCGCAGCTCGGACAACGAGTGACCAGGCTCACTGGCGCCCACCTCCAAGTAGAACCCAGCCGTCTTCGCGATCGGCGGTTGAAAGCGCGACGCTGGGCGCATAGGCTGCTATCACTTCGGCGGCCTGCGGTTCGAGAATGCCGGACAACGCCACCCGCCCTCCCGCGCGTGTGCGCTCACAAATCAGAGGTGCCAACAGGATCAGAGGATTAGAGAGGATGTTTGCAACAACCACGTCGTACTCAACGGCTGGCAGTGTTTCCGGCGCGCAGACGTTCACGACGATCTCGTTGGTGCGCGCGTTTTCCGCTGTGGCTTGCAGTGCCAGCGGGTCCAGATCAACGGCGTCGATCCGGGCGGCGCCGAGCTTGGCGGCTGCAATGGCCAATATACCGGATCCGCATCCGTAGTCCAGCACACGCTCCCCGCCGCGAATCTCGCGCGCGAGGAAACGCAGCGCCAGCCGGGTGGTCGGATGGCTCCCGGTGCCGAACGCCATTCCCGGGTCGAGCCGCACCAGCACCGCACCCGGAACCGGGGGCTGGTGCCAGCTGGGAACGATCCAAAGCCGCTCGCCGATCGACACGGGAGCGAATTGCGACTGGGTACGCCGCACCCAGTCGTCATCGGCGACGCTGCCGACAGTGTAGGTCGGCGGCATGGCGAGCCCGGCCGCGCGCGCCGCGCGCTCGACGACCGTTCCGGGGTCCATCGTTTGTGCAAGCAGCACGCTCAGTCGGTTGCGCCGCCACGCGACCGACCCTTCCCACAATGGCTCCGCGTAACGCGGCGTCTCGGTTTCCTTGCCGGCGTCGCCATCTTCGACGCAAACCGACTCCGCACCCTGCTCGAGCAGCGCGTCGGACAGCGCGTCGGCCTCGGCCGCGTTGACGTCTAGGGTGAGCGACTGCCACGGCATCGCGCTACTTCGCCTTGGGCTTTTGCTCCTGAGCGAGCTTCTGCTCGAGATAGTGAATCGACACGCCGCCGCGCAGAAAGCGAATGTCGTGCAGCAGCTCGCGGTGCAGAGGAATATTGGTTTGGATACCTTCGACGACCATTTCCGACAGGGCCACGCGCATGCGGCGGATCGCCTGCTCCCGGGTCGCACCATACGCGATAACCTTGCCGACCATCGAATCGTAGTTGGGCGGCACCGTGTACCCCTGGTATACGTGCGAGTCGACGCGGATCCCCGGCCCGCCTGGCGCGTGATACGAAGTGATGCGCCCCGGCGAAGGCGTGAAGCGGTAGGGATCCTCGGCATTGATCCGGCACTCGATCGCGTGCCCCCGAATCTGGACGTCCCTCTGGCGGAACTGAAGTTTCTCGCCTGCGGCGACGCGGATCTGTTCCTGCACGATGTCGATCCCGGTGATCATTTCGGTGACCGGGTGTTCGACCTGGACGCGCGTGTTCATTTCGATGAAGTAGAACTCGCCGTCCTCATACAGGAATTCGAATGTTCCCGCGCCGCGGTAGGCGATCTTGCGGCAGGCCTCGACGCAGCGCTCGCCGATCTTTTCGCGCATCCTGGCGGTGAGCTCCGGCGCCGGCGCCTCCTCGATGACCTTCTGATGCCGTCGCTGCAGCGAGCAGTCACGCTCGCCCAGATATACCGCGCTCTTGTGGCTGTCGGCCAGGACCTGGATCTCGATATGGCGCGGGTTCTCCAGGTACTTTTCCAGATAGACCGTCGCGTTGGAAAACGCCGCCTGCGCCTCGCCGCGGGTCATGGATACCGCATTCAGCAAAGCCGCCTCGGTGTGCACCACCCGCATGCCGCGGCCACCTCCGCCGCCGGCGGCCTTGATAATCACCGGATAGCCGACCTTGCGCGCGATGCGCACCACCTCCTTCGGATCTTCGGGCAGCGCGCCCTCGGAGCCGGGAACGCAGGGGACCCCGGCCTTGAGCATCGCCTGCTTGGCGGTCACCTTGTCGCCCATCAGGCGGATGTTCTCCGGTCGCGGACCGATGAACACGAACCCGGAGCGCTCGACTTTCTCGGCGAAGTCGGCGTTTTCGGACAGGAAGCCATACCCTGGGTGGATCGCTTCGGCGTCCGTCACCTCGGCCGCGCTGATGATCGCAGGTATGTTGAGGTAGCTCTGTGCCGCGGGCGCGGGCCCGATGCACACCGACTCGTCGGCCAGCTTGACATACTTTGCCTCGGTGTCCGCCTCGGAGTGCACGACCACGGTGCGGATTCCGAGTTCGCGGCAGGCGCGCTGGATGCGCAGCGCAATTTCGCCACGGTTGGCAATGAGAATTTTCTCGAACATCTAGCCGATGACGAACAGTGGCTGGCCGTACTCGACCGGTTGTCCGTTTTCCACCAGGATCGCCTTGACCACGCCTGAAGCGTCGGCCTCGATCTCGTTCATCAGCTTCATCGCCTCGATGATGCAGATCGTCTGCCCCTCTTTGACGGTCTGACCGAGCTCGACGAAGGCCTTGGCGTCGGGCGAAGGCGAGCGGTAGAAGGTTCCAACCATCGGCGACTTCAGAACATGCCCTTCCTGCTGCGCCTCGGACGGCGTGGCCGGTGCCGCCCCGGGCGCTGCCTTGGGCGCGGGGAGCGCCTCGACCGCGGTGCTCACGCCATGCGCCGCCGCGACCTGCGTCGTAGGCGTGACCCCGACGCCGCCTTTGACGATCTTGACCTTCTCTTCGCCTTCGGTGATCTCGAGTTCCGAGATTCCCGATTCCTCGACCAGGTCAATCAGCTTCTTCAACTTGCGCAAATCCATAGCAATCCCCTTGGCCGGGAACCCACCCGGCGGATCGGTTACCACAGGATCTAAGCCCTGCGGCCCCCTGAAGTAAGTCGCCCGAGCGCATAAGCCAGCGCCAGGTCGTAGCCCTGGCTGCCCAGCCCCGCTATAGTCCCGAGCGCGGTTTCGGCGAAGTACGAATGGCGTCGAAACGGCTCGCGCGCGTGCACGTTAGAAAGGTGGACCTCGATGAACGGGATTTCCACCGCGGCGAGTGCGTCCCGCAGGGCAACGCTGGTGTGGGTGTAGGCGGCGGGGTTGAAGATGATGAAACCAACCCCCTCGCCGACCGCTTGGTGGATCCGATCCACCAAAGCCCCCTCATGGTTGCTCTGAAAAGTATTCAACACCACCCCCGCCGCGCGTGCCGTCGCCGCAAGGCGGCGGTCGATCTCGGCCAGGGTCTCTCGCCCGTAGATCTGCGGCTCGCGGCTGCCGAGCAGGTTCAGATTGGGACCATGCAGAACCAGCACGCCCCCCGGCTCTTGTCTCGCTTTTTTGCTCATTTTCGCCGCAGAACGCCGCATCTTACCGCACTTTGAGGCCGCGATTCCGGGACGGCGGGCGTGCCGCCACCTCAGGACCGGAGCATTTCGGCGAGTCGTTCGTTGACCTCTGACTCCTTCAGCGCGCCAAGCTTTGTGCCCACGATCTTACCCTTGTGGTCCAGGAACGCGGTGTACGGCAAACCGCCAACTTGGTTGCCCGCCTCACGCATCAGGTCGATGCCATCGGGACCCGCGATCAGGATCGGATAGGTAATTTTGTAGTCTCTCGCGAAAGAAGCCACTTTAGCTGCAAAATCGACGGCAATGCCAACAACTTGGACGCCTTTCGGCTCCATTCGACTGTTCAGGGCAACCAGCATCGGGATCTCCTCGCGGCATGGTGGACACCAAGTTGCCCAAAAGTTGCAAACGACAACCCTTCCCTTCCACTCGGCGAGCTGGCGCGTCCTGCCCTCGAGGTCGGTGAATTCGGCCGCCTGCAATGCGGCGCTGCCGCCATCGGACCGCAGCAGACCGAGGGCCGTCAGTGCGCCGGCTGCGGCGGCCGCGACGCCGACGGTGCCGAGGATCAGCGCCTTACGCCGTCCGAGCGCCATCCAGGCCCCGCGTTGATCAGTGCGCCGACCTCGGCGATACCGGCGCGCTCCATCACTCTCCCGGCCTGCGTGGTCTTGAGCGCCAGGCGCTCATCGCGCGGATCGAATATGGAGAGCCGCAGCGGAGCCCCCTGCCACGTCAGCGAAAGGACGGTGACCGCGCGCACCCGGTCGCCCGAGTAGCGGCGCCCCTCGGAAGTCGAGTAGGGTAGGTTGCGATCGAGCAGAAAGATTTCCACTTCCTTGGTGCTCTCGGGAAACAGCTGCAGGTCGATTTCCGCGTAGCGACCTGCGAGGCCGGTCAACACCGCGCCGGTAAGGTAGGGATTGAAGCCCTCCAACTCGCGCATCGCGTCGAGCGCGATTCGCCGCAGCTCGGCGATTCGCTCCGGGTGCTCGGACGGCTGATAGAGCGCCCGGTAGGCGCGCAACTCGGCCTCGATCTCGTCGTTGGCCGGGAGTGCCTGGGTGTCCTCGGCGCCGACTTGCCGCGCGGCTTTGCGCTTGGCGAGCGCGAAATCGTCGATGCCGTCCTCGGCCATGATGCGCGCCGCGGCGGCGGCAATTCGTGCGCGTGTACCATTTTGCCGCGATCCCTTGCGGCCCATTGCAGCGCCTCGATTGGATGGGGGGAGCGCCACGATCAGGCTCCCGTCGCCGCACATCATAGCGCAGCCCGGTCTCAACCCCGGATCGCGTAGAATCGGCGCCTTTTCGCCGCACCTTCATGTCCGCTCACCTGCACATCCTCGGCGTTTGCGGCACCTTCATGGGTGGGCTCGCCTCCATCGCCAAAGCCGCCGGTTACCGCGTTACCGGGTGCGATGCCAATGTCTATCCGCCCATGAGCGATCAACTCGCTGCGCTCGGAATCGAGTTGATCGAGGGCTACGACAGCGCTCAGCTCAAGCTGGCGCCTGACGTGTGGGTAATCGGAAACGTCGTCACGCGCGGGAACCCGCTCATGGAAGCCATCCTCGACCGCGGCGACCGCTACGTCTCGGGGCCGCAGTGGCTGGCGGAAGAGGTGCTCCATGGGAAGTGGGTACTTGCTGTCGCTGGGACCCATGGCAAGACGACGGTTGCTTCCATGCTGGCTTGGATCCTTGAGCGCGCAGGGCGACAACCGGGATTTCTGATCGGGGGTGTACCGCTCGATTTCCCGGTTTCGGCGCGGTTGACCGACGCGCAACATTTCGTCATCGAGGCCGACGAATACGATACGGCCTTCTTCGACAAGCGCTCCAAGTTCGTGCACTACCACCCGCGGACCGCGATTCTGAACAATTTGGAATTCGATCATGCAGACATATTCGTCGATCTTGGCGCGATCGAGCGGCAATTTCACCATTTTGTGCGGATAATCCCCAAGTCTGGCCTGATTGTCGCCAATGCTCGCGACGCGGCGCTGACGCGGGTCCTGGCGATGGGCTGCTGGTCGCCGGTGGAGACCTTCGGCGATGAGGCGGGCTGGATGGCAGGGGAGCCGGACGCCGAAGGAGGCTTCGAGCTCGCCTGGCGGGGCGAAGCCGTGGGCCGCGTCGCCTGGAGTCAGCTTGGCGCGCACAACCGGCTGAATGCGCTCGCCGCCGTCGCGGCGGCGCGCCATGCCGGCGTCGCACCGGCCGAGGCCATCGCCGCGCTGAGCGCCTTCGGCGGGGTCAAGCGGCGCATGGAAGTGCGCGGCCGGGCCCGCGGCGTGACCGTGTACGACGATTTCGCGCACCATCCGAGCGCGATCCGGGCGACGCTGGACGGACTGCGCCAGCGCGTGGGCGGAGCGCGCATCCTGGCGGTGCTCGAGCCGCGCTCGAACACCATGAAGCTCGGAGTGATGAAGGATGCTCTCGCCCCAAGCCTTGCGCTGGCCGACGCAGTCTACGTCTATGACGCCCAGCTTGGCTGGGACGCGGCCGAGGCCCTGGCTCCGCTTGGCGGCCGAGCTCACTGCGTGAGCAACCTCGACCGCCTGATCGAGATGCTTGTCGAAGCTGCCCGCGAAGGCGACCACGTCGTGATCATGTCGAATGGCGGATTCGGCGGCTTGCACGGCAGGCTGTTGCAGCAACTCGGCCGCAGCGGGTGAGCGCGATGATTATCTATCTGCACGGCTTCAACAGCTCGCCCGCGTCGCACAAGGCGCGCACCATGGCGTCCTACATGCGGGCCCGGGGAGTGGGGGACCTGTTCGCTTGCCTGGCGCTGCCTCCGGGTCCGTTGGAAGCGGTGCGGACGATCGAGGCCGAGCTCGCACGGCACGCCTCAAGCCCGACTTTCGTCGGCAGCTCACTGGGCGGTTTCTACGCGACTCATTTCGCCGAGCGGCTGGGTGTGCGAGCGGTCCTGATCAATCCGGCGATCACCCCCCATATCGGACTGGAGGCCTACCTCGGCACGCAGAAGAATCTGTACACCGGTGAGACTTACGAGCTGACGCGTGCCGACCTCGAGGCCTGGCGCACGCTCGTGGTCGAGCGAGCAGACCCCGAGCGCTACCTGCTGTTGCTGGAAACCGGCGACGAAATCCTGGATTGGCGCGAAGCGGCGCGCAAATACGAGGGCGCCCGCACGGTAATCCGTGACGGCGGCGACCACACGCTGCAGAGTTTTCCCGACCACCTGCCGCGCATCCTTGCCTTCGCGGGGATCGCGGTTTCCTGAGCAGGACGCTGCGGCGCTCGCCGCGGCACGCCGCCTATAATTCCCAGGCCATGCAATTGCTTTACGAAGAAGACGGAGAGTTGAAGGTGGGTTCGGTGCTGGCACAGGCGCCGGCTTCGTTCCAGGTCGAGAGCCCGCACGGCCGGCGCACGAAGGTCAGGGCGGCGAACGTGCTGCTCAGCTTCGAACGTCCCTCGGGCGGCGAATTGCTCGCGGCGGCGCAGGCGTTTGCCGATGGCCTCGAAACCGATTTCCTGTGGCAGTGTTGCGGCGAGGGGGAGTTCGAATTCCGCACTCTCGCGCGCGAGTACGTCGGCCGCGAGCCCACCGCGGTCGAATCGGCGGGGATCCTGATCAAGCTGCATTCGGCACCCATCTACTTCTATCGGCGCGCGCGCGGCCGCTTCCAGGCGGCGCCTGCGGAAACGCTCAAGCTGGCGCTCGCGGGGCTGGAGAAGAAAAAGCGCGTGCAGGAGAAAATCGCCGAATGGGCGGCGATGCTCACCCGTTTCGAATGTCCTCCGGAGATCGCTGCCCTGCGCGAAGAACTGCTTTATGCACCGGAGCGTTCCAAGCCGGAAACGAAGGCTTTCGAGCAGGCGTGCAAGAACACCGGTCTCGCGCCGGCGCGACTGTTCGAGCGCTGCGGCCTGCTTTCGGACAGCCACGACTTTCACCTCAACCGGTTCCTGTTCGAGTTCTTTCCGAAGGGCACGCGCTTTCCCGCGCATGAGCTCCCTGCGCCTCTCGAGGATCTTCCGCTCGCCGACGTGCAGGCCATAAGCCTCGATGACATCGGCACGACCGAGATCGACGACGCATTCTCGGTGACGCGGGTCTCGGACCGCGAGTTGCGCATCGGTATCCACATCGCGGCTCCTGCGCTCGGCTTTCCGCCCGGCTCGCCACTTGACGCGATCGCGCGCGAGCGGCTTTCTACCGCTTACATGCCGGGGCTCAAGTACACGATGCTTCCCGAGGACGTGGTCGAGCGCTTCTCGCTCGATGCCGGCACCGCGAGGCCCGCGGTTTCCCTGTATCTGAACGTTTCGGCCGACGACCTCTCCCTGCGCGGCCATAGTTCCAAGCTTGAACGGGTGAGCATCGCCGCCAACCTGCGTCACACCGACTACGGGATCCTTAACGCAGGATTCGAGTCGGGCGTCGCCACTGGGCTCGCGCACGAAGAGACG
>Ga0315556_1000701_pt1 | contig 20903 bp, 23 predicted proteins | sample SalMarSW160310MG_FD_202112 | JGI IMG/M metagenome (GOLD analysis project Ga0315556, IMG submission 202112) | Salt marsh sediment microbial communities from the Plum Island Ecosystem LTER, Massachusetts, United States - Salt Marsh Sediment SW1603-10 ...
AGCAGGAGCTCTCGGAGCAGGCCCTGGGCCGCCCCCTGGCCCGTTACGACCGGGGCATCGACGTGCACCTGAGCAGCATCCGGCGCAAGCTGGGGCTGGACGACGACGGCCGCTCGCCGATTCAGAGCGTGCGCGGGGTCGGCTATCAGTACCTCAAGGGCTAACGATCATGGGGCGAGGCGAGCCACCCCCGACGATGAAAGGTCGCCTCGCCCCTGATCGTTCCCTCTCCCCGACCCTCTCCCATAAAGGGAGAGGGCGAGTCAGAGCGCCTTCGGCGCGTACTTTCATAGTAAGTGGCATGGGCCGGCTGTTCTGGAAGTTCTTTCTCGCCTTCTGGCTCGCACTGCTCACCGCCGGCGTGGGTGTCGGCACGACCGTCTGGCTCCGCCAAAGGGCACTCGATGCCGGCAGCGGGGAATTGGAGGGCGGACCAAGGAGCACCTTTCTCGTTCAGGCGACCGCCAGCGTGCTGCAGCACGGCGGCAGCGAGTCCCTGCGTGACCTGCTCGAGCAATGGCAACGCCAGCCTCATGGGGCGCATGTCTATGTCGTCGGCGATACCGGGCAGGAGATGCTGGGCAGGACGGTCAGCCCCCAGGCCTTGGCGCAGGCCCGACGTTTGGCAGAGGAACAGCGCGAGCCGCGTATCGCGCAACTGGTCTCGGTCGGCGGACGCCGGTATCTGTTCTTCGTGCCGTCCGATGGCCCGGGGGCACCGCATGGTCCACCGCCGTCACCGTTGGTGCCCATCCTGGCAGGGCTGTTGGCCAGCCTCGCTTTCAGTGCCCTGCTGGCCTGGTACCTTTCCACACCCGTCCGCCACCTACGCGCCGCCTTCGATGCGCTAGCGGGGGGTCGGCTCGACATCCGGGTCGGTCAGCGGATGGGTCGACGCCGGGACGAGGTCACGGATCTGGGACGTGATTTCGATCGCATGGCGGAGCAACTGCAGGTCCTGGTCGGCTCCCAACAGCGGCTGCTGCACGACGTCTCCCATGAGCTGCGCTCCCCGCTGGCTCGCCTGCAAGCCGCCATCGGCCTGGCGAGACAGCAGCCGGAGAAGCTGGACGGCTCACTGGACCGGATCGAGCAGGAGGCGGTCCGGCTCGATCGGCTGGTCGGGGAGCTGCTGACGCTTTCGAGGCTCGAAGTCGGGGTGGATGGGGAGACGGACGAGGCGATCGACTTGGCGTACTTGGTGCGCGAGGTCGCCGAGGATGCCCGGTTCGAGGCGGAAGCAACCGGACGCCGGGTCCTACTCTCCGGCACCCGCAAAGCAGTCGTCACCGGTCGCGCCGAGGTGCTGCACCGCGCCCTCGAGAATGTCAGTCGCAATGCCGTCAAGTTTACCCAGGAGGGAACGACGGTCGAGATCGCGCTCACCCGGCTCTCCAAACCCGAGCGAATCCTGGTCACCGTCTCGGACCGAGGACAGGGTGTCCCCGACGGGGAGCTGGAGACGATCTTCGAGCCCTTTGTCCGAAGTGCGACACACAGGCAGACCGCGGGCTTCGGTCTGGGGCTGGCCATCGCCCGCCGGGCGATCGAGACGCACCATGGAAGCATCCGTGCCCTGAACCGTCCGGAAGGTGGACTCAGGATCGAAATCACCCTGCCGGTAAGCTCGGGAAGAAGTAGTGCAATCGATTCCCGCCGAGCCTAGGCAAGACATAGATGATTATCTATGTCTTACCTGTGAGTTTGTGACTTGTTCTATGAGCATGTGCCTTTAAGATGACTGGGGAATACGCTGGCCTTGGTCTATAAGGCTGCCCCCATCGGGCACTGCGCTTTTCGGTGCCGGTTGTCCGGGCCCGCCCCGGAGGAGAGAAAATGCCGCTGGCTCACATGAACGACATGCTCCATCACGCCCACCGCAACCGCTATGCAATCGGGGCGTTCGATCTCGTAAGCCTGGATTTTCTGGAAGGAATTCTGCGCGCCTGTGAAGGTACTGGCGCACCGGTAATCCTGTCGTTGGCCGAGTCGCATTTCGAGCATTTCGACTTCGATCTGCTGATGGCCGCCACCGTGCGTGCGGCACAGCGTGCAGAGGTTCCGGTCGCCATTCACCTGGATCACGGAGCATCCTTCGAGTCAGCGGTGCGGGCCATCAACCACGGCTGCAACGGGGTGATGGTGGATGCCTCGAGCACGGCCTTCGCTGGCAATGTGGCGCTCACCCGCCGCGTCACCGAGATGGCCCACGGCTGTGGGGTCACGGTGGAGGGCGAGCTCGGCTACGTCGCCGGAGTGGAGGGCGACGATGCCGAGAAACACCCGGGAGAGGTCATCTACACCTCGGTCGAGGAAGCGAGCACCTATGTCGAGCAGACCGGGGTGGATTGTCTGGCGGTGTCCATCGGCACGGTCCACGGGCGCTTGCGGGGCCGGCCCGAGCTCGACTTCGACCGGCTCGCCCGGATCGACGAAGCGCTGCGCATTCCCCTCGTGATCCACGGGGGCACAGGTTTGAGCGACGAGCAATACCGCCGGCTGATCGAAAAGGGCGTCGCGAAGATCAATTACTTCACGGCACTCTCCGATGCCGCGGCAGCGGCGATTCGAGCCGCCGCGGTATGCGATCCCAAGGCGGGGCATACCGGCCTGCTCGCGGACGCTCGCGGCGCCATCCAGGTCGAGGTCGAGCGCATGAACCATCTGTTCGGCTCCGCCGGACGGGCCGACGAGGTGCTTGAGAGCGCCCGCCCCTGGAGCTCGGTCGCGCATCTCATCCTGTACGAGACGAGCGGCCTGGACGAGGCCGGAGTGGACGCCATGATGGCGCGGGGACGGGAGGTACTTTCCGGGATACCGGGCGTGCGGCGCGTTGCTACCGGGCACGCCGTCAAGACGGACGCACAGTACTCCTGCTGCTGGGTCATCGAGTTTGCGAGCGAGAAGGTCATCGACAGCTATCGCGAGCATCCCGATCACGTGGCCTTCGCAGACGAGCTCTTCCGTCCCGTCGCCCGGGAGCGCCTGAGCATCGACTACAGGCTCACGGACTCGATCACTGATCTCCGCTCCTGACACATCGTTTGTCTTCGGATCGCCACCGAGTGTCGAATTCCAGCGAACAAAATCCGATAATGAGCCGGGTCTGATTTATCTTCCGGCCGAGCCTCCTTTCGGCGGGCCCGGGGGCAGACTCTACGCTCACATCTCGATACTCGAAGTCACAAGGTAGCTGTCATGAGCGATGCACTCAACTATTTGGTCAAGGCCCGTCCCGAGGCCATGACCTCCTATTTCACCTTCCTGAAGAAGGCGGGTGACCACCTCGATACCCGAACCCGTGACCTGATCTCGGTGATCACCAAGGTTGCGGTGCAGACGGAGGCCGGGTTCAAGCAGTACCTGACCCGCGCGTTGCGCAACGGGGCTACGCCGAACGAGGTCATCGACGCCCTTCTCATGGCCTTCCCCGTGTTGGGCCTGGCCAAGATCGTTTGGGCTACGGATATTCTTCTGGAGATGGATATCCCGGAGTTCCGTCCGGAGAACCTGGATGCCAGCCCGCAATGGCACGATGTCGTAGCGGAATCGGACGTACCGGTCGGGGAGGTCTCCTTCTTCGAAGCGGATGGCCGGCATCTGTTCGTGTCCCGCACGGAGGAGGGTTTTCGCGTTTACGACAGCCGCTGTCCGCACCAGGTCACCGACATTCCTCATCTGGCGCTGGAGGGAAGGCGTCTGACCTGTCCCAAGCATCACTGGGCATTCGATATCGATAGCGGTGAGTGCGTCGAGGTGGGGAACCGCCCCCTGCGCCACTTCGAGCACAAGGTCGAAAATGGACGCTTGTCGGCTTATTGGTAAGGCTCAGAAAGTGCGCGGCTCCAGCCGCGAGAAGGGCACGACGGCTGGAATTTTCACCCGTCGCACCGTGCGGTATCAGACGCAGCCCGTTGGCTTGGGTAAACCCCCGTACTTGGTGATCGGCTTCATGGGTCCGGTCATCCACAGCTTGAACATCGCCTTCTGATCCTCGCCGCAGTATTTGGAAAATTTTCGGATGGGCGGCACTACGGCGTGTTGCTCGAAGAACTCGCGCGCCTTCAGGATGTGCTGCCACTTGACGTCGTCGAGCTGTACATCGTCCGCTTCCGCCATGGCCCGTCCGATTTCGGGGCTCCACTGACTCATGTCGACCAGATAGCCGTCACCGTCGCGCTCGGGTAGGTTCATCATCGTTACCTCTCAATTGTGCCTAGATAGATCTCGTTGGTATTAACCAGGTAATTTCGTTGGTAATTAGAAAAAAACCCACTAAATAAGTCAAGTTTAAATTGGCTCGGCTTTGCTCCCCCGGCCGCCGCGCCGGAAGCGGGCTCGTCAGACGATGATGCGCACCCGGGCGCCTCCGAGAGGACTCTTCTCCAAGGTTAGGGAGCCGCCATAGGCCTTCTCGACCATTTCCCGGACGAGAGTCAGCCCGATCCCCTGGCCGGGAACCAGCTCGTCCAGACGTTGACCCCGCGCCAGAACCCGCTGCCGATGTTCTTTTGGAATCCCTGGCCCGTCGTCCTCCACGTCCATGAGCAGGCGTCCACGCGCCGAATTCTCGTCCCGGATCGAGTGTGCACTGACGCGGATTCGGCTGCGGCACCATTTGAAGGCATTGTCGAGCAGGTTCCCCACGACCTCGGTGAAATCCCCGGGGTCACCGACGAACAGGGCACCCTCATCGATGTCCAGGTCGAGATGAACGGACTTGTCGGCATAGACCTTGAGCAGGGAGGCGCCGATCCGCTCCAGGGTTTCGCGCGGGTCCAAGGCGGACGAGAAGGTCGAGCGCCCGGCAGCGGCGCCACGCTGCAAATGGTAGGCGATCGCCTGGTCCATGCGCTCGACTTGCTCCCGAATCAGGTCGCCCTGCTGAGCCGGCATCTCGCCATCGGCAGCGGAGCGCAGAACGGCCAGCGGTGTCTTGAGGCTGTGCGCTAGGTCGGCCAGGGCGTCGCGGTAGCGCTTCAGCCGATTGCTGCCGCTGACGAGGAGGGCGTTGAGGTTGTCAGTGACCGTGCTCAGCTCACGGGGATAGTCCTCTCCCAAGCCGGTGCGGTCGCCTCGCTCGATCTCCGAGATCTCGTTGGCCAACCGCCGCAGTGGTGCGAGCCCCCAACGCAGAGCACCGGCCTGCGCAAGGATGAGGGCCGCCGCGACGGCTGCGAGCCAGGACCAGAGCGTATGCCGGAATCCCGACACCGGGACATCGGCATCGGCTCGACTCTGGGCTACATGGAGCTCCAGATTGCGCACTTCGCCGTTGGCGAGCTCCCAGGTTACCGGGTAGGACAGGGCATAGTATTCGCCGTGCCCGACGATGCCGAAAGTCGGAGTCCCGCCTATTGTCGTGGTCGGGTAGGGAATCCGATGTCCGGTGCTCGAGAGGGATTGCCAGAGGGTGGCACCGCTTCCCGCTGCGATCGATGCGTACAGACCGGAAGCCGGGGAGGACAACCGCGGCTCGGCGAGCACCTCCGGCATGACCAAATGTCCCTGGTCATCCAGCTCCGCAGCGCCGAGCAAGAGATAGACCTGGACTTGCAGCTTTTCGCGAACGCCGTTTTCCAGGCTGACGCGGTAGGCGCGGTCGAGCACCGAGCCCACGAGACCGAGAAAGGCCGCAAGCACGCAGGCTGCAATCAGTGCCAAGCGCCTGCTCAGAGACGGGGATGAAAGCACTTCGGCTCGAGACTCGACTATTCCCTTCGGAGCCGGTAGCCGCGGCCGCGCAAGGTCTCTATGGGATTGTGCCTGCGCTGTGGATCGAGCTTGCGGCGCAACCGGGTCAGAAGCACCTCCACGACGTTGCTGTCACGCTCATCACCTTCCTCGTAGAGGTGCTCGGTCAGCTCGGTCTTCGACACGACGGTGCCCGCGTGAAGCATCAGGTATTCGAGGAGCCGGTACTCATAGGCGGTGAGGTCGGCAGGATCTTCCCCGACTCTCACCTGCTGAGAGCCCATGTCCAGCTCGATCTCGCCGATTCTGAGCACCGGTTGGGTCCAGCCGGCGGAGCGGCGTAACAAGGCGCGCAACCGGGCGATCACCTCTTCCATTTGAAAGGGCTTGACCAGGTAATCGTCCGCGCCCGCCTCGAGCCCGGCAACCTTCTCTTGCCAGCTCCCGCGGGCGGTGAGGATCAAAACCGGAAATTTTCGCCCCCGGGCACGCCAAGCCCCCAGGACCTCGAGGCCGGATAGGCCGGGCAGTCCCAAATCCAACACTGCGACATCGATGGGATACTCCTCCCCAATGAAGGCTGCCTCGCGTCCCTCGCCGCACTCGTCGACCACGAAGCCCTTTTCGCGCAGGGCCGCGGCGATCTGCCGTCGCAGCCGCATCTCGTCTTCCACGACCAGCACCCTCATGAGGGAAGCTCCGCCCGGAGAGGGGATGTCACCGCAGGATCGCCCCGCTCTGTGCATCGACGCTCAGGTTCCGCACCCGTTTTCCATCGAGCAGGACCTTGACCCTGTACTGCGGCTGCTTGCCGCCCGTCAGGCGGATATCGAGCACGCGCCCACCCGTTGCCGAGCCAGCGATCGTAGCGGCACGATCCGCGGAAATAAGGGCTTGGCCGTGCGTGACGTCACCGTTGCGGCGGGATCTATCGCCACGTCCTGCCGCAGTTTCGTCGATCTGAGCCAAGCTCAATGAGAGCAGGCAGAACAATAAGGCTAGTGCCCGTCGTGCGTCCAACTCGGCCTCACCCCGAACAAGTTCTTCGATTCGCTCTCGACCGCTTCGCCTATGCGCTCTCAATAGCCCCTGAAGGCAGACATTTGCAGAAAACCTTCGCGTAAATCGTGCAGTCAGGCTCCTGAATAGAGGCTGAACGCGCCCTGGTCCTTCGTGAGGTCTCTTCATGCCGCATCCGTTCTTGCCATCTCACTCTTCCTTATTGTGAGCCCGCTCACAGAACCCGATGTAATCAGCCTTCAATATTCCGACGTGTTGGAAAAATGGGCAGCGCATCAGCTCCAACCCATCATGGATGCAACAAACGCGGGAAGCAAGAATGGCCCTTGGATACTTCCTTTGTCCCCTCTGGTTGAGGCAATCTACCGCGCTTGGAAAAACGTCGGAAGCGAGCGTCGGTGAGGCCATACCAAGCCGAGGAAGGGGTAGGCAGGCGGGGACCCTTTCCCTCTCGGCTCGTCGAGCCCTTGGCCAGCTATGATCTTCCCTGTTGTAAAGCCTCAGGAAATGTAGATTACATATTGTTTTTTTTGGTCTATAATTCCCTTTACTAGATTCTGGGGGGTGAAACGATGCCGCATCTCAGAGTTTACGAGGAAGCCGACATGGCGATCCAAGAGCACAAGTGGATCGAGAGCGAGAAGGCCGGACGGGATCTCGGTGCCGACGCAATGAAAGACTGGATAGAACACTATTGGTGCCCCTTCTACCGGAGTCGGCTCGTTCAGCATCTGCGTGGCGAGGCGTTTTTCGACGAGTTCGACACCAAGTGCTTCGGGATATTGACGGGACGGCTCGGGGAAGCAACGGGGCTGCTCAATTTCGTGCTCGAGCGCATCAAGGATGGCGCGGAAAATCTGGACCTGTTTCGTTGGGGCTGTGAGCAACAGGTGCCGTCCAACGAGCTTCTGCAGGTGCTCATAGCGGCGGATATCAACGGAAATCGGCTTCTGCCCCCTCTCATGTGACGAGCCTGAAGATCATCACCACCAGGGCTATCCCAGAAAGATCGATTTGATCCCGCGAAGAATCCCGAGTCGATCGACTTCAGGTAGCGCGATAGGACAAATGGCCCTGGAAATCGAGCGTAAGTTCCTGGTAAAAGATCAATCCTGGCGATCCGGCGTCGTATCGGAGGCGCGGATTCTCCAGGGGTATCTGGCGAGTGGCGACAATGCCACCGTCCGCGTCCGGGTGAAAGGCGATGCAGCCTATCTGACGGTCAAGGGCGCCTCATCCGGGATCAGCCGCATGGAATACGAATACCCTATTCCCTTCGAGGACGCCCAGGCCATGTTGCGGGACCTGGCCCTGTTTCCAGTCGTCGACAAGATCCGCTATCGGGTCCGGGCAGGCAGCCACCTGTGGGATCTGGACCTGTTCGCCGGCGAAAACCAGGGACTGGTGATGGCAGAGGTGGAGCTGAGCTCCGAAGACGAGCCCTTCGATCGGCCGGGGTGGGCGGGAGAGGAGGTCACCGCTGATGGGCGGTACTACAATGTCAACTTGGCCCGACATCCCTACAGGCATTGGTGAGGGGTGCTTGGGAAAGCGCAGTTGCCGGAGCCGGCCGAGATTGGTACGAGATCCCCGCCCCGTCCCTCCGGATGGGCATTAGGGGGCACAGCCAATGCGTTTGCGTCTTTCTACGGACCCTCTCCCTAGCGCTCGCTGCCCTGCTCTGCGTCCCGCTCGCCGGCTGCAACGATCCGGCGGCGGACGGGACACTGCGCATGGGGCTGGCCAACGAGCCCCGTAACCTGGACCCCAGATTCGCGACGGATGCGACCTCCGAGCGCGTCAATCGCCTGCTCTACCGGACTCTGGTGGAGCTCGACGCGGCGAGCCTGCCGGCTCCCTCGCTGGCCCGTTGGGAGCGGATCACACCGACCCGTTATCTCTTCACCCTCGGCAAGAAGGGGCGCGCCTTCAGCGACGGCAGCCGCCTCGACTCCGAGGACGTTGCCGCAACCTTTGCCTCGATCCTGGATCCGGAGACCGCATCCCCCCATCGAGCCCTGCTGAGCATGATCCGGGACATCAAAGCCGATGGACCGGACCGCATCGAGTTTAGGATCTCGGAGCCGGACCCCCTGTTTCCGGCCTACCTGCGCATCGGCATCCTGCCGGCGGCACTGCTTCGGAAGGGTCACCCCTTCCAGAGCCGACCCGTCGGAAGCGGGCCCTTTCTCTTTGCCGGCTGGCCGGGGCCCGGCCGCCTGCGCCTGGAGCGCAGGCGCGACGGTCTGGGCCTTGAGCTGCTCACCGTCAAGGACCCCAACGTCCGGATCATGAAGCTCCTGCGGGGCGAGATCCAGATGCTGCAGAACGACCTGGCACCCGAGCTGGTGAGCTACCTCCGGGCACGGCCCGAGGTACGGGTACGAGAGATCCGAGGCGCCAACTTCTCGTACCTGGGATTCAACCTGGAGGACCCCGTCACCGGCCGACTCACGGTGCGCCGTGCCATCGCCCATGCCATCGATCGGCAGGCGATCCTGCGGTTTCTCTTTCGGGGCGCCGGTAGAACGGCGGATGCCATCTTTCCCCCGGAGCACTGGGCCGGCGCCCGTGGACTGGCCGGCTATGCCTATGATCCAGCCCGCTCCAGGGAGCTGCTCGCCGCCGAGGGATACGGTCCCGAGCAGCCCTTGCGCCTGGTCTACAAGACCTCGAGCGATCCTTTTCGGGTACGTCTCGCCACCTTGATCCAGGCCCAGTTGGCGCGGATCGGCATTCGGGTCGAGGTTCGCAGCTACGACTGGGGTACCTTCTACGGCGATATCAAGGCTGGGCGATTCCAGCTCTACAGCCTGTCCTGGGTCGGCGTGCGCACCCCCGACATCTTTCGCTATGTCTTTCACAGCGCTTCCGTCCCGCCGGAAGGAGCCAACCGGGGCCGCTACCGAAGTCCTGACGCGGACCGATTGATCGAAACGGCGGGGAAGGAGCAGGATCTGGAGCGCCAGGCCGCTCTCTACCAGGAACTGCAGAGGTTGTTGCTGCATGAGTTGCCCTATGTTCCCCTTTGGTACGAGGATCAGATCTACGCCTGTCGCAAAGAGGTCGAGGACTATCGATTGGCCCCGGACGGCAATTATGATGGGCTGATGGATGTGCGGCTCGGAAGCGGCCCGAGGTCACCTTGAAGGCGAAAGCAAGTGCTCGCAACGAGTAGGCACATCCTGATCGATTTGCCCGGGCAGAGGCTCGACCTCCTGGACGGGGACCGAAGGCTGCGGTGCTATCCCGTATCCACCGCCCGCAACGGCCCCGGCGAGGAGGCGGACAGCGGCTGCACACCCCGCGGACTGCACCGGGTGCGCCTGCGGATCGGTGACGGTTGCCCGCAGGGGGCCGTTTTCGTGGGCCGGCGGGCGACCGGCGAGATCTATGGCACCGAGCTCGCGGGGCGGCACCCGGAACGCGACTGGATCCTGACACGTATCCTCTGGCTCACCGGGCTGGAGCCGGGGCGCAACCGAGGTGGGTGCGTGGATACCCTGCACCGCTTCATCTACATCCACGGCTGTCCGGACACCGAGCCCATGGGGCGGCCCTGCTCCCACGGCTGCATACGCATGCGCAATGCGGATGTGATCGAGCTCTTCGAGCTGGTTCCGACCGGCGCGCTGGTGGACATTCGCTAGGCGGGGCTCCCGGATTTCTATTACCCCGCGATGACACAGCCAATCCTTTCCCGCATCGGCTCGGCGCTCGTCGTGGTCTTCGGTGTCTGCACCCTGGTATTTCTCCTGATCCATCTGGTCCCCGGTGACCCGGTCGAGACCATGTTGGGGGAGAATGCCCACCCGGCGGACCGGCAAGCCTTGCGAGAGGCCCTGGGTCTCGACGAGCCGCTGCCCGAGCAGTATCTGCGCTACCTCGGGGGGCTCGTGCGCTTGGACCTGGGGCGCTCATTCCAGTCACAGCGCCCGGTCGCCGACATCCTGGCAGAGCGCATCCCGCCGACCCTGGAGCTGACCGGGGCGGCCCTGGCATTGGCCTTGGTGTTGGCAGTGCCCTTGGGGGTGCTGGCGGCGCGGAGCCGGGGCGGTCTGCTCGATTCCGGGGCGATGGGCTTTTCCCTGATCGGCATCTCCATCCCGAATTTCTGGCTCGGGCCGCTGCTGATTCTGGTCTTCTCCCTCTGGCTCGGCTGGACCCCGGTGAGCGGACGCGACGGCCCGATCAGCCTGATCCTGCCCGCCGTCACCTTGGGGACCGGCCTGGCGGCGGTGCTCGCGCGCATGGTGCGCAGCAGTCTGCTCGAGGTGCTGGAAGAGGACTATGTCCGCACCGCCCGGGCCAAGGGTGTGTCGGAGGCGACCCTGATGTGGCGCCATGCCCTGCGCAACGCCTGGCTACCGGTGCTCACCCTGGTTGGGCTGCAGCTGGGTGCCTTGCTCGGTGGAGCCGTGATCACGGAAACGGTCTTTGCCTGGCCCGGGGTCGGCAGCCTGCTGGTGGAGGCCATTCAGAACCGGGACTATCCGATCGTGCAGGCGGGCGTGCTGCTCGTCAGCCTGGCCTATGTCCTGGTGAGCACCCTGACGGATCTGGTCTACGTCTGGGTGGATCCGCGGATTCGGCTCGGCTGATGGGGGGACTGCGCATCCGGCTGCCGGCAGTCTTGCTGCTCTTGTGGACCGCAGCCGCCCTCGCCGCGCCCCTCCTGGCCCTCACGCCAGACCACATCGACCTGTCCCGAATCCTGGCGCCCCCGGCAATGGACTCTCCGCTCGGGGACGACGACCTGGGGCGGCCGGTTCTCGACCGCCTTCTGATCGGTGCCCGAACCTCGCTTGCCGTCGGGCTGGGTGTCGTGGCCCTGTCCGCGGTCCTGGGGAGCCTGGTCGGCGGGGCCGCCGCCCTGGCCGGAGGCTGGATCGACCTCCTGGCGGTGCGGACTATCGATGTCTTTCTCGCCTTTCCCGGTATCCTGCTCGCCATTGCCCTGGCGGGCATCCTGGGGCCGGGGATCGACAATGTGATCATCGCCCTCGCCTCCGTGGGCTGGGTCGGCTATGCGCGCCTGGTGCGCGCGCAGGTCCTTACGCTGAAGCAGCGCGACCACGTCGTGGCAGCCCGTGCCCTTGGAGCCGGGCAGGGACGGATCCTGCTGAGACACCTCCTGCCCCTGACCCTCGCGCCGCTGATCGTGGAAGCGACCTTCGGTATTGCCGGGGCCGTGGTGTCGGAAGCGGGCTTGTCCTTCCTCGGCCTGGGCGTACAGCCTCCGCAGGCGTCCTGGGGCAGCATGATTCGGGACGGGGTGGCCTATATGCTGGTGGCCCCTCACCTGGTGCTGGCGCCCGGGGTTGCCCTTCTGCTGGTGGTGCTCTCGGTCAACCTGCTGGGGGATGCCCTGCGGGATCGGCTCGACATCCGTTTGCCCCGGGGTTGACGGCAACCGGCGGTGCGAGGGGGACACTGACCCGGGGCTGTGGTAAAAGAGCGGGCATCATTTCCAATGGCGACAGATCAGGACGGGCGTTGAATATTGCAGATACGCATATCCGGCTGGTAGTCGTCAGCCAACGACTCGCAAAAGCGGAGGGCTGAGCATTGTCCCTGGGTCCGGTGATGCTGGATTTGACGGGCGTCGAGCTCGACGCGGAGGAGCGCGAGATCCTGTGCCATCCGGCGGTCGGCGGGGTCATTCTTTTCTCCCGGAACTTCGAGAATCCGGAGCAGGTGGCCGCCCTGGTCGCCGCCATCCACGAGCTGCGCGATCCTCATTTGTTGGTAGCCGTGGACCAGGAGGGGGGAAGGGTTCAACGCTTTCGCGAGGGGTTCACGCGGCTTCCGCCGGCCCGCCGCTTCGGGGAATTGAGCCGCAAGCATCCGGCGAGCGCGCGACAGGCCGCTAAGGCGGTAGGCTGGCTGATGGCTGCGGAGCTGCGCTCGGTGGGGGTGGACTTCAGCTTTGCACCCGTGCTCGACCTGGACCGTGGGCTGAGCCGGGTAATCGGGGACCGGTCCTTTGCCGATGGGGCGGACCTGGTGTCAGACTTGGGACGGGCCTGGATCGACGGCATGCGCGAGGCGGGCATGGCGGCGGTGGGCAAGCACTTTCCCGGTCACGGCGGTGTGCCCGAGGATTCCCACGAAGAGCTGCCGGTGGACGAACGATCGCTCGCGGACATCGAGATGGAGGATCTGGTCCCCTTCGCGCGCCTGATCTCCCATGGCCTGGAGGCCGTAATGCCCGCACATGTCGTCTATTCCAGGGTGGACCCCAATCCAGCGGGCTTCTCGACGTTCTGGCTGCGCCGGATCCTGCGGGAGCGGATGGGATTTCAGGGGGTCATCTTCAGCGATGACCTGAGCATGGGGGCGGCCGCCGCAGCCGGCGGCTTCGCCGATCGGGCGAGATCGGCGCTGGAGGCGGGCTGCGATCTACTCCTGGTGTGCAATAACCGCCCCGCCGCCCTAACTGTGATCGAGTCCCTGCGCGGCTACGACAACCCGACGGTACACCTGCGCTGTCTGCGCATGCACGGGCGCCACGCCATCGAGCGCGCAGGACTTCGCCTGGACCCGCGTCGGCAGCAAGCCATTCGATTCGTCTCCGAGCTCGAAGGGCCGGACGAGCCGGTCCTGGATCTCTGAGGCTCAATTTTCTGGAGCTCAATAGTGAATCGGAGTGGCCATGACCGACGGTACAGTGAAAATCACGCGGGAGCAGTACGACGCAGTCGCCGCCCGGGCGGATCTGTTGGTCTCGGGTGAGGAGATGGAGCGGATCCTGGACCGGCTGGCGGAGGAGATTACCGGCGCCCTGGCGGACAAGGACCCCTTGGTGCTCTGCGTCATGAAGGGCGGGGTCATCGCCGTCGGTCGGCTGCTGCCTCGGCTCGGGTTCCCGCTGGAGCTCGATTATATTCATGCCACCCGCTACCGGGACGGGACCAGCGGCGGGAGCATCCAGTGGCTGTATCGACCCTCTGCCGCGGTGCGCGGGCGGCACCTGCTGGTCGTCGACGACATCCTCGACGAAGGCATTACCCTGCAGACCATTATCGATGCCTGCCGCGCAGACGGGGCGGTGAGCGTGCACAGCGTTGTACTGGTGGAGAAGGAGCGGGAGCGTGCCTGCGCTATCGAGGCGGACTTCGTCGGCGTGCGCCTGCCGAATCGCTATCTCTACGGCTATGGCCTGGACTACAAGGGCTATTTCCGCAACGCCGACGGCGTCTATGCAATCGCCGATGAAGACCTCTGAGGATGCCGGCCAGCCGGCATCTAAGTTCCAAATAAAATCTAATATAATTAAATACTTTTTGACTTCTGGTGCGTTTTGCGTTACACAGAAAAGCCCGGCTTTTATACAGGCATTAGCCGGAGACCTGACCAGACGCCGCCTTCCATCCCGGTTTCCGGCGTTTGATTGCGTCGAATCCGCCTGCATAACGATTACGAGGAGGATGGATTCATGCAAACACTCTCGAGCTACCGCAAACGCCAGTCCGGACTCTTGGAGACGATCGAGGAGCTCCAGTCGCTTCTTACTGCGGAGCAGTTGAGGGTTCGCCCGAACGCGAGGATTGCCTACGAGCTCCTCTGCGATCTCGGCGACAAGGTGAAGCAACACCTGGCGGAGGAGGACAAGGGCCTCTATCCCAGCCTCTTGATCCATGACGACCCCAAGGTCAAGTCCATCGCCTGGGGCTTCATCAGCGGAGAAAAGCCCCTGCGCAAGACCTTTGACGATTACTATGACAAGTGGCTGAAGCAGTGCGATTTCAACTTCACGGACGAGTTTATCGAGGAAACGCGCAGCGTCTTCGATCTGCTTCAGTACCGCATCGAGCGGGAAAATCAGGTGTTGTTCCCGAAGCTGGTGGAGATCGGAATGTTTCGGGAGGCTCGCGCCTGAGCCGCATCGTGGTATCGGCTCCGCAGAGGGCCGGCGTCGGTAAGGACGCTGGCCTTTCTTGCCCTGCGGATCTCATGAGCCGATCAAACCACCGTTCATGGATTTTGCCACATGCGCCAACTCGCCGTCATCGGTGGCTCCGGCTTTGCCGCTCTGCCCGGATTCGAAGTCCTGGGGCAAGAACAGCCGGAAACCCCTTATGGAGCCTCCTCGGGCCCGATCATGCAGGGCCGCTTCGGCAGCGCAGAGATTTTGTTTCTCCCGCGGCATGGCTCCGCGCACCGCATCCCGCCACACCGCGTCAATTACCGCGCGAACGTCTGGGCGCTGAAGTTCTGCGGGGCGAAGCGAGTGGTCGGCTTGGCGGCGGCAGGCGGAATCACCAGCCGTTTCAGCCCCGGCATTCTCGCCGTCCCGGATCAGATCATCGACTACACCTACGGGCGAGCCCATAGCTTCCATGACGTGGATGAGGGTGATTTTCAGCACATCGACTTCACCCGCCCCTACTGCGAGGAGCTACGCCAAGCCCTGCTCGGCACCGCCAGGGACGCCGGGCTGGACCTCGTCGACGGAGGAACCTACGGCGTGACCCAGGGGCCGCGACTGGAGACGGCAGCGGAAGTCCTGCGCATGGAGCGGGACGGCTGCGATCTGGTGGGCATGACGGCGATGCCCGAGGCAGCCCTGGCAAGGGAGGTCGGTCTCTGTTACGCCTCGTTTACCTTCGTGGTGAACCGGGCGGCCGGCAAGGCGGAAGGCGAGATCCACATGAAAGAGATCGAGGCCAACATCGCGGCTTGCAGCTCTCCCATCGGACGTATCCTCACGAGCCTTGCCGAGGCGGATTCGCTGGCCGGGATGACTAGGGGCTGTTGACAATTGCCGTTCACGGTCCGATTGCGGCCCTTTTCCACGCTGACCTCGTTGCGGTTCGTCGCAATAGGTCCACCATTCCTCCTCGCCGCGCCTTGTCAGCACGGAAAATTCCTCGCAATCTCCCTCGCTCAAGCAACTGTCAACAGCCCCTAGATCAGGTCCGGCGTAGCCGGCGCTGTCGGCGAGTTGGGCACGATACCGACCTCGTCTCCGTCGTGGATCTTGGAAAAACCCTCGGTGAACTGCTTGTTCAGCGTCACCCGGACCCGCTCCGGGTCGAAGAGAGGCGCCGCCCCGGGCTTGCGACGTCCGAGCCAAACGAGCAGGCCGTCCACATCGGAAACGCTCGCCGGAGCCACCAGCTCTTCCATTTCCTTGCGTAGCTTCCTCGCCAGCCAACTGAAGTAGAGAAGCTTGATCCGCTTCTCTTCCTGCTGCGGCTCCTGTCTGCGATAGCCGATGCGCTCCAGGTCTTGCAGATAGGATGCCCAGTTCCTTTCGCGCTCTGCCCCCAAGGCGTAGAGGGTGTCCCAGGAATAGATTCCGGTATCGTGGCCGTCGTCGAAGACGATCCTGACCGCATACTGTCCCTGTGGCTCGATGCGCTCGATATTGACCTCTTCCTTGCCGGTTGCCGGGCGGCCCATGGTCCTGACCTCTGCGGCCTTGGAGAACACCCGGAGATATTCGCAAGGCAGCTCGAAGCTCACCCCGTCATCGAAGGCGATGGACAGTACCCTCGACTTGCGGTGGAGGCTGATATCGGTCGGATGATGTCTCGTCGGCTGATCGCTCATCGGGGGCTCATCGCTCTTTCGTATAGGCATTTCCCGGCAATCGCCTCGAGACGTCGATCACGGCGCATCGGCCTGGACTTGCCCCTCTTCCTGGCCCGTGGATACCGAGATCATGTCCTCGAACCGCCGGATGGATTCACCGGCACCGGTGACCAACAGACTGTCTCCCACCTGCAGGAGGGTGCCGCCGTGAGGGACGATCTGGTGCTCACCGCGGACGATGCCCACGATCAGCACCTTCATCTCGTCGAGGCCCAGGGTACGCACCTCACGGCCCGCCACCGGCGTACCTGCCTTGAGCTCCAGGCTGTAGAGCCGAGTCTCACCGCAGTCGATGGAGACTCCGGCGCCGCTCGCCAAGGCAACAGCGATCTCGCTGGAAAGGATGTCCTGGTCCAGCCTGATATTGCGCTCGCGCAACATCTTTGCCACGACCTGGAAATAGGCATCTCGGTGCACGGGGCTCTGGTCCGGAGTCGACACCTGAGCCTCATAGAGGGTGGGATATTCCAACCGGCGGGTAAGCGCGTACTGCACCATGAAGCTGACCGCCACCCCGAGCATGGCGGGGGCGATCATGTGGTAGCCGCCGGTCATCTCCACCACCATGAGGATGGAGGCGATAGGCACTCGTGCCGAGCTCGCAAAGAGGGCCGCCATACCCACGAGCGCCAAGGCGCTCTCGTCGACTTGGACCCCGAGATCGTGAAGGGCCGCCGCCATCGCCGCTCCGAGCAGGGTGCCGACGAACAGGCTGGGGGCGAATACCCCGCCGGAGCCGCCCGAGCCGATGGTGAGCGACATGGCAACGATCTTGCCGAGTGAGAGCAGCAGGAGCAACCCGATTCCCATGCCCGCCGCTCCCTGCAACGCGAGCTGCATGTACCCGTAGCCGCCCCCAGCAACTGGGGGACGAAGATCCCGATGATCCCGAGAATGAATCCCCCGATGGCGGGCTTCACCTGATTCGGGACCTTTAAGGCACCGAAGGCATCGCGGATGTAGTAGAACACACTCGGCAATAGCGCCCCGACGATCCCCGCGATCAGCCCGAGGAGCGCATACCAGACGAGCTCGGTAGCAGAAACGATGCCGACGTTCGGGGGAAGAATGAAAAGAGGGCGAAAACCCTCGATTACACCTGTGATGGCATAGGCGACCGCTGCGGCGATGAGGCTGAAGATCAGCACTTCCGCCTCGAACGCCATGGACGCATAGAGGATCTCGACCGAGAAGATGGCGGTGCCCAGCGGGCTCTTGAAAATGGCCGAGAGTCCGGCGGCCATACCGATCAGCACGAGATAGCGCCGCTCCTCGACCGGCAAGCGCAGCTGCGTGGCAACGATGGAGCCGATGCCGGCCGCTATCTGGGCAGTAGGACCCTCGCGTCCCGCGGCCCCGCCCGAGCCGATGGTAATGGCGCTGGCGATCGTCTTGATCAGCGGCACCCGCGCCCGAACCTTGCCGTCGTTGCGGTGAAACGCCTTGACCGCGGCGTCCGTTCCATGTCCCTCCGCCTCGGGAGCGCAGGTGTAGACGATGAAACCGGCGAGCAGCCCACCCAGGGTGGTCGACACCGGGACGAGCCAATACCAATGGTCGATCGGTGGTGCCTTGCCCAAGGCATGGGCCGCCTCCACGCTGATGTAGCTGAAGCCGGTATTCGGCTGCAGAATGGCGATCTCTCCGAGATGAAGCAGCCACAGGAAAAGCTGCGCCCCGAGTGCCCCGACGACACCGAGAAAGAGGCTCAGCAAGATCAGACGCGGGGTTCGGTCGAGTCGCAAGAGCCAGTTCATGATGAGGTCGTCACGCGCAAACGGATTGGCCCGTCGAGCCGCATCGGCCAAATAAATTGATTTTATCAAACCCATCCGGGCTCCGGCAGACCAAACCTCTTCCAGCGAGACAAACCCAGGCCCAGGAGAAAGCCCGAGGGAAATTTCACTCGTGCGACCTCATAAAAACTGTGGAATTCGTTTCTGGCAGGAGCAAAAATTGCTTGAGGTTGAGCAGACGGACACTCCGTCGAAATAGACCACCGTCAGATCGAGTTGCGACTATTCCACATGAAAACCTTATGAGCTCACATCTGCGACTGCTCACCAGCGGCCTGGTCAGCGGCCTGGGCGGCGGGCTGGCCAGCCTGGGCGGCGGCACGCTCCTGATCCCGCTGCTCACCGAATGGCTCGGCATGAGCCGCCTCGAGGCCCGCGGCACGGCCATGGCCGCCTCCTTCTTCACCGCCGTAAGCGGCACCATCACCTACGGCCTGCATGGAAACGTGGACTGGCGCACCCTCCTCTGGACCGGTCTGCCCGCGCTGGTCTGCGCACCTCTGGCTGCGCGCCTATCCGCCGATTGGCCACAAGACCTGCTGCGCCGCCTGTTCGGCGTGGTGGTATTGCTCAGCGCCGCGACGCTGCTCGCCAGAGGCGATCTACATGCCGGCTTCGCTGCCGGATGGTCGCTGCCCTGGATGGTGCTGGTAGGCGTGATCGCCGGCGTCGTAGCCGGCGTGGTCGGCGTCAGCGGCGGCCCGGTGCTGACACCCCTCTTCGCACTCGGCTTGGGCATGACGCAGCAACTGGCGCAGGGGTCCTCGCTGGTCTCGCGCCTGCCCCCGATTCTGAGCGGTGTTGCCGAGAACCAGCGCGAAGGCTCGGTCCGCTGGCGCGCCCTGCCCTTGCTGGGGCTCGGCATCGTTATCGGCACGGTCGCCGGCAGTATGCTGGCCATACATCTACCGGAGCACATCCTGCGCTCGCTGTTCGCCGTGGTGCTCATACTGCTCGGCCTGCACGAGATCGGCGGGCGGACGATACATCCACACATCGACCACCGCCCTCACGGCACCTATCCTTAATCACATCGACCGGAGCATCGACTCATGAACCTCTATCAACGCCTCATCGTTGCCGTGGACGGCAGCCCAGCTGCGCACGCCGGCCTGCGTGCCGCCATCTCCCTGGCGCAGGAACAGCAGGCCAGGCTCAAGATCCTCGCCGTGGCGGACGAAGCCAGCGGGAGCTACGGCGGCGCAGAGCTCGGCTGGCTCAACAACGAGGGACTGAACGCGCGCCTGAAAGGCGACGCTGAACGCTTACTGGACGAAGCGGCGGCACTTGCCGCTGCCGCGGGCCTCGAGCCCGAGCGCGAGCTTGTCGAAGCGCCCGACGGACAGATCGCACGGCACATCACGGAAGCCGCCGCCGCGTGGCAGGCCGACCTGATCGTGGTCGGTACCCACGGCCGTCACGGCCTCATGCGCTGGTTGATGGGCAGCACCACCGAAGCCCTGCTGCGCGAGCTGAAGCTGCCCCTGCTCGTCGTGCCCTGCGCGCACACCAAGGCATCCGGTGCATGATCGACAATTTCCGCGATCATGCCGCCAACGAGCGTACCAACCTCGCCTGTATCCGCACCTCGGTAGTGCTGATGGGCCTGTTCCTGATCGCCTATATCGCCCGAGAGCTCTTTTCATGAGCATATCCGCCGCGCTTTTTGCTCATGTCCAGAGCCTCGGTCACTAGAGGCTCGCCCCGAGGGTCGAGAAGGATCGGCCCTGGTGGGGAAATCCCCCAGACTCCTTGGCCCGCATCAACCAAGGGCACATTCGAAGACGCTCGACTCCGGGGTTGGTGCGCCCGGCTCCGGCTGATTTACCCTCCGTTGGCACGGATACTGACTGGGACGCCTGGAAATCCTGGAGTCCCTCTCGGACGGAGCGGCAAGTGCAGACACGCATGAAACAGATACCCGCTGTCGAAAGGGCCGTGGAGCCGCCAAGGAAGAGGAATGCCCGGCCCTACGACGAGCACGCGGCAGCGCACCAAGCGGCGGATACATGCCCGGAAGCTGCCCCGAATACAGAGGCCGAGCCCCAAGCATCTCCGCCCCGCAACCGGCGGCCCTGGCGCAGCTCCCTGACCCTGGCCGCCCTCGGCGTCGTATACGGGGACATCGGGACCAGCCCCATCTACACCATGAACGTGGTGTTCTCTCGCCACGGCGGGATGGCCGCTTCCGAGATCAATGTTCTGGGCGTCCTGTCGCTGATCTTCTGGGCGCTCCTGCTGGTGGTCACGATCAAATACCTGGCATTCGTCCTGAAGGCGTCCAACGAGGGGGACGGCGGCGTGATCGCCTTGGCCACCCTCATCGGCCGCGCAGCGGGCAGGAGACGCCGACGCTGGCTCCTGGCGGGGGTGGTGGCCAGCTCCCTGCTGATCGCGGACGGGATGCTGACCCCGGCCATTTCGGTATTGAGCGCCGTTCAGGGTCTGGAGCTGATCTCACCCCGGCTGGCGGACCTGGTGCCCGAGCTGACGGCTGTGATCCTGGTGCTGCTGTTTGCTGTGCAAAAGCGTGGAACCGCGGCGATCGGCGCCCTTTTCGGCCCCTTCATGCTGCTGTGGTTCGTCTGCATCGCCGTCATGGGGCTGCACTGGGTACTGCGGGTGCCTTCCGTCGCCTGGGCCCTGAGCCCTACCTACGCGCTGGACTTTCTCGGCACCGGAGGCTGGAATGCCTTCTTCGTCCTCGGCTCCGTCTTTCTCGTAGTCACGGGCTCCGAGGCACTGTACGCGGATCTGGGTCATTTCGGCCCGGCACCCATCCGCCGCACCTGG
>Ga0315556_1000703_pt1 | contig 20891 bp, 23 predicted proteins | sample SalMarSW160310MG_FD_202112 | JGI IMG/M metagenome (GOLD analysis project Ga0315556, IMG submission 202112) | Salt marsh sediment microbial communities from the Plum Island Ecosystem LTER, Massachusetts, United States - Salt Marsh Sediment SW1603-10 ...
GGTGTTGCCCGAGAAGCCGAGGTCTTCGAACAGGAACTGGTTCAGCGCCACCACCCGCTCCTCCGCGCCGCTGGTTTGCGGCAGCCGGTCGCGCAGGCGCAACGCGAGGCGCTCGATTTCCTCCAGATAGTGCTCGACGTCGAGGCCCGGGTAGGCGTCCTCGGCGATCAGCAGGCAGGCGCGCGCGAGATCGATCTTGGCGTCGTCACCCGCGACGAGCTCGGCGAAGGCCTCCAGGCCGCCGCTCATTCCGCGCCCCGGCGCGAGAAATCGCGCAGCCGGAAACCGAACGCCAGCAGGCAGCCCCCGTAGACCGCGGCGCCCCCGAGCACCAAACCGAGCAGCGCCGGCACCTTGCTGCGCCAGCCCGCGCCCAGCCACCAGCCCGCTCCTCCGGCCGCAAAGTGCAGCGCGACGGCCATCAGCGCGGCGGCGAACAGCACCTTCGCCGCGAACGCCGCCCAGCCCGGCTGCGGCCGGTAGATGTCCTGGCGCCGCAGATAGCGGAAAAGCAGGCTGGCGTTGAGGCAGGCGCCGAGGCCGATCGCGAGCGCAAGTCCCGCATGCCTGAGCGGGACGATGAACGCGAGGTTCATCGCCTGGGTCGCGACGAGCGTCAGCACGCCGATCTTCACCGGCGTCACCACGTTCTGCCTGGCGTAGAAACCCGGCGCGAGAATCTTCACCAGAATCATTCCGACCACCCCCACGCTGTAGGCGATCAGGGCCTGGCGCGTCATCCAGGCGTCCTCGGCGGAGAAGCGGCCGTAGTGAAAGAGCGTGGCGATGAGCGGCAGGGCAAGGACGCCCAGCGCCACCGCGGCCGGCACTGCGAGCAGCAGCGTGACGCGCAGGCCCCAGTCGAGCAGCTTCGCGTACTCGTCGCTGTTGGCCGCGGCGTGATATTTCGACAGGCTCGGCAGCAGGATGGTGCCGAGCGCGACCCCCAGCATGCCCGCCGGAAACTCCATCAGGCGGTCGGCGTAGTAGAGCCAGGACACGCTGCCGGCGGGAAGAAAGGAAGCGAAGATGGTGTTGATCAGGAGCGACAACTGGCTGATCGAGACGCCGAACACGGCCGGCCCCATCAGCTTGAGGATCCTGCCGACGCCCGGATGGCGGGGATTGAAGCGCCAGCGCGGGCGCATGCCGAGCTTGCCGAGCGCCGGCAGCTGCAGCGCGAGCTGCAGCACGCCGCCCGCGAAGACCGCCCAGGCGAGCGCCAGCACCGGCGGATGAAAACGATGGGCGAAGAACGCGGCGGCGACGATCAGGCTCACGTTCAGCAGGACCGGCGTGAAAGCCGGTATCGCGAACCGGTTCCAGGTGTTCAGGATCCCCGCCGCGAGCGCCACCAGAGAAATGAACGCGATGTACGGGAAGGTGACGCGAAGCATCGCGACCGTGAGGGCGAACTTGTCGGCATCGGCCGCCCACCCCGGCGCCGTGACGTAGACGATCAGCGGCGCCGCCAGGACGCCGAGCGCCGCGGCGATGACGAGCGCGATGAACAACACGCTGGCGACGCAGTCCACCAGGACACGGGTCTCCTCCGGCGTCTGGCGGCTGCGGTATTCGCCCAGGATCGGCACGAAGGCCTGCGAGAAGGCCCCTTCCGCGAACAACCGGCGCAGCAGGTTGGGGATGCGGAAGGCGACGAAGAAGGCGTCGGTCGCGATCCCCGCCCCGAACATCCGCGCGATGAAGAAGTCGCGCGCCAGCCCCAGCACCCGCGACAGAAACGTCATGCTGCTGATGGTCGCCAGGGCGCGCAGCAGGTTCATCGCCGCGCCCGCCGCCGAGGGGCGCAATTTTCCTTGCGCGACGGGGGGTTAGCCGCTACAATGCGGCCCTTTTTCAGCCCGGTCCCACCTTCATGGCAAACATCGCTTCCGCGCGCAAGCGCGCCCGCCAGGCGGAAAAGCGCCGCGTCCACAACATGAGCCTGCGCACCGCGGTGCGCAGCGCGATCAAGAACGTGAAGAAAGCGGTCGCCGCGGGCGACAAGTCCGCCGCCGAGCGCGTGCTGCAGCAGTCGCAGGGCGTGATCGATCGCATCGCAGCGAAGGGTGTGCTGCACCGAAACGCCGCCAACCGCAACAAGAGCCGCCTCTCCCGCGCCATCAAAGCGCTGTCGTAGCCGGTCGCGAAGCGCGGCATTGCAAGGGCCTGCGCGGAAAGCTGACTCGGCGACGGCTGGAGACATTTGTTTTCTGATGAACGGGAGGGCGCGCTGCCGACGCGGCGCGGATTTGCCGCGATTATAGCGACGGCCCGGGCCCCGGCTAAAGGCACTCTGCCCGAGTGACCTGCGTTCAGGCGCTGTGCTAGCATTCACCAAAACGGCGGCCGGGGCCGCCGTTTTGCATTTCGGAGGTGGTGCCATGTCCCACGTCATGAATACCTACGCCCGCCAGCCGGTCGCCTTCGTGCGCGGCGAGGGGGTATGGCTTTGGGATGAAGCCGGGAAGAAGTATCTGGACGCGCTCGCCGGGATCGCGGTCAGCACGCTCGGCCACGCGCATCCGAAGCTCACCCGCGCGCTCGCGGAGCAGGCCGCGCGCGTGCTGCACACGTCGAATCTCTTCCGCATCCCGGTGCAGGAGGCCGCCGCCGACCGCATCGCGGAAATCACCGGCCTGGACGAGGTCTTCTTCTGCAACTCGGGCTGCGAGGCGAACGAAGCGGCGATCAAGATCGCCCGCAAATACGGGCACGACCGGGGCGTGCAGGAGCCGGCGATCGTGGTGATGGAGAACTCCTTTCACGGCCGCACCCTGGCGACGCTCTCGGCCACCGGCAGCCGCAAGGTGCAGGCGGGATTCGAGCCGCTGGTGTCGGGGTTCGTGCGCGTGCCCTACGGCGACCTCGGCGCGGTGCAGAAGATCGCCGAGATCAACCGCAATGTGGTGGCGGTGCTGGTCGAGCCGATCCAGGGCGAAGGCGGCATCAACGTCGGCGGCGCCGACTACCTGCGCGGCCTGCGCGAGATCTGCGACCGCAACGAATGGCTGCTGATGCTGGACGAGGTGCAATGCGGCCTCGGCCGCAGCGGCAAGTGGTTCGTCTATCAGCATGCGGGCATCGCGCCCGACGTGGTCCCGCTCGCGAAGGGCCTCGGCTCGGGCGTTCCGGTGGGCGCCTGCGTGGCCGGCGGCCGCGCCGCCGGCGTGCTCAAGCCCGGCAACCACGGCTCGACTTTCGGCGGCAATCCGCTCGCCTGCACCGCGGTGGTCGCCACGATCGACGCGATCCGCGAGGAAGGCCTGCTCGACAACGCCGTCCGCGTCGGCAAGGCGATCCGCGACGGGCTCGCCGCCGAGCTCGAGGGTATCGCGGGCGTCGTCGAGATCCGCGGCATGGGGCTGATGCTCGGCGTGCAGCTCGACCGCCCCTGCGGCGAGCTGGCGAAGTCGGCGCTCGAGGCGGGCCTCATCGTCAACGTCACGGCCGACAGCGTGGTGCGCCTGCTGCCGCCGCTCGTCATGAGCGAGGCCGAGGGCGGCATCGCGGTCGAGCGGCTCGCGCCGCTGGTCAAGGACCTGCTCGCGCGCGAGCCCTCGCTGCCGCAGGCCGCCGCGGCGCGCTGAGCACGGCGCGGCGATGGACCTCCGCCACTACCTCCAGTTCAAGGACTTCTCGCTCGGCGAGTACGAGCACCTGTTCGCGCGCACGCGCTGGATCAAGGAGCGGTTCAAGCGCTACGAGCGCTACTGGCCGCTCGAAGACCGCACCCTGGCGATGATCTTCGAGAAGCAGTCGACGCGCACCCGGCTGTCGTTCGAGGCCGGGATGCACCAGCTCGGCGGCGCGGCGATCTTCCTGTCCACGCGCGACTCCCAGCTCGGCCGCGGCGAGCCGGTCGAGGACGCAGCCCAGGTCATCTCGCGCATGTGCGACGTGGTGATGATCCGCACCTTCGAGCAGGACACCCTGGAGCGGTTCGCGGGCCAGTCGCGCGTGCCGGTGATCAACGGGCTCACCAACGAATACCACCCCTGCCAGATCCTCGCCGACCTATACACGTATATCGAACATCGCGGCTCGATCCGGGGCAGGACCGTGGCCTGGATCGGCGACTCGAACAACGTCTGCAACACGTGGCTGCAGGCGGCGGAAGTGCTCGATTTCAATGTCCACGTCTCGACCCCGCCGGGCTACGAGGTCGAGCCCGAGCGCGCCGGGCTCTACGGCACCGACCACTACGAGGAATTCCGCGATCCGATGCAGGCGGCCAGGGGCGCCGACTTGGTGACGACCGACGTCTGGACCAGCATGGGCATGGAGTCCGAGGACGCCGAGCGCAAGCGCGACTTCCAGGACTGGCAGGTCGACGGCGAGATGATGCGGGTGGCGAAGCAAGACGCGCTGTTCATGCATTGCCTGCCTGCGCACCGCGGCGAGGAGGTCGCCGCCGAGGTGATCGACGGACCGCACAGCGTGGTCTGGGACGAGGCCGAGAACCGGCTTCACGCGCAGAAAGCGCTGCTGGAATTCCTGTTACTGGGCAAAGTGGAACCTTGATGGCAAAGAAGAAGCAGAAGGTCAAAAAAGTCGTTCTCGCGTACTCGGGCGGCCTCGACACGTCGGTGATCCTGAAGTGGCTGAAGGACCAGTACGGCTGCGAGGTGATCACTTTCACCGCCGACATCGGTCAGGGCGAGGAGCTCGCGCCCGCGCGCAGGAAGGCGAAGATGCTGGGCGTGAAGCAGATCTTCGTCGAGGACCTGCGCGAGGAGTTCGTGCGGGATTTCGTCTTTCCCATGTTCCGCGCCAATGCGGTTTACGAGGGCGAATACCTCCTCGGCACCTCGATCGCGCGGCCGCTGATCGCCAAGCGCATGGTCGAGATCGCACGCAAGACCGGCGCCGACGCGATCTCGCACGGCGCGACCGGCAAGGGCAACGACCAGGTGCGCTTCGAGCTCGGCGCCTACGCGCTGATGCCGGACGTGAAGGTGATCGCCCCCTGGCGCGAATGGGATCTGCTCTCGCGCGAGAAGCTGCTCGCCTACGCGGACAAGCACGGCATCCCGGTCGATTTCAAGAAGCGCAAGGGCGGCGCGCCCTACTCCATGGACGCGAACCTGCTGCACATCTCGTACGAGGGCGGCGTGCTCGAGGACCCGGATTTCGAGCCGGAGGAGTCGATGTGGCGCATCACGGTCTCGCCGGAGAAGGCGCCCGGCCGCCCGCAGACCCTCGAGCTCGAGTACCGGCACGGCGACATCGTCGCGGTGAACGGCAGGAAAATGTCGCCGGCGACGGTGCTGGCGACGCTCAACACGATCGGCGGCCGGCACGGCATCGGGCGGCTCGATATGGTCGAGAACCGCTACGTGGGCATGAAGAGCCGCGGCTGCTACGAGACCCCGGGCGGCACCATCATGCTCAAGGCACACCGTGCGATCGAATCGATCACGCTGGATCGCGAGGTCCTGGCGCTCAAGGACGATTTGATGCCGCGCTACGCGCGCCTGGTCTACAACGGATACTGGTTCAGCCCCGAGCGCAGGCTGCTGCAGGGACTGATCGACGCCTCGCAGGCGACCGCCAACGGCAGCGTGCGCCTCAAGCTGTACAAGGGCACCGTCATGGTGACAGGCCGAAGCTCCAGAACGGACTCCCTGTTCGATTCCTCGATCGCCACCTTCGAGGACGACCGCGGCGCCTACGATCAGGCCGACGCCGCCGGCTTCATCCGGCTCAACGCGCTGCGGCTGCGCATCGCGGCCAAGAGGCGCAGGAACCGTCGCTGACGATGCGCGCCTGGCTCGCCGCCCTGCTGCTGGCCGCCGCGCCGGCGTGGGCGGCGCCGTTCGCGGTGCCGATTGGCGGCACCCGAATCGGACTGGACGCGCCGGCGGGCTTCGCCGACACCGGCTTTACCGGTTCCCCGCGGCTGCAGCAGATCGCGGAATCGCTGACCTCCGCATCGAACCTCATCCTGTTGTTCGCGATCAGCGACGACGACCTGCACCGCTTCATGCAGGGCGACCGCCCGCTGCTTCGCCGCTTCATGATCGCGGTCACGCCGCGGGCGCTGGCGAACCAGAGCGTCACCACGCGCCAGTTCGATGCCTTCGTCGGCGATGCCCTGCGCGGCCTCGGTGCTCCGCCCGCAGGCGGCGACATGCTCGAGCACCTCGACGCGCAACCGCGCGGCAAGGCCTCCCTGCTAGGCGAGCTCCGGCGCGAGACGACGGTGGTATCGGTGCTGCAAGGCACCCGGCTGCCCGAGGAGGGAGGCTTCGGCGAAAAGCCGGAGTATCTCCTCTCGACCACCACGCTGCTCAATCTGCGCGGCAAGGCCTTGAGCCTGTCCGTGTACAGTCACTACGAGTCGCCCGAGGACCTCCGCTGGCTCAGGCTCGTCACGGCGCGCTGGATCGAGAAGCTCGAGCGGCTCAACGCGCGCTAGCCGGGCCACCCGCGGGACGACCCATGCCACCCAGAGGAACCAGGCCGGACTCCGAGAAGCTCGAGCGCGTGGTGGCCGAAGCGCGCAGGGAACGCGAACGGCGCGAGCGCGGTTATCGCGAGCAGGCGCTCAAGATCTACCCCTGGATCTGCGGGCGCTGCGGACGCGAGTTCTCGGGCGCAAACCTGCGCATGCTGACGGTGCACCACCGCGACCACGACCACGACAACAATCCTGCCGACGGCAGCAACTGGGAGCTGCTGTGCCTGTACTGCCACGACAACGAGCACGCCCGCCAGCTCGAGCTGGCGCAGCGTGGCGCCGGCGGAGCAAGCAGCGGCGGACAGCCGGCTACGCACAAGCCCTTTGCCGCGCTCGAGTCGCTGCTCAAGAGCAAGAAATAGCGTCAACACCACTCAGCCAATCGGAGCGCAATGCCATGCCCTCTTTCGACATCGTTTCACAGGTGGACAAACAGGAAGTCAAGAACGCGGTTGAGCAGACCAACCGCGAGATCGGCAACCGGTTCGACTTCAAGGGGTCGGATGCTCGCGTCGAGCAGAACGAGCTTCAGCTGACTGTATTCGCCGACGACGAGTTCAAGCTCGGGCAGGTGCTGGACGTCTTGCGCGGGCGCCTGAGCAAGCGCAACGTCGACGTAAGATGCCTCGAGCTGGGCGCGGTGGAGAAGATCTCGGGCGACAAGGTCAAGCGCCCGGTCACGGTACGCGTCGGCGTGGCGCAGGACAAGGCGAAGTCGATCGTCAAGCTGATGAAGGATTCCAAGCTCAAGGTCCAGGCCTCGATCCAGGGCGACGCGGTGCGGGTTTCGGGCGGCAAGAAGGACGACCTGCAGGCGGCGATCCAGCTGGTGCGGCAGGCAGTCACCGACGTGCCGCTGCAGTACGTCAATTTCCGCGACTGAGCCCTTCGCACCAGCGCTCGTAGATCAGCTCGGCAACCGCGCTCAGGGCCTCGAGGCGCTTTCCCAGGTCGCGCAGCATCGCCTCCTGCGTCTGCACGCCGGGACTGCCGGCGCTCGCCGCGATCTCGTCGCGCCCCGCCTCGCACCAGGACTGCACCAGCTCCGCGGTCATCTCGACGTGGCACTGCATGCCGAAATGCCTGCCGATCGCGAACGCCTGGTTGGCGCACAGGGAGTTGGTCAGCAGGCGCGTCGCGCCGGGCGGAATGCTGAAGCTTTCGCCGTGCCAGTGAAAGGCCTCGAACGACTGCAGCTCGCCGAACCACTCGCGCGCCAGCGCGTTGTCAGCGACCTGCACCTCCCCCCAGCCGATCTCCTTGCCCGGCGCACTGCGCACCTCGCCGCCGAACGCGGCGGCCATCAGCTGGCCGCCGAGGCAGTGGCCGATCACGGGCACGTCCTTGCGTACCGCGTCCCGGATCAGCTCGAGCTCCGGCGCGATCCACGGCAACGCGTCGTGCACGCTCATCGGCCCGCCCATCAGAGCGAGGCCGCTGAACGCCCGTGCGTCGCGCGGGGGCTCCTCTCCGGCATCGACCGCGATCACCCTCCACGGAATTGAGCGCTCGTCGAGATAGGTGGCAAAATAGCCCGGTCCCTCGATTCGCGCGTGCCTGAGGATCGCAACCGGCTTCATCGGAGCTGCCTTTGCAAAGCCGCTATTCTATTGGCCTCGCCGCACTGCTCCTAGCGCTTCCCGCCTCGGCCGCCGACATCGGCCTGGTGGGCGTGTTTCCGGGCAAGGCCGCAGTGCTCGTCATCGACGGCGGTGCGCCGACGGCCGTCAGGATCGGCCGCACGAAGCAGGGCGTGAGCGTCGTCTCGGCGGGAGAAGACGAGGCCGTGATCGAGGTCGAAGGCAAGCGGCGCACGCTACGGCTCGGCCAGTACGCGAGCAGCGCCTCCCGCGACACGCGCCAGAAGGTGACGCTCGCCGCCGACATGCTGGGGCATTTCTACGCCGACGGCCAGGTGAACGGCGGCTCGGTGCGCTTTCTGGTCGACACCGGCGCCACCATGGTCGCGCTGCCCGCGAAGATCGCCGACCGGCTGGGCATCGACTACGAGAAAGGCCGGCGAGGGTTGATCCAGACCGCCAACGGCCCGACGGTGGCCTACCGGATCAAGCTCGACGTGGTGAAGCTGGGGGGCATCACGCTGCAGAACGTGGACGCCGTGGTGATCTCGCATGGACTCGGGCTCGCCCTGCTCGGGATGAGCTTTCTCAACCGCGTCGAGATGCAGCGAGACGGCCAGTCGATGGTTCTGACCCGCCGCTACTGAGCGGTCCCGCTCAGCCTTGGTGCACGAGCGGCACGAAGCGCACCGGCAGCACGCTCTTGCGCTCCAAGCCGCCGTCGGCGCGCTTGGTGATGAGCAGGAGATCCTGCGCGCCCCAGCGCTCTCCCTGCGGGATCACCATTCTTCCACCGGGCTTGAGCTGCTCGACCAGCGCGGGAGGAACGTCGGGCGCCGCCGCGGTGACCACGATGGCGTCGAACGGCGACTTTTCCGGCCAGCCTCCGTAGCCGTCGCCGATGCGGACTTCGACGTTGGCGTAGCCGAGCTCGGCCAGGCGCTCGGCCGCGCGGCGCCCGAGGTCCACCACGGTCTCGATCGAATACACCTTGCCGACGATCTCGGCCAGGACCGCCGCCTGGTAGCCCGACCCGGTTCCGACCTCGAGCACCGACTGCCCGGCGCGCGGTTCGATCAGGTCGGTCGAAAGCGCGACGATGTAGGGCTGCGAGATGGTCTGGCCCGCCCCGATCGAAAGCGGATGGTTGCCGTAGGCGAGCGGAATTTCCGCGGCCGGCACGAAACGGTGGCGCTCGACCTTTCCGAGCGCCGCGCGCACCGCGGCGGACATCCGCGACAGCCCCGTCTCGGCCGCGGTCTCGGCGTACATCGCCTCGACTTCCGCGACCATGCGCTCACGCCGGGTCGCGAGGTTCTCCACGCGCGCTCAGCTTCCGGTCTTGTCGCGCTCGATGAGCGCGTAAGCGCTGTGGTTGTGGATCGACTCGAAGTTCTCCGATTCGACCACGTAGGACTCGATGCGCTCGTCGAGATTCAACACCGCCGCCACGTCGCGCACCATGTCCTCGACGAACTTCGGATTGTCGTAGGCCCGCTCGGTCACGAACTTCTCGTCAGGCCGCTTGAGCAGGCCGTAGAGCTCGCTCGAGGCCTGCTTCTCGACCAGGTCGACGATTTCCTCGATCCAGACGAAGTCGTTCAGGCGGGCGCTCACCGTGACGTGCGAACGCTGGTTGTGCGCGCCGCGCGCCGAGATTTTTTTCGAGCAGGGACACAGGCTGGTCACCGGCACCAGGACCTTCATGGTGAAGGTCTGCTTGCCGCCACGGATCTCGCCGATGAAGGTGATCTCGTAGTCCATCAGGCTCTTCACCTCGGACACCGGCGCGGCTTTCTCGATGAAGTACGGGAAGCTCATCTCGATCAGGCCTTCCTCGGCCTCGAGCCGCTCGACCATCTCCCGCAGCATCACCTGGAAGGTCTCGACCGTGATCTCGCGCTCGTGCGCCTCGAGGATCTCGATGAAGCGCGACATGTGGGTGCCCTTGAAATGGTGCGGCAGCCCGACGTACATGTTGAACATGGCCACCGTGTGCTGGACGTGACCGGAGCGCTCCTGGATACGCATCGGGTGGCGGATCGCCTTGACTCCCACCTTGTCGATCGCGAGCTTGCGGGTGTCCGCCGACGCCTGGACGTCGGGGATGTTGTACAGGTCTCGTGATTTCATGGCCGCATTATAACATCCGAGTAAATTACTCGGGTATTGCGTTGTGTATCGCCTTGTATATGCCTTCGGCGTCCAGCCCCACCGACGCCAGCAGCTTGGCCGGATCGCCGTGGTCGATGAACCGGTCCGGCAGGCCGAGCACCAGCACCTGCCGCTCGATCCCGAGCGCCGCCAGCGCCTCGCACACCGCGCTGCCCGCGCCGCCCATCGCCGCGTGCTCCTCGATCGTCACCAGCAGCTCGTGAGCTTGCGCCAGCTGCCTCAGCATCTCCGTGTCCAGCGGCTTGACGAAGCGCATGTTGGCGACGGTCGCGTCGAGGCCGGCGGCGGCCTCGAGCGCGGGCCTGAGCATGCTGCCGAAGGCGAGGATCGCGACGCGCCGGCCCTCGCGCCTCAGCTCCGCCTTGCCGACCGGCAACGCCGCCATGTCCTTGCGCACCTCGACCCCTGGACCGCTGCCGCGCGGATAGCGCACCGCCGCCGGAGAGTCGAGGCTGAACGCGGTGTAGAGCATCTGCCGGCATTCGTTCTCGTCGGATGGCGCCATCAGCGTCAGGTTCGGCACCGTGCGCAGATAGGCGTAGTCGAACGCTCCGTTGTGCGTCGCCCCGTCGCCGCCGACCAACCCGCCGCGATCGAGCGCGAGCACCACCGGCAGATTCTGGATCGCGACGTCGTGGATCAGCTGGTCGTAGCCGCGCTGCAAGAAGGTGGAATAGATCGCCACCACCGGCTTGACGCCCTCGCAGGCGAGGCCTGCCGCGAAAGTCACTGCGTGCTGCTCGGCGATGCCGACGTCGAAGTAGCGCTCGGGAAACCTGTCCGAGAACCCGACCATGCCCGAGCCTTCGCGCATCGCGGGCGTGATCGCCACCAGCCGGGGGTCGAGCTCGGCCATGTCGCACAGCCAGTCGCCGAAGATCTGGCTGTAGCTGGGCCGTCCGCCGGAGGATTTCTTGATGCCCTCGGCGGGGTCGAACTTGCCCGGCCCGTGATACGCGATCGGGTCGTCCTCGGCGAGCTTGTAGCCCTGCCCCTTGCGCGTCACGACGTGCAGGAACTGCGGGCCCTTGAGCTTCGCGATGTTGGCCAGGGTCGGAATCAGCGCATCGAGGTCGTGACCGTCGATCGGGCCGATGTAATTGAAGCCGAATTCCTCGAACAGCGTCGACGGCGTCACCATCCCCTTGAAGTGCTCCTCGGCGCGGCGCGCGAGCTCCCATACGCCCGGAACGCGCTTGAGCAGATGCTCGCTCGCCCTTCGGGCGGTGGAGTAGATGCGTCCCGACAGGAGCCGCGCGAGATAGTTCGTCAGCGCGCCGACCGGCGGGGATATCGACATTTCGTTGTCGTTCAGGATCACCAGCAGGTCGACGTCCATCGCGCCGGCGTTGTTCATCGCCTCGTACGCCATTCCCGCCGACATCGCGCCGTCGCCGATGACCGCGACCACGCGGCGCTGCTCGCCCTTCATCTTCGCTGCGGTCGCCATGCCGAGCGCGGCCGAAATCGAGGTCGAGGAATGCGCGGTGCCGAAAGTGTCGTAGGGCGACTCGCTGCGGCGGGGGAACCCGGAGATGCCGCCCAGCATCCTCAGCTGCGCCATGGCCTCGCGCCTGCCGGTGAGGATCTTGTGCGGGTAGGTCTGGTGCCCGACGTCCCAGACGATGCGGTCTTCCGGCGTATCGAGCACGTAGTGCAGCGCGATCGTGAGCTCGATGGTGCCCAGGTTCGAGGACAGGTGCCCGCCCGTTTTCGACACCGAGTCGAGCACGAATGCGCGCAGCTCGTCGGCGAGCTGCTTGAGCTGCTTGCGGTCGAGCTTTCGCAGCGCCGCGGGATCGTCGATGGTCCTCAGCAGCTCGTACATGGCTGGATTGTAGTCCTGCGCACCGGAGTCCACGCCCTCGTGCGGCAGCGCATCCGTGGAGCCTGCTGCGGTCGCCATCAGAATTTCCTCAAGACGATGTAGTCGGCGAGCTCGCCGAGCCGCCTGGCGCGCGCGCCGAAATCCGCCAGCGCCGCGTGGGCGTCGCGGCGCAGCGTCTCGGCGAATTCGCGCGCGCCGGCCGCGCCCAGGGTCGAGACGTAGGTCGTCTTGCCCTGCCTGGCGTCCTTGCCGGCGGTCTTGCCGAGCGTCGCGGTGCTCGCCTCCGCGTCGAGCACGTCGTCCACGACCTGGAACGCGAGCCCCACGCACTTGGCATAGTGATCGAGCTTCGCTTCCTGCGCCTCGCCGAGCTTTTGCCCGCAGGCGGCACCGATCGCCACCGCTGCGCGGATCAGGGCGCCCGTCTTATGGATGTGCATCAGCTCGAGCTCGGGAGGCGTAAGCGCCTTGCCGGTCGACTCGAGATCGATCGCCTGCCCGCCCGCCATGCCGCGCGATCCGGAGGCGTAGGCCAGCGCCCGCACCATCCCGAGCTGGGCCGAGGGATCGTCCGCCAGCCGGTGCTCGGCAAGCAGCTGGAACGCGAGGGACTGCAGCGCATCGCCCACCAGCAGCGCAGTCGCTTCGTCGAACTCGACGTGCACCGTCGGCTTGCCGCGCCTGAGCACGTCGTCGTCCATGCAGGGCAAGTCGTCGTGCGCCAGCGAGTAGGCGTGGACCATCTCGACCGCGGCAGCCGCGATTTCGAGCCGCTCCGGGCTCGCCCCCGACACCGCGCCCGCCGCAAACGTCAGCAGGGGCCGCACCCTCTTGCCGCCGCCGAGGCTGGCGTAGCGCATGGCCTCGTGCAGGCGCCTGGGCGCGATCGAGGGTGCCGGCAGCAGCCGCGCCAGCGCCGACTCCATGCGCGCCTGCACCGCGCTCAGCCAGGACTGGAAATTCGGCTCAGTCGCCGTCACCTTGATCGGCTCCGGCGCCCGCGAGCGGCTTGAGCACTTCACCTTCGAGCACCTTCACCTGCTGTTGGGCGGCCTCGAGGCGCTGCTGGCAGAAGCGCGCGAGCTCCAGGCCGCGCTTGTGTGCGGCGAGCGCCTGCTCGAGACTGAGGTTGCCGGCCTCCATCCGCTCGACCACGCGCTCGAGCTCGGCGAGCGCCTTCTCGAAAGTCGGCTCGGACGGCGGTTTGGCTTCGGCGGCGGCGGAACCTTGCCGGGGGGACTTGCTCATAGAGAACGAAACCTTAGCCGACCGGGCGCTGGCCGGTCAAACCCGCGGCGCGCTAGAATCCCCCGGCTACATGATCCATACCACCCTCGTTTCGACGGCGGAGCTGGCGCGCCATCCCGAATGGCGCCTGTTCGACTGCCGTCACGACCTCTCCAAGCCCTATCTGGGCGAGCAGCAGTACGCCCACGCGCATATCCGAGGCGCGCTGTTCGCGCACCTGGACCGCGACCTGTCGGCGCCCCCGACCGGCCGCAACGGGCGCCACCCGCTGCCGGATCCGGCCGTGTTCGCGCTCTGGCTGGGGCGCCAGGGCCTGCGGCCGGGCGACCAGGTCGTGGCCTACGACGCCAACAACGGCGCGATGGCCTCGCGCCTGTGGTGGATGCTGCGCTGGGTCGGGCACGACGCCGTCGCGGTGCTCGACGGCGGCCTGGCCAAGTGGCTGGAGGAAGAGCGCGAAGTCACCGCCGAGGTGCCTTCCTTTCCCGCGACCGGGTACACCGGCCGGCTGCAGCCGCAGATGAGCGTCGAGGTGGATGCCGTCGAGCAGCACCTCGGCTCGACGGACATGCTGCTGCTCGACGCGCGCGCGCCGCAGCGCTTTTTCGGCGAGGCCGAGCCGATCGACCCGGTCGCCGGCCGCATCCCGGGCGCCCGCAACCGCTTCAACGGCGAGAACCTCACGCCCGACGGCACGTTCAAGGCGGCCGCACAGCTCAAGAAGGAGCTCGGCGCCCTGCTCGGCGACCGTGATCCGGCCGAGGTGGTGCATTACTGCGGCTCGGGCGTCGCCGCCTGCCACAACCTGCTAGCGATGGAGGTCGCCGGCCTGCCTGGCTCGCGCATCTACGCCGGATCCTGGAGCGAGTGGATCGCGGATCCGCGGCGGCCGCAGGCGAAGGGTCCGGCATAGCCGCCGACGCGCTGCTCGTCGCGCACTTCCTGATTGCCGCCTTCGTCGCCGGCGGCCTGCCGCTGGTGTGGCTCGGCGCCGCCGCCGGCTGGCGCTGGGTCCGCAATCCGTGGTTCCGCTACCTGCATCTGGCGGCGATCGCGCTCATTGCGCTCGAAGCGCTGCTCGGCGTCGCCTGCCCGCTCACCGTGTGGGAAGACCTGCTGCGCGGCGGCCTGCAGCCGCAGACCTTCGTCGGCCGCTGGGTCGAGCGGCTGCTCTACTACCGCGCGCCCGAGGAACTGTTCACCGACCTGTATCTCGTCTGGGCGCTGGCGACGCTCGCTACCCTGCGGCTCGTTCCGCCCAGGAAAAGAGCTGCCTGAAGACTTCGTCGCGAACCTCGGCGCGCGACAACACCAGATCGTGCAGCCCGCCCGGGAACGCGAGCACGCTGACCCGCGGGCCCAGGGTCCGGCTCCAGCGGGCGATGTCGCGCCAGTCGAGGACGATGTCCGCTTCGTCCGAGTGCATCGCAAGCACCGGGAACGGCAGCGATAGGCCCGCGTGCACCCGCGCATGCGCGTCGGCCACCGCCGCGAGCCAGCCGAAGTACGCGGGAAAGCCGAGCTCGGGCTTCAGGCGCAGATCGAAGTCCCACTCGCCGCCGAAGCTCCGGTGCAGGCTTCGCACATACTCGCGCCTCAACGCCTGCGGATTGTTCAGAAACGGCATGACTTTCCCCAGCGCGATCGCCCATCGCAGCTGCAGCCGGTCGAGCGGTCCCGTGTTGAACTCGAAGAAGGGACTGTTCAGCCACAGCGCGCGCAACCGCTCGCGGCGCTCGCCCTCGGCGGCGTAAAGCGAGCAGATGAGCCCGCCGGTCGAATGGCCCGCGAGTAGCACCGGCTCGCCGATTTCCTCCAGCGCGCGGGTGATCTCCGGATAGTACTCGTCGATGCGCTTGCAGAAGCACGGGTGCTGGTGCGCGAGCAGCGATCGCCCGTGCTTGCGCAGATCGAGCGCGTAGAAGGCGTAACCTTCCTGGGCGAAGCGCAGCGCCATGTGACGCTGAAAGAAGTAATCGACGAAGCCGTGCACATAGAGGACCGCGCCTCGCCTCGCGCCCCCTCCCGGCAAGCGCACCAGCGTGGCGACGACCTCGCCCTCGTAGTCGGCCGGGAATTCGAGCGTCTTCGCCTCGAAGCCCTCGAGCAGCGGGTCGGCGTGCCAGTCACTCATGCCGCGACAACGCCCACTCGACGTGCTCTCTCACCAGAGGCGACGGGTCGTTCCGTCGGGCGCGCAGCGCCGCCAGCACTTCCGGCGAGCCCGGCGCGTTGCCCAGCCCGACCGCGAGGTTGCGCAGCCAGCGCTCGTAGCCGATGCGGCGGATCGCCGAGCCGCGCATGCGCGCATCGAACTCCTCCGCGCTCCAGCCGAACAGCTCGACCAGCGACGCGGCGTCGAGCCCGTTGCGTGCGCCGAAGTCCTCTTCCGCGGACGGCTTCGCGAACCCGTTCCACGGGCAGACAAGCTGGCAGTCGTCGCAGCCGTAGACCCGGTTTCCGATCGGCGCGCGCAGCTCTTGCGGGATCGCGCCCTTGTGCTCGATCGTGAGGTACGAGATGCAACGCCGCGCATCGAGCCGGTAGGGCGCGCGGATGGCCTGCGTCGGACAGATCTCGATGCATTTCGTGCAGCGGCCACAGTGTTCGCCCGCGGGGGCGTCGACGGGCAGCGGCAGATCGCAGTAGATCTCGCCGAGGAAGAACCACGATCCCGCGTCGCGCGACAGCAGCAGCGTGTGCTTGCCGCGCCAGCCGATGCCGGCCCCGGCCGCCAGCTCGACCTCCATCACCGGCGCGGAGTCGGAGAAGACGCGGTAGCCGAAGGCGCCGGCTTCGGCGCGAATGCGGTCGCACAGCTTCTGCAGCCGCGTCCGAAGCAGCTTGTGATAGTCGCGCCCCCTTGCGTAGCGCGCCACGTAGGCGCGGCGGCCGTCGCCGAGCGCCGCCCATTCGTCGCCGCCGGCGGGCGCGTAGTCCATACGGCAGCTGATCACGCGCAGCGTTCCCGGCACCAGCTCGGCGGGACGCGCGCGCAGCGTGCCGTGGCGCGCCATATAATCCATTTCGCCCTGCCAGCCCATGCGCAGCCACTCCGCGAGCCGCCCCTCCGCGGCGGCGAGGTCGGTGTCGGCGACGCCGACGGCCTGGAAGCCGAGCGCCCTGCCCCATTGCTTGACCTTCGCCGCGAGCGCGCCGTAGTCCATATGCCGGATACTAGATGAACGATCTCCTTTCTCTGCCGGACGACAACGCCACGCGACAGCTGGGCGCCGCGCTTGCCGCGGGCATCGGCCCGGGCCGCGTGCTCTTCCTCTCCGGAGACCTCGGTTCAGGGAAAACCACTGTTGTTCAAGGACTTATCAAGGCTCTCGGCTTCGCCGGCCGGGTCAAGAGTCCGACCTATTCTCTGGTTGAACTTTACAAGCTTTCGAGATTAAACTTGTATCACTTTGATTTCTATCGGTTCGAAGACCGGTCGGAATGGGTCGACTCAGGATTTCGGGAATATTTCAACCAAGACTCGGCATGTATCGTCGAGTGGCCCGAGCGGGCCGCGGGGCTGCTCGCGCCTCCCGATCTCGAGGTGCGGCTGGAGTTTTCCGGGTCCGGCCGGCGCGCCCGGCTGACGCCTCGTACGGCTTGCGGCCGCGACTGGCTCGCCGCTGCCTCGAAGCGCTGGCCGCAGCCCTGATCGCGCTGCTGCTGCTCTACTTCGTCCCGCCCGTCTTCGCCCAGGAGCAAGTCGTAGCCGCGCGCCTGTGGCCCGCGCCCGATTACACGCGCCTCACGCTCGAATCGAAGCAGCCGCTCAAGTTCAAGCTGTTCAGCGTCAAGGGCCCGGACCGCCTGGTGCTCGATCTGGACGACGTCGACCTCGGACCTGCGCTCGAGGAGCTGCAGAAGAAGGTCAGTGCGGACGATCCCTACATCAAGAGCCTGCGCGTGGCGCGCAATCGCCCGGACGTGGTGCGTCTGGTGCTCGACCTCAAGACGGAGGTCAAGCCGCAGATCTTCGCGCTGAAGCCGATCGCCGATTACGGCAACCGGCTGGTGCTCGACGTCTACCCCTTGCACCCGAAGGATCCGCTGCTCGCGCTGATCGAGTCCGACGGCAAGCTGCGCGGCATCCCCCATCACGACGGGGCGGCACCGCAGCCGCGCGTCGAGCGGCTCGCCACGATCGTGATCGACCCTGGGCACGGCGGAGAGGACCCGGGCGCCAAGGGCCGGCACGGGACCTACGAAAAGAACGTCACCCTGATGATCGGGCGGCGGCTGAAGAAGCTCATCGACGCCCAGCCCGACATGCGCGCAGTGATGACCCGCAACGGCGACTACTACCTCTCGCTCGCGGCGCGGGTCGAGAAAGCGCAGCGCGTCAATGCGGATCTGTTCGTGTCGATCCATGCGGACTCGGCCCGCCACCTGGGACGGCACGCGCGCGGCTCTTCCGTGTTCGCGCTCTCGCAGCGGCGCGCGACCTCGGAGGCGGCGCGCTGGCTGGCCAAGAGCGAGAACGACGCGGACCTGATCGGCGGGGTGCAACTGAAGCAGAAGGACACCTACCTGCGCAAGACGCTGCTAGATCTTTCGCAGACCGCGACCATCGATTACAGCCTGAAGCTGGGCGCTTCGGTGCTTTCCGCCCTGGGACGCGTCAATCCGCTGCACAGGGGGCACGTCGAGCAGGCGAGCTTCGCCGTCCTCACGGCGCCCGACATTCCCTCGATCCTGGTCGAGACCGACTTCATCTCCAATCCGAGGGAAGAGAAACGGCTCACCAACAGCGCCTACCAGGAGAAGATCGCCCGGGCGATCCTGGTCGGCATCAAGGACTACCTGTCGCAGCATCCGCCGCAGCCGCATTCGCCGCTAGCGTCCCTGCAGTAGCTCAGGCCGAAGCCTTCGCCCGCAGGTGGCGCAGCCACTGGAACGCGATCGGCAGCAACGACAGGGCAATCACCCCGAGAATGGCGAGCGTGAGGTTGTCCTTCACCACCGGCAGGTTGCCGAAGTAGTAGCCGGCGGCGATGAGCGACGCGACCCAGAGCAGCGCGCCGCCGATGCTGAAGCCGAGAAAACGCAGGTAGGCCATGCGCCCGACGCCGGCGACGAACGGCACGTAGGTGCGCACGATCGGCACGAACCTGGCGATCACCACCGCCTTGCCGCCGTGCCGCTCGTAGAACGCCTCGGTGCGCGCCAGGTAGCGCGGGTTGAACCAGCGCGCGTCTCGCGAGCGGAATACGCGCGGGCCGATCCAGCGGCCGATCCAGTAATTCACGTTGTCCCCGCATAGCGCGGCGGCGACCAGGGTCGCGGCGACGAGGCGCGCATCGATGCCGCCGGTCGCGGCGACCGCGCCCGCGACGAACAGCAGCGAGTCGCCCGGCAGGAACGGAGTCACCACGAGGCCGGTCTCGCAGAACACGATCGCGAAGAGCAGCGCGTAGACCCAGGCCCCGTGCTGGGCGAGAAATGCCGCAAGATGGCGGTCGAGGTGGACGGCGATGTCCCACAGCGCGGCGATGATTTCCATCTCGCGATTGTAGCCGCAGCGGCGGGTATAATCGCACCCCATTCCCCGCCGCAGCGCAATGCCCAGCCCCGTCCTTTCGTCATCGAGCGTCGAGCGCGTGCGCGCGGCGCTCGCGGCGGCCGGCCACGACGCGCCGATCGTCGAGCTCTCCGACGACGCCCGCACCGCGCAGGCGGCGGCAGAATTTCTCGGCTGCGGCGTGGCGCAGATCGCGAACTCGCTCGTTTTTCGGGGCCAGCGCTCGGAGATGGCGCTGCTGGTGATGGCGAGCGGAGCCCACCGCGTCGACACCGAAAAGCTCGCGGCACTCGCGGGCGAGCCGGTCGAGAAAGCGCGTGCGCCTTTCGTGCGCGAGCACACCGGCTTCGCGATCGGCGGCGTCGCGCCGCTGGGCCATCCCTCGCGGCTGACTACGCTTGTCGACCGCTCCCTCGCCCAGCACGCGCGCATCTGGGCCGCCGCCGGCCATCCCAGAACCGTGTTCGAGCTGAGCTACGACGTGCTGCTCAGGCTCACCGCGGGCACGCCCGCCGAGCTCGGCGAGCGCACGACGGCCTGACATGACGGCGATACGCGTCCTGCCCGAGCTGCTCATCAGCCAGATCGCCGCAGGCGAGGTGGTCGAGCGACCGGCCTCGGTCCTCAAGGAGCTGATCGAGAACAGCCTCGATGCCGGCGCGCAGGAGCTCGGGGTCTCCCTCGCCCAGGGCGGCGCCAAGCGCGTACAGGTGGACGACGACGGTGCCGGCATCGCGCGCGACGACCTCATCCTCGCGCTCGCGCGCCACGCGACGAGCAAGATCGGGTCGCTCGAAGAGCTCGAAGCCGTCGCCTCGCTGGGGTTTCGCGGCGAGGCGCTCGCCTCGATCGCTTCCGTCGCCCGGGTCGAAATCACGTCCCGCGCGCGCGGCGCAGGACACGCCTTCGTCGTCCGCGCCGAAGGCGGCGCGCCCGAAGCGCCCGAGCCCGCTGCGCGAGCGGCGGGCACCAGCATCTCGGTCGGCGACCTGTACTTCAACACGCCGGCGCGGCGCAAGTTCCTGCGCACCGAGGCGACCGAATTCGGGCACTGCGAGGAGGTTTTTCGCCGCGCAGCGCTGGCCCGCCCGGACCTCGCCTGGACCCTGCGCCACAACGGCCGCGTCAGCGCGGCGCTCAGGCCGCAGGCCTTCGCCGAGCGCGCGGCGGCGTTGCTCGGCAAGGACTTCTCCGCTGCATCGATCCCGGTCGACGCGCAGGCAGGCGGATTGCGCCTGCACGGCCTGGCGGGCGGTCCGCAGGCCGCGCGCAGCCGCGCCGACACGCAGTATTTCTACGTCAACGGCCGCTTCGTGCGCGACCGGCTGCTCGCCCATGCCGCGCGCGAGGCCTATGCCGAGCTGCTGCACGGCGAGCGCCAGCCCGCGTACGTCCTGTTTCTCGAGCTCGACCCGCGCGCGGTGGACGTGAACGTGCACCCGGCCAAGACGGAGGTCCGCTTTCGCGATGCGCGCAGCGTGCACCAGTTCGTGCTGCACGCCCTGAGGCGGGCGCTGTCGCCCGGAGCCGCCGCGGCGCCCGTTTCGTACGCCGGCTTCGCGCCGGTGCCGGGCAGCCCGGCGCAGGGGGCGCTCGGCATTGAGCAGGCCGCCGGAGCGTACCAGGCGTTCGTTGCCGCGGCCTCGCAGCCCGCGCCGCTTGCGGTCGCCGAAGCGGGCGAGGCGCCGCCGCTCGGGTATGCGCTGGCGCAGCTCCACGGCGTGTACATCCTGGCCCAGAACGCCGCGGGCCTGGTGCTGGTCGATATGCACGCCGCGCACGAGCGCATCGTGTTCGAAAAGCTCAGGCTCGCGCTCGACGCGGGCACGGTGCAGCGACAGAGCCTGCTGGTGCCGAGCGTGTTCCGCGCCGATGCGCTCGAGGTCTCCACCGCGGAGGAGAACCGTGACGCGCTGGAGCAGCTCGGGCTCGAGATCAGCGCCGCGGGGCCGAACGAGCTCGCGGTCCGTGCCGCCCCCGTCGCCCTCGCCTCGGGCGACGTCGTCGGCCTGGCGCGCAGCGTGCTCGCCGAGTTGCGCGAGTTCGGCGCCGCGCAGGCGCTCGCCGCGCGGCGCG
>Ga0315556_1000704_pt1 | contig 20890 bp, 19 predicted proteins | sample SalMarSW160310MG_FD_202112 | JGI IMG/M metagenome (GOLD analysis project Ga0315556, IMG submission 202112) | Salt marsh sediment microbial communities from the Plum Island Ecosystem LTER, Massachusetts, United States - Salt Marsh Sediment SW1603-10 ...
GCGATTTCGGCAGATCAGGGGCTTACAATCCCTACCGTAGACTGCTTCCGCAAACGTCATCGACAGCAGATCAAGCACTTGCGTCCACAGATGGGATCGGCTGCCGGACTTATGGGTAATGGCATGGCTTTCAGTATCTTGTCGGATAAAAGGTGCCAACTACATCATCCCACACTACATTACCGCCCGAAAACTCGCTATGGCAAGCCTTGAGGTAAAAGGTCTTGCTTCCTGCTCCCACGCTGTACACCTTTTGAAGGGACCAAGCTTTCTCGTTCTCATAATAGCTAGTATCCGATGTCTCCATAATCCAAGAATGGCCGTCGCAGGTGGTCCCACCGCTGGCATCATCAAGGCAAACTCTCCACGTCTGTCCACCAACAGTTTGGTTGGTTATACCATTGGCTCGGACCACAACATAGCCTGAGGTCGGCGCGGTAATCGTTACAGAAGTAAGATTGCTATATGAGCTACATTGGGCAATCCCAGCAGCGGCATGACCACCCCAGCCAGACCAATCTATACCGGCCTCGTCTTTGATGTCCACATCGGTAAGAGAGCCGTTCACAATATCATCGCTGTCCTTCGAGGTGCGAACGAAACGAACGGCGTCGGCAATAACGACCTCGTCCGTAGAGGTATTCTCGTTCCCTAACTTGACGACCCCTTTATTACCGGCGGTGAGATTCGTGGTGCAGCAATATTGCCAAGCGCCGCCATTGACAGTCTGGTTCAAGTAACAGGAGCAATTAACGCCGGTATCTGCGACACCGTCATACACGCGGTACCAAGCAGTTTCTTCCCTGTTAGGGTGCGTGGTCCATCGCGTATAGACCTCATATTGCCCGCTTATATCCGCCGTTGATGCGGTGGTAAAAGTAGCCTCTGCGGTCGCACTTGAGGTTCCGGAGCCCCAGGCATATTGGTAATTGTCGCCGTAGTACAGAATCTTTACCGTCGAAGTCCCCCACACCCCACTGAACGTAGCTGCGTGGTTGTCTACGTCCATGATGGCGTCGTTATCCCCAAACACTGGTGCGGTCGCGATTCCGAATGCCGCGATGAGCCCTAACGTTTTGTGCCTTTTTTGCCTGATCATGTCCACCACCACTATATTATGCGGCAACGCTCGATGAACCTCGGTGCGGATCACCATACGGCCCCCCCCTGGACTCTCGCGGTCGTTGTCCGAACAATAAAGACTACTACCACCCTCTCATAAATATAGACCTCGTTGGCTACACCCACCATCCACAACACGTAGGTGCTTTGATCTGGGTCAAGATAAGGCCAAAGCAAATATGCTCAATTCTAGTTGTATGGGAGGGGAAAAGGGGGCAGTGCGGCCTGGCAAGGTTGCGTGTTCTAGCGGGTGGGAATCCCGCCTGGGTAATCGTGCGCCGCGAGCCCAGGATCGAGCCTTGCGGTGTGGCTGGCAACAGACGCATCGGTGCGTAGTCACGAAAGCAGGCGAGGTGCAAGGATAACGGGTGATGCCGACCTTGAAGGTGTTGAGCCCCGAAAATTTTCGCGTCGGGAGTGCCGACGGGCTTGTTCCTCCGGCAGGCAACAATCCGTGCTGCATCCTGGCGAGCGGCACGGGTATTCCCCGGGGTCCGAGGCCGTGTCGAGCCTGACATTGAGAGCACGTGGTAACCAGGGAGATCCGAGTATCGGTCCGCCGGAGGCGGACGCCCGCGTTGCTTGCCGACCAGATCCCACGTCAGCTTAGCTTCAAGCACACAGTGCAAGTCTGGGTTTCCTGGCAACAGCGCGGTGGCGGAACCTATGATGCGGTGTGTATCCGGGGGTTACTCTTGCTGATCGCTCAACCTCGCGTGGGCCAACGCTCGGGACGCATTGAGCCACGGGTGTTAAAACGCCGCCCGAAAAAATATCCGTTGTTGACCAAGCCCAGAGCACAGGCACGCGAGGAAGTGCGCCTGAACGGTCACCCTGCAAAGCAGCGCTGAGTGGTGTCAGATTCCAGGCTCACTTCGCATGCCTCCACAACAGCCGCCCACTTTGCCAGGGCATCCCGGCGTTCGTCGAAGTAGGCGTGGCGGCTGTAGATACCCTCGACGCCGTCGATCTTGTGATTCAAGCAGCGCTCTGCAATGTGCGGCTCCACGCCCAGGGCAGCGAGGTGCGTACGCGCGGTGCGGCGGAAGTCGTGGATGGTGAAGTTTTCCATCCCGGGTAGGAGCGGCTTCACCTTGGAGAGAGCAACGTTAAGCGTGTTCTCATGGATGTGTGGAAGCATCCGCTCCTGGCGCTTACGCGCCGGCAGCAGGTAATCGTTCCCACAAGCAAGCTCCGCCAGTTTGCGTACGGCCTCTGCAGCAGGCTTGCATAGCGGAATATCGATGGATGCTCCGGTTTTGGTCCGTGTAGCGGGGAGGGACCAGACAGCCTTGTCCAGGTCGAACTCTGCGATGCGAGCACCCACCAGTTCTTGCTTGCGCACGGCTAGCAGGAGCAGCAGCTTGACGGCCAGGTAGTTCTCAACGCTGAATCCCTTTGCCCTGCGCATGGCCTCGAACAAGTCGGCCAACTCTGAACGCGTCAGCCAGTGTGAGCGCGCCGTCTCCTGCCCCCCGGCATCCGCCAGGGTGAAGGCGGCAGCAGGATTGTACTGGACTATATGCCGCTTCACCGCGTGGTCGAACATGCGCCGAGTCCAGCGCAGCACATCATTCGCCACGGTAGGCGCCCCTCGCTTCACAATGGCGTGCAGCATGGCGTCAATGTGGGAAGGCTTGACATCCTCCACCGGCAGAGCGCCGATGTTGGGTTTGAAGTCCCTTTCGATGCGACTGCGCACGATGTTGGGATGCTTCCACCGCCCGAGAATCATTCGCTCGAAGTACTCGTCAGCCAGTTGTCCTACCGTAAGGGCGTTCTTCTCAGCTTCGATTTTGGCGACAGCCTCGCGTTTACGCTCCTGCTTCTCAGCGGCCACATCAAAACCGAGTGCGACCCGCGCCCTCAGCTCCTTTACAGTTTTGCGTGCTGCTCCCAGGGACAGGTCGGAGTAGTTGCCCAGATCCATCACGCGTTGCTTGCCCGCCAATCGGTACCGGAACCGCCAACGGGGAAACGCATCGTTCGCACGGTACCGGAGCGAGAGGCCGCCACCATCGCCGCCTTGTTCGAACCTTTCTCCGGTCCTGATCCAGTTGCGAATCTGCAGGTCGTTCAGAGCCCCCATGTCCGCCTCCAGGGTGTGCACCCAAGAATATGCACCTAAACGCCAATGGGTACACGTTTGGGTGCACGGACATTCCGCGACTATGTGAGACGTTACGCAACCGTATGACGCAAAAAAGGCCGCATTTTCAGCGGACTTTGTTGATGATGTTACGGGTCGAGACGACCTGAAGGGTCATTCGATGTTCTGCACTTGCTCGCGCATCTGCTCGATCAGGACCTTCATCTCCACCGCCGTACGGGCGATCTCGATGTCGGATGACTTGGAGCCGAGGGTATTGGCCTCGCGGTTGAGCTCCTGCATCAGGAAATCCAGCCGCCGGCCGACCGGGTCCCGCCCCTCCAGCACCGACCGCACTTCTGCGATGTGGGCGTCCACACGGTCCATTTCCTCGTCCACGTCCAGACGCTGGGCGAGCAAGGCGAGCTCCTGCTCCAGGCGGTTGGGGTCCAGCTCGGCACGTATCTCCTCCAGGCGATCGAGGATACGCCTGCGTACCCCCTCCATGACCCGGGGCATGCGCTCCCTGACCCGGGAGGCACAGACGGAGAGCTTGTCGCAGCGCTCACGTATGAGCCGGGCGAGCCGCGCGCCCTCGCGCTCGCGGGTCGCGACCAAGGAGGTCAATGCCTCGTCGAGCAGCGCGAGCGCCCGCTCCATCACCGGCCCCAGGTCCGGCGCCTGGTCCTGAAGCACGCCGGGCCAGCGAAGCAGATCGAAGGGGTCCGGCTGTGACTTCCGCCCGAGGAGCTCCGCCACCTCGCCCCCGGCGGCCAGGAGCTGTGCCAGATAGTGTCGGTTGATGCTCAGGTTTCCGCTTGCTCCCTTCACGGGCGTGAAGCGAAGGTTGCAATCCAGCTTGCCGCGTCCCACGCGCGCGGCAACTCGCTCGCGAACTGCCGGCTCCAGGGCCCGCAGGTCTTCGGAAAGGCGTACGAAGGGCTCGAGGTATCGATGATTGACGGAGCGCAGCTCCCAGGTCAGCTCGCCCTCCGGCCCCGTCGAGGATTCGCGAGCAAATGCCGTCATGCTCTTTGTCACGGAAACCTCCGAAACTCCGGGTCTCTTGCGAAGGCGGCGGGCGCCCATGGGGGAGGCGGACGCTATGACAAGAGATGCTCCAACAGCTCGAGCTATCATACCGGAAGACGCCAACTCAGAGCCATCAAGTGGTTCGTGTCTCGCCTCGCCATGACCACCGAGATACAGGGGGCCATCCGCAACATGGTACCCGCCCGCGACAGCCTGCCTCCGGGCGCTGTTCTCGACAACTACCGCATCAGCAGCACCATCGGCAAGGGCGGCTTCGGTCTGATCTATCGGGCCGTGGACGAGGAAAGCGGAGACGAGGTCCTGATCAAGGAATACATGCCGAAGAAGCTGACCCGCCGCATCTCGGCATTCCGGCTCGCCCCTGTGGACGAAAAGTACGCCGAGCGCGTCATCCGCGGGCGCAAGCTGTTCTTCCAGGAGGCCGGTGCCCTGGCTTCTCTGCACCACCCGAACATCGTAAAGGTCCTCGGATTATTCCTCGCCAACGATACGGCCTACATGGTGATGCAGTACGAGCCCGGAAAGAATCTGGGCCACTACGTCCACGAGCGCAAAGGTGGGCTGAGCACCAGGTTCATTCTTCAGGTCTTTCTTCCCATCCTGGATGCCCTCTCTCTGATGCACTCGCGGTCCATCCTGCACCTGGACGTCAAGCCGGGCAACATCCACCTGCGTCATGGAAACAATCCGCTGCTGCTCGACTTCGGGGCGGTGCAGCTGCTCGGTCGGGAGCGCAAGCCGGGCGCGCATGTCATCACGGCCGGCTACTCTCCGGTTGAGCAATATCACCGTTCCGGCCGGATTGGACCCTGGACGGATGTCTATGCCGTAGGGGCCAGCCTCCGTGCCTGCATCGAGGGCAAGACACCTCCGTCCGCGGTGGAGCGCCATAAAGGCGAGATTCTCGAGCCGGCCAAGCAACGGTTCCGCGACCGCTATCCCCTGTTCCTGCTCGAGGCGGTCGACTGGGCAATGGAGATGCATCCCAAGCGGAGGCCTCAGCACGCAGCCGAGCTGCTGCATGCCCTCGAGCAATTTGCAGGCGAGCTGCCCGGGTCCCGCGACCTGGAGTCGCAGTCGCTCGAGATCTCCCGGGCGGACGGCCTCCAAGATCCGTAGCAGGAATCCCTCGCGAGGTGAAGGAATTGACGAAGCGCTCGGGGATACCGAAGATGTCCGCCTCGATTCGAGCTACAGCGAGTATCCGATGCGACCATCCCTACGCCGGCCCGAGCAACTGCGTCCGCTGCGCTTTACCCGCGGTTTCACCCGTCACGCGGAAGGCTCCGTTCTGGCGGAGCTCGGGGACACCCGTGTTCTGTGCACGGCCAGCGTCGAAGAGCGGGTCCCGGACTTTTTGAAGGGCCGTGGCAGCGGCTGGATCACCGCCGAGTACGGGATGCTTCCGCGCGCTACCGGCGAGCGTATGGCGCGCGAGGCGGCACGCGGAAAGCAGGGGGGCAGGACGCTGGAGATCCAGCGCCTGATCGGGCGCTCCCTGCGTGCAGGGGCGGACCTCCGGGCCCTGGGCGAGCATACGATTCAATTGGATTGCGATGTCATTCAGGCCGACGGCGGAACCCGCACCACCTCCATCAACGGCGCTTGGATCGCCCTTCACGACGCAGTACAAGGGCTCATGCAAAAGGGGGCGCTGTCCAAGGATCCGCTGATCGCCCAAATCGCCGCCGTCTCCGTCGGCATCTACCAGGGGCAACCCGTGCTCGACCTGGATTACGCGGAGGACTGCAGCGCCGAAACCGACATGAATGTCGTCATGGACGAGCGGGGGCGCTTCGTAGAGATCCAGGGTACGGCGGAGGGCAAGACCTTCTCCCGGACCGATCTGAGCGCCATGCTGGACCATGCGGAGACGGGTATCCGGGAGATCCTCGCAGCGCAGCGCGCGGCCCTCGCAGAGTGAGGCGAGCCCAACGGCAACGGCGCAGACGGGCGGCAATCGAAATCATGAGCGGAGCACATCGAGGCGAAACCATCGTCTTAGCCAGCAATAACGCCGGGAAGCTGCGGGAGATCGAAGAGCTCCTGCGATCAGAGGAGATCGGGGTCGTCCCCCAGGGCGAGCTTGGGGTGCCTGAGCCCGAGGAGACCGGTCTGACATTCGTCGAGAACGCCATCCTCAAGGCTCGGAACGCCGCGCGTCACAGCGGCTTGGCGGCCATCGCCGACGACTCTGGGATCGAGGTCGACGCGCTACGTGGAGCTCCGGGTATCTATTCCGCCCGCTTTGCCGGCCCCGACGCATCGGACGCGGACAACCTGCGGCAGCTGCTCGAAGCGCTTCAGGGCGTCCCGGAGTCGCAACGCAGCGCGCGCTTCCAATGCCTGATGGTTTACATGCGCCACGCGGCGGACCCGACTCCGATGATCTGCCAGGGGACCTGGGAGGGACGCATCCTGTTTGCCCCCCGCGGCGATAACGGCTTCGGTTACGATCCCGTATTTTATGTTCCGGGCGAGGACTGCAGTGCGGCCGAGCTCCCCTCCGACACCAAGAATCGGCTCAGTCATCGAGGGCAGGCCCTGAGGGACTTGGTGCACCGCCTGGGGGGTGCGAATCATTAGGCGATGAAAGCTGAGTGGACAGACGTAGCGACGCGCCTCGAAGCGGTGCGGGTGCGCATCCGCACAGCCGAAGAGCGCTTCGGGCGGGTGCCGGGCAGCGTGACCTTGCTGGCCGTGAGCAAGAAGCAGGAGACTGGGAAGATCCGCGCGGCTATCGCGTCCGGGCAGATGGCCTTCGGAGAGAGCTACCTCCAGGAAGCCGTCGAGAAGATGGATGCCCTCGAGACCTTGGGAGTCCGGTGGCATTTCATCGGGCGTATCCAGGGCAACAAAACGCGCCAGATCGCCGAGCGCTTCGACTGGGTCCACAGCCTGTGCAGCCTCAAGCACGCCCGGCGTCTGAGCGAGCAGCGCCCGGCAGGTCGGCCGCCGCTGGCGGCCTGTATTCAGGTCAACCTGGACGCCGAGCCGGGCAAGGCCGGGCTCGCCCCGGGGGAAGTCGGCGACTTCATCGCCGCATGTACCGGCCTGCCGGGGCTGAGCCTGGTCGGGCTCATGACCCTGCCGGCACCCGCCGAGGGCCTGGAGGCTCAGCGCCGCCCCTTTCGGGAGCTGCGCAGGATGCGGGATCTGCTGGCCACGCCCGAGCGGCCCTTGGAGGCGCTCTCCATCGGCATGTCCGCCGACTTGGAGGCGGCGATCGCCGAAGGCGCGACCATCGTGAGGGTGGGGACGGCCATCTTCGGGCCGCGCGAAGGCTGACGACCTCGCGCGAGCTTTGTAGGCCGTTGGATGGCACCCAGTCGCAGCACCGAAACAGCCCACGAGCAATCCTTTATGACACGAGAGACAATCGCCTTTATCGGTGGCGGCAACATGGCCACCAGCCTCATCGCCGGACTCATTGCCGACGGCCACGACCCCCAGGCCCTGATCGTGAGCGATCCAGACGGCGTCAAGCGCGAGGCCCTGGTCGAGCGCTTCGGGGTGAAGACAACCGAAGACAACAGCATGGCCGTGAGAGACGCCAGCCTCACTGTGCTGTGCGTCAAGCCGCAGATGGCCGGTCTGGTCTGCCGGGATCTCTCTGCGGCAGTGGGCCGGTACAAGCCGTTGATCGTCTCGGTGATGGCCGGCATCCGTGAGCAAAGCATCCAACAGTGGCTGGGCGGTGGGGTGCCCCTGGTGCGGGCCATGCCCAACACCCCGGTGATGATCCAATCCGGCGCCATCGTCCTGCATGCCACGCCGGAGGTCTCGCCGGAACAACGTGACCGGGCGGAGACCCTGCTGCGCGCCGGCGGTCTGACCCGATGGGTGGAGCGGGAGGAGGAGATGGACGCGGTCACGGCCCTCTCCGGCAGTGGTCCCGCTTACTTCTTCCTGCTGATGGAGATCCTCGAGCAGGCGGGTGCCGAGCTCGGGCTGGATTCTGAGAGCGCCCGCTTGCTCACGATCCAGACGGCCCTCGGCGCCGCCCGCATGGCCATGGAGAGCAGCGACTCGCCCATGGAGCTGCGCGAGCGCGTCACCTCCCCCGGCGGGACCACCGAGCGCGCCTTGGATGTCCTGGAGACGGGTGGTATCCGGGAGCTGGTGACTCGGGCGGTGAGCGCTGCCCGGACGCGATCCGAAGAGCTCTCGAAGCTGCTGGCGGAGACCCCATGACCAGCTCCTACCTCACAGATCCGATCGTCTTTCTGACGCAGACCCTGCTGGGTCTGTACGCCGCCCTGGCCATGCTGCGGTTTCTCCTGCAATGGGCTCGCGCGGATTTCTACAATCCCGTGTCCCAATTCGTGGTCAAGGCGACGACCCCAGTTCTGCGTCCCTTGCGGCGGCTCGTCCCCGGCTACGCCGGCATGGACATGGCTGCCCTGGTGCTCGCCTGGCTGGTGGAGAGCCTCGAGCTCTTCATCCTCGCCCTGATCGCAGCCCCGGGGGTCAATCCGCTCGGAGCACTGGCCTGGGCGCTGCCCGAGCTGGTGGGCCTGACGATCAATATCTTCATATTCGCCGTTCTCATCCGCGTGATCATGAGCTGGGTCAATCCGGACCCCTACCATCCGATGGCCCGTCTGCTCGACAGCCTGACGGAGCCGGTCATGCGTCCGGTACGTCGCCTGTTGCCGCCGATGGGCGGATTGGACCTTTCGCCCGTGCTGGTGACGATCGGCTTGGTCTTGCTCAGGATGCTGCTGATCCCGCCGCTCAGCTACATCACGGGCAATCCCTTCTGACGGAATGGCAGCACGCGAAACCTGGTATCGCTGGCAGGAAGGGGCCTTGCTGCTCAGCCTGCGCGTTCAGCCCCGAGCGAAGCGGGACGAGCTGGTCGGCCCCGAAGGCGGCTATTTGCGGGTACGAATCGCCGCCCCGCCGGTCGACGGCAAGGCAAACGACCATCTGCGCCGCTTCCTGGCGGATGCCTTCGGTGTGCCACGATCCCGGGTGGAGCTGGTGGCCGGAGCCCAGGCCCGCCACAAGCGAGTACGCATCCAGGAGCCCCGCAAGCTGCTGGCTCCCATCGAGCCGGAGTAAGGCGATTTCTGTCAAAAAATATACCAGTCTGCTTGTCCTTATCAGAAATACCAGGGGCGTGGCAAAAGGCTCGCCTCACGGGTGGTTTTTGGTGTAGCCTCCATCGTGCATAGAGAGATGTGATTCACACGAGGATGGAGAAATCCCAGATGAAGTCCCTTCGATTCGCTCCCCTGCTACTGGTCTTTGCCCTGTTCGGATCGCTGCCCGCCCTGGCCGAAAACAGCACGAGTGCCGGTGGCTTCACGATCCACTACAACGCCTTCACGACCTCCACACTGACCCCCGAGGTGGCCAAGGCCTACGGTATCCAGCGGAGCAACCGGCGAGGCATGCTCAACGTGAGCATCATCAAGGAGAAGGAAGGCACCACGGGTACGTCGGTCGCGGCGCGCGTGGCGGTCAAGATGGTGGCCCTGACGGGTCAGAGCACGGACCTCCCCATGAAAGAGATCAAGGACCAGAATGCGGTCTATTACATCGGCCAGTTTCCGGTCCAGAACGAAGAGAAGATCAATTTCGTCATCGACGTGACACCGGCCGGGTCCGACGAGACCTTTGTCGTACACAAGGAGCAGCAGTTTTTCGGGAACTGAGGGCGTGGGCCTCTGTGAGCAACGCCCAACGGATCAGGTGAGAAGGAGCTGCCATAGGGCATAGAGCCCGAAGCCGGTTACCAACAATCCGGCCGCCCGCCTCGCCCATACCTGGTCCGTCAGGCGTGCTGCCGCGCCGGCCAGCATCCCCATTACGAGGAGGTTCGGCAAGGTCCCCAGCCCGAAGGCCAACATCAGCGCGGCGCCGTGGAGCGCGCTACCCGCCGAGACGGCCCAGATGAGAACGCTGTAGACCAGGCCACAGGGGATCCAGGCCCAGACGAGGCCTAGTCCGATTGCCTGGACCGGACTGGCAATGGGCAGCAGGCGCCGGCCCAGCGGCTCGAGAAGCCGCCACAGGTGTGCACCTGCCCGTTCCAGCCTGTCGAGTCCCCGCCACCAGCCCCCGAGGTAAAGGCCCAACGCGATCATGAAGACCGCGGCCAGGCCGTAGAGGATACGCTGAGCGTATTGCAGGGGAATGATCTCGATCATGAGGGCACCGAGGGTGCCCATGAGGGCGCCGGCCAGGGTGTAACCGGCGATCCGTCCCCCGTTGTAGGCCAGTTGATAGGGAAAGATGCGGGCAAGGCTGGTACGCGCGTCTCTCGGCAGCCCGGCGGTCAGCGCGCCCACGATGCCTCCGCACATGCCTACGCAGTGCACCCCCCCCAGCAGACCTACGAGAAAGGCGGCTGCCAGTGATCCCGTGGTCATTACAATGCAGCTCGCGAAGCGCGTTCCCCCCCTCTCCCTTTATGGGAGAGGGTTGGGGGGAGGGGACGATCAGGGGCGAGGCGGCAATTCATTTTATTAGGTGGCTCGACTCGCTCCATGATCGTTAGCGCGACTGCTCTTCCACCGGCTGCTCCGCGGCCGAGTCGGTGCCGGCCCCGCGGGCGATGGCGGCCGGGGACTGGACACGCATCAGGGCCAGCACCAGAAGGATGGCCGGCAGGCCAAGTGCCGCAGCATAGGTGAAGAAGAAGACATAGTCGGTAGAGTCGACGATGTCCCCGGAAAAGCCCCCGAGGAACTTTGCCGGGAGCAGCATCAGGGAGCTGAAGAGCGCATATTGCGTGGCCGTGTAGGCCCGGTTGGCCAAGCCGGACAGGTATGCGATGAACACGGATCCGGCGAGACCGCCGCTGAGATTGTCGGCCGATACCACGAGCGCCAGGAGGCTGATATCCACCGGCTGGGTCGCCAGCCAGGCGAAGATCAGGTTGGTCCCCGCCACCATGAAGGCCGCCGCGAGCAGCATGCGCATGGTGCCGAAGCGAGCCACCAGTATCCCGCCCACGGCCGCACCCACCATGGTCATGATCAATCCGAATACCTTGGTTACGCTGGCGATCTCGTCCTTGCCGTAGCCCATGTCGATGTAGAAGGGGTTGGCCATGACGCCCATGGTGATGTCGGATAGGCGAAAGACCGCGATAAAGGCCAGGATGAGCAGCGCCAGCCGGCCGTTACGGGAGAAGAACTCGGTAAAGGGGCAGACGACGGCGCCGATGACCCAGGCGGCGATCTCGCGCCAGGCTCTGGGCAAGTGGGCGGATCCTTCGATGAACTGCACCACCCGCTCTTCCTGCCGCCAGGTTTCCCGACTCACCCTGTGGACCGGCTCCGGGACCAGGAGGACGGTCAGCACGCCCACCCCCATGCACGCCGCCATGATGTGGTAGGACTCTGACCAAGATAGATATTCCGCAAAATAGAGGGCCCCGGCGCCGGCCATGATCATTCCGATCCGATAGCCCATCTGGTAGGTTGCGGCCATGGCTCCCTGCAGCTCCGCGGCCACCGACTCGATGCGCCAGGCATCGATGGCGATGTCCTGAGTCGCTGAAGAAAAGGCCACGAGCAAGGCCGCTCCTACCAGCAGACCCAGTGTCTGCGTCGGATCATTGGATGCCATCAGCAGCAGCCCGACGACGATTCCCGCCTGCGCCAGAAGCATCCAGGCGCGACGCTGGCCCAGGACGCGGCCGAAGAGCGGAATCGGAAGCCGGTCCACCAACGGTGCCCAGACGAACTTGAGGGCGTAGAGGGTCGCCACCCAGGAAACGTGGCCGATGGTGCCGCGGTCGACTCCAGACTCCCGCAGCCAGGCGGAGAGGGTCCCGAACACCAGCAACAGGGGCAGGCCTGCAGAGAATCCGAGAAAGAGCATGGCGACGACCCGGGGGTGGCGGTAAACGGCCATCGCCTGGAGCCACGCACGACCGGCACTTGTCCGCCTATCCATCCACCCTCCACATCATCTCGTCGCCGAATGCCGGCCTGGGGTCTTCACACGGGGACAGTTTCCACAGACATGAGCCGGGGGAGCTGAACGGGACCCGGGAGGCGAGCAATCCCACTCTGCCGAGGGGGCGGCATCGCGCCGAATGCATTCGAGGATGTATCATAGCAGGGTTGCCGCGCCATCGACCCGAGCGACCCGAGATGCTGGACCACCAACGCGAATTCCTCGACTTCGCCCTCGCTACCGGGGTCCTGAAGCTCGGCGAGTTCAAGCTCAAGTCGGGCCGCATGAGCCCCTACTTCTTCAATGCCGGGCTGTTCGGCAGCGGTCGCAGTCTCGCCCGGCTGGGCCGTTTCTACGCGAGCAGCATCGTCGCGTCCGGTATCTCCTTCGATATGCTATTCGGCCCGGCCTACAAGGGGATTCCCTTGGCTGCGGCGACCAGCATCGCATTCGCCGATCACCAGGACCGGGACCTTCCCTACGCCTTCAACCGCAAGGAGGCGAAGGACCATGGGGAGGGGGGGGATATCGTGGGCAGCCCGCTCGCTGGAGACGTGCTGATCATCGACGATGTCATCACTGCCGGTACTTCTGTGCGCGAGTCCCTCGGCATCATCGAGGCCCATGGTGCCCGACCCGCCGGTGTAGCGATCGCCCTAGACCGACAGGAGCGCGGAAAGGACGATCGGTCGGCGGTGGACGAAATCCGGGAGGATTGGGGTCTGCCCGTGACCAGCATCGTTACCCTCGCGGACCTGATCGAGCACCTCCGGACGGACCCCGATAACCGCCGCTCGCTCCAGCTTCTCGAGGACTATCGCAGCCGTTACGGCATATGAGGAATATGTGTAAAGCCATCACCCTTCTGATTCCATTGCTTTTGGTCTCGGCTCTGTCTTCGGTCTGCTATGGCGAGCTCTATCGCTGGGTGGACCAGGACGGCAAGGTCCATTACACGGACAGCATCCCACCCGACCAGGTCCAGTCGGGTCACACGGAGCTCAGTAAGCAGGGCGTCACGATCAAATCCGTGGGCAAGGCCAAGACGCCGGAGGAGGTCGAGGAGGAGCAGGAGCTGAAGCGTCTGCGTGCCGAGCAGAAGAAGCTGCTGGATAAACAGCGGTCCGAGGACCAGGTGCTCGTGCGGACCTTTCAATCCGAAGACGACATCTTCATGGCGCGCGAGGGCAAGATCGCTGCTATCGACGTCATGATCAGCGTCACTAAAAACAATGTCCTGCGCCAGCAGGAACGGTTAGTGAAGCTGCTCGGGCAAGCTGCGGATATGGAGCGAGCGGGGAAAGATGTCCACGAGAACCTCATCGACGGCATCCGGCAGGTCGAGGAGGCAATCCGCGATTCCTACGCCACCATCGTTGCTCAAGAGAAACAAAAGGACGAGATACGCTCCAAGTTCGATCGGGATCTGGCGCGATACCGTCAGCTCAAGAAGCTGCCGGTGTCCGAGTCCCCGCTGCCGATTCAGGAGAAGCGCCCGGTTCTCCACAACATGGTAGCCTGCGCCGGACCGACGGAATGCAACCGACTTTGGGAAAAGGCCAAGGAATATGTCCGGCAAAACGCCACCACGGCGGTTCAGACCAGTAGTCCGCAGATCGTCATCACCGCCCCGCCAACCACCGAGAAGGATATCAGCCTCATCCTTTCGCGCATAGACGACAAAGGGGGCCCCGGTGCCACCCTGTTTCTGGACCTTCAATGCAAACGCGCCCTCAATGGACGAGAGGTCTGCAAAGGCAAGCGGGCAGAGACCATCGTAGAGGGTTTTCGCCCCGCGCTTGTCGGCGAAGAAACGTCGCCGGAATGACCGCTACCGGATGTAGATGTCCCGGAAGGCCGCATAGATTGCAGCCGTCAGGATCGGCCAGACGACGAACAGGCCCAATCCTAGGGGAATCGCGCCCAGCAACAGCAACCCCAGGGCGACCAGTCCATAGACCGAGAGGGGCAGCATGTTCTTCAGTGAGCCAAGGAAGCTCTGTTTGATGGCCTCCATCGGACTCATGCCGTCGAGCAGAACGAGTGCAGGCGAGAACAACATGGCCATGCTCAGGGGGATAAAGAGGAGCAGACCCACCAGCAGGCCGATCAAGACCCCTGGCCCCAGCACCTGAAGCAGCGTCGCCGGATCCTGTGTCTGCAATGCCCAGAGGTTCATCTGCAGCATGGGTAGCAGGGACCCGAGCAACATGCCGAGGATCACGATCCCAATCAGGATGCTGCCCCCCAGGGACAGCAGCCCGACGATGGCTAGGGGCTCGAGGTTTTCCCGAAATCCTGCAAACAGGTGCTCGACGTGGAGCTTGTTTCCGCGATCCTGTTCTCGGGCCCCGTACATCAGGCCGGCGGCGAAGAGGGGCCACAGCAGGCTGTTTGCCAGCCCCCCGATGATGGGGATGAGCCCGAGCACAACGGAGATCCCCAGGAGCGCCAGAAACATCAGGATCCAGGCGAGTGGATCGGTCTTGAAGTGCCAGAAGCCTCGGGTGATCCAGCTCCAGCCCCGGCTAGTCGGGACAGCGTGCGGTGTCGGTATCGATTGTCCCATGAGTATCTGCCTGCCCTCGTTGCCATAACTGGCTGTTGTTCCGGAAACGGGCTCTGCACGGGCCTGCTCACGATAGCGATGAGCGGTTGCTTCGTCCAGGTCTACCCCGGTCGCTGCAGCCGGAGGCCGGGTCATCTCGTCGAGGTCGCGCCCCGTCCGACCTTCCCGCGAGCGCTCCTCACCTTTTGTCCTTGGCGATCAGCACGTACAGGGCGGGCACCGCGAACAAGGTGAAGACCGTGCCGATTGCCATGCCGCCGACCAGCACCAAGCCGATAGAGTTGCGGGCCGCAGCGCCCGGGCCGGTGACCAGCACCAAGGGAAAATGGCCGGCGATGGTCGCCACGCTGGTCATCAGCACCGGACGCAACCGGATCATCGCTGCCTGGTGCACGGCATCGAGCTTGCCCAGGCCCTGCTGTTGCAGCTTGTTGGCGAACTCGACGATGAGGATGCCGTTCTTGGCGATCAGGCCGACCAGGGTGACCAGGCCGACCTGCGCATAGATGTTCATGGTGGTGGTCCAGCCGCTGGTCCAGGAATGCAGGTTGGGATCGGGCATCTTCAGCAGGGTGAAGATCAGGGCACCGAACATGGCCAACGGCACCGAGCCGGCCAGGATTACGAAGGGGTCGCGGAAGGAGTCGAACTGTACGGCCAGGACCAGAAAGATCATCAGCACCGCCAAGGAGAAGGCCGGCAGAAACTTGTTGCCCTCGGTGCGCAGCTGACGCGACTCCCCGGTGTAGTCGAAGCCATAGCCGGGAGGCAGGATCTCGCGCGCGTTGTCCTCTAGAAAGCTCAGGGCATCGTCCAGGGTGCGCGCGCTGATGCCGGAGAGCTTCACTGCGTTGAGCTGCTGAAAACGATTGAGCGAGCGGGCTACGACATCGTGCTCGATCTGGCTGACAGCGGACAGGGGCACCATCTCGCCGCCGGGACCGGCGATATGGATGTCGCCCAGTTGATCCTCGTTGAGCCGATCGACCCGCTTGACCAGCGGGATCACCTTGTAGCTGCGCCCGTCCATGTCGAACCGGTTGACGAAGTTGCCACCGGTGGCGACGGCGAGGTCGGCTCCGACCTGGGACGGGCGCTTCCCCAACGCCGCCAGCTTGTCGCGGTCGAGCACCAGCGTCGCCTGGGGTTGATCGACCTTCAGGTCGATGGTGGGGGGGAAGTAGAACAGCCCGCTCTTTTCCGCCCTCTTCTGTAGCTCCCGGGCGAATTCGAGCAGTTGCTCGGCATCGTCCGTCGAGGTAATGACGAATTCTACGGGGAAATTGCTCCCGCCAGGCAGCGCTGGCGGTGTGGTCATGAAAATCTCGATGCCCGGAATCTTAGACACCTCTTCCTGCACTGCCGGCAGGATTTCGCTCGCGGCTCGGTGGCGATCAGCCCAAGGCTTCAGCACCATGCCGCTGAAGCCGTCGGCACCAACGGTGGCGCCGACCGACGGCGGAAACAGGAGCTGGAAGGTCAGCTCGGTCTCCGGGACATCGAGCATGATCTGCTCGGCCTCCTTGGCGTGGACCGCGTTCTGGTCGGTGGTCACATTGGACGCTGTATTGATGATGCCGAACAGAACGCTCTGGTCCTCCGTCGGTGCCAGCTCCTTGGCGGAGAACATGAACATGGGAATGGTGCACAGGCTCAGCACGATCCACACCAGGTACACGGCGGGCCTGGCCGCGAGCGTGCCCCCGAGCGCCCGGCCATAGGCATCGCGCAGCTGGTCCGAGCGGCGATTGAGCCAACCGGACAAGCCGCGCTCTTCGTCCTGCGCACTGCGCAACAGGCTTGCAGACATGGTCGGGGACAGGGTGAGCGCGACGAGCCCGGAGATGCCCACGGCACCGGCCAGGGTCAGGGCGAATTCGCGAAACAGGGCCCCGGTCAAGCCGCCCTGCAGGCCGATCGGGACATAGACGGCGACCAGGGTAATCGTCATGGCGACGATCGGTGCGACCAGCTCGCGTGCACCGAGCAGAGCGGCCTCGCGGGGGGTGCGGCCTTCGCGCAGGTGCCGCTCCACGTTCTCGACGACCACGATGGCATCGTCCACGACCAGGCCGACGGAGAGCACGATGGCGAGCAGCGTGAGCAGGTTCAGGGTGAACCCGAACAGCTGCATCAGGAAGATGCCGCCGATGAGCGACACGGGAATCGCCATCACGGGCACCAGCACCGACCGTACTGAGCCCAGAAACAGGAAGATCACCAGGATCACGATCAGCAGCGTGTCGATCAGGGTCCCGGTCACCTCGTGGATGGCGTCGCTGACATACTCGGATGCGTCGTAGCCGATGCTGGCATCGAGCCCGGCAGGCATGTCGTGTCGGAGCTGATCCAGCTCCGTGCGCACTCCGTCGATCACGTCGATGATGTTGGCGTTCGGCTGCGGAAAGACGCCGGCGAAGACCGCGGTCTGTCCTGAATAGCGGACCAGGGTGTCATAGTCTTCGGCGCCAAGCTCCACATCCGCGATGTCCTGCAGGCGCACGATGGTGTCGTCCTTCTGATAGATCACCAGGCGGCGAAAATCCTCGGCGCTGTGCAGATCGGTATTCGCGGCGAGGTGGGTCTGCACCAGGGCCCCTTTGGTGCTGCCGATGGCCGCCAGGTAGTTGTTGGCCGTCAGGGCATCTCTGACCTGTGCCGGGCTTATGCCCAGAGCCGCCATGCGATCGGGATCGAGCCAGATCCGCATGGCGAAGGTGCGGGCACCGAAGATCTCGATCCGCTGCACGCCGGTGACTGCCGACAACCGTGGCTGCACCACCCTGATCAGGTAGTCAGTGATCTGCTCAGGGGACAGGATGTCCGACGCGAAGCTGAGGTAGGCAGCCGCAAACTGCGAGTCCGCCGATTGCACGCTGATCGTCGGTACCTCCGCCTCGGTGGGCAGATCGTTGCGTACCTGGTCGACCTTGGACGAGATCTCGGCCAATGCCTTGGTCGAGTCGTAATCGAGCTTGAGCCGTGCGGTGATGATGGAGATGCCTTGCAGGCTTTTGGACTCGATGTAGTCGATACCTTCCGCCGCCCCGATGGCGCGCTCGAGGGGCGTAGTGATGAAGCCCCGCACCAGCTCTGCGCTGGCGCCGACATAGACAGTGGAGATCTGCACCGAGGCATTCTCGCTGCGCGGATACTGGCGAACGCTCAGGGAATGCCAGGCATTGATCCCGGCGATTACGATGATCAGGTTGACGACGATGCCGAGAATCGGGCGGCGGATGAAGAGATCGGTGAAGCCTCCCACGAGGGCGCGTCTCAAGAATCGCTCGGATGGGGAGAAAGCTCGGCCTTGGGCGCCAGTCGGTTGTCAATGACTACCTTCATGCCGGTGCGCAGCTTGAAGACGCCGCTGGTCACCACCGTCTCGCCCGGTTTCAGGCCGTCCACGACATCGACGAAGTCTCCCCGCGCCCGCCCCAAGCGGACGAACTGCTGGCGCAGGACCAGATCGGGCTCCCCGGTTGGCGGGCTCTTTTGCTTGTCGACCACGAACACAGAATCGCCAAAGGGCGCATACAGCACTGCGCTCGCAGCAACGGGTAAAACGGATTGCTTGTCCGGCAGGATCACCTCTACCTTGGCGAACATCCCTGCGTGCAACGTCTCTCCGGGATTGGCGACCCGGGACCGCACGCGCACGCTGCGGGTCACGGGATCGATCTCGGGATTGATCGCGATGATCTCACCGGAAAAGGTCTCTTCGGGCGCGGCGTCCGTCGTTACCCGCACCTCCATACCCTTCTTCAGGGACCGGATCCGCTGCTGCGGGATAGAGAAATCCACATAGATGGGATCCAGCGTGTGCAAGGAGACGATTGCATCCCCTTCGCGCAGGACTTGGCCGAGGTTGACCAGGCGCAGGCCCAAACGGCCAGAAAAGGGGGCGCGGATCGTCTTCTTCGCGATCAGGGCGCGCATGTTGCCCACCTGCGCAACCGTCTGCTTGACCTGTGCCTCGGCACTATCCACCGCATCCCGGGACGCCAGATCGCGCTTGCCGAGCGTGCGCACCCGCTTCAGGTTGGCCTCGGCCAGGGCGGCGGCCGCCTCGGCCGAGGCGAGCTGTGCCTCCTCGCTCGCTGTATCCAATTGCACCAGAATATCCCCAGCGCTTACCGCCGAACCGGATTCGAAGCCGATCCGCGCCACCCTGCCCCCGACCTCTGCGCTCACCGTCACGCCCTGCACTGCCGCGACGGTGGCAGCGGTGGGGATCGACTGCTCCCACTGTGATTCGTCCACCCGCTTGGCGGTCACTGTCGTCGGGGGCTCCACCTTGCTCTTGGCGGCATCACCCATCGCCGCGAACTGATCGAGCTTGGCGTAGGTGATGGCACCGACCAGGATGGCAACGCCCAGGGTAGCGAGAAGAAGCTTTTTCAGCATGGAAGAAACACTGGCCAGAATCCATGGAATTCGATCGTGTCAGAGCCGCGCTGGCACATCCGGGCTCATGAGGACCGACGAAGTCCGTTGCTGCAATTACGAGAGTATTGTCGGGAAATGTACCGGAAGAAGGCAAGCGCCGGACGGGCGGGCCATGCCCATGAGGTGTGGCCTGCCCTTCCGGCCTTCGTCGGGGCCATTGCCCGACTCTATCCCTTACGACTCGCATACCACTGGAAGGTTTCAGGGATCCGTCTGATGCTCTATGCTCGACTCGCCTCATGCTCCGAATTCGCGTGGGGTACCGAGGACAGTTATGGTCCTGTCATTGTCAGTGCGACGCGAGCTCTGTCTGCGGAAGATACCGACACCAATGCTCCGAGTAGTGCATCAGTTGGTGCGCGGGCAGGGATCGGGAAAGACGCACTTCTGGAACCCGAACGATCTATGGAGGCGCGAATGCGTTGGCGAGGTGTTCATCACGTGGAGTTTTCGGTGCTGGACTACGAGGCGTCGGTCCGGTTTTACGACCGCATGTTCGGCTGGCTCGGTTACAAGAGCTTCTGGACCCTGGATATCGGTTACCACTCGACCTATTACATGGCGCGTTTTCCCATCCCCCACAGCTACATCGGTATCCAGCCCGCAAAGAGCGGCGGCAAGGTGGATTATCCGGGCCGTGCCACCGGCATTCACCATATCGCCCTCTGGGCAAAGAGCCGCAAGGAGGTGGACGCCTTCCACAGGGACTTCCTGGTCGAGAACGCAATTCCCGTCAGCGATCCGCCCATGGAGTATGCCGTCTATTCCCCCGGCTACTATGCCGTCTTCTTCGATGATCCCATCAACGGCATCCATTGGGAGCTGGCGCATACACCGCGTATCCCTTCTCCCGCGGCCTATCTACGCTGGGCACGCGCATTGAAAGAGGTAGCCCGGGATCATCCGGAATGGGGCCCTTCGGTCGCGCGGCAGGCGATGAGGACGCTGCCCTCCAGGGACTAACGACGGCTCCCTGAATGCGCAGGGACGGTTTGAGGCGGGTCTTCCGATACATCGCCTGCCGCGCTTGCTCGGGCACCGACAAAGTATGCAATTGCCGGTGACTCATCTAATCTCAAGGTAGGGGTGGCCGAAAGGAGGATCATCGGGTTGCCTGAGCGGCTACGAGTATCCGTCCTTCCACGATTCTTTGTCGACCTGAACGAGATCTGAGCTGTAGTCGAGAGGAAGAGCGCATGCAAGATTGTTTCGCATTCGCTGATGCTTTGGGACCTGCGAAGATCATCCACGTTTATGAGCCTTCCATCGGGCTGCGTGCGATCCTCGTCGTGGACAACGTCGCCTTGGGACCATCGATCGGCGGGGTGCGCATGGCACCGGACGTGAGTCTCGAGGAGTGCTTTCGCCTGGCCCGCGCCATGACCCTGAAGAACGCCGCGGTGGGACTTCCGCACGGCGGGGGCAAGGTCGTCGTCTTCAGCGATCCGAAGCTGCCCCAGGCCGAGAAGGAGCGTCTGATCCGGGGCTTGGCCCAGGCGCTGCGCAACGTCTATGAGTACATCTTCGCCCCGGACATGGGCACCGACGAGGAGTGCATGGCCTGGGTCCGAGACGAGATCGGCCGGGTCGTGGGTCTGCCCCGCGAGCTGGGGGGGATTCCTCTGGACGAGATCGGCGCTACCGGTTTCGGTCTCGCCCATGTCGCCGAGGTGGCGCAGGAATACGCCGAC
>Ga0315556_1000705_pt1 | contig 20890 bp, 19 predicted proteins | sample SalMarSW160310MG_FD_202112 | JGI IMG/M metagenome (GOLD analysis project Ga0315556, IMG submission 202112) | Salt marsh sediment microbial communities from the Plum Island Ecosystem LTER, Massachusetts, United States - Salt Marsh Sediment SW1603-10 ...
AAGTCCGGCTCGGCGCGGTGGGCGCGTGCCAGCTCGCGGCGCGCTGCGAGCAATGACGCTCGGACGCGCGCAGATCGAGGGTCTCGTGCCCCAGCGCGGCGCCATGTGCCTGCTCGACCGGGTGCTGTCGTGGGACGCCGACGGCATCGTCTGCGCCAGCGCGAGCCACGCGCGGCCCGATAATCCGCTGCGCGCGCGCGGCCGGCTGCACGCGGTGGCCGGCATCGAGTACGCGGCGCAGGCCATTGCGCTGCACGGCGCGCTCGCGGCGCGCGCGGGCCGCCCGATCGGGCCCGGCGTGCTCGCGAGCCTGCGCGAGGTCGAGCTGCAGGCCGAACGGCTCGACCTGGTCACGGGAGAATTGCTTGCGCTCGCCGAGGCGCTCGTGGTCGAGCGGCGCCACATGTTGTACGCTTTCCGGGTCGAAGGCGACGGCCGCGTCCTGCTCAGGGGGCGCGCCGCGATCGCACTCGTTGCCGGAACCGACGCATGAAGCGCGCAGTGGTGACAGGAGGAAGTGGTGCGCTGGGGGCGGCGATCTGCCGCTCGCTGGCGGCGGGGCTGCACGTGATCGTGCACGGACACGGGCACCCCGAGCGCGCCGAGTCCGTGGCGAAGGAAATTCGCGCCGCGGGCGGCAGCGCGGAGACGGTCATGTTCGACGTTTGCGACGGCCCCGCCGCCACGCGCGCGCTCGAGGAGCTGGTCGAGCGCGGCGGCCCGATCCAGGTGATTGTCAACAATGCCGGCGTGCACCGCGACGCGCCGCTGGCGGGCATGTCCGAGGCGCATTGGGACGAGGTGGTCGACGTCTCGCTCAAGGGCTTCTTCAACGTGACGCGGCCGCTGCTGCTGCCGATGATCGGCACGCGCTGGGGGCGGATCGTGAGCATATCGTCGATCGTCGGCCTGACCGGCAACCGCGGCCAGGTCAACTACGCGGCGGCGAAAGCGGGGCTGCACGGCGCGACCAAGTCGCTCGCGATCGAGCTCGCCGCGCGCGGCGTCACGGTGAACGCGGTGGCGCCGGGCATCATCCGCTCGGCGGGCACCGACGCCGCGGTGCCGGACGGCTTGGTCGAGGCGCTGGTGCCGATGAAGCGCCGCGGCACGCCCGAGGAGGTCGCGAGCCTGGTCGCCTACCTGGTGTCCGATCAGGCCGCCTACCTCTCCGGGCAGGTTATTTCGGTCAACGGCGCGATGGCCTAGGCGCGATGGAAGCAACAGGGTACGTGGCGGTCATCCCGGCCTTCCAGGAAGCCGCGACGATCCGCGACGTCGCCGAGCGCACGCTGCGCCAGGTCGGCGCGCTGATCGTGGTGGACGACGGCTCCTCGGACGGCACCGCGGTCGCGCTCGAGGGCCTGCCGCTCGAGCTGCTGCGCAATCCGGCGAACCTCGGCAAGGGCGCGAGCCTGTGGCGCGGCATGCAGCGCGCGCTCGAGCTCGGGGCGCGGGCGGTGATCACGCTCGACGGCGACGGCCAGCACCGGCCCGAGGACATCCCCGCGCTGCTCGCGGCGCAGCGTGCAATGCCCGAGGCAATCGTGATCGGCTCGCGCCTGCACCTGCGGCAAGAGATTCCACCCTTGCGCTACCACGCCAACCGCTGCGGGGATTTCTGGGTCGGCCTGGCGGCCGGTCGCCGCTTTCCCGACACGCAGTCCGGCTTTCGCATCTACCCGGTCCGCCTGCTGCGCGAGGCGCGCGTCGAGCATGGCGCGTCGGCGCGCTTCGCATTCGAGAGCGAAATCCTGATCGAGGCCGGCCGCCTCGGGATCGAGAGCGTCGCGGTGCCGGTCACGGTGTCGTATCGCGGGCTCGCGCGCGCGAGCCACTTCGCGAGCGTTGCCGACGTCGCGGGCATCGCGTTGATGGTGGCGCGGCGGCTGCTCGCGCGCTACACGGAGTCGCGTCCGAAGGCGGCCGAGAACAGAAGCGCGAGCGGCGTGCCGGCCAGCACCGTCAGCCCGATTGCGCGCAGCACCGGCGTGGCCGAGAGCGCGAGCGCGCCGGCCGAGCACAGCACCGCGAGGCAGCACACTGTGAGCGAAAGCAGCGTGCGGCGGCGCTCGTCCGGGTCGCGCGGCACGCGGTTGAAGAACAGCGAGTAGTTGAGCCCGGTTCCGACTACGAACAGCAGCGCGACCAGGTGGAACAGGGTGAGCGGCGAGCCGAACAGCGGCAGCATTCCGGCCGTCACCGTCGCCGCGAGCAGCACGGGCATGAGCACGCGCGCCGCCTCGCGCAGCCCTCCGAGCCCCCATGCCAGCAGGCCGAACATGGCGGCGACGCCGAGCGCGGTCAGCTTGAGCGTCTGGCCGCGGTAGCGCGCGATCATGCGCCCGGTCTCGCGCCGCAGGTCGAGTAGCTTCGCGCCCGGGGCATGCAGCGCCTCGAACCTGGCCGCGAGCGCAGCGAGGTCGTTCGCTCCGCGCAACGGGATCAGCGCGACCCATTCGCCGTGCAGCGGGAAAAGCAGCGCGTGGAGCTTGAGCGCGAGGCCGGTGCCGCGCAGATCGGCCGGCTCGAGCAGCGGCCCGCTGCGCGCGTGCTCGACGTCGCGCAGGAACGGCTCGAACAGCCCGGGGCGGAAGGGCAGACCGCGCTGCGCCTGCGCGAGGGCGTCGCGCAGCGCGCGCGCGCCGGGCAGAGCGGCGCGCCGCGCGCGCTGCAGCGCCTCGCTCGGCAGGATGTCGCTCGCCGCTTCGTAGCCCGCGATCAAGCCGTCGTCCACCAGGCCGCGCAGCGCGGGCTCGAGCGCCTCGCTGCGCTCCAGCGCCTGCTCCCGGCCGGGCGCGCGCAGCACGATCACGGCGCCGACGTCCGGCGCTTTGAGCTCGGCGCGCAGCTGCTGATCGGCGCGCCGCTCGACGTCGGGGATCGGGTTGAGCTTGCCGAGGTCGTCGTCCCACAGTGCTCCCGGGCGCAGCACGCCTAGCGCGAGGACGAGCGCGAGCGCGGACCAGGCCAGCGCGCGCAGCGCTCGCTGGTGGCGCGCGAGCGCGCTCCAGCCGAGCAGCGGCGCGAGGCGCGCGAGCGCCACCGGGCGCGCGGGTGCGATCTCGGGCAGCACGTAGCGCGTCACCAGGCCGGCGACCAGGATCGCGCTCATCAGCAGCAGGCCGAGCTGCGCCAGACCGACAAAGCTCGACAGCAGCATGCTCAGGCCGCCGAGCACGGTGGTGAGCACCGCCAGGCGCAGCGTGGGCCAGACCCGCGCAAGCGTCGTGCGCAGCGTGTCGCCCGGCTGGTTGTGCAGGAACAAATAGCTCGGGTAGTCCACCGCCTCGCCGAACAGGATCGCGGCGAAGCCGAGCGAGATGCCGTGGATCGAGCCGAACGCGAGGGCGACCAGCGCGACGCCGACCAGAATCCCGCTCGCGATCGGCAGGAAGCAGGCGAGCGTGAGCGCCGCCGAGCGGTACACGAACAGCAGCAGCGTCAGCACCGCGGCGCCGGCGATGAGCGACAGGCTCGAGGCATCGGCGCGGATCAGCGCGCGCGACTCGACCGCGAACACGCCCGGGCCGCTGAGCGTGAGCGAGGCCTTGTCCGCGCCGGCCGCAGCGGCGAACGCCGCGCGCACTTCGTTCACGGCGCGCGCCTGGGCGTCGAGATCCGACGCCGCGGCGCGCGTCTCGGCCACCAGCAGAGCGCTCCTGCCGTCGGGCGAGAACCAGACGCCGTGGCGCGTGTCCGGGCCTGCGGCGGGGAGCGATTCGAGATAGCGGCGCGCTTCGCCGGTCGGGTCGGCCGCGATGCTGCTGGCGAGCATGCCGCCGAGCGGCGAGCCGAGCGCCTCGAGCGCGCGCTGCATCGCCTCGCGCAGGCCCGCGGGGGAGAAGCGCGCCGGCGCGACCGCCGGGCTGAGGAGGTAGCGCCAGCGCTCGACGAACGCGCGGTCGGCGGCGCCGAAGCGCGCTTCGCCGTTGTTGACGTAGGCGAACTGCGCCGAGGCCGAGAGCCGCTGCGCGAGCGCCCGGCTCGCGCCGGCGAGCGCGCCCGGCTCGGCGCCGGAAATGCCGATCAGGATCATGCGCGCGGCGACGCCCTCGCGCAGCTGGTGCACCAGCAGCGCCTGGTCGGCGTCGAGCCGCGCCGGCAGGAAGGCGGTGAAATCGCTCATGATGCGCGCGCGCGTGGCGACCAGGAGGCTCGCCGCGAGCAGCGCGAGCCAGACCAGCACGACGACGCGTGCGCGACGGGTCAAGGGCCGTCCGGGCGGATCGTCATCACGGTCGTGTTGCCGCCCGCTTCGTTCACGCTGATCTGCGAGATGTCCGCGCGGCGGCCGCGAAATTCGATCGAGCGCACATAGCGCGCCATCTCGTCGTCGCGCGGCGCGAGCTCGAGCGTCCAGTCCTCTTCGCCGCCGCTGAACGACGTGCGGTAGTAGCGCTCGAGCGTGGCCAGGTCGCCGCTGAGCGTGGCGCGCAGGCCTTGCGCGAAGGCCCACGCGGCCGGGCTGGCGCGCAGGGAGTAGCTGTGCGATTCACCGCGCGCCGGGCTTTCGACCAGCATCGAATCGCCGTCGATCACGATGCGCTCGCGGTAGGGCGTTTCGACGTCCTTCTCGATCCGGCCGCCGCGCTGGTACGACAGCCGGCCCGAGAGCACGAGCGGCTCGCTTAGCGCAGCCATCCGCTTGGTCTCGCTGAAGCGTACTGTCGAGGCTTGCACCGCAGACAGGAGCCGCATCACCTGCGCCAGCTCGGCCTGCTGCGCGGCGGCTGCGCCGCAGGCAAGCGCCAGAAGGCAGGCGGCGAGCGCCCGGTACAATGACCTCACGCGGCCATGTTTCCGAGCTTTTTCTTCGTCGAGGTGCGTTCGAGCGCGCATGTGGGCCGCGCACGATTCCAACACGCCTTGCGCAAAAAGACAACGACGGCGGCGCTCGCGCTCCTGCTGCTGTGCGGCTGCGTTGGGCCGTCGCTCGATCAGGCGCGCGCGCTGCCGCCGAACGCGACCGCGGCGCGCTTTTTGCTGACATTCGACGACGGGCCGAGCACCTGGCAGCCGTACAACCCGACCCGCGCGATCCTGGATACGCTCGCGCACAACCCGGTGCAGCCGGGGATCAAGGCGGTGTTCTTCCTGCAGACGCGCGACCCGCGCGCCGGCGCCTCGGAGGCGGGCAGGGCGCTGATGCGGCGCGAACACGCCGAGGGTCACGTGCTGGCGGTGCACAGCGGCTCGCCGCGAGGGCACATCGACCACATGCTGCTGCCGGATCCGGAACTCGACCGCACGCTGGCCGACGCCCAATCCGACATTGCCGCGATCGCCGGACGCGCGCCCGACCTGGTGCGGCCGCCGTTCTGGAACTACGACGCGCGCACGCTCGCCGCCTACCGCAGGCGCGGCCTGCACATGCTGCTGACCGACGTCAGCGCGAACGACGGCGTGATCTACTTCTGGAACATCAGTCTGCGGCGGCGCAGCCACATTCGCACCACCCTCGCGCAGGTGCGCGAGCAGATTGCCGCCGGCCAGCTGCCGGCGGTCGGCGGCGTGATTCCGCTGGTGGTCACCTTTCACGACACCAACACCTTCACCGCGCACCACATGGAGGAGTACCTGCGCATCCTGACCGAGGAGGCGGCGAACGTCGGCCTGGTGCTCGCGCCGCAGCCCTTCTACGACGACGCTGCGTCGATCGAGCGCGCCGCGCGGGTGCGCGCTGCGGGCTGGGATCAGGTGCCGGCGGGCGCCCAGAAGTCGTAGAAGTTGAACCAGTTGTAGGGCGCCTCGCGGCAGTGGTGCTCGAGGCGGGCGACGTAGCGCTCGACCCAGGGACGGATTGAGGCTTCGCGGTCGCGCCGGTCGAGCTCGATGCGCTCGGCGAAGGCCTCCAGGCGCACGTCGTAGCGGCGTCCGCCGCGGTACAGACCGAAGGCGAGGATCACCGGCGCCTGCAGCAGCCCGGCGAGCAGCAGCGGACCCAGGGGAAAGCGCGCCGGCGCGCCGAGGAACTCGCAGCTGCATTCGCGCTCGTCGCGCAGGCCGCGGTCGGCGAGGATGCCGACGATCTCGCCCCGCTCGATGCATTCCTGCGCGCGCAGCAGCGAGCCGGGGTGCCCAAGCGGGATCACGCGCGGCGCGGCCTCTGGCGCGACCGCGTCCATCACGCTATTGATTTTTTCCCCGCCCTCGACCTGCATCAGCATGTTGACCGGCGGCGCGCCCTCGGCCAGTCCCGCGGCGCGCAGGACCTCGAAGCTGCCCAGGTGCGAGCCGAGCAGGATGCAGCCGCGGCCTTGGCGCAGATCGGCGAGCAGCGCCGGCGGGGCGTCGACCCGAACGTCGAAGTAGCCGTAGCGGCCGGCGCGCAGGTAGACGCGATCGTGCAGGGTCGAAGCGAAGGCGTGGTAGTGGCGCGCGACATCGGCCAGGCGCGGCGGCCGCCCGAGCGCGCGCCGCAGGTAGTCGGCCGAGGCGCGCCGCGCGCCGCGCGAAAAAAGCACGAAGTAGGCGCAGATCGGGTACAGGAATGCGCGCCCGACGCGCCGGCCGAGCGCGAGGGTGACCCAGACGAGCGCGCGCATCGCGGACTGGCTGCCGCGCTCGCGCTGCGCCAGCCAGCCGTTGCTCAAGTGCCGATCTCCGCGCTGCCGGCGGCGAACGCCTTGCCGTCGCGAACCAGCGTGAAGCGGATCAGGTTGGCGTCCTGCCGCTCGAGCACGATGCTGAACCGCTCGCCCGGCGCGAGCGGGGCGAGGAACTTGACCGCGGGCAGCCGGACGAGGCGCGCCTGCGGTCCGAAGGTATCCTCGATTGCCGCCGCCACCTTTTCCAGCAGCACCACCGCGGGGACGATCGGGTTGCCGGGAAAATGCCCCGGGAACGCCGAATGCGCCGGGTCGATCACGGCCTCGAGCTCGAAGCTCATCGCGCGGACATCCGGCGCAGCAGGGCTTCGAGCCCGTCGCGTGTGATCTTGCCGTTGGCCGCGCGCGGCAGCGCGTCGACCAGGTACAGCGGGCGCGGCAGGAACACCGGGTCGACGTCGCGCCGCAGCGCCTCGAGGATCGAAGGCGCGCTTGCGCCGGGCGCGACCGCGAACGCGACCGGCCGGCTCGCGCCGTCGGGCATGTAGTACGCGCCGTCGTTGACGCCGCGCACCGCGCGCAGGCGCGCGTTCAGGTCCTCGAGCGAGGCGCGCTTGCCGGCCACCTTGATCATGTCGCCGATCCGTCCCAGCAGCCGGAACCTGCGCCCGCCTTCGAGCTCGACCCGGTCGGTAAGGGTGAACGGCGCATCGAGGTGCCCGCCCCTGACGCGCGTCGCGCCGCCTACAGTTTCGAAGTTGAGCCCCTCGCAAAGCGTCCAGGTCGGGCCGCTCGCGCTGCGCCTCAGCGCCATCATGCCGGTCTCGCTCGAGCCGTAGATCTCCTCCACCGGGCAGTGCCACAGCGATTCGGCCGCCTGCGCGAGCTTCGCGTCGAGCGGCATGGTGGAGGAGATCACGCCGCGCAGGGTACCGCGCAGGTCGAGCGCGTCGTCGACGCAGGCGCGCAGCTGCAGCGGCGTGGTCATCAGCCAGCGCGGCTCGGGCGAGGCCGCGAGCGCGGCCTTGACGTCCGAGGGCAGCAGCGGGCGGCCGGCGTCGACCGCGCCGCGCCACTGCAGCGGCAGCATCACGGTCGCCTCGAGGCCGAACATGTGCTGCGGCGGCACGGTGCCGATGATCTGCGGCGCGAGCGACGGCCCGAAGCCGAGGTGCCGCCCGAGTGCCAGCGCGCCGCGCACCAGCGAGCCCCAGGTCTTGACGTGCGGCGCCGGGTGCCCGGTGCTGCCGGAGGTGAACACCACCGCCGCCGGCTGCCCGGCGGGGAAGGACGGCATGCCGCGTGCTTGTGGCGCGGCCGGGTGCCCCAGCGGGCGCAGCAGCGTGACCCCCGCGGGCACGTCGTCGTGGTCGGCGACGCAGCACAGCTCGCCGAAGTCGCGGCAGACGTCGCGGATCGCGCCGTCGCCGCTGCCCGGCGGCAGCAGGCACAGGCGGCGCGCGGCAAGCGCCGCGGCGAAGCCGACCAGGAAGTGATAGCGGTCGCGGCAAAGATTGAGCACCTGCCGCCCGGGCGGCAGTGCGGCTGCAAGTGCCGCTGCATCGGCTAGCAGCGCGGCGGCGGAGATCGGCTGCCCGCGCCGGCGCGCGACCGCGTCGTCCATCGCATGCAGGCGCAGCAGCGGCAGCGCCTGCCGGCCAGGCAGGCCCAGGTACTGCAGCATGTCGGCCAGGCGTTGGGGCGGATGGTACCGGAAGCGCATGCGGCGCCAGGCGAACTCGCCCAGGAACAGCGCGGCGACCAGGGCCGGGCTGCCTACGGTGACGAACAGCTTCCACGCGCGCAGCGGACCGAACGCCGCCAGCCACGCGGCGGCGGCGGCCATCGCGCCGAACAGAAGGGTCCAGAGAAGCGTGACGCGGCGCGTGTAGGCGGTTCGGTCCGGCGGCAGCACGCCGCCATGCGCGTGGCGCGCGAAGGAGGTGATGAGCGGCTCGGCGCCGTGCCGCAGGCTGCGCCCGAATACCCAGCAAAGCGCCAGGTCGATCAGCACCGGCGGCAGGCCCACGGCCCACTTGAGCGCCGCGCCTTCGGGCAGCGATCTCAGTGCGACGCGGCTGACGAGCGCATACAGGACGACCGCGCAGACCGCGACGACGGCGCGTCTACTTGGTGCGATGCTTTTCAATGTGCGCGGTCAGCGCCCGCAGCGAAGCGAAGATGCGCTCGTTGTCGGCGTCGTCGGAGCGCAGCTTGAAGCCGTATTTCTTGGAAATCGCGAGCGCGATTTCCAGCATGTCGATCGAGTCGAGCCCCAGTCCCTCGCCGAACAGCGGCGCGCCGGGGTCGATCTCGTCGGGGCTGATCTCGAGGTTGAGCGCCTGGACGATCAGCGCCGCCAGCTCGGACTCGAATGCGGTAGTCTGCATCTGGATCTATTGCTTGTCGTTAATATTAACGGTCTGGCCCTACAGTATAAATCCCCCCGGGAGAGAGGATGAACGATAGATTGCACGTGGTCGAGCGTTTTGCCGCCTTCGCGGAGACATTCCGTGCGCAGCCGCTTCCGCCCGAGGTCCTGCACCACGCCAAGCGTGCGGTGATCGACTGGCACGCGGCGCTGTTCCCGGGTGCGGCGATGGCGCCCGCGACGCTGCTCGAGCGCGCGCTGGCGGAGGAGCTCGACCGGGGCGGGGCGCGCCTCGCGCTCGGCCGGCGCGCCGCGGTGCGCGCGGCGGCGCTGATCAACGGCGCCGCCGCGCACACCGCCGAGGTCGACGACATCTTCCGCGACGGCATCTACCACCCTGGCGCGCCGACGATCGCCGCTGCGCTCGCGCTGGCGCAGGGCGAGGGTGCCTCGGGCGAAGCCTTCCTGCGCGCGGTGGTCGTCGGCTACGAGATCTCGACCCGCATCGGCGCTGCGATGGGCCGCGCGCACTACCACTACTGGCACAACACCGGCACCATCGGCTGCTTCGGCGCCTGCGCCGCCGCGGCCGAGCTGCTCGGGCTGGATCGCGCGCGCTTCGCGCACGCGCTGGCGACGGTCGCCACCTTCTCGGCCGCGCTGCAGCAGGCGATGCGGGGCGACTCAATGTCCAAGCCGCTGCACGCCGGCAACGCGGCGCAGGCCGGCCTCACCGCGGCGCTCGCGGCGCGCGAGGGCGTGATCGGATCGCTCGACGTGCTGGAAGGCGAGGCCGGCTACGGCCGCGCCATGAGCGACGGACCCGACTGGGACAAGGCGCTTGCCACCCTCGGCAGCGAGTTCCACGTCACGCGCATGACGTTCAAGAACCACACCTGCTGCGGCCACAGCTTCGCCGCGATCGACGGCGCGCTCGCGCTCAAGGCGAACATGGGCCTCGAGGCGCGCGACATCGAACGGGTGCGCGTGGGCACCTACAAGGCGGCGCTGGACGTGGCCGGCATCGAGCAGCCGCGCACCCCGGCCGAGGCCCGCTTTTCGCTCAAGTACGTGGTCGCCACCGCGCTTACCGGCGGCAGCGTTCGCTTCGCCGCGTTCGAACCCGAGCGCATGGCGGACCCCGCGACGCGCGCGCTGATGGAGCGAATCGAAGTTTCGCTCGACCCCGAGCTCGACGCCGCGTTCCCGCGCCAGCGCGCGGCGCGGGTGGCGATCGACGCCGCCGGCGGGCGCCGCGCGGAGTGGCTGCAGCCGACCCGCATCGGCGACCCGGACGCACCGCTCTCTGACAAGCAGCTCGAGGACAAGTATCTCGAGCTCGCGGGCCCGGTATTGGGCGAGGCGCCCGCGCGCGAGCTGCTGGCGCGGCTCTGGGTGCTCGAGTCAGCGCCCGACCTCGGCCGATGACGAGCCTGGCGCAGGCCCTGTTCGCGCCGCGCGCGGTGGCGCTGATCGGCGCCTCGGGCGACGCGAAGAAGAACACCGCGCGCCCGCAGCGCTTCCTCGCCAGGCACGGCTACACGGGAAGCGTGCTGCCGATCAACCCGACCCGCGCCGAGGTGCTGGGCGCGAAGGCCTACCGCAGCGTGGCCGACGCGCCGCAGCCGGTCGACCACGCCTTCATCATGATCCCGCAGGTGGAGCAGGCGATCGAGGACTGCGGCCGCAGCGGCGTCGCGGTGGCGAGCATCTTCAGCGACGGCTTCGCCGACGTCGGCGCCGAGGGCGCGGCGCGCCAGGCGCGGCTCGCCGCGCGCGCAAGAGAGCTCGGCGTGCGGCTGCTGGGGCCAAACAGCATGGGCGTGATCGACATCCCCGGGCGGCTCGCGCTGACGGTGAACGCGGTGCTGGAGATGGACGCGCTGCCCGCCGGCGGCACCAGCATCGTGTCGCAGAGCGGCACCATGCTCGGCACCGTGCTGTCGCGCGGCGCGGCGCGCGGGCTGGGCTTCGCCAAGCTGGTGTCGGTCGGCAACGAGGCCGACCTCGGCGTGGGCGAGCTGGTCGAGCTGCTCGCCGACGACGCCGATACGCGCGTGATCCTGCTCTTTCTCGAGACCGTGCGCGATGCCGACCGGCTCGCGGCCGCGGCGCGCAGCGCGCACGCCGCGGGCAAGCCGGTGGTGGCCTACAAGCTCGGCCGCTCGGCGCTCGGCGAGCGCCTGGCGCGCTCGCACACCGGGGCGCTCGCGGGCAGCGACGCAGCGCTCGACGCCTACTTCCGCGACTGCGGCATCCTGCGCGTGGACATGCTCGAGACGCTGATCGAGATCGCGCCGCTGGTCGCGGGGCGCGCCCCGGTGCGGCTTTCGCGCGCGCCCCGGGTCGCGGTGGTCACCACCACCGGCGGCGGCGCGGCGAGCGTGGTGGACCGGATCGGCCTGTCCGGCATCGAGACCGTCGCGCCCGGCAGCGACGCGCCGATCATCGACCTCACCATGGCCGGCACCTCGGCCCAGTACGCCGCCACACTCGCTTCGCTGCTCGCCTCGCCCGAGTGCGACGCGGTGCTGGCGGTGGTCGGCTCCTCGGCCATGTTCCATCCGCAGCACGCGGTCGAGCCGATCCTCGGCGCGCCGCGCGCGGCCAAGCCGCTCGCCGCCTTCCTCACCCCGCACGCCGAGCAGTCGCTCGCGCTGCTCGCGCGCGCCGAAGTGCCCGCCTTCCGAACGCCGGAAGCCTGCGCGGACGCTTTTTGCGCCTATTTTGCATGGAAGGAACCACGCAGAATTGAATCAAGGGACGTTGTCGAAGTCCAGATCGAGAAGAAGAAGTTCGATGAAAAATCATCTCTCGATCTGTTCGCCTCGCTCGGCGTTCCGGTGGTCGCGTCGCAGGTCACGAAGGCGCCGCGCTTCGAGCACGGCTTGCCTTATCCGGTGGCGGCCAAGATCCTGTCGGCCGAGATCGCGCACAAGACCGAAGCGGGGGGCGTGATCCTGGGAATCGCGAACGAGGCCGAGTTCAGGGACAAAGTGACGCAACTGAAGTCGAGCGAGGTTCTGGTTCAAGCCATGCAATTCGGTCTCGCCGAGGCGATCATCGGCTACCGCGACGACCCGCTGGTGGGGCCGCTCGCGCTGGTGGGCGCCGGAGGGGTGATGGCCGAGATCTACCGCGACGTCGTGCTCGCGCTCGCGCCGGTGAGCGTGCAGGAGGCCGAGGAGATGATCGCGCGCGTGAAGGGCTTCGCCGTGCTGCGCGGCTTCCGCGGGCTGCCGCGCGGCGACCTGCGCGCGCTGGCCGAGGCGCTCGCCGCGCTTTCGCGTCTCGCGCTGATCCCGGGCCGGCCGGTGGCCGAGGCGGAGATCAACCCGATGCTCGTCAAGCACGTCGGTGCGGTCGCGGTCGACGGCCTGGTCGTGGCGAAGTCGTAGCGATGCCCTACGCCGCGCTCGCGCAGATCCTGCAGGCCGCCGGCGCCGCGGCGCCGCGGCCGGGCGAGGTCGAGATCCGCGGCGCCGACCCGGTGTTCCGCACCCGCTACCGCGTCGGCAGCGCGGGCGCGGCGGCGCTCGCGGCGCTGGGGCTCGCCGCGGCGCGGCTGTGGCAGGCGCGCGGCGGGCGCGCGCAAACGATCGCGATCGACCTCGCGCCGACTGCGGCCTCGCTGCGCAGCAGCACGTACCTGCGCGTCAACGGCAAGCCGGCGTCCGAGATCTGGGCGCCGCTGAGCGGTTTTTACCCGGTGCGCGACGGCTGGATCCGGTTCCATTGCAACTTCCCGCTGCACCGCGAGGCGGCCTATGGCGTGCTCGGCGCGGCGCAGGAGCGCGCGGCGGGCGAAGCCGCGAGCCGCGGTTGGGCGGGCGAGGCGCTCGAGGACGCGATCCACGCCGCGGGCGGCTGCGCCGGCTACGTGCGCAGCGCCGACGAATGGACGCGCCACGACCAGGCACAGGCGATTGCGGCGCAGCCGCTGATCGAGATCGTGAAGATCGGCGACGCGCCGCCCGAGCCGCTGCCCGATGCGCCGCGCCCGGCGTCGGGCGTGCGGGTGCTCGATCTGACCCGGGTGCTCGCCGGCCCGACCTGCGCCAGGAGCCTGGCCGAGCACGGCGCCGACGTGCTCAAGATCAGCGCGGCGCATCTGGCCGACCTGGGCATGGTCGAGCTCGACACCGGCATCGGCAAACTCTCGGCACGGCTCGACCTGAGGAAAGAGGAGGATCTGCGCGCGTTGCGTGAATTGCTGCGGCAGACAGACGTGTTTTCGCAGTCGTACCGTCCCGGCGCGCTCGCCGCGCGCGGCTTGTCGCCCGAGGAACTGGCGCGGTTGCGGCCGGGCATCGTGTGCGTGTCGCTCACCGCCTGGGGCGAGAGCGGCCCGTGGCACGGGCGGCGCGGCTTCGACAGCATCGTGCAGTCGGTCAGCGGCATGGCGCACGCGCAGGGCGGCGCCGGCAAGCCGAGCCTGCTGCCGGTTTCGGCGATCGACTATGTGAGCGGCTACCTGATGGCGTTCGGCGCGATGCTCGCGCTCGAGCGCCGCGCGCGCGAAGGCGGCAGCTGGCTGGTGCGCGTCGCGCTGGCGCGCGTCGGCAAATGGATTACGGACCTGGGAAGCGTGGAATCGCTCACGGGGGCCGTTGACGAATTACCGCGAGATATTCTGAAAAGCTTGCTGGTTGAAACCGCGGCGCCCGACGGGCGCATCACTCACTTGCGTCCGGTGCTTGTGATGTCGGCGACGCCGCCGCGCTGGGAGCGGCCGCCGGTTCCGCTCGGCTACCATCCGCCGGCTTGGCCCGCCCGCTGACCGGCTTGGTGGGAAGCCTGGTCGGCTTGTTCGGTCCCCACACGCGGCTGTAGTAGGTATCGGCCAGCTGCAGCGCGCCGACCGGGTTGTGCGCGAGCACCCGGTCCTTGGTCACCAGCGTGGTGACCAGGCCCTGCGAATGGCGGATGAACAGGCTGTCGTGCCCGACGCACAGGCCGACGATGACGTTCAGCTCGCAGCCGGCGCGGTTGAGCAGCTCGGCCTGCGACAGCGGGTTGCAGATCGCCTCGTAGGTGCCGGGGCGGATCTTTTCCTCGTCCTTGAGGCCGATCTCCTCCTTCGGCACGCCGCCGTTCTTGCACGCGACCGAAGCCACCTCCAGCCCGTGGCTCTCGAGAATGGCGCTGAACACGCGCGACAGGTCGACGAAGCTGATGCAGGTGGCGATGCCCACGCGCTTGAAGCCCATGCGCTTGGCGAACTGGCAGATCTCCTCGACCCGGGTCCACTTGCAGTAGCCCTCGCTCTCGACCACGGCGGAGACTTTCGCCACGCGCTCGAGGAACGGGTCGCTGCGGTACGCGTCCGCCTCGAGGATGCCGTCGGCGTCCATCTTGGAGGGGCAGAAGCCGGGCCCGCGCTCGTCGCCTTCGCCCACGCGGCAGGCGCGAACCGTGCTCGGGCAGTAGGCGCAGCCCGGGGTTTCGTAAGTGGTCATGGCTTGGCTCCCAGTACGTCCAGGCGAAGTTTAGTCTCGATCGTGTCCTGCGGCGCCTCGCTGGTCGCCCCGGTCTTGCCGAGCGCGACCCGCGCCGCGTCGATTCCGGCATCCTTGACCAGGGCCTGCGACACGGCGGTCGCTCGCCGCTGGCCCAGCGCCTCCAGCTCGGCGCCGGGCAGCGGATGCAGCTCGACCAGGCGCCGGTAGAGCGCTTGGTAGAACTCGCGGTCGTCGCTGCCCTTGCCGATGAGCGCGAGCGCCGGATTGACGCGGCTCGCCTTGCGGCCGGCCTTCTTCTCGAATTCGGCCGTGAACTGCGCCATCGCGTCCTTGCCCGAGCGCGCGGCCATCAGTTTTTCCAGCGCACGCTGTGTCCTGGCGTTGTCGAACGCCACCGGGCCCGGCTCTTCGCCCGGCGCGAGCGTCACTTTCTGCTCGGCCGCCAGCTCGCGGCGGACCTTCTCGCTGCGCAGCGCTTCGCCGTCGAGCGCTTCCTGGTAGCGGCCGTCGACGATCACCTCGAGCTTGGGCCGCTTCTGCAGCGCCACAGCGACCTTCTTCAGCTTGTCCAGCTCGGGCGGAAGGACGCGGGCCGAGCCTGGATCGAACGCGATGGCGTCGAGCTTGGCCGCGCCGCCGCCGAACAATGCGCCCAGGGCCCGGAACGGCGCCGTGACGATATTCTTGATCACCGTCGCGATCGCCTGCCAGATCAGGTTGCCGTAGCCGAACTTCGGGCTGTTCACGTCGCCGCTGACCGGAATCGCGACGTTGATCTGTCCCTGCGCATCGGTCAGCAGCGCGATCGCCAGGTCGAGCGGCAGGTTCAGCGCGTTCGGCGACTCGACGCGCTCGCCCAGGGTGAACTTGTCGAGCAGCACCTTGTTATTGCCTTCCAGCTTTCCGTTCTTGATCTTGTACTCGAGGTCGAGCGACACCCGGCCCGAGGCGATCTTGCGGCCCGCGAAGGTTGCGCTGTACGGCGACATCGGCTGCATCTCGACGTTGCGGAACACGGCGCGCAGGTCCGTGAAGCGCTTGGGCGCGAACGGGCTCAGGGCGCCGTCGAGCCGCGCCAATCCGGCCGGGTCGACCCGCCCCTCCAGCTTCAGTTTGGCGCGGCTCGAAGGATCGGATGAGATGCCCGTCACCACGCCGCTGAACTCGCGCACGCGCGCGGCGAACGGCAGCACCAGGCTCATATCGGCGAAGTCCACCGTGCCGTTTTCCACCCGCACGCGTTCGACCGATACCGGAAAGGGATTGCTGCTGCCGGAAGCGGCCTTGGACGGAGCTTGCTGTTTTTTGAACGCCGTGGCGAGATTGACGCTGCGGTCCTTGAATACCGTGATCTTGGCTCCGGGCTGTGCCAGGCGGACTTCCTTCACGCTCAACCGATCCGGCGCCAGCCCGAAACGGATCCCCTTCGCCGAGAGTGATTTCCAGGACAGGAAGCGCTCGCCGCTCTGCGCCTCGTCGATCTCGAACCCGGCGATGCCGAGCGCGCCGTCGGCGCGCAGCGTCGGACCGGATTGCTTCGCCTGGTACTTCAGCGTCGCGGACGCGGAGAGGTCGCCCGACTTGAGCCTCAGCGTGGCGTAGTGCGCCAGGACCGGCTGCAGCGGGGCCAGGTTGAGCCCGCCGAGCTTGAGCCGCGCGTCGGCGCCTGATCCGTCGGGCATGAAGCTGCCCGTCGCATCCAGGCTTCCTCCCTGTGCCACCTTCAGCGCGGCCTCGAACGGAACCGGAGCGTGCAGGTCGTCGCTCAGATTCTTGAGCGTGGCGGAAACGTCCGCCAGGTCGTAGCCCACGGCGGGCTCGAAGCTCTGGTCGGCGAGCGCGAGCTTGAATCCGCTCAGCTTGAACGCGCCGAGGCGGACATGCCACGCGGCGCCAGTGTCTTGCGCGGGCTTGTCCGTGCGCTCGCCGGCACTCAACGACGCCAGGGGATCGATGTTGCCCTTGGCGTCACGCGCCAATTTCATCCCGCCGCCGCGTACGGCCAGCTCGCGCAGCTTGATGTCGCGCTTGCCGGTGTCGATCGACTCGCCCTCGAGCGTCGCGCTGTCCAGCGTCGCGAGCGTGGTCTCGTCCGCGGGCCGCGCCAGCGCGATCTTGCTCAGCTCGAGGTGAAGATCGTTTGAAGTCACACGGGTTCCGCTTGCGCCGATCTCGAGCTGCGCCTTGGCCTGCAGCGCGACCGCGCCGATTTCCAGCGTGAGCGGCTCGGCGCGGGTCTGGTCGCTCACCCGGACGCCGACCTCGGCCACCCGCAGCCCGTCGAGCCGTACGCGCCAGGGCTCGGCGCCCGGAACGCGCGCGGCCGGGACCGCCGCCGGCTGCGCTTTGGGCGCGGCGATCGTCTGCCAGTCGAGCGTGCCGTCGCGGGCGATGCCGGCCGTTACCATTCCGTGGCCGATGTCTAGCTTCGGCACCCTTAGCTCGCGCCGCTGAAGGTCGAAGCCGACGCCGCTCGCCGTTACCTTCTGCAACTCGAGCAGGGGCTGCTTCGCGCCGGGCTGGCGCAGCGACAGGTCCGTGAGCGTCAGGGCCGCGCCGTCCAGCAGCAATTGCGGTTTCCCGCCCGCAAGCAGAAAGCGATAGCGGGTCACGAAATCAACCGTGCCACCCGGCATATCGAGCCGGACATCGTTTTGCAGCAGGCGCCACACGTTCGCCGGCCGGAACTGGTTGACGCTCAGCACGCCTTCGGACGCGAGCGGCTGCAGGGAGACTTCGCCGCGCCAGCGCACGGTGCCGCCGCCCGGCAGGCGCGCCTGAATCGAGTACGGGCCCTTGTGTTCGGGCAGCGTGGACACGTTGTCGAACTCGAGGTTGACCGGTGTCAGCGTCACGCTTGCAGGGGTGGAATCGGAGCGGTCGGTGTAGCTCACCCGGCCTTCGCTCAGCACGACATGGCGCAGCACCATTCGCACCGGTGCGTCGTCATCCTGCTTGGGCGCGGGCGGCTTGTCGCCGCGCACGGCCTCGACCAGCTGCATCAGATTCAGCCGCTCGTCGGGATCGGTCACCAGGTTCAGGTCGAGGCCGTCGATGTCGATGTTCGTGAACACCCATGCCCAGCGCAGCAGGCTGGACGAATCGAAGTCGACGTAGAGACGCCGTACGCCCACGATCGGGGTGCCGTCGTTTTCCGCCAGCCGGAAGTCGTTGGCCTCGAAAGTGAGCCGGAAGGGATTGATCCGGACCTTGCCGATGCTCGCCTGGCGCTTGAACGTGTCGCGCGCGATCTCGGGGACGTAGCGCTCGACGAGATAAGGGAGCAGCAAGAAGCCGACGGCGGCATAGACAACGAGCAACCCTGCAGCGATCCAAAACGACCGGCTGCGCACGATTCGCGTTGCGGCGTGCTTGATGCGGCCAAACATGCGAAACAGGTCATCCCGAACCAGCGAGACCCATTACCTTATGCTCCCGGGCAGGAATGCTTTTTGATATTGCTCAATCCGGATGCTGGGCGCGGCTCGGGTACCATGCGGCGCAAGGAGAATTGGGCTATGGACTTCCGTTTTACGCCTGAGCAGGAGCAATTCCGCGACTCGGTGCGGCGCTTCGCCGAAAAGGAACTCGCACCCGGCGCGCGCGGGCGCGCGCACGCCGCGGAGTACCCGTCGGACGTGGCGAAGCGCATGGCCGCGCAGGGCCTGCTCGGCATCACGATCGCCGAGGCCGACGGCGGCCAGGGCGGCAGCCTGATCGATGCCGTGATCGCGATCGAGACCGTGGCTGCGAGCTGTCCACGCAGCGCCGACGTGGTCCAGGCGGGCAACTTCGGCGCGATCCGGGTGCTGGCCGAGTACGGCACGCCGGAGCAGAAGAAGGCCTACCTCGGCCGGCTGCTGGCGGGCGAAGGCGTGATCTCGGTCGGCATGACCGAGCCCGAGGCGGGCTCGGCGGTCACCGACCTGAAGACCAGCGCGACGGCCGACGGCGAGGGCTGGCGCATCAACGGCTCGAAGGTGTTCACCACCCATTCGGCCTATGCCGACGTCTACCTGGCCTACGTGCGATTCGGGCCCGGCGTGGGCGGCATCGGCTCGGTGCTGATCGGGCGCGAATCGCCCGGCGTGCGGCGCGGAGCGCCGTCGGAGTTCATGTCGGGCGAGGAGTGGGCGCAGCTGTACTTCGACGACGTCTACGTTCCTCCGGAGCGGGTGCTGCTCGGCCCGGGCGGGTTCAAGAAGCAGATCGCCGGCTTCAACGTCGAGCGCATCGGCAACACCGCGCGCGCGCTCGCGCTCGGGCGCTACGCCTTTGAGGAGGCGCGCCGCTGGGCGCTGCAGCGCCGGCAGTTCGGGCGCCTGCTGTGCGAGTTCCAGGGTCTGCAGTGGAAGTTCGCCGAGATGAAGATGAAGCTCGACGCGGGGCAGCTGCTGCTGTACCGCGCGGCCGCCAACGCCGACCGCGGCTTCCCGTCCGCCGAGGAGACCGCGATCGCCAAGGCGTTCTGCAACCAGGCCGGGTTCGATGTGGCCAACGAGGCGCTGCAGGTGATGGGCGGTATGGGCTACAGTCGCGAGTCGCTGGTCGAGTACTGCGTGCGCCGCTGCCGCGGCTGGATGATCGCCGGCGGATCGATCGAGATCCTGAAGAACCGCATCGCGGAGGCGGTGTTCGAGCGCACGTTTTCGCAACGTCCGGGGGGATGAGATGGACTGGGAGCTGTTCATTCGGCGCGTCAACGAGGATCGCCTGGTCGCGCGCCACGGCGCCGGCTCGAGCTTCAGGGTGCTGCTGGGCTGCGGCGACGAGGATCACCTGCTGCGGGTCCACGACGGGCGGCTGGCCGAGCATCGCAAGGGGCCGTTCGTGATGCCGCAGTGCGATTTCGCGCTCGCCGGAAGCGACGAGGCCTGGGCGCGCTTCGCCCATCCCCAGCCCGCGCCGCGCGACCAAGACCTGTTCGCGTTCTTCCGGCGGGGCGAAATCGCGCTGACCGGCGATACGCGCAAGTTCTACGCCCACCAGCTGTGCCTCAAGCTGATGCTGGCCAACCTGCGCGGCGCGGGAGCGCGCTCATGAGCGGCGTCCTCGAGCCGGTCAACGGCCGCTACCTGCGCTTCGATTTCGAGGGCCGCGCGCAGCGCGTGTACTTCGAGGAGGCGGGGCAGGGGATCCCGCTGCTTTGCCTGCACACCGCGGGCTCGGACACGCGCCAGTTCCGCGGCCTGCTGAACGAGCCGCGCATCACTGACCGATATCGCGTGGTCGCCTTCGATCTGCCGTGGCACGGCAAGAGCTCGCCGCCCGCGGGCTGGCAGCACGAGCGCTACCGCCTCACCAGCGCGTCCTACACCGGCATCATCCTCGCGTTCATGCAGGCGCTCGGGCTCGAGCGGCCCGTGGTGATGGGTTGCTCGATCGGCGGTCGCATCTGCCTCAATCTCGCGCTCGAGCACGCGGCGAAATTCCGCGCCATCGTCGGCCTGCAGTCGGCGGCCAACACGCCGCGCTACTACGACCCGTCGTGGCTCACGCATCCGGAGGTGAACGGCCAGGTCGCGAGCGCGGCCACCGTGATGGGACTGATGTGCCCCGACAGCCCGGAAGCGGAGCGCTGGGAAACGCTGTGGCACTACATGCAGGGCGGGCCAGGGATCTTCGCCGGCGACCTGCACTTCTACCAGGTCGACGGCGACTACCGCGCACGGGTCAAGGACATCGATACCAAAGTCGCGCCGTACTACTTCCTCACCGGCGAGTACGACTACTCGTGCAGTCCCGAGGACACGCAGGAAACCGCCTCAGGCATCGTGGGCGCCAAGGTCCGCATCATGAAGAAGCTCGGCCACTTCCCGATGAGCGAGAACCCGCCGGCCTTCATCGACGAGCTGCTGCCGGTGCTGGACGAGATCGCCGCCGCTAACTGAGCGGGGCGAGCGGTGGCGCGACGCCTTCCGGCATGGGATGGCGCGTGGCGTTGAGGACCATCGACACCGCCGTGTAGTAGCCGCAGGTGCCGATCAGGTCGATCACGCCGCGCTCCCCGAAGCGCTCGAGCGCCGCGCTCCACGCCGCGTCGCTCACCTGCTTCGTCTCGTGCAGCTCGCGGCAGAAGTCGACCACCGCGGCTTCATCTTCCTGCAGTGCGGCAGGACGGCGCCCCTCGGCGATGGCGTCCGCGATCGGGGGCGCAAGCCCCGCCTTCTCTGCGAGCTTGCGGTGTGCGTACCACTCGTACTGCGCGCCCCAGTGGCGCGCGGTCACGAGGATCGCCAGTTCGCTCAGCCGCGCGGGCAGCGAGCTCTCGAAGCGCACGTAGGCGCCGACCCTCTGCAACCGGTCGGCGAACTCGGGACTGCGCAGCAGCGCGTCGAACGGCCCGCGCACCCCGCCGCGCGGCCCCGAGACGATCCCGGCGCGCGCGCGGCGCTGCGCCTCGCTCAACTCGGATTCGAGAATCGGCGGCAGGCGTGGCGATACATTCATGGTGGTCTCCCGAGGGTAGGGAGACCATTCTAGTTGTCAGTTGCGCGGGTCGTTGT
>Ga0315556_1000706_pt1 | contig 20887 bp, 21 predicted proteins | sample SalMarSW160310MG_FD_202112 | JGI IMG/M metagenome (GOLD analysis project Ga0315556, IMG submission 202112) | Salt marsh sediment microbial communities from the Plum Island Ecosystem LTER, Massachusetts, United States - Salt Marsh Sediment SW1603-10 ...
CAGAGGACGACGAATACGAATGTCCGGCTGGCCAGCGCCTGACCTATCGATTTACTCGAGAAGAAAATGGCCAGATGATCCACCGTTATTGGTCCTCTGGGTGCCCGAAGTGTGCGATGAAAGACCAATGCACAACGGGTAACTACCGGCGAGTTAGTCGCTGGGAGCACGAGGCTGTGATCGAAGCGGCCGAGCGACGGTTGGATGAAGAGCCGCAGCGCATGCGTGTGCGTCGATCAACAGTTGAACATCCATTCGGAACGTTGAAGGCGTGGATGGGACACACACACTTCCTTACCAAGACGCTGCCACGGGTGAGTACCGAAATGAGCTTGCACGTCTTGGCATACAACCTGAAGCGTGTGATGTCGATCATGGGCGTCCAGCCGCTGATGGCCGCGATACGGGCCTGAGGCCTTATTTCCTCCGGAACAAGGCCTTTTGCGGGCCACTGCCTGCGGTTATGGGCTTTGTACTGAAAAAACGGCTATCGTCCTGCCGGTCGCAGAAACGACGATATCGCGGAGTTGACGACCGTCACTCGACGCTTTCATGTCACTCAACCACTAAAACTGAATTTTCACACGACCTGGACCCGAAGCGGTCATTAGTTGGTAGCAAATTACCAGTATCTTTTGCGGCAAATATATCTGTCCCCATTTCCCTAAGATCAACAAGATACGCGCTTCATTCGGACCAATAGAGCGGGTCTCGCTTTGCTGGGCTTGAAGGAGTCATGTCCATAGCGTAACGTCCGATAATTACAGGGAAATATCAATCTCATTTAGGAAAAGCTAAAAATGTATAACGGGACACGGGGTCCCGTTAATGTAACTGTTAGAGAGCATGAACAAGACTATCACAGCATCTAAAAAAGTATTGGGATTCTGGGACTCCTTTTTTCGGGCCTACGGATTTGCGTTGATAGTCGCATCCTTTGCAGTTGTTCCTGGTCTGAATTTCATGTACTCGCTTCATGGCGGACCTTTCTGGCTGTTGCTGCCATTTGGGCTTCCGTACGCTCTTGTTCGAATAGCGATTTGGTGGTTTAAGGCAGCCGGAAGCGATCGACAATTCTATGGAAGGTTTGTTTTTGGATCGGTCGTTGTTTACCTGATGCTAGCTCTCCTCATCTCAACACTTGCTACCTTTTCGATTGAGCACACGTTTGGCTTGTCAGTTGGGATATGGACGTTTTTCGCAGTAATGACGGTTCCATTTAGCCTTCCATTCTTGTTTGTCACATGATGACATGCTCTCTAACAAGGCGCTCCACCCGACGTGCTTCGCGCGCGGCTGAGCTTGGACGTTAGAAGGTACAAGAATGAAAAAGCTCCTGCTGGTTGTCGTAATGTTGTTTGCTGGATATGGGTATTTCAATTCCCAAAACAGCTCGACATTACACGGCGAACAATTCTCAGCATCAAAGCAGAGCGTAGATAATTCTGATGCGATAATAGCTAATGCATTTTCGAGACATGAAAGTGATCTACAGGTTTCTGGCGAGGGAGTTGTCATCAAGTTGCTGCCCGACGATAGTAGCGGTAGCAGACATCAGAAATTCATAATTAAATTGGCTTCTGGCCAAACATTGCTAGTTGCACACAACATCGATCTTGCCCCTAGGCTTTCCTCAATTCGTGAAGGCGATTCAATTCAATTTAACGGCGAGTATGAATGGAACGAGAAAGGAGGGATTCTTCATTGGACGCATCGAGATCCTAATGGATCCCACGCTGCTGGCTGGCTGAAATATCACGGGAAAATATACCAATGAACCTTCTAAAAATGTATAACGGGACACGGGGTCCCGTTCATATAACTGTTGGACGTCTGCTTTTGGCCGAAAGCCACCCTAGAACCACGACCAGCACTTAAGCCCCTGCTCGATTTACGCAGCCAAGTCCGCCCCAAATAAATCTGTCCCCTTTGGCAGGCTCTGAGTAGAGTGACGTGTATCGGTTCTTTATAATCGTTGGCGCGCCCGAGCTGATGAATCTGGGCACTGGTTTGAGTGCTTAGCCCTGGCTTAACGTTGTGTTAAGGGGCCGAAAAACCGCGTAGCGGTTTTGAGGTCCCAGCGACCGAAGGGAGCGACCTTGAACACGTTGTTAGAGTTTCACTAGTTTGTGCTTTACCTTCCACTCGTCATTCCACCCGTATATTTTTAAATGGTGTACTTGTTTCTTTTCATCTTCCTGATCGTGTAGCTTCGAGCTGGTGAGTTCCCCGCCACCCCATTCTTCAGTGAACATGTGCAAATGTGAGCAATCATTCTTCTCCAATTGCTCCTTCATTTGACCTAGCTCTTTCAATAGATAATTGACGCCAGCCAGGTCTAAATGCATGAACGCCTGGGTGCCATCTTCGTCCGTAGCAATACTCAGTAGATGTTCATTCATGTTCTTGTGACTCTAACGACTTGGGTAAATGGCCGAGGGGCGCGCAGCGTCCCCGAGGTCCAAGCGACCGTAGGGAGCGGGTTTGACCCGATTGTTAGAGGTTGAATACTCAACTGACATCATTTAATAACTTTTCAATTTCTTGTTTAATTTCTGGTGATGCTTTAGTTTCAGAATATTTTTTAAGGCTTTCTCTAATAGATACATCATCCAAGAAAGCGATTAAGTGGAACAATGCATCTTTTTGTCTCTTGGAATCTGGCGCTGAGTTAATTACACGATTTAAGAGAAAAGGCTTATATGCAACTTGATTACGTCCTATATAGTCAGAAACAGCATCATCTATGCCGCCACCAAGCCAAAAAACATAATTTGCATATGGAAACTCAATAGCTAAAATCCCTTTTTGCACCCAAAGTGGAAAAATACTTCTTATTAAGCCAATAAGCATCAATATTATAAATTGAAGCATTTTGTACGTTACCTCTAACGACACGCATGAGGGGCCGAAAGCCGCATCGCGGCTTGAGGTCCCTGCCCGACCAAGGGGAGGGCTATCTCGATGCGCATGTTAGGGTTCAATGCATGCATACGCAGATTTTGCCCCAATAATAAATTCAGCCCCGGATTGAAATTCAAAAGACCAAAGCCAAGAATCATCAGGCTTTTCATCACTCCAAAATTGCCCTTCACACCACTCTTCATCTGAGATATATCCAAAACTACTAAGACAATCATCTTCAGTAAATGGCAGATCGGGATTTCTTGGCTTTGCTTCAAATTGAAATACTTCCTCAATGGTTATTGAAATTTCTCTTGGTAGGTTCTTATCAACCCACTCACCTGCGCCTCTTTGCCACGTTAGTCGAATTGACCGCTGGCTGACGTCAAAGCTTAATTTTCTAAAATCGTAATCATTATGGAGATCATAATCATCCGGTTTAACTCTCAGATAGACACTATCAACCCAAGAGAAATTACTGGTCTTCATCGTTGAACCCTAACGTTTCACATAAGGCGCGCCGCTTTGCGGCGTCGCAGTGAGCGAAGCGAACGACTTGATGTGATGGTTAGGTGTTTATTTAAAACCACGTTTCTTCGCCCTCTATTAGCTCTCCGCTATGTGACATGCCAAAATATTCAGCAAACCCACGTGTCCACCCAAACGCTCCGGGCGGCTCCCCGTGGACACGCACGCGCACACCCTTATTTGTTAATCCCTCGGCATGAACTTCGAACGAATAGATATTTCCATTACCCTCTCTTTCGAAACATAGGGGACCCTGAGTTACGAGGGCAAGTAATTCATCGTAAGACTTGCCTCTAAATTCGGATGCAACCGAATGCACCACCATTTTTAGATCGGAAGAGTTCACCAATGCTCCGCTATGTTCAGAACACCTAACTATTAATTATGTGGCACTTTCGCCACCTAACACAGCAGCCCACGCCGCCTAATACTCGTGATTTAACGATAACCATCTGTTTCTGCGATAAGTCAAAATTATTATGCGGCGCCATCATAATTCTTAGCCTCTGGGGTCGCTCCCCGTTTAGGTAACACGGGGGGCTACGGATACATACGATACTTCATATATAAAGCGAATTGTATTGAGGTGAGGAAGTGCGTTCATTGTTCTACACCATGATTGCAGCGTCTACATGGCGTCTACACGAGATGATAGAGAAAAGGGCAAGCGGTGTAACACATTGTTTTAATGGTGCCGGTGAGGGGAATCGAACCTCTGACCTACTGATTACGAATCAGTTGCTCTACCAACTGAGCTACACCGGCAAAGAAAAGAGGGGTGAGTATACGGGAAATACTTTAGCAGTAACAACCGATTGTCGACAGTTAGCTATCTCAGATTGTAGCCGGCTTTTTGCTCGGAGCGGACCCGGATGATCACATCAACGCCGGCCGCAGTGGTCCCCTGCGGCAGGTCGGGCAGGCGCTCCAACACCACCGTGTCGGCATCAATGTCCATCAGAGTGCCGGTATCCACATTGTAGAAGTGATGGTGGGGTACGGTAGTAGGATCATAAAACACCTTGGTCGGGTCTACGATCACTTCGCGAATCAATCCCTCTTTGGCGAACAAGCCTAAGGTGTTATAGACCGTGGCCTTGGAAACCTGGATGGACGTCTTGTTGACCATGGTGAGCACATCCTCGGCGGAGAGATGCTGAGGCTTGGCGAAGAGGATTTGAGCAATCTCCACTCGCTGCAGGGTGGGGGTGATGCCGTGCTCTAGCATGAGGGCGCTGACATCGTTTTTGTTTAAGGGATATGCCTTCATAAAATCCTACCGATTTGATGCATTATATATAAAAGATTTAGAAAGAGTCTACCCCACTTAATCGGCGGGTAACACTGAACTCTTTACTGAACAATCGCTTGTTTTGTCCCTTGGACCCGCCTCTTCCTTTCCGTTCATCGCCAGTATGGCGCCGGATCGACGCAGGGGGGACGACTGAATATCAAATCCGCCAGCAAGCGGGCCGATGCCGGCCCGGTGACGACGCCGTTGCGGAAATGGCCGGCATTGATGTAGAGACCCCGCCGCTGCGGGTGTTGTCCGATCAAGGGGATACCTTGCGGCGAGCCGGGGCGTAGGCCTGCCCACTGCATTTCCACCGGGCAATCGGCCAGCTTGGGGATAAAGGCGAGCGCCGCCGCGTGAAGTTCATCATGAGCCTCGTGGGTCGTGGATTTATCGAAGCCCACATATTCCAGAGTACTGCCCGCTAGGACCCGCCCATCGCGCCGCGGCACGAGGTAATGCCCCCCCTTCAAGACGATATGCCGCACTAATCCCGGGTCCGCATGGAACAACAACATCTGCCCCCGGACCGGTGCAATCTGCCACTCCGAGCCCGCCAGCGGACCCAGCACCTCGGCCGTCCATGCGCCCGCGGTGACCACGACGCCGGCGGCGTAGAAGTCTTCATCCTTGGTGCGGATACCCTGCACCTGATCCCCGTGCTCGATCAGCCCCAGCACCTCGGTATGGGTCTTGATCACCACCCCGTGTACTTCCAGGCTCCGCGCCAGCGCCTTGAGCAGGCGGGGATTGCGCACCTGCGCCACCTCCGGCAGCCAGATGCCTTCCTCATCAGGGGAGGACGCCAGTTCGGGCTCCAGGTCGACCAGGCGATCACCGGACAGCCTTTCCAGGGCTACATCCCAGCGTTGCGCCCATTGCAGGGCGTCTGAGAGCTCCCCCGCTTCGGGCATCAGCAAGCCGCTTGGCAGCCATTCCGGATCGACACCCGTCTCCTCGATGAGTTCTTCAGCGAGCCGTGGAAAATGGCGCTGACTCCATCGCGTTAGCGCAGTGACAGCATCGAGATAACGCCAGGGATAGAGCGCCGACAGTATTCCGCCCCCCGCCCAGGACGCCTCTTTGCCGAGATCGCCCCGCTCCAGCAAGGTAACGCGGGCACCGCCAAGACTGAGTTCGCGGGCCACCAACATGCCGCTGAGGCCGCCACCCACTACAATAAAGTCAATCACTTAAGGTTTATTACCTCAATGCAGCACATCTCTAAGCCCAATAATAGACATCGAACCACTCAGCATCGCTTCACTGGAAAGCGCCAGCGACATAGTCACTCAAAGACCCGCCTAATAGCAACGCTTGCACTCCAGAAATGGCATCCCTCGTTTGCGCGCATCACAGCCATCCCTAATATGCGACCCGCATATCGCGCTACAATACGCGGGCATATGTGGGCGGATGAAATCGGGAAGATTAGGGAATGGCAACGGCGGTAGCGGGAAACAAATTCGAACGCGGCCTCTCCATGTTCGAAATTCTGATCACCATCCTGGTGGTCAGTATCGGCCTGCTGGGTTTGGCCGGCCTCCAATTCGCCGGGCTGCGCGCCGCCAACGGCGCCCAGGAACATACCCTCGCCTCGCTGCTCGCCCAGGATATTGAAGAGCGGATCCGCGCCAATACCGCGGCGGCCGAAACCCCCAATTTCGCTTACAACAACGTAGCCCTGGACTCCACGAGTTCGCCTGCGGCCGTAGATTGCGTGACGGCGAACTGCACTGACGCACAAATGGCCGATTTCAATATCTATCAATGGTACCGATTCATCGTTCCCACCGCAGGCGACAAGCCACTCTTGCCCAATGCCGCAATCAGCATCACCAGCAATGATGGTTTGCATTTCCAAATCGCCATCCAGTGGGGAGACCCCAGTGGCCCGCAGACCCTGAACGCTGCCTTCACCATTTCATGAAATATCGTTTATCCACACAATCCTATGCACCCAAAGGCTGGACCCTGGTAGAACTGTTGGTGGCCATGGCCCTGGGCCTGCTGATCATCGCCGGGATCGGGCAAATCTATCTGGCCGCCAAACGCAGCTATGATATTCAAACCAGCCTTTCTCACCTCCAAGAGGTTGGGCGTTATGCCACCGAAACTTTAACGCAGGATATCCACAGGGCTGGTTACTGGGGATTACTGGATATGCAAACGGCGATTTCTCAAAGTCATCTCGTCGCTCCGCCACTAAGCGACACTTGCAGCAGCTCGAATGCTGCTTGGGGCAAGATGGTTCAGGAATTTATTTTCGGCCTTAACGACTCTTCAGGCAATTACACATGCATAAATCGGCTGCAAGGTGATGTATTGACCCTCCGCTATGCTGACCCAACGCAAATTACAACCCCTTATAATGGTACAAGCTCGTACATACGCACCACGGCATTCACCGGACAGGTAGGCACAGGCCCCGCCGGACCGCTTCCCGCCCCTCCCAGCGACTACTTCGTTGACTATGCACTAGTGGCTCATGCCTATTACGTGGCTAGCAGTACCACGGCAAGAGAATGTGGTAAAAATAGTGCGCCCGCACCCTTTCTGCCTGCTTTAGATAGAGAATATCTGAATAACAATGGCGATCCGCGCACGGAAGAACTTGTTACGAGTGTGGAACGCTTACAGTTTCTGTACGGCGTGGACACGAATAACACCAAATCGGCGAATCAATACCGTAATGCAGATGATGTGACTACATCCAACCAATGGAAAGATGTACGCTCAGTCCGCTTCTGGGTACTGGTGAGGGAAGATTGTCCCGAAGCCGGATATACTGATCCTAACAGCTATAATATGGGTGGTTTTCTCTATGCACCGCATGACGGATACCGGCGCGCGCTCTACACCTCCACGGTGGCCTTGCGCAATTGAGGCGATGCTCATGACCACAACTTTCCCCAAATACTTTGCCCTTTATCAACGCGGAGCCGCTTTGATTGTAAGCATGGTGATGTTAGCCGTCATTACCATGATAGGTATTTCCGTCATGGGCGGTTCCCGACTTGAGTTGCTCATGTCTAATAATAATAATCTGCAAATGGATGCCCTCAGGAATGCGGAATTCGCCTTGGCTGCGGGACTTTCTTCATCCCTCCCCACATCGGCTCCTCCTCAGTTGACGCCGGATCCGAGCAAGATCGACAGCTGGAATGCGATCACTTCCACAGCCGCAAACCCACCGTGGGGCGGCTCAGGCAAATACGCTGTCGAATATCTCGGCCGCCGCGCATATGCAATAGGCACATTTAATTTCGTACCAATCAGCGGTTCGTGCACCAGTACGGCAACTCGATTCTGTATGGATACTTTTCGCGTGTGGGCGCTAGGAGTGGACAGTAACGGAGCGGCGCGCATCCTGCAATCGGTTCATCGCGTCTCGATCTCAACCGCTTATACTAGCGATAATCGTGTAGAAATCTCATCGTCATGACAGGCCATCTATTTTTCATGTCGCGTGACACCCAACCAAGAGGTGTAACCCTAATAGAACTCGTGGCGGTAATGGCGCTCGTCGCCCTGCTGGCGGCGATCGCCTATCCTTCCTATGTCGGCCAGATACGCAAATCCAAGCGTGCCGTGGCGAAGAGCATCCTGCTGGACGCGGCCAATCGCCAGGAACAATATTTTTTCGATAACAGAGCTTATGCCGACGCCATGAACAAGCTGACGGGATATACTTCCCTTATCCCTCCTATCCTCTTCGATAAGGACAGCACCCCCACTACAGTCAGCGCGGATGCGCTCTATGCAGTGAGTGTCGCGGCCGTGGATGGCGCCGCCTGCGGTGCCGCTCCCTGCTTTAAACTGCAGGCCGTGCCACAGAACGATCAGGCGAACGATGCCTGCGGGACATTCACCATCACCTCCAGTAACGCTCGAGCTGTAAGCAACACCACCAGCACCCCGGCCAGTCAATGCTGGTGAGCAATGGTCGGGCGACAAACCGGAACGGCAGGCGCTAAACGTTCAGCTCTTTGGGCAGTGAAAAGACGATATTCTCAGGACGACCTTCCATCTCGCGGGCGGGCGCAGCACCCCAGCTTTGCAGCTTTGCGATGACCTCCTGGACCAGGACCTCGGGCGCCGATGCCCCAGCGGTGATACCTATGCGTTTTCTGTCGGCCAACCATTCCCGCTGAATCTCGTCGGCACCGTCGATAAGATAGGCGGCCTTGCCGTTCTTGGCGACCAGTTCGCGCAGGCGATTGGAGTTGGAACTGGTGGGCGAACCCATCACCAGCACCACGTCGCATTCCTGCGCCAACATGTTCACCGCATCCTGGCGATTCTGCGTTGCGTAGCAGATGTCGTCCTTGCGCGGACCGATGATCTTGGGGAAGCGCTGCCGCAAGGCGTCAATAATCGCGGCGGTATCGTCCACCGACAGCGTGGTCTGGGTGACGAAGGCGAGGCTCTCCGGGTCGCGCACCGCCAGATTGCGCACGTCCTCCACGTCCTGCACCAGGTACATTTGCCCACCGCCGGCAGTCTTTTGCCATTGCCCCATGGTGCCTTCTACCTCGGGATGGCCGGCATGGCCGATGAGTATGCATTCCTGCCCGGCGCGACGGTGGCGCTCCACTTCGAGATGTACCTTGGTCACCAGAGGGCAGGTGGCGTCGAAAACCTTGAGGCCGCGCCGCGCCGCCTCGTCCCTTACCGCCTTGGACACACCATGGGCGCTGAAGATAACAAGGTTGTTGTCGGGCACTTCGTCCAGCTCATCGACGAACACCACGCCCTTGGCGCGCAGCCCGTCGACCACGTATTTATTGTGAACTACCTCGTGGCGAACGTAGACAGGCGCGCCGAATAACTCCAGGGCCCTTTCCACAATGTGGATGGCCCGGTCGACGCCGGCGCAAAAGCCGCGGGGATTGGCGAGCAAGATATCCATAAATAGTCACTCAATGGGAACAGTACTATTGTACCGGAATAGGCCGGCCGCAAAAAAACACACGCCGGCTCCGCAAATATACGCTCAGAGTGCCGTTTTTTTCGACGGCAGTACGGCGTCCAGGACCATGATCACCGCCCCCACGCTGATGGCGGAATCGGCAAGATTAAAAGCGGGCCAGTGACACTGAAAACCGTCCCCGAACGGCAAAGGCGCGAATAAGGGCATGCAGCTTGCGGCCGTATAAAAGACATCGATGAAGTCGATGACATGTCCGAAGAAAACCCTGTCGATGGCATTGCCCAAGGCGCCGCCCAGGATCAATGACAAGGCCACACCGTTCCAGCGCTCCGCCGGGCTGAGCCGCCGCAACCACCTGATGATCATCGCACTCACCACTACCGCCAAGGCCACGAAAAACCAGCGCTGCCACCCGGCGCTGCTGGCCAGAAAACTGAAGGCGGCGCCGGTGTTGTAGGCCAGATCGAAATTAACGAACGGCAGGATCTGCGCCGGCTCGTGCGGCGGTAACAGCCGTACCGCCAGGTGTTTGGTGATCTGGTCCAGACCGATCACAGCGGCCGCAATCGCCATCCACAGGCGCATCAGGCAAAGTGCCGCTGTTCGCCTAAGCCGGCGACATTAACCACGCAACGTCCGCACAATTCCGGATGATCGGCGTCACGGCCCACGTCTTCGCGGTGATGCCAGCAGCGTACGCACTTGGCATTGGCGGAAGGCGCCACCGCCACCCAAAACTCATCGCCGGACGGCAAGGTACAATGCACCGCTTCGTCGGGTACGACCGTTGTCCCGTGCACGCGCGCCTCCGAGGTAATCAATACGAAGCGCAGCTCAGCACCGAGGCGCTGCAATTGATCATGCAGTTCGCGGCCGCAATACAGTTCCACTTCCGCATCCAGTCCCGAACCGATGCCGCCCGCGACCCGCAGGTTTTCCAATTCCTTGCCCACGAATTCCCGCACGGCGATGACCTGTTCCCAGAATACCAGGCTGGCGTCCGCCTCCTTGGCAACGGCATACATAACCGGAAAGTCATACCAGGTTTCCAGAAATACCGAATCACCGCGCCGGCCGGGGATATATTTCCAGATCTCCTCGGCGGTGAAGCTCAGGATGGGCGCCAACCAGCGGGCCATGGCCTCGACGATGTGATACATGGCGGTCTGCGCCGAACGCCGCTCCACGCTGTCGGCCTGGGTGGTGTATTGGCGATCCTTGATGATATCGAGATAGAAGCCGCCCATATCGACCACGCAGAAATTATGGACGCGCTGGTAGATCTGATGGAATTCGTAGCTGTCGTAGGCCTTGACCACCTGCTGTTGTAAGCGCTGCGCCCGCTCCACGGCCCAGCGATCGAGCTCCAGCAGCTTGGCCGCCGGCACCGCGTGTTGGGCGGGATCGAAGCCGTTCAAGTTAGCCAGCAGGAAGCGCGCCGTGTTGCGCAGCCGCCGGTAGGCGTCGGCGGTGCGTTTCAAGATCTCGTCGGAGACGCTCATCTCGCCGCGATAATCCGTGGCCGCCACCCACAGGCGCAGGATATCCGCCCCGAGGCTGTTCACTACCTTCTGCGGTGCGACTACGTTGCCCTGGGATTTGGACATCTTGCGCCCCTGGGCATCCACGGTGAAGCCGTGGGTAAGCACGCTGCGATACGGCGCCGCGCCGCGCATACCCACCGCGGTCAACAGAGAGGACTGGAACCAGCCACGGTGCTGGTCGGAACCTTCCAGATATAAATCCGCCGGCACGCCGCCCAACTCGGGGCGCCGCTCCAGCACGCAGGCATGGGTGACGCCGGAGTCGAACCACACATCCAGGGTATCGCCGACCTTGTCGTAATCGGCCGCCTCGTCGCCCAACAACTCGACGGGATCGAGTTCAAACCAGGCATCGATACCCACGCCTTCGATCCGTCCCGCTACTGTTTCAATCAATTCCGCCGTACGCGGATGGAGCTTGCCGTTCTCCTTGTGGACGAACAGCGTGATCGGCACGCCCCAGGTACGCTGCCGGGAGATACACCAATCGGGACGATTTTTGACCATCCCTTCGATGCGCGCCTGACCCCACTCCGGCATCCAGTTGACATCACGGATAGCGGTCAGTGCCTGTTTGCGCAGACCTTGTTGTTCCATGCTGATGAACCACTGTGGCGTGGCGCGGAAGATGATGGGGGTCTTGTGCCGCCAGCAATGGGGATAGCTGTGACGCACGGCCTCTTCATGAACCAGTGCACCCTTGGCCTTCAGTACCTCGATGACATGGGCATTAACCTTGAACACGTGTTCGCCGGCGAACAACTCCGTGCCGGGCAAAAACACGCCGTCACCGCCCACCGGATTGTCCACCGGCAGACCGTAACGCATACCCACCGCGTAGTCTTCCTGGCCGTGGCCGGGGGCGGTATGCACCGCGCCGGTTCCGGAGTCGGTGGTGACATGATCGCCGAGGATCACCGCCACCTCGCGGGCATAGAAGGGATGCTTCAATTTCAGGCCTTCCAGGTCCGCTCCCAAGCAGGAGGCGACGACACGATAATCCTCAATGCCGTAACGCCCCATTGCTTCTTTCATGAGCGCCTCGGCCATCACCAGGCGTTCGTTACCGGCCTGCACCACGACATATTCCAGGTCGGGATTGACCGCCACACCGTGATTGGCGGGCAGGGTCCAGGGTGTGGTGGTCCAGATCACCACCGAGATCGGCCCGTGGCCGGCATGATCGACTGCGCGTTCACAACGCGCCAGCAAGGCCTGTTCTTCCAATACCGCAAAACGTACGTCTATGGCCGGCGAAGTCTTATCTTCATACTCCACCTCCGCCTCCGCCAGGGCCGAACCGCAGTCGGTGCACCAGTGCACCGGTTTGGAACCCTTGTGCAGATGGCCGTTGGCTATGAGCCGGCCCAAGGCCCGCACGATATCAGCCTCGAAGCGAAAATCCATGGTGAGATAGGGCTGCTCCCAATCCCCTAATATACCGAGGCGGACAAAACCCTCGCGCTGTTTCGCCACTTGTTCGGCGGCGTAGCTGCGGCAGGCCTGGCGGAAGGTCTTGGCATCCACCTTGACGCCGGCCTTACCCACCTTTTTTTCCACCTGCAATTCGATGGGCAGGCCGTGGCAGTCCCAGCCCGGCACATACGGTGCGTCCTTGCCGTCCATAGAGCGGGCCTTGACAATGATGTCCTTGAGCACCTTGTTTACCGTATGACCGATATGGATCTCGCCGTTGGCATAGGGCGGACCGTCATGCAGGACAAACTTGGGCGCACCCTGGCGCGTTTCGCGCAGGCGGCGATAGAGCCCCATCGTCTGCCAGTTCTTGAGCGTCTCCGGCTCGCGGGCGGCGAGATTGGCCTTCATGGGAAAACCCGTCTGCGGCAGGTTCAAGGTGTTTTTATAATCAGCCATGGTTTACTCGTCAAAAAATCTCATTGTACGTTAGTGCGACGCGCCTCATGAAAGGCTCGGGCCTCCATCGCGTCTTTGCGAATCTGGTTCACCAACTCCTCCAGCGACGCGAAACGCTGTTCGGGCCGCAGCTTGTGCAGAAAATCCACATGGATGTAGTGCCCGTAGATGTCAGAATCAACATCAAAAAGATGCACCTCCAGGCGACTTTGCGTTCCGCCCAGGGTCGGCCGTGTTCCCACATTGGCCACTCCGGCGAGGGGTTCTTTGTCCAGGCCGAACACCTCTACCGCATAAACCCCGCTCACCGGCGAACTGTCACGATGCAGATGAATATTGGCGGTGGGAAAACCGATGGCGCGACCCCGCTCATCACCGTGCACCACTCGCCCGCACATGCGGTACGGACGCCCCAATAATTTCTCCGCCGTCACCAGATCATCCGTGGCCAGCGCCTCGCGGATACTGGTACTGCTGACGCGCATGCCATCCACATTGAAGGTGTGCATGGCCGCCACCTGAAATCCGTGTTCGTTCCCCGCCGCGCGCAACATGGCGAAATCACCCGTCCGCCCTTTGCCGAAGCGAAAGTCATCGCCGACCACCAGATAACGTACCGCCAAGCCTTCCACCAACAAGCGCCGGATAAAGGCCGCGGCGGGCATATTCGCCAAGGCTTGATCGAAACGCAAGCACACCACCCGCGCCACCGAGAAACGTAGCAATGCCTGCAGCTTCTCCCGAAAGCGGGTCAAACGCGCCGGCACCGTACCGCGGGCAAAAAATTCCCGGGGATGCGGCTCGAAGGTGACGACGACCGTGGGCAGGCCTAATTCCGCCCCCCGCTCCGCCAGCTGACCCAGTACCGCTTGATGCCCCAGATGCACGCCGTCGAAATTACCGATAGTCGCCACACAGCCGCGGTGACGGGACCGCAGATTATGCAGACCGTGTATCAACTCCATGATAACGTGATTCTCTCGATGACCGGCCGCAGCAGTATAACAGTACTATCAAGCATCTCTAAGATCCCTACGTTCCACGACGCCGTCCCAACAGCTCCGGCAGATCGACGCCCGCCAGACGCAACGCCACCACATAGGTGACGATCGCCGCGCTCACCCACAGCGCGAGATGCACGGCCCGCTGTGTGGCACCCCACATTGCCCACTGCTCCAGCCCGGGCACGGCGACCAGCAGCAGGAGCGCCATCGCCCCAGTCGCCATCGCCAGCTGTCCCGCCAGGCGCCCCCAGCCGGCGGCGGGCTGATATACACCGTCACGCCGCAGGCTGCGATAGAGCTGCCAGACATTGACGTAACCGGCCACCGCCGTCGCCAGGGCCAGTGCCGCATGCGGCGCCGTCACATCCAGCAGGATCATGGGCACCACCACCACCAGATTGAAACCCATGTTGACGGCGATGGAGATCATGGCGAACCTCACCGGAGTGCGGGTGTCCTGGCGGGCGTAAAACCCGGGGGCGAGGATCTTCACCTGCATGAACGACAACAGGCCGAAGGAGTAGGTAATCAGGCTGTAGGAGGACATCTGCAAGTCATGGCGGGAAAACTCGCCGTAGTAAAACAGCGTCGCCAGCACCGGCCCGGATAACAGCATCAGCCCCACGGTCGCCGGCACGCCTATCAGCATCACCCAGCGCATGCCCCAATCGAGGGTATGGGAAAATTCCTGGGGCGATCGCTCCGCCGCGCTGCGCGACAGACTGGGCAGGATCACCGTGCCCAGGGCCACACCGATCACTCCCAGCGGCAGCTCCACCAAGCGGTCGGAGTAATACAGCCACGACACACTGCCGGTCACCATGAAGGAGGCGATCACGGTATTGAGCAGGAGGTTGATCTGTGACACCGAGGCGCCGAAGATCGCCGGCAACATCAGCGCCAGCACCCGCCGCACCCCTGCATCGCGCCAGCCCCAGCGCGGCCGGGGCAACAACCCCAGGCGTCGCAAGGCCGGAAACTGCAGGGTCAATTGCAGCACCCCACCCAGAAACACCCCCCAGGACAAGGCCATGATAGGTGTATCCAGCAAGGGGGCCAGCCATACGGCGCAACCGATCAGGGAAAGGTTCAAAAACACCGGCATCAGCGCCGGCACCGCGAAGCGGCCGTAGCTGTTCAATATCGCGCCGGCCAGGGCTGATAATGAAATCAATAAAATATAGGGGAAGGTGACACGCAGCAGCGCCGCAGCCAAATCAAATTTGCCGCCCTCATCGATGAAGCCCGGGGCAAAGGCCATTATCAGCAGCGGTGCCGCCACCACCCCCACCACAGTCACCACGCTGAGGAGACCGAACAGCGTTCCCGCCACGCGCTCGACCAGATGCCTGACCTCCACCTCGTCGCCGCGGCTGCGGTACTCCGACAACACCGGCACGAAGGCCTGGGAGAAAGCCCCTTCGGCGGTGAGACGCCGCAGGAGGTTGGGGATCTTGAAGGCCACGAAAAAGGCGTCAGCCGCGGCACTGGCGCCGAACAGACGGGCAATGACCATATCGCGCACAAAGCCCAGAATGCGCGAAATCAAGGTCATAGCACTCACATGCGCCGTGGCTCTCAGCAAGCCCTTCGCCATATTTGTTCCTTAAAATGCCGTCATCAAGCAAAACCGCTGCAGTTTACCCGTTCCCCCCGGGCAGGGGCGAGGACTCCTTTCCGCCAACGGGGAATTGACAAACCTGGGCGAAACCCACAGAATACGCGGCTCTTTGTAACAGCAGCAGATTTGGGAGTCGTTCCTTGGCTAATACGTCTCAAGCAAAAAAACGTGTCCGGCAGTCTGAAAAACGCCGCCAGCATAATGTAGGTCAGCGCTCTAGGGTGCGCACGGCGATCAAGCACGCGGTCGTTGCCGCGCAAAGCGGTGATAAAACCCGCGCGACCGAGTCGCTCAAGGCGGCCACGCCCATCATCGACAGCATGGCGCGCAAAGGCATCATCCATAAGAACAAGGCAGCTCGTCATAAGAGCCGTTTGAACCAGCGGATTCGCGCCCTGTCGGCCGCCTGATTCCAGGCCGGTCAAACGCTAAGAGAGCCGGTCAGATTTGAACCGGCTTTTTTGTTGTTCTTCAAGATACCCCCCTCAAACCCATTCTCCCTTGTTACACCACGACCAGATTGTCGCGGTGGATCAATTCTGGCTCGTCCACGTATCCCAACAAGGACTCGATGCGTTCACTGGGCTGCCCCAAGATCTTGCGCGACTCCTCGGCACTGTAGTTGACCAGGCCCTTCGCCACCTCGTTACCATCGGGGCCTATGCACACCACCAATTCCCCGCGCAGGAAATTGCCTTCAACGGCGGTCACCCCCACCGCCAACAGGCTGCGGCCCGCTTGCCGCAGCACCCGCACCGCGCCTTCGTCCAGGCGTAACCGCCCCTTGGATTGCAATTGACCCGCCAGCCAGCGCTTGCGGGCGACGATGGGTTCGCGGGCCGGCACGAAGAACGTGCCCAGCTCTTCACCGGCGGCGATGCGCCCCAGCACCCCGGGCTCCCGCCCCCAGGCGATCACGGTGGCCGCCCCGGAGCGGGCCGCGCGCGCCGCCGCACGCACCTTGGTCACCATGCCGCCGCGGCCGAGGCTGCCCACCCCACCGCTCTTAGCCATGGCCTCCAATTCCGGATCGTCGGCACGGGCCTCGCGGATCAGGGTCGCCTCGGGGTGGGCACGGGGGTCGCAGTCATACATGCCGGGCTGATCGGTGAGCAGCACCAGGACCTCCGCCTCGAGAAGGTTGGCCACCAGGGCCGCCAGGGTGTCGTTGTCGCCGAAACGAATCTCGTCCACGGCCACGGTATCGTTTTCATTGACCACCGGCACCACTCCCAGCTTCAGCAAGGTACGCAGGGTGCTGCGGGCGTTGAGATAACGCTGGCGATTGGCCAGGTCATCATGGGTCAGCAGGATTTGCGCGGCGTGGACGCCATGGCGCTTAAAACAGGATTCATAGGCCTGGATCAGCCCCATCTGCCCGACCGCCGCCGCGGCCTGCAGCTCGAACAGGGCGTGGGGGCGGCGTTGCCAGCCCAGGCGCTGCATACCTTCCGCCACGGCGCCGGACGACACCAGCACCACATCCGCGCCGCGCGCGCGCAATGCCGTGATCTGCTCCGCCCAGGCGGCGATCAAGTCATGGTCCAGGCCGCGACCGTTGGCAGTCAGCAGGGAACTCCCCACCTTCACCACCCACCGGCGCGCCTTGCTTAATACCTCGCGACTTTGCATAACACTAAGCTACAAGCTCCACGCCATACGCTGCAAGCAGACAATTAACGGCTCTCTACTCGGCCGGGTCCTGCGGCTCACGGTTTTCGGCTTCCAAGTACTCCATGGCCTTGTATACCAATTCCTGCGTCCCTGCGCCGCTGATGGCGGCAATGGTAAACACCGGACCCTGCCAGTTCAGGCGCCGCACGATGTCATTGCAGCGCGCCTCGCGTTCCTCGACGGGAAGCAAGTCCACCTTGTTCAACACCAGCCAGCGTTCATGGCCCGCTAACTCGGGACTGAATTTGCTCAGCTCGGCCTCGATGACCCGCACGTCATCCACCGGATCGGAGGTCTCACCCAGCGGCAATACATCCACCAGATGCCATAACAGGCGGGTTCGGGAAACGTGCTTGAGAAAACGTATCCCCAATCCGGCGCCTTCGGCGGCCCCCTCGATGAGACCCGGGATATCGGCCACGGTAAAGCTGCGGTGATTGCTCACCCTGACCACGCCCAGATTGGGATGCAAGGTGGTAAAGGGATAATCCGCCACCTTGGGACGGGCAGCGGAGATCGCACGGATCAAGGTGGACTTGCCGGCATTGGGCAGGCCCAGCAAACCCACATCCGCCAACAGCTTCAGCTCCATCTTGAGATCACGCGCCTCGCCGGGGGTGCCTTTAGTAAACTGGCGCGGCGCGCGGTTGGTGCTGCTCTTGAAGCGGGTATTGCCCACACCATGCACACCGCCCTTGGCGACCAGCAGCTCCTGGCCCGGCTTGATTAAATCGCCTATGACTTCACCGGTCTCGGCGTCGCTCACCACCGTGCCGACCGGCACGGCAATACGCTTGTCCTCCCCGCCTTTGCCGGTGCAATCGCGACCCATGCCGTTCTGGCCGCGTTCGGCGCGGAATTTTCGGGTATACCGGAAATCCACCAGGGTGTTGAGATTGACGTCGGCCACCAGATAGACACTGCCGCCGTCGCCGCCGTCACCGCCGTTCGGCCCGCCGAAGGGGATAAACTTTTCCCGGCGAAAACTGGCGCAGCCGTCGCCGCCGTTACCGGCCTGCACATGGATAGTTACTTCGTCTACGAATTTCATATCGCTATAAGCTCAAAGCCTGCAACGTTCAGCTTGCAGCTTTTGGCGTCTTAAATAAAAACCCCGCCGAGAAGGCGGGGTCATGATTTACATCTCGGCGTGACGGCGGACTTAGGCGGGCAACACACTGACAAAGGTACGTTGCTTGTTACCCTTGGTCTCGAACTTCACCTTACCGTCCGCCAAGGCAAACAAGGTATGGTCCCGTCCGCAACCCACATTCACCCCCGGATGGAAGTGGGTGCCGCGCTGGCGGATCAAAATGTTTCCGGCAATAACCTGCTGGTCACCGAAACGCTTTACCCCCAAGCGCTTGGCTTGGGAATCGCGACCGTTACGGCTGCTGCCACCTGCTTTTTTATGTGCCATGGCGAATAACCTCTGTAAATTAACCGGCGGAAATGCCGGTGATCTGCAATTCAGTGTAGTGTTGACGGTGGCCCATCTGCTTACGGAAGTGTTTGCGGCGCCGGAATTTGACGATGCGGATCTTATCGCCACGACCATGGGATTTGATGGTGGCCGTAACCTTGCCGCCTTCCACATAAGGCGCGCCGATCTTGACGTCCTCGCCTTCGCCCACCATCAGCACGCGATCCAATTCGATGGTGCTGCCTTCTGCAGCCGGGAGGAGCTCAACCTTTAAGGTTTCACCTTCCGTAACGCGGTATTGCTTGCCACCGGTGACGATTACTGCGTACATGTCATTGTTCTCCAAGACTTTTCCCTGAAACCCCAAGAAAAAACCCATTAACTCGGTAAAAAGAGCGGGGATTTTAGCGACATATGAGACTAGCGTCAAATCCATCTTGTAAGACGAGAATTGCCCCGGCAATTGCAAAGCGCGCCCGGCATCGCTAGCATGCACGGTTCTGCGCACTCTTAATATACTTAATAATGGCGATGGATATCCAGGCTGTAAACACCCTTGTTGCGGACGACATGCGCGCCGTCAATGATCTGATCGGAACCCGGCTGCGGTCCGAGGTGGCGTTGATCAACCAAATGGGGCAATACATAATTAATAGCGGCGGCAAGCGCTTACGTCCCATATTGGTCTTACTCAGCGCCCATGCCTTCGGCTATAGCGGTCGGCATCATATCAGCCTGTCGACCATCGTGGAGTTCATCCACACCGCCACTCTCCTCCACGATGACGTGGTCGATGCCTCGCAGCTGCGCCGCGGGCATGAAACGGCCAATTCCATCTGGGGCAATGAGGCCAGCGTGCTCGTGGGCGATTTTCTCTATTCAAGAGCCTTCGAAATGATGGTCGAAGTCGGCAATATGGACGTCATGGAGATCATGTCCCATGCCACCAACACCATCGCCGAGGGCGAGGTGTTACAACTCCTTAATTGCCATGATGCCGACACCACCGAGGAACGTTACCTGGAGGTGATTCGCTCCAAGACCGCCAAGTTGTTCGAGGCCGCCGCCGAGCTGGGCGCGGTCATCAGCAACAAAGGGACTGCGGAACAACAAGCCATGCGCAACTATGGCATCCATCTGGGCACGGCCTTTCAACTTATCGACGACGTCCTGGACTACAGCGCTGCCCCGGAACAGATCGGCAAAAACATCGGCGACGATCTGGCGGAAGGCAAACCGACCCTGCCCCTCATTTACGCCATGCGCCACGGGACTGCGACACAATCCGCCTTTGTCCGCCAGGCCATTGAAGAGGGCGGCCGCGACACCATCACCCAGGTAATCCAGGCCATTGAATCCACAGACGCCATCGCGTACACTGCCCGCGCAGCGCAGCGGGAGACCGATCAAGCCATGGCCGCTCTAGAGGCCATCCCTTCCTCGCCATACAAAGATGCCATGTATGCACTCGCTGCTTTTGCCGTCAAACGGGATCACTAATCGGGGTGTAGCTCAGCCTGGTAGAGCACTGCCTTCGGGAGGCAGGGGCCGGAGGTTCGAATCCTCTCACCCCGACCAGGCGCTGCGGCCATGAACTTACCGCGACTGATCATTATCGCTGTTGCCGTTTGGCTGGTGATCCATACGCTGCGCCGCATTATCCAGCACCTTACCCCTCCCCAAACCGCCGCCAGGGGAACCACCAAAAACATGGTTCGTTGCGCCCAATGCGGTCTGCACCTGCCTGAAGCGGAGGCGATCTCCGACCACGGACTATATTTCTGCTGTGAGGAACACCGCCGTCAACACACCGGTGCCGCGTAAGTAGCCAGCCACCAACCATATTGTGAAAATAGGCGCTTCCCCTTAAGCACCAGCACCTATCCGCCGATGTAAAATGCACGTGTATAGTTTCTATATCTTAAGGACGAGCATCTTTGCAGGTCACAAAGGATGAATGACCAGCCTCGCACCACGGCGTGGACGCCTCTATCGGGAGGTGACACTTCCTACCGCCAAACCTGGAAGCCCTTAAGCCTCTTTAACCTTTACCGTTTGGTTATCGCGGGTTTATTCAGCCTGGTCGC
>Ga0315556_1000709_pt1 | contig 20823 bp, 16 predicted proteins | sample SalMarSW160310MG_FD_202112 | JGI IMG/M metagenome (GOLD analysis project Ga0315556, IMG submission 202112) | Salt marsh sediment microbial communities from the Plum Island Ecosystem LTER, Massachusetts, United States - Salt Marsh Sediment SW1603-10 ...
GCGGTTGGTAGGTCCGGTGTCCACGACTCCTGAAACTCCCGTGTTCGTCCGGTCGTAGGTCCCCTCTGTCACGGATACATCCGCGACGGATGTACCCGACCCCGACGGGAGGCGACATGACCGGACGCCCCGAGCTCGACCACGTCCTACCCCTCACCACGACCGTCTTCCACGTTCTGGTCGCCCTCGCCAGCGAGCCGCGGCACGGCTACGCGATCGCCCAGGAGGTGGAGGCCCTCACGGAGGGACGCATCTCCATGGGGCCTGGCACGTTGTACGGATCGCTACAGCGCATGACCGACCGCGGGCTGATCTCGGAGGCCGAGAACCCGGGCGAAGACGGGCGCCACGCCGAGCGGCGGCGCTACTACCGGATCACGCCCCTGGGGGAGGCGGCACTGCGCGCCGAGTCCGAGCGACTCCTGCGAGCGGTGACCGTGGCGCAGGAGAGGATGGGGACATGACCGCGCGGCACGACCGCATCCGGCGCCTCTATCGCCGGCTCCTGACCCTTTATCCGGCTGACTTCCGCGAGCGCTACGAGGCCGATCTGCTGCAGGTCTTCGATGATCGGCGCCGTGAGCGGCGCTTTTCGGGCACATGGGGCGGCATCCGCCTCGTGCTCTTCCTCCTTCGCGACTTCTTGAGCTCCGTGCCGCTGGCGCAGGAGCGGCGGACAGACCACTGGGTGGGGACGATGATGAACGACCTGATTCAGGACCTCCGGTACGCGCTGCGCATGCTCGTGAAGAACCCGGTCTTCACCTCCGCGGCGGTTGTCACGCTGGCGCTGGGGATCGGGCTCAACGCCGCCACGTTCTCGGCGGTGAACGGACTACTGCTGCGCCCGCTTCCCGGGGCGCGGGATCCCGACCGCCTCGTGCAGCTCTACCGAGCGTGGCCGGGTATGGAGTACGGCTCCAACTCGATCCCCCACTACCAGGATCTGCGAGACCGCACGGGCGACGCCTTCGAGAGCGTGGCCGCATACAACTTCACCCCCATGTCGGTCTCGGCCGACGGACGCAGCGAGCGGATCATGGGGATGATGGTGAGCGCAAACTTCTTCCAGACCTACGGCGCGACGCCGGTCCTCGGACGCGCGTTCATCCCGGGCGAGGAGTCGGTGGGACCCGGCGCCCACCCGGTGGCGATTCTCGGCAACGGGTTCTGGCAGGAACGGTTCGGGGGAGACCCCGCCGTCGTCGGCCGCACGTTGGTGCTGAACGGACACCCCTTCGAGGTGGTCGGCGTGGCGCCGGCGGACTTCAGGAGCCCCGTGACCTTCGCGAGCATCCCGGTCTACGTGCCGCTCATGATGCAGATGCAGATCGCCCCGGGGCAGAACCTGATCGAGTCCCGGGGCAACAACATGATGAACGTCGAGGCCCGCCTGCGGGACGGCGTCACGCTCCAGCGCGCGCAGCAGGTCGTGGACGCCACCCTCGCCCAGCTGCGTGAGGAGCTTCCCGACGCCTACGACGACCAGGTGGGCACCACCATCGTACGACAGGGCGACGCGGGCATCCACCCGATGTTCCGGAGCGCCCAGGTCGGGATGAGCGCCGTGATCATGGCGGTCGTCCTGCTCCTTCTGCTGATCGCCTGCGTCAACGTGGCGAATCTCTTCCTGGCGCGGGCCAGGGAGCGTCGCCGGGAGATGGGGATCCGTCTCAGCCTCGGCGCGGGCCGCCTCCGCGTCGTGCGTCAGCTTCTGACGGAGAGCCTGGTGTTCGCCACGCTCGCCGGCCTCGCGGGGCTCGGGCTCGCCCACCTCGCGGTGGGGGTGCTGTCGAACATCCGCCTGCCGATGGACGGGCCCTGGCACTTCGGTGTCGAGATGGACGACCGCGTGCTCCTCTTCACCCTCGTGGTCTCTCTCCTGACCGGGATCCTCTTCGGCCTGGCCCCGGCGTTGCAGGCGGTCAAGGCGGAAGTCGTCACGGCGGTGAAGGGCGAGTCCGCCAGCCAGGCGGGCCGGTCGCGGATGAGCAGCGTCCTGGTCGTCGCGCAGATCGCGCTTTCGTTACTGCTCCTGGTGAGCTCCGGGCTCTTCCTGCGCAGCCTCCAGGGAGCCACGGAAATCGATCCCGGGTTCGCCGAGCCGGCCAACCTGGTCACCGCGTCCGCCGACCCGGGGCTCCAGGGATACGACGAGGCGCGCTCCCGCGCTTTCTGGGACGCGGTCCTTCAGCAGGTCGACGCACTCCCGGGAGTGCAGGCGGCCGGACTCACCGACTGGCTTCCCCTGGGGGTTGGCGGCTCGGACCGGGGGGTCACGATTCCCGGGTACGAGTTCGCGGAAGGGGAGCTGCAGAGCTTCATCTACGGGAGGGTCAGCGAGGGGTTCCTGGAAGCCCTCGGCGTCCGCCTCATCGAAGGCCGCACCTTCAACCCGCAGGACGACGCGAACGGAGCGCCGGTCATCATCGTCAACCAGCGCATGGCGGAGCACTTCTGGCCAGGCCAGTCGGCCCTCGGGAAGATCGTCCACACGGCCGGCAAGGACCGTCAGGTCATCGGCGTGGTCGCCAACGGGAAGTACCGCAGCCTCGGTGAGGACCCGACGGATGTGATGTTCCTCCCTGAGCGCGAGCTGTCCACCTCCGGGCTGGCGATCGTGGCCCGGACCTCGGGCGACCCGCAGGCCGTGCTGCGTCGCATCCAGCAGATCGTCCGGGCGGAAGATCCGGACCTGCCCGTCTTCGACGTGCGCACCATGGAGGACCACATGGGCATCGCGCTGCTGCCGGCACGCCTGGGCGGCACGGTGCTCGGTCTCTTCGGTGTGTTGGGTCTCGTGCTGGCCGCGGTGGGCATCTACGGCGTGATGGCGTACTCGGTCGCGCAGCGCAGTCGCGAGCTGGGGATCCGCGTCGCCCTCGGCGCTGACCGCAGCCGGGTGCTCAGGCTCGTGCTGGCCGAGGGGCTCAAGCTCGCTGCGATCGGGACGGTGCTCGGCTTGGTGGGCGCCGCCGCCGCAGCGCGGCTCGTGCGTGGGCTGCTTTACAACGTGAGCTCCCTCGACCCCATCGCCTTCGCCGGTGTGCCGCTGCTCCTGATGGGGGTGGCCGCGCTGGCCGTCTACATCCCCGCACGCCGTGCGGCCGGCGTGGAGCCGATGCGCGTGCTCAAGTCGGAGTGAGGAGCGGGGAGCGGGGCTCGGCGATCGCCCGCACCGCACCGGGTCAACGGATCCTGTTTCGCCCCAGGGCCCGGGCGGACGATTCGATCGCGGCGCGGTAGGTGGCCTCGACGTCATCCGCACCGGCGACCGCGAAGCCGAGGTCGCGCAGCAGGCCATCCGAGAGGCCGTAGATCCATCCGTGCACGGTGAGCGGCTGATCCCGCCGCCAGGCGTCCTGCACGACGGTGGTTCGACACACGTTCAGGGCTTGCTCCAGCGCGTTCAGCTCCGCGAGTCGATCGATCGCCGCCGACTCGTCGGCGATGCCGGCGAGCTCCTCCGCGTGCCTGGCCGCCACGTCTTCGATGTGGCGCAGCCAGTTGTCGACCAGCCCCACGGGCTTGCGACGCCAGGCCGCCGCCACACCGCCACAGCCGTGATGCCCGCACACGATGACGTGCGGCACGCGCAGCACCTCGACGGCGAACTGCAAGACTGACAGGCAGTTGAGATCCGTGTGCACCACGACGTTCGCCACGTTGCGATGCACGAAGAGCTCCCCGGGCGGAAGCCCGACGATCTCGTTGGCCGGCACGCGGCTGTCGGCGCAGCCGATCCACAGATAGGTGGGACGCTGGTCTCGGGCCAGCTCGGCGAAATAGGATGGATCCCGGGCCAGGTGGCCCTCCGCCCAGGCGCGGTTGTTCCGGAACAGCTCGGGGAGATGTCTCATGAGGCCGAACTCCGCCGACGACTAGACCAGAATCGTGGTCGGCTCCTCGAGCATGGCCCGGAGCGTCGCCAGGAAACGAGAGCCCTGTGCCCCGTCGATGACGCGATGGTCGCAGCTCATCGTGATGCGCATGCGTGGGCGCACCACCACCGCTCCGTCCATCACGACCGGCGTGTCCTCCATGCCGCCGACGGCCAGGATCCCGGCCTCGGGTGGATTGATGATCGCCGTGAACTCGTGGATGCCGAACATCCCCAGGTTGGACACCGAGAAGGTCGAACCCGTGTACTCGTCGGGCATCAGCTTCTTGTCGCGCGCACGCGCGGCGAGCTCACGAACTTCCGCGGCGATCTGCGCGATCCCCTTGAGGTGCGCGTTCTTCACCACCGGCGTGATGAGGCCGTCGTCGATGGCGACGGCCACGCCCAGGTGCACGGCGTTGAAGCGACGCACGTGCGTCCCGTGCCACTGCGCGTTGCAGTCCGGGTGGCGACGGAGCGCACCCGCCACCGCCTTCAGCAGGATGTCGTTGATCGACACCTTCTCGCCGCTCTTCTCGAGCATCTCGTTGATCCGGCGCCGGGCCTCCACCACCCGTCCCATGTCCACGTCGACGGTGAGGAAGAAGTGCGGCACCGGCCCGATCGACTCGACCAGCCGTTTGGCGATCGTCTTGCGCAGTTGCGAGACCGGCACGTCCTCGTACTCGGCCTCGTCGGGCGTCCATCCCCCGCCCCCCGCCGGCGCGGCGACGCCGCGCGCTCTCGCCGCCTCCACGTCGCGCTTCACGATGCGCCCGCCGGGCCCGGAGCCTTCCACGCGGGCGAGGTTCACGCCCAGGTCGTCGGCGAGGCGGCGAGCCAGGGGAGACGCCTTCACCCGTCGCCCCTCGGGGGGCGCGGGCGCCGCGCCGGGCGCCTGGCCCGGGGTCGAGGTCTGCGCCGCCTCCACGACCTGCGCCTCCGGCTCGGGCTTCGAAGAAGCGGGTGCCGCCCCACCCGTCGCCGGAGCGGCACCATCCACCGCGCCGCCGACGCCGGAGATGTCCTCGTCCGGGGCGGCGATCACCGCAATCACCTCACCGACCGGCGCCGTGCCACCCTCACCCAGAAACACCTTGCGCAGTGTACCCGCGCCGCGCGCCACGAGCTCCATGGTGGCCTTGTCGGTCTCGATCTCGGCGAGGACGTCGCCGTTCGCGATCGTGTCACCCTCCGACTTGAGCCATCTGACGAGCTGTCCCTCCTCCATGGTCGGGGACAGCGCCTCCATGTGTACCTTGGTGATCATGCGAGCGCGAGCCGACACGGGCGCACGAGGTCGTCGGCACTGCGTCGCGCGACCTGCGAAATACCATTCAGGTACTCCTCGGTGGCGCTCCTTGGCCTCCTACTCGTGCGTCCCGTCTCGGCACGTCCGGGTTGAGTCGACAGGTTTCTCATCCTCCGCGCGTCCTCACCCTCGTTCTCACCGGTACAGCACCTTGTTGCAGGCTTCGACGACGCGGTCGGCGCTAGGCTTGGCCATCATCTCGAGGTTCTTGGCGTAGGGCATTGGGACGTCCGCCTGTCCGACACGCAGCACGGGCGCGTCCAGCCAGTCGAACGCCTCCTCCTGGATCGTGGCGACGATCTGAGCGCCCACGCCCAGGTAGCTCCAGCCCTCCTCGAGGTAGACGGCGCGGTTGGTCTTCTTCACCGTCGCGACGATCGCGTCCACGTCGAGGGGGCGCAGGGTGCGCAGGTCGAGGACGTCCACCTCGATGCCGTCCTTCTCGAGCTTCTGCGCGGCCTGCATGGCCACGTGGATCATCTTCCCGTGCGTGACGATCGAGACGTCGGATCCCTCGCGCTTCAGATCCGCCACGCCCAGCGGGATGACGAAGTCGTCGTCGTCCGGAACCTCGCCCTTGAAGTTGTAGAGCAGCTCCCCCTCCATGAACGCGACCGGGTCGTCGTCACGGATGGCGGCCTTCAGGAGGCCCTTGGCGTCGGCGGGCGTGCCGGGCACGACCACCTTCACCCCGGGGGAGTGGAGGTAGTACGTCTCCGCCGCCACCGAGTGCTGGGCGGACAGCTGTAGCGCCGCGCCCGTCGGCCCGCGGAAGACGATGGGGATCGGGAACTGCCCGTTGCTCATGTAGAGCATCTTCGAGGCGGAGTTGATGACCTGGTCGATCGCCAGGAAGGCGAAGTTGAAGGTCATGAACTCGATGACGGGCCGCAGCCCGGCCATGGCGGCCCCGACCCCCAGCCCAGCGAAGCCGAGCTCGCTGATCGGCGAGTCCACCACGCGCCCGGGTCCGAACTTCTCCAGGAGTCCCTTGGACACCTTGTAGGCGCCGTCGTATTCGGCGACCTCCTCCCCCATGAGGAAGACGTCCGGATCCCGCTCCATCTCCTCGCGCAGCGCGGCGTTCAAGGCCTCGCGGTAGGTCATCACCGCCACGGCGCGTCCTCCCGTCCGTCGAAGCGGAGGCGCCCCCGGACATCGAGGTCGGACCAGACGTGCTCGTAGAGGGCCTCGGGGCCGGGCACCGCCGTGTCGTCCGCAAACTCGGCGGCTTCGTTCACGATCTCTTTGACCTCGGCGTCCATCGCCTCGAGCGCATCCTGGTCGAGATGGCCTCCGTCGAAGAGGCGCTCACGCAGGAGCGAGATCGGGTCCTGCTCGTGCGTATGGCGATCGACCTCGTCCTTGCTGCGATACGTGCCGGAGACGGGATCGGACATCGAGTGGCCGCGGAAGCGATACGTGCGCACCTCCACGAAACGGGGCCCGCCGCCTCCCCTCACCTCCTCGGCCAGGTCGCGGAAGTGGGCGTACGTCGCGAGCACGTCCTGCCCGTCCACGTCACTCGCGGGGATCCCGTAGGGCGATGCCTTCTCGACGATCTCGGTGAGCGACACGCGCCGGAAGGCGGTGCCCATCCCGTACTCGTTGTTCTCGACCACGTAGATGGCCGGCAGATCCCATATGGCGGCCATGTTCAGCGCCTCGTGGAAGGCACCCTGGTTCACGGCCGCGTCGCCCATGAAGCACACCACGACGTTGTCTTCCTCGCGGTACTTGATCTTCCACGCGATGCCGGTCCCGAGCGGCACCTGGCCGCCCACGATGCCGTGGCCGCCCATGAAGCGGACGTCACGGTTGAAGATATGCATCGAGCCGCCCTTCCCACCGGACGCGCCGGCCCCCTTGCCGTACAGCTCGGCCATCACGACCCGGGGAGGCACGCCCTTGGCCAGCGCCTGGGTGTGCTCCCGGTAGGCGCCGATCACGTAGTCCTCGGTCCGCAGTGGCTTGATGCACCCGGCCGCGGCGGCTTCCTGACCGATGTGCAGGTGGCAGAAACCCCCGATCTTGCCTATGGCGTAAGCCTCTTCGGCCTTCTCCTCGAAGCGGCGGAACAACAGCATGTCGCCCAGGAGGCCGAGCGCGAGCTCGGGGCTCACGCCATACCGACCCAGGGCGTCGGCGCTCTTCGTGCGCTTCGTCGTGGTCCTGGTCTGGGCCATGGCGGGTCAGCGGTTTCCCCCGGTCGCCTTCCCCGGCCGACCGAGCTCGAGCTGGACCAGGTCCAGCCCCATCGTCGTGGTGCGCATCTCTGCCGGAGCCGGGACGTCGGCCTCCATGACGTCGGTGATCGCGCCGGGGCCACCGGCCTGCACCTCGCGGGCCTGCTCCTTGGCGTGGTAGCTGGAGCGCACGAGCGGACCGGCTTCGACGTGCCGGAGGCCGTACTCGCCCTCACCGATGCGCTTCCACTCCGCGAACTCGTCCGGGGAGACCCAGCGGGCCACGGGAATGTGCATCGGCGAAGGACGCAGATACTGCCCGAGCGTGAGGATGTCCACCGCGCCTTCGCGGAGGTCCGCCATCGCCTGGCGGATCTCCCCGGGCTCCTCCCCCATACCGAGGATGATGCCCGTCTTGGTGAGCATCGACGCGTCCATCTTCTTCACCGCGCCCAGGAAGGAGATCGAGCGCCAGTAGCGCCCGCCCGGTCGGACGTCCGGATGCAGCCGCTCCACCGTCTCCAGGTTGTGCCCGAGGATCTCGGGCTGCGCGTCGACGACGACCCGGAGGGCGTCTTCGTCCCCCTTGAAGTCCGGAATGAGGACCTCCACGGAGCATCCCGCCACCGCGTCGTGGATGCGTCGAATCGTCTCGGCGTAGATGGATGCGCCCCCGTCGGGCAGTTCGTCGCGGTTGACGCTGGTGATCACCACGTGCTCGAGTTGGAGCTCCGCGACGCTCGCCGCCACCCGGCGCGGCTCGTCGCGGTCCAGCTCGGTGGGCATCCCGTGCGCGACGCCGCAGTACTTGCAGGCGCGGGTGCAGACGTCACCGAGGATCATGAACGTCGCGGTGCCGGCCTCCCAGCACTCGCCGATGTTCGGGCAGCCGGCCTCCTCGCATACCGTGTGCAGCGAGCCGGAGCGCATCATGTGCTTCAGCCGCCGGTAGTTGTCCCCACCCGGAGACCGCACTTTCAGCCACTCGGGCTTCCGCGACCTGATGTCGATGGTGTCCAGACCCTCGTGGGCCCGGATCCTGGACGTGCCCTTCGGCTTGACGACGCCGGTGTCCTTCCCTTCCGGCGCGTAGCCGCGGGGGGCTTCCGTCGCGGTGATGCTCACCCCTCTATCCTCCCGCTCCGCTCCTCCCGCGCGGCCTGGCGTCGGAACGGATCGCTTGTAAGACGAAAAGGGCCCTTCGGGTGCGCGCTAAGCGGCACTCGCCAGGACCTTCAGCTGTCCGGCAGAGCCTGAAATCATAAGCCGAGGCCGAGGCCCCGTACAAGGTAGGCTACCCCGAAGCCCAGGTAGGATCCGACCGCGTACCCGAGCAGCCCGACGATGATCCCCGGGAGGACCAGTCCCGGCCATTCCCGTGCGACGGCAACGGCCAGGGCGCTGGACGGCCCGCCCACGGCGGCCTGGGACGCCACGGAGAGCGTCCCCACGTCGAGGCGAGCCAGGCGTCCGACCCCGTACACCACCAGCGCCTGGACGCCGATCACCACCAGCGTGAAGAAGAACACGGAGACGCCCACGGCCGCGATCTCGGCGACGCGCGACCAGATCCCGATGACGACGAAGAAGAGGTGGAGCACCATCGTGCCGAGCTGAAGGGCGCCCTCCGCGCGATGGAACCAGCGCGTGTGCCCCAGAAGGAGGGCATAGGTGGTCAGCCAGAGCACCGAAGGCACCTTCGGAACGAGGCGCGCGGTGAGGTCGGCCGCCGCGAGGAGCGCCAGCCCCGCCGCGAACAGGACCGCCAGGTCGAGCGCGGACAGCGACGCCGGCGCGAAGAACGGATGGTTCGCCACCGCACCCCCGCTGCCCCCATCGTCGGGGATCTCGGTGAACTCCCTCGGCACGGGGCGGAAGAACCGGCCGATCCACAGGGGAAGCACCAGCGTCGCCGCCATCCAGATCCCGGTGGTGAGGGCATCGGCCGCGGTCACCCCCGCCCACAACCGCGGCGGCAGGCCCAGGCCCTGCCCCACGGCCACGAAGTTCACCGATCCTCCGGTGTAGGTACCGGTGAACACTCCCGCCAAGAGCCAGCCGTTGCCATTCAGGGTGGGCCCGAGCACCACTGCCGCGACCATCGCGCCGACGCCGATGCCCAGGACCGCCAGCCCGAACGCCGCGAGCATCCGCGGTCCGGCGAGCTTGAGGTCGCCCAGGTTCACGGACAGGAGCAGCCAGGCGATCGCCAGCGACGTGACCGGCCCGGCGATTGCGTCGTACACGGGCGAAGCAGCCGGCACGATACCGAAGTTCGACAGAAGGGCGCCGATCACGAGCACGAGCAGCGACGCGCCGACCTTGGACAGCGCCTTGACGTGGCGATCGAGCCAGAAGGCGAGCGCAGCCGCGACCGCGATGACGGCGGCGAGGGGCAGGGGTGCGCTGATCACAGCTCGGGGCCCTGCTCGTTCGGGAGGCGGTCCTGCAGCGCCTCCCTCCGTCGGCGGAACCGCTGCACGACGTGGTCGCGCGCCTCACGAGGATCGTCGGTGAGGAAGAAGAGGTCCAGGTCCGTCTCGGCGATCTTTCCCTCGGGCGCCATCCGGTTGCGTATCCACTCGACCAGCCCGCCCCAGTACTCGGTCCCCATGAGGACCACGGGGAAGTGGCGGACCTTCCCGGTCTGGATCAGCGTGAGCGACTCGAACAGTTCGTCCATGGTGCCGAAGCCGCCCGGGAAGATCACGAAGGCCTGCGCGTACTTCACGAACATCGTCTTGCGCACGAAGAAATACCGGAAGTCGATGGCCTGGTCGACGTAAGGGTTCGTCAGCTGCTCGAACGGCAGCTCGATGTTGCAGCCCACCGAGCGGGCGCCCGCCTCCCTCGCTCCCCGGTTGGCGGCCTCCATGATGCCCGGCCCGCCTCCGGTGATGATCGCGAATCCAGACTCGCCGATAAGGCGCGCGGTCTCGACGCACTGGAGGTACTGGGGATGGTCCGGCTGCACCCGCGCCGACCCGAAGATCGACACCGCCGGCCCCACCTTCGTCATCGCCTCGAAGCCCTCCACGAACTCACCCATGATGCGGAAGATCCGCCACGCGTCGCGGCCGATGGTCTCCAACTCCTCGACGCTCTCCAGGAGGCGCTCGTCCTCGGTCTGATGGTGATGGTTGGGAAAGGGCTCAGCCCAGTGGGCGCCGGAGTCGTGCTCCATACCCGCGTCACTCCTTCTTGTCGTGAGGGTGCCGGTCGAAACGGTGTTCGTCCTGCGTCACCGGTCGACCGCTTCGGGGTGTCGCGACAGCCATCCCCCGGTGCGTTCGAGCGCCTCTTCGTGTCGGTGTGGTGGCTCCCACCCGAGCTCGCGTCGGATGCGCTCGGACGAATAAGGGTTCTCTCCGAGAGCCAATCGCGCCATCCGTCCGAGCGGAAGGTGTCCCGTCCCCGGTGCCGACACGCCGACCCTCTGGAGCACCGCAGCCACCGAACGGACGACCGCGGTGGGGATCGATATGAGGAGCGGGTCGGCTCCCATCCCGCCGGCGAGCCCCTCCAGGAGTCCCCTCTGCGTGAGCGGGTAATCCATGCCGAGCATGAAGGTGGCGCCGCCCCGACCGGCCTCGAGGGCGAGCACCGCCGCAGACGCGACGTTGCCCGCGTAGACCACCGGCAGCGTGTTGGCGCCCGGGCCGAGCAGGAAGGCCATGCGCCGCCGGACGACCCGTGCCAGACGCACCGTGAGGAGGCGGTCCCGCTCACCGTAGACCGCGGACGGACGCAGGACGGTCACGCCGAGACCCCGCTCGGCCTCCACGGCGCGGGCCACGGACTCCGCCTCGCGCTTGGACCGGGCGTAGAGGTCGCTCTTGGAGATGGCCCCGTCGGCGGGGGCGTCCTCGGCGACCGGCCCGTCGACCGTTCCGAACACCGCCACCGACGACACGTGGACGGTGTGTCGGACGCCCGCCAGCGCCGCCGCCTCGAGCACGTGGCGGGTGCCCTCGACGTTGACCTCCCGGACCGTCGGCCAAGAGCCGCCCGCGTACACCAGCGCCGCAGCGTGCACCGCGTGGGAGCAACCGGCAATGGAGGGCGTGAGGGATTTGGCCGGATCCCGGACGTCGCCCTCCACGATCGCGCATCGTATACGCTGCAAGAAAGCCGCGTCCGAGTCGCGGCGGCAGAGCGCGACCACCTCGTGGCCGTCGTGTCGGAGCAGCGCGGCGATGTGGGAGCCGATGAGGCCGGTCCCGCCCGTCAGGAAGACGCGCATAGGCGTAGGGGGGAGGCTCGCCCGGGCGAGCCTCCCCCGCGGATCAGCGCGAGGAGAGGTAGCGCTGGGCCTCGTCCTTCATGTCGGCCATCAGCGCCCGATGGCCGTCGTACTCCACCAGGTTCCGCGCGTATTGCTCGTCGTACACCCGCAGCAGGTGCTGGTAGTACTCGGCGGCTTTCGCCGAGTCGCCCATCGCCTCGGCCGCCCGCGCGGCGGTGCCGAGGCCCAGGACGTGGTCGGGCTCGGAATCGAGGATGCGCTGCGTGGTCGCCAGCGCCGCAGTCGGGTCGGTCAGCAGCTCCAGCAGCGCCTCGTGCAGCAGCCCGTCCAGATCCAGAGGCTCCGCGCGCTCGTACGCCTCCACGGCCATCGGCTGGAAGAACAAGGCGTTCGTGGTGTCGCCTGCCGAGGCCGACTCCATGACGCGGTTGAAGAGCCGGTCGGCGGCCTCACGCGGCGTCATCGAGTTGAGATCGATCGCGGATTGACCCGCCGCCGGGTTCCCCCCGGGCGGCATCCCAGCGGGTGCGCCGCCTCCGGGGGCCGTCGGCCCCGCGCGGCTCACCATACTCCATCCCAACACCAGGATCAGCCCGAACATCGCCACGCCGGCGATCCACCAGGGTGCGTTGCTGCCACCCAGTGTTGCGGCCGCCGCCGCCCGGTGTCCACCGGGCGCCCCACCGCGGTTGCCGGCGGCGGGCACCTGTGCGCCCCCACCCGTCGGGGCGCCGCACTGCGTGCAGAACTTTGCCGCTCCCGAGATCTTCGTGCCGCACTGGTTGCAGAATCGGCCGCCCAGCGCAGCGCCGCAGTGCTGGCAGAAGTTGCCGCTGGAGAGCTTGCCGCACTGCGGGCAGGGCTGCTTTTGTGCCCCACCCTTCTGTGCCCCACCCTTCGCCTGTTCTTGAGTCATCGAGCCAGAGCGTTGAAGAGAAGTGGCCACGTGGCCACCGTCTGCCCGCGATAGTTGGGCTGGAAGCCGAAGAGCACGACGGAGCCCCGGCCCACGTCGGCCTCCAGGATCGCCGGCTTTCCGGCCACGTGCTCCCCCCCCAGGACCCACCCGGACAGCAGCGGATTCCCGGACCCATACCGCGCGACGACGCGGATGTTCGCGTCGCCCACGTCCCACGCGCGGCTTCCGGTTCCGAACCACGCGATGCTCTCCGTCTCCAGACCGCGCGTCACATCGGAAGATGCGGCCAGCTCGAGCCGCAAGATGGAGCCCGGAACGTAGAAGTCGGTGTTCGAGAGGCCGTCGACGGCGTTGGTGACGTCGAGACCGAACATCTCGGCCACCAGGTCCGTCGCGTCTTCCACAGCCACGAGCCTCCCGCCCGCCTGGACGAAGTCCCGCAGCGATGCGACGCCCTGGTCACCGATCCCGCCCGCGTACGGCTGCGGCACGGCCGATGCGGGGAAGCCATTCCGGATGGAGCGGGCACTCTGCGCCTCGAGCACGATGACGTCGTAGCGGTCGGCCAGGGAGCCTCGCTTCACGTCTGCGTCGTGCAGCGTGTCGTATTTCATCTTGTAGGTGTCGAACACCCACCGGGTCCACCCTTCCTCGATCGGCTCCTGCCAAGACTTGTACAGCCCGACGCGAGGAGCACTCGAGCCACTTAGCGCGTCCGGAAGCCTGAAGTCGAAGGCGGGCGGGGCGATAGGGTCGGACATCGCGACGCTCGGAGTCTCGTTCACGGCCACCGCGTCCATGTTCATGAGATACGGCAGAGTATGCGCTGTGACGTCGTACGGCCGCTGGGGCGGGCCGCCCGGATACTCGCGCAGGTCGGGATAGTGCTGCACCTCGAGCATCGTCTGGGCGAACGAGGCGTAGGGTTGGTTCATCGGGATCACCCAACTCCCCGCGGGGAACGAGATGCCGTCCGCGGTGAACGCCTGCTCCGCCCGGTGCACCTCGACGTCGCCCATCGCCAGGATGCGCAGCACGTACTTCACCCCGGTCATGTTGTCCTGTCCGGCCGGAATCACCCACGCGTCGGGCCAGGCGTCCCACTTCTGAACCGCGCGTTCCCCGATGTTGTGGAAGTTCTCCACCCAATAACGGCGGTTCTTCGCCGCGTTGGCCAACAACGCGAGCGCGCCGGTCTCCATGTAGTCGACGATGTCCGACAGCGTCCAATGTCCGCCCGGCCAGACGTCTGCGAAGTTCCACGACCGCTGTGACGAGTCGTAGTTCCTGTTGGGACCGAGCTGGTCGAACGAGACGTCGACGGGCGTCGCGATGCGCGCGGACGCGGTCTCCGACAGGATACGCGCGCCCGCGTGGTAGTGCTGGTAGGCCCGCGCGGGCGTCCAGGCGTCGTACTGGCCGGCCACGACCGCCCCTGCCATCCCCTGCGCCGTGACGCGCGCCGCCATGAACGTCCCGAGCTGATTGACCGCCGCCTGGAGCGCCGGGTCGATGTTGGGCTCCCACGGATCGATGTAGGGCGGGAAGAAGATGCGGGCGCCGTTCGAGCCCATCTGGTGGATGTCGTGAACGATCTGCGGATGCCACGCGTTGTGCGCGCCGTTGATGGTGAGGACCGTCTCGTCCTGCGTGAACGCGTACCAGTCGCGGTTGTTGTCGTGACCGACGTAGAACTGGTAGAGCCAGGGAAGGGGTGCGCCCTCGTATTGCGTTCCGACGTTCTGGTTGTACCAATCGACGACCCACTGCAGCCCGTCCGGATTGAGGGACGGGATGTCCAGCAGGATCACGTTGTCGAGGATCTCCTTGATTTCCGGGTCGTCGGACGAGGCCAGGCGCCACAGCAGCCGGGCGGCCATCTGGCTCCCCCCGACCTCGGTCGCGTGAATGCTGTGGGTGATGAGCACGACGGTCCGCCCCTCGTCGAGCAGACTCTGCAGCTCGCCGTCGTTGGCCACCCGGCGGGGATCGGCCAGGCGCATCTGGACGTCGTGGAGCTCGTCCAGCTTGGCCTGGTTCGCCTCGCTCGTCACGGTGACCATGATGAACGGCCGGCCCTTGGTGGTGGTTCCGAGCGTATCGACGATGACCCGCTGACTCGTTTTCGCGAGTTTCTCGTAGTAGGCAGTGAGCTGGTTCCAGTCGGCGAGCTTGCGGTCTGCGCCGATCTCGAACCCGAAATGCTGGCGTGGCGTGGGGACGCTCTGGGCGGCCGCAGACGCCGACGCGAGGACTACGGCCACGAAGGCCGACAGGACGCGGCGAATCATCGAATCTCCTTACGGCTCGGTTGAGGCGAGTCTGGATGGTATCGGCCCGCTACTCCACCGGCAACGGACGCGGAGCGTGCATCGGTTCCTCCTCCTGATGGGTGCCGTGCTGTGGCTGTGCCCCGTCGGCGGTGCGGCGCAGGCTGACACCGCGAGCGCGCCCACGTTCCGCGACGAAGCGGCGCGGGAGCTGATCCTGCGCGCGCGCGCCGCGCGCCAGCGTGACGTCGAGGGGATGTCCAGCTACGAGGGGCTCCTCAGGGAGCGCATCTACGTCGGCCTGACGGCGCTGCGCTTTCGGCGGGAGCGAGGGCTGTTCGAGCAGGAGCGGGTCGCCCGCCTGCGCTGGTCGTCGGATGGCGAGCGGGCCATCCAGTGGCTCGGGGCTCGCCAGGCCATCCCCATCGTCGGGGCTGACACCCGCAGGGACGAGATCCGCGCCCAGGGCCGCATGGCGGGCGCCGGTGCGGAGGTTCGCGAAGACCTCCGCCGCGAGCTGCCGGACGAGCTCCTCGGCGAGGCCGACCTCCCCGGATTCGCGTTCGACCCCTCGGGGGACAGGCTCGCCTTCGGGAGCGACTGGGCCCTGCATCCCCTGTCCGACAGTGCCGACGCCAACTACCGCTTCTCGTCGGGCGACACGCTGCGCCTGCGTCTTCCCGATCGGGAGGTCGTGCTCTACGAGGTGAAGGTCGAGCCCCGGCGAGCGGACTTCCACCTCGTCGCCGGCTCGTTGTGGTTCGACGCCGAGACCGCCTCGCTGGTGCGCGCGACCTACCGCCCGGCGCGTGCGTTCGACCTTCTGCTCGACGAGCCGGAGGACGCGGAGGACGTGCCGGGATTCCTCCAGCCCGTGCAAGCCGACATCAGGTACATCACGGTGGAGTACAGCCTCCACGAGTTCCGCTTCTGGCTTCCACGGCGCTTCGCGCTGGAAGGCGAGGCGAGGCTCGGAAACGTGGTGCGTATCCCACTGACCGTCGAGTGGACCATCGGCGATTACCGCGTCAACGAGGACTCCACCGAGATTCCGGTGACAGGGCCCCTCCCTCCGGGCTGGTCGCGGCGCGAGCAACGCGTCGAGGACCGTGAGACGGGCAGGGTATCCTACGTCACCGTGGTGGTGCCGCAGCCCGACTCCCTGCTCGCGTCGCCCCTGCTGTCGGAGGGCTTCGGGGAGCGTGCGCCCACGGCGTTCACCGACGACGAGATCGACGAGTTGCGCGGCGAGCTTGGGCAGCTGCTCCCGACCTACGGGCGCTTCCGGCCCCACGTCGCCTGGGGGCTCGAGCGCGGCCTGCTGCGCTACAACCGGGTCGAGGGGCTCAGCGTGGGTTCGGCCGTGAGCCTCCCGGTGGCGCCGATGACGACGTTCGTGCTGGAAGGCCGGATCGGCTCCGGCGATCGGGAGCCGAACGTCATGGCGACGCTGGAACGAGGAGCCGAAGACCGGCGCTGGGCACTGTCCGGCTACTACCACCGGCTGCAACAGATGTCCGAGCGGGGCCACCCGTTCACGATCACCAAGTCGCTGGGCAACCTCTTCTTCGGGACGGACCGCGCGCAATACTACCGGACCAGCGGCGGCGCCCTTTCCTACCGCCGTCTCGGTCAGCGTGTCCGTTGGGAGGTCGAGGCGTTCCACGAGCGACAGCGAAGCGCGGAGCTCACCACGGACTTCTTCCTCCTCCAGCCGATCAGGGATGACACGGCGTACGCGGTGCTCCCTGCGGAGCGACTGGACCTCACCGGAGGGCGAACGACGCTCGGGTGGTTCTCCGGCATCGATCCCAACGGTCTCATCCTCACCGGGCAGGTGGCACTCGAAGCCGCCGGGGGCGACGCCACCTACCAGCGCGTGACGACGGGCCTGTCTGCAACGCATCCGCTTCCGTTCGGGCTCGCCGGCGCGGTGGGCGTCGGGGCCGGAGCGCTCTTCGGAGACGACCCGGTTCAGCGGCAGATCTTCGTTGGCGGTGCGGAGACGCTGCGGGGCTTCGACACGGACGCGTTCCACGGGCAATCGGCGTGGAACGCCCGGGTGGAGATCGCCAGCGGCTTCGCGGGCGCGCGCATCGGCCTCTTCGGCGACGCGGCATGGGCCGGTCCCCGCGCAGCGTTCCGCGTCGACGATCCGTACGTGTCGGTGGGCGTGGGGACATCCCTCCTCGACGGGTTGTTCCGGGCCGACCTGGCCCACGCTGTGCGGCGGGGGTCCGAGTGGAAGCTGCATCTCTATCTCGACGGGCTGTTCTGAGAGCCCGGGCTTCCCGACCCCGCTCGCTCCGCACCGGGGGATCGGCCCGGCTTTCCCCGGGCGGCCGCCCCCGGTACCGTTACTCGCGGAGGTTGCCGAAAAGACGGAGGAGGATTCCGGTGAAGCGCTTCATGTGGATCGTAGCGGGGGCCCTCTTGGCCGGATGCGCCCGGGAGGCGCCGGCTCCGGCCACCCCCGACGTGTCGCTGTCGGGTGATCGGATTCGCGAGGACATGCGCGTGCTGTCGTCCGACGAATACCTCGGCCGCGGCTCCGGCCAGGTCGGCGGGGACATGGCGTCTCAATACATCGCGGATCGGTTCCGGGAGATGGGGCTGCAACCCGTGGACGGCTCCTACTTCCAGACCGTTCCGATGGTCGGCTACACGACCGATCCCGGGTCGGTGAGCCTGTCGTTCCGGGGTGACGGCGGGGCGCTGTCACCCACGTACCTCGACGGCTACGTCCTCAACGCCGGCGATCCGGAGGCGACGTCCGCGGGCGGCAGCGGCGAGGTGGTGTTCGTCGGTTACGGCATCGACGCGCCCGAGAGCGACTGGAACGACTTCGCCGGTGTGGACGTGACCGGCAAGTTCATCCTCATCCTGGTGAACGATCCTCCCGCACCCGCCGACGACCCCGATCTCTTCGGAGGGCCGGCGATGACCTACTACGGCCGCTGGACCTACAAGTGGGAGGAGGCCGCGCGGCGGGGCGCCCTGGGCGCGCTGATCGTCCACGAGAACGAGCCCGCGGGCTACCCGTGGAGCGTGGTGCGCGGGGGCCGCTCCGGTGAGCAGTTCTCGCTACCCCCCGATCCTGCGGGCCCCGCGCCGGCCGGAATGTTGGGGTGGGTGACCCGCGACGTGGCCGTGAACCTCCTGAAGCTCGCGGGCCTCGACTTCGACGAGCTGAAGGCGAGAGCGGCCCAACGCGGCTTCGTGGCGGTGCCCACGGGTATCACGGCCACGGCCTCTCTGAACGCGACGGTCCGTCAGGTGGAGACCCGCAACGTCGTGGGCCTGCTCCCGGGCTCCGAGCGGCCGGACGAGATCATCACGCTGACTTCCCACTACGACCACTTCGGAGTGGGCGAGCCCATCGACGGGGACAGCATCTACAACGGCGCCTACGACAACGCCTCGGGCACGGCTTTGCTGATCGAGCTCGGACGCGGCTTCGTCTCGCTTTCCCGGGCGCCCGCTCGCTCGCTGCTCTTCATCTCTACGGCCGCAGAGGAGCAGGGTCTGCTGGGCTCGCAGTGGTACGCGCAGTCACCGCTCTTCCCGCTCTCGAAGACGGTGGCCGAGATCAACATGGACGGCGCGAACCTCTGGGGTGAGACCGACGACGTCACCGTCTTCGGCGAGGAGCGCAGCGGACTCGGAACGTACGTGAGGGCGCGAGCGGCGGAGCTCGGCCTCGAGATCGTGCCCGACCAGGAGCCCGAGAAGGGCTTCTTCTTCCGCAGCGATCACTTCCCCTTCGCCAAGGCGGGCGTCCCCTCGCTCTACATCGAGCACGGGCAGCGGTACCGCGGAAAGCCGGAGGGCTGGGGCAAGCAGATCTCGGAGGACTACACGGCACACCGGTACCACGCGCCCAGCGACGAGTTCTCCGACGACTTCGTGTTCGACGGCGCCGTCCAGCAGGGGCTGTTGATCTTCCGGACCGCGTGGGACATCGCGACGACGAACGCCTGGCCCGACTGGAACGATGGACAGGAGTTCAAGGCCGCCCGCGACGCGATGATGCCGGGAAGCTGACGGAGCGGAGGCGAGCGGGGGGCGTCCCGTCGGGGTCGCTTCCCGATTCCGGGGCGGGCGGCCGAACGTCGCCCGCCCCGCGTCACATCCCCGTCGGGAGATCCACGAACTCCCACTCGAGGTCGAAGCGCTCGGCCGCATGCCGCGCCAACGCCTTGACGCCGAACGTCTCGGTGGCGTAGTGGCCGCCGAACAGGAGGTGTACCCCCAGCTCCATGGCGTCGAAGAACGTGTGGTGAGACCCCTCACCGGTAACGAGGGCGTCCAGCTCGAGCTCCGCCGCCGCTCCGATGAAGGACGCACCCCCTCCGGTCACCACGCCCACTCGTTCGACGCGCTCCGGCCCGCCAGGCACGAGTCGGACGCGGCCCCCGTCGAGCGCCTCCTCCACACGGCTCACCAGGCCCGGCGCGTCGGTCGCGGCCTCCAGGGTGCCCCACCATCCGATGTCGGCGCCGTGGTAGGCCGCGAAGCGTCCTTTCGGATCGATGCCCACGGCACGCGCGAGCATGACGGCGTTTCCGACCTCCGCGTGACCGTCCAGAGGGAGGTGCGCGCTGTACACCGCGACGCCGTGCTCCAGAAGGGGACGAATGCGGCGAAGGCTACGCCCGGTCAGCGGCTGGAGGCCCTCCCAGAAGAGGCCGTGGTGTACCAGGAGGAGGTCCGCCCCCCGCTCGACTGCCTCCCTCACGGTGGCTTCGGAGGCGTCGACGGCGGCCACGATCCGGTGCACCTCGTCGGGACCACCCACCTGGAGCCCGTTCAGCGCGGTCGGATAGTCCGGGTGGTCGGGGATTCCCAGGTACGCGTTCAGATATTGGAGCAAGGATTCTAATTTCAAGACGTCCGCTCCTCACCGGCTGCCGCCGCTCGTGGACAAGATGTGGAAAAGGCCTCCTGAAGGTCCGCCGAGGAAGCCCGCACGGGTTCAGCGATAGCGCTAATGGCTTCGGAAAGAACGACTTGAGGGATTATCCACATGGCTCGGCCGGTGCCGGGGGATGCGCCCGGGAATCCACACTCCGCTCAACTCTCGGCAGGCACCAGGGCCTTCGGCGCCTCCGCCTCCTCGACGCGCGACGAGCCCATGTCCACCGTGCCGTTCAGCACCGCCCCCTCTTCGAGCTGCATGCGCCGCGCGCGCACCTCGCCCTCGATCCAGGACGTCGCCTGGAGCTCGAGTCGGGACTCGGCGACCAGCTTGCCGATCACCCGCCCCGAGATCACGGCATCTTGGGTCATGATGTCGCCGTCGACCATCCCGTCCTTCCCGACGACGACGGCCTTCCCCGCGTGGACGGAGCCCTGCACCGTGCCCTCGACCCGTATTGTGCCGTCGGTTTCGCAATTGCCGATGACCTTCATGCCGGGACCGATGATCGAGATGACGGTCTCCGGTGGTGTTCCGTTACCAGCGCGATCTCGCGCCATCGCGCGCCTCCTCGGGTTCTTGAAGAGTGATGAAGAAGGGGGGCACACACCGCGTCACGAGCGCCACCTTCGAATCCTGGTCGGGGCGCCGAGCGCGCAACCGTAGCCACGGCGAGGCGTGCCAACGACGGGGTAACGACGCGACGCGTTGTCGGGACCGTGTCGTCGTAACCCCTCGGTTCGTAAGTTCATATCCTGCATTTGGTTGGGCGGTGTACCCCCTTCTTCATCACCCCTCTAGGGCTGTTGTACCAAGGTGAGCGGATCCACGGCCTCCCCGTTGAGGAGGACCTCGAAATGGAGGTGGGGCGCGGTGGAACGCCCGGTCGAGCCCGAGAGGGCGATCACCTCGTTCTGCCAAACCTGCTGACCCCTCTCCACCACGGTCAGCGAAGCGTGTCCGTATAGGGTCGTGTAGCCATCGCCGTGATCGATCACCACGAAGCGGCCGTACACCGGATCCTCGCCGACGTCGACCACGGTCCCGGCGCCCGCCGCACGGATATAGGAATCCGTTGGCACGGCGATGTCG
>Ga0315556_1000710_pt1 | contig 20818 bp, 16 predicted proteins | sample SalMarSW160310MG_FD_202112 | JGI IMG/M metagenome (GOLD analysis project Ga0315556, IMG submission 202112) | Salt marsh sediment microbial communities from the Plum Island Ecosystem LTER, Massachusetts, United States - Salt Marsh Sediment SW1603-10 ...
TAATTTAAGTCTGTTCATTAATTTTTTAACTGGCAATGAATTCTGCATAATGTAAAAATGTACGCTTGGCACACCTTTGCTTATTAATTCTTCCACCTGAGTTGCTGCCCATTCTACTCCAATATCCAATACTTTATTCGGCTTTGCTGCATATACTTCGTCGGCCAATGCATCAGGAATATTTATATAAAAATTCTTCGGAACATTTATCAGGTGTGCTTTAGTTGTTAATATTTTTACCCCCGGAATTATCGGTACGGTAATTCCCTCTTTCCTGCAAAGATCTACATATTTAAAGTAAACCTTGTTATCAAAAAACATCTGGGTTACTATATAATCAGCGCCCGCTTCAATTTTTTCTTTTGCAAATCTAACATCAGCTTTTAAATTGGGAGCTTCGAAATGTTTTTCCGGGTATCCTCCAACTCCAACACAAAAGCTCGATGCTTTTGCATCAAGTAAATTTTCTTCGAGATATTTGCCACTATTCATATCAGCAATCTGTTTAACAAGTGCAGAAGTATATTTGTTTACACTTTTGCCTTCAGGAATAGGCTTATCGTACCCGTTATCATCGCCTCTTATTGCAAGAACATTTTCAATCCCCAGATATCCCAGCTCTATTAAAAAATCTTCTGTTTCTTCTCTTGTAAACCCTTTTGATAGAATATGAGGTACAGCATCTATGTTATATTTATTCTGTATCAATGCACAAATACCAAGCGTGCCGGGTCTTTTTCTTTTAACTATCTTCTTAATACCCTTAGGTGTTTCATCGTAAATCACTTCTGCAGAATGACTTGTGATATCTATAAACGGCGGTTTATATTTCGCAATGTCGTCAATCACTGATAATAAACTTTTAATATCACCGCCTCGTTTGGGAGGAATAAGCTCGAAGCTAATTAAAGGTTCTTTAGCGTTCTCTAAATGTTCCGTAACTTTCATATTATCCCGTAATTCTTTTTGGAGCTTAAATTTAACATAATATTAGACAAAGTTCACAGGTAAGAATAATTATTTGCTTTTCTCTATTCTAAACAGTTTGTTGTTCGGATCTGTTATTGATTTTTCATCAGTCCGGACTTTTATATAACCACCTCTCAGCCACATCTTCGTCATATCACTATAATGATCGCTCATCACATTCCCGGATTCTCCAGTTGTTAGAATCATGTAGAATTCATTAGGCTTTGAAAAATCATAAATATATCGCATAGCCGGACCGAGTACATTCTCAAATTCCTTATGTCTGAAGTAAGGATATTTCTCTATACTCTCATAAAATGGATATTCAGTATTGAATATTGTTGTACCGTCGCCGCCAATATTAAATGGCCCGATGTCAATCACATTATCCAGTAACCTCGAGACACCACTGAATGTGTGCTTAAATGTTACCTGGTGTATTTTTCCCCACTGCCAGTTTTTAATATCCTTTCCGTGTTTTGTTTCCAGTTCAGTAAGAGCATCAGCAAAGCTTTTCCTGATTATTTCATTTTCGCTTTCTATCTGCGGGGTATTTACGTTATCAAACCATGTGCAGAATGGATTTTTAAGAACTCTTTCAAGGCTTCTGTAAGGAACATTTGCAACAAAGACAAACTCATTATAAAGATTGCTGCCCATTTCGTCCTTAAAAATATTTTTCATCAGGTATTTTAAGAACGTAGCATAGATAGAAGGGACCTGACTAAATTCATTCATCTCGTAGTTCCAGTCTTTGAACATTTGAAGAGAAGCAGTCAGGTTTTTATCGGTTATATTTACATTTTTAAATGCCGCAATAATATATTTTGTAATCTCTTTAGCGTAAGGTGAAATAAAATCCATCTGAAATTTTTTGAAATCATTTACAGACAGTTTTTCTTTTGAATTAAGTAACTGTGTAATCCTTTCAATCCTGGAGGAAGGCTCCCATAAATTGGATATATAATAATTAAAATTTTTCAGAGTTTTATTGTTTGCTGAAGCAATAAAATTTTGAGATGGATTAAAAAGAGTTGGAATATTATTTCGTGAAACAAATCCTTTCCAATCATATTTATCCGTAGTGCCATCAAGAACAAATGTTGAGTTTGTGGAATTCCTTAAAGGAATTTTTGTACCCAACACGTATCCGATATTTCCATCTTTATCTCCATAGACAAAATTTTGACCGGGGACAGCAAACCCATTTAACGAATTTTTAAACTCACTCCAGTTTTTTGCTTTATTTATATCAAGTATTGCCGTTAGCTCATCGGTGACTTCATTGCCCAGCCATTTCATACTTAGTGGTGGTGATTTGGGATGATCGGAATAAATGAATGAATAAGGATGAATTCCGGAAACTATGGGCCCATGATTTGTAGAATAAATTTTATATCTAACGGGTTTACTGTTTTTTACAAATATAGTATCAGTAGTTACCTGTAACTGCTTCCAGACTCCATTAAAAAGATATTTTGTTCGTGATGAATCCAATTTCTCAACATAAAAATCGGCATCATCATTCATTACATTTGTCATTGCCCAGGAAATATCCGGATTTTTACCAATTACAATTGCCGGGGCTCCGGGTAAAGTAAACCCCGAAGATTTCCAATCCCCCCCATTAACAACTGCAGCGTACCACTTACCCGGTGCACTAAAACCAAGATGAGTATCATTTGCTATAATTGGCTTGCCGGTTACAGATTTTTTCCCATCAACGATCCAATTATTTGAGCCAATATGTGTCCCTCTCCAGCCCATAAATTTGCGGAATAGTTTATCTGTCTGAATAAAATTATTCGCTATCTCAGGATATTTTTTTAATTCTGAAGGGATTATTGTCGGTGCATTCTCAGGATATTCCGGGAGAATTTCTTTTACTTTTTCTTCACCAAGCTTTTGCACAAGCTCTGTAAAAGAAACATCTACCCACCAGCTAATATTAAGTTCCCATCCCATCATCCTGATAATTTCAATGCTGTTTACCGGTTTCCATTTTTCAGGTTGATAGCCCAGAATATAAAACTCAACCGGATAATTTCCCGCTGCATTTTTTATATAAAGGTTAACGCCGTTTGCATATGCCTCCAGCATTTTCTTCGTTTCAGGATCCAGGCTTTTCAGGATTTTTTCAGAAACATTTTTTAACCCCACAGTTAAAAACATCTTGTCAAAAGGAACGGTTTTTTCACCAAACAATTGGCTTAAGTTTCCTTCAGCGGCGCGCCTTGCCAGATCCATAGTAAACAGCCTGTCCTGGGCGTGCACATATCCCAAAGCAAAGGCTGCATCTTCCGGTGTTTTCGCAATTATATATGGAATGGCTAATGAATCCCTGTAAATTTTAATATCTTCAGAAATATTTTTTGCAGAAATTGTCTCGGTAAAATCAGGAAGAGATGCACGAAGCATATGATAAAAAATGAATCCTGCTGCGAACAACAAGATTATAATTGAAGAAGAAACACCTATTAATATTTTTAACCAGCGGGGCATTGGATGTAATGTTAATTGAGAAAAATCGCCTTAAAATCTCAATAGCAATAAATTGTGAAAATCATTTATCAAAGAGAAATTAAGGCGCAGATATTTTTAAGTTTAAGGTTTTAGTACCATTAAAACTAAAGCTATATAAGGAGCAATTGTTGCAATCGAGCCCCAGAGATTCCATTGCTTTGAAAGCTTTTCATATTCATCCCATTTGAATTTAGCTTCATCATTAGCCAGTGCGTACATTTTTTTCTGTAATGGAACCACCTTTGCCATAAAAGCCGCGGCCGAAATGATAACCATTATTAGCCCCCACATTATCCAGGGAGTTTCCATTTCATATCCGGCGGTCATCTGCGCTCCAAAGCCAAAAATGATCAGGAAAGTTACAGCAGGCATTGTAAAAAACCTGTCTGCTCTTATTATGTTTTTCATCGTGTCTGCTATTTTAATTCTGTCCTTTGTTCTGTCCGCAGCGGATTTCCAGAAAGGAGCCACGGTAATATTCCCCATAAATAATATCACTGCAATTACATGTAATAATTTCCAGATCAGATAAATCATATTAACCCTCTTAATTATTCCGAATTTTTACTACCAATACTAATTTAACAAAATATTATCAGGATACGTACAATTCGATATAGTTCAAATTTTGACTATGACCAAATTTGCTAAAAAAAAAGACCTATTTAATAAATATTTTATATCAGAGTTATAATCGAAAAAGTAACAAGGAGCACCGATAATAAAACAGGCAGCCAGACTGGACCTATCCAGGGAACGGGGATCAAAAAGAATACATCTGTAGTGAAAAGTGATTCAGGCCAACCTAAAATTATTTTCAAAAAAACATAATAGAAAATATCCCATATACCAAATAAAAGTAGGAAATACGCAACATAGGTAGTTAAAGAATTGCCTGCCGCAATTGCAAAGGAAATAAGCATAATGATTGTAGCCGTTTCTCTGCCGATTTCTGTATAGACTAGTTTACGAGAAAAAGGTTTTAATTCCTTTACTGCTCCGAATTTTATGAATGGGAAATTAACTTTTTCGTGAATATGAAAACCTTCGGGGTAATATAACTCACGCAGATAAACGACCACTGCCGCTTCAAGATAACCCATTGCTATTGCAAAAATTACAGATATTATAAACTTCAACATATCAATACTAAAACATAATTTTAAACAAACTTAAGCAATCAGCGGATAACCTTTAAGATTTTTTCCCCCTTAATTAGGCCTATGATAATTAAATTTTACTTCACCTTTTTACTTTTTTTCTCAATCACCACATATATAAATAATTCTTCATAACCAGTTTTTTAATTATAAATCCACCAGAATACATTCTGTGGTCGGAAACTTTAGCAAGCTGAAAATCCATTTTAACATTATGATCTTGCCGGCCTTTCAAATTAGAATAAAATCATTTCCTGTAATATGACATAGCTTCAGGTAATTCTTTTTTAATATCCTCAATTCTGGTTTGATCTGAAGGGTGGTCACTTAAAAACTCAGGCGGCGCATTTCCTTTTTGATATTCGGCCATTCTCTGCCAGAAATCAAGCGCCTGATTAGGATTATACCCTGCAATAGCCATAAAAATTAGTCCCAGGTGATCAGCTTCACTTTCCTGAGTTCTGCTAAAAGGTAATAAGACACCCAATTGTGTACCGACCCCGAATGCCGCCATAAAAATATTTTGTGTTTCCTGTGGTTTATTTCTTATTGCCTGCGATAGTGCCGCTCCACCCAGTTGAGTCAATAAAGCCTGGCTCATTCTTTCATTTCCGTGTTTTGCAACCGCGTGTGCTATTTCATGAGCTAGTACTACCGCAAGTCCAGCCTCATTTTTAGTCAATGGAAGAATCCCTGTATAAACCACTACCTTTCCACCAGGCATACACCATGCATTAACCTGCTTGCTATCAATTACATGAAATTCCCATTTATAACCATCAAGTTGTGATGAAAGATTTTTTTCTGCAAAATATTTTTCAACAGCATCTGCAATATTTCTACCAACTTTATTTACAAGATTAATATCACTCCTGTTTGTACTTTCTTTATTATCTTGCAAAAACTGATCATACTGGCTAAAACTCATAGACAACATTTCATTATCAGAAATCAGGTTAAGCTGATTTCTGCCGGTAATCGGGACTGTGCTGCATGCTGAAACAAACAGTGATAAAAACAATAACATCGTAACAAATAAATGTTGCTTTTTCATAATTCTCCCGGGTTATAATTTAAGAACCGAGCTTAAGCTAAATGAAGATAAACAAATTAGATTTATAATAAAAAGGCTGTAATCACAGTTAGTTGACAATGATATATTTGTATTAGTTGACAATAAGTTGACAATAGTGTATATTTCTTCAAATATAAGACTATAAAAAATATGAATAATAGAATTAATCAAATAATTTTTAAGAAACTTGATTCCAGCGGAGAATTTACAATTAAAGAAATACAGGACGAAGCCAATGTTTCCCGCCAGGCTATACACAAACATGTAAAAGAGCTATTAAAAGAAGGCAAGATTGTAAAAATTGGCATTACGCGTGGTGTAAAATATGTTATGGCAAATAAGGTGCTGGAAAGTTTTGATTTTTTTAACCATTCTTATATAAATTCTGCGCTTCAGGAAGACAAAGTGCTTGATTCAGTAAAATTTTCTTTGATGTTGAAGAAACAAATAAATTTAAACGCTAATGAAATATTTACTTACGCTTTTACTGAAATATTAAATAATGCAATTGAACATTCTAATTCTGAAAGAATTGCAGTTGAAGTGAAACTTTTAAGTCACGATATAACATTTCAGATCCGTGATTACGGGATAGGAATATTTACGAATATTAAAAACAAGTACAATTTAGATTCTATGGATGCATCAATCCAAGAATTGCTGAAAGGAAAGACAACAACAATGCCCGATCATCATTCTGGTGAAGGTTTATTTTTCACATCACGAGTTTCTGATTTAATGGAAATATCCAGTCAAAAATTTATTGTTGGTTTTAATAATAATGACGATGAAATTTTTACCGGTTCAATCAGGGCGCTTAAAGGTACAAATGTATTCTTTAGTATATCCAGGAATACTAAGAAAAAATTAAAAGATACTTTTGATGCCTTTGCAGGCCAGGATTATGATTTTACATTTTCAAAGACTTCGGTAAAAGTGAAACTCTTTGAAGTAGAAAAAAATCGTTTCGTTTCGAGATCGATTGCTAAAAGATTACTGTTCCGTCTTGATCAGTTTGAAGAAATAGTTATTGATTTTTCAGGCGTAAATATGATTGGTCAGGGATTTGCCGACGAAATTTTCAGGGTATTTAAAAATCAGCACCCAAAAATAAAATTAAAACCTGTAAATGCATCTGAAGGTATTACCGCGATGATTTTACACGTCTCTCCAAATAATAAAGGTTGACAATATATTATTTTATTGGTTAACAATAAGTTGACAATAGGTTATTTGCCCATCATCTGCATATGGTTGTGCCCTACGATTTTAGGACTGAGATATGGAATTCCAGGATATTACTATCGAATAATAAAAGTAATTTCGAAGATCCGGTTTTGTAAACAAATAAAAATATTACAAAGCTACTTTTTACCTTTATATATCTGTGTCCTGGCACTTCCTTTTTTACAGTCGTTTTCTTTCAGAGGCCTCATTTCAAGCACTTTTTCAACAATAAACTGATGTAAAAAGCCCCCCCTACGACCAAATATTCCTATGCTAGATACTTTACCTTTTAAGGTCACAAAAACCTCAGTATGATAATTATATGGTTTATGGTTTCTGGAAATCTTCGATAATATCAGCTTATATTTGTTATAAAGTTCACTATTCCCGATTACCCACCAGCGCTCTCTCGAATTGCAGGGTTGTACAGCATTGTATTTTACGAAATTGTTATATCTCCCACTAATTATAGTATCTGTATATGTTATTGCAGGTTGAGGTTCCGGAGTCATGTATATGTCATTGACTATGTTGCCTGATTTATCACTAATTTCAATTGTGTCTGAAATTTCCTGGTAGCCGATATAAAAAGCTTTTAGTAAATATACTCCGGCAGACAGGCTATCGAACATATATTGCCCGTTTATGCCTGTACTGGTTTCTCTTTTAGCCGGTAATAATCTTACCTTAACTCCAATCAACACCTCTTTATTTCCCGAATCAAAAATCCGACCCTGTAAGGAATATTGCTGTGGGTATGCCGAGCAGGTGAAGATTAGGAGAAATACTTTCAAATAATTTTTAATATCCATAGTGAGGCACTTTTTTATTATTTATGCATCATCTGCATCTGGTTGTGCCCGCCCATTTTAGGGCTGAGATACGGGATGCCCAGATTTAACCCGCGGAGAATAAATATAACCGCAAAGAGAATAGCGAACACGGGTGTAAGTTTTCTTAATTTTTGTCTGAATCCAAGATTGATAAACTTTCCGAAGACAGAAACCACGAACATTGCGGGGAAGGTGCCCAGCCCGAAGAAAATCATCACCAGCATACCCGTAACAGGATTCGCTACCGCGACAGCCCCGGCAAGCCCCATGTAAACAAAACCGCAGGGCAAAAATCCGTTAAGCACACCGATGGTTAAAAATGATGGAAGAGATTTTTGCTGGAATAACTTTCCAATAGATAATTTGATCGGCGATATAATTTTCTGCACAGGTGAAAGCGAAAGAAGATTATTCTTAACCCTGCCGGGCAGAAATATAAAAAGCACAATCAGTGCCCCCAGGAAAATTGACAGGGCCTGCTGAAATCCCCAGAGTGAAATCTTCTGCCCAAGCCAGCCGAATATCAGTCCCATAATCGCGTACGATATAATCCTGCCGATGTTGTACAATATTCTCCCTATCACGAAGGTTATGTTGGAAGAATTTGGAACCGGAAGCGCCAGTGCTATTGGGCCGCACATTCCTACGCAGTGAAAGCTTCCTAAAAAACCGATTGATAGAGCCGCTATTATTTCCATATTAATTTAACATTAATGTTTTTTCAAAATAATATTCATTTTTATTTGATGACCAGTCTATCTTTAATTTCCACAATCCCCTGTCGAGTTTACTGATATCAAGAGACTGGCTGAAATTATGATCAACAATTATTGGAATTTTAAAATCCTTATGTAAATTTGACGGCCGATAGAAATAAAGTTCCCCTTCCGGCTTATTTTCCTTTGGGAATTTAAGAGTAACTGAATTACCCGAATAATCTATAATAATATTTACATTTAACTCAGCACTTCTTTTTTCTTTGTCTATTTGCTGCTGAAATTTGATCTCTTTATCGTAATATTTATCAGTTACCAGGTCAACTTCACGGTTCATCATTGCAGCAACTATAGCGATAATTATCCCCATAAAAAGGATAATAGTGAGAAATATTCCCCAGCCCCAGTTCCATTTAATCTTCATCATTTTTTCCGTTTTTTACTTTCCCATGATTTCCATTTTCGTGTTTTACAACAGGCCCAAGAAACGAAGTTTTAACACTTTGCAATAACTTACCGTCCGAGTAAAAACCGATTTCAACGGGCGTATTCATAGTTTTAATCTCTGACTCTGGTAGTATTATTAGAAATTTGCCATCATAAATTTCCTGGGGTTTCAGATTCATTTCTTCGCCGATAAGTTTTAATTCGCCTTTGAGATTTTCAAGTTTCAAATCAATTGGTAAACTATTAAAAGTTTTATTTACAATGCTCACATCATAAATATTACTAATTTTTCCTTTGGCCTGCTGTTGGTATAGGAGCCCCGGAGTTCTTAAAATATTTATGCTGAAGTCTGTCCTGTTTGCAAACATATATCCCTGCAATGCTAAAAGCAGAATCAGCACAAAACTATAACCAATAACTCGTGGAGTAAAAATCTTTCTTCTCTTTTTTTCAATTCCATTTAACGAATCATATCTAATTAGTCCGCGCGGTTTATTTATTTTGTCCATCACTTCATCACAGGCGTCAATACAGGCTGTACAATTTACACATTCGAGCTGGACACCATTTCTTATATCAATACCAGTTGGGCAGACATCAACACAAAGATGACAATCAACACAGTCGCCTTTGTCTTTTTGATTTTCTTTCTTCCTAATTTTACCGCGAGGCTCCCCTCTTACGTAATCGTATGAAATAACAATCGAATCCTGATCGAGCATTACTCCCTGCAGCCTGCCATAGGGACAAACCATTGTACAGGCCTGCTCACGGAAGGAAGAAAATACCCAATAAAAGACTCCCGAGAAAGCAAGTATAGCAATAAGGCCGTTAATATGTTCTGATGGAGGATCGGTCATAATTTTTATCAAAGGATCAATCCCAATAATGTAAGCAAGAAATGCATTGGAAATAATAAAAGAGATTGAAAAAAAGATTACCTGCTTTAGAGTTTTTTTGAATATTTTTTTTGAATCCCACGGCGAATTGTTCAAAGCCATCTGCTGCCGGAAGTCCCCTTCAATCCAGTATTCGATTTTACGAAATACCATTTCCATGAAAATCGTTTGCGGGCATATCCATCCGCAGAACACCCTGCCAAACACCACAGTGAATAAAAAAATGGAAACAATCAGTGTGATCATCGCAAGGCCGAACAAGAAAAAATCGTGGGGCCCAAACGGTATTCCAAATATTATAAAATTTCTGTGAATAACGTCCAGTAGAACAAACGGATGTCCGTTTACTTTTATAAACGGTGTCCCGAAAAGTATCGCAAGTAATATTATGCTTAGAATTGTTCTTGCATTATAAAATTTACCTGAAGGTTTTTTAGGATAAATCCATTCTCTTTTACCTTCCTTACTTACGTGTGACAGCGAATCACGAAATGATTCATTTATTTCTTTTTTGCTTTCCATAGAATTCTAACCAATTATTTGTAGAGACACACCTGCCTGCCGACAGGCAAGGTTAAGATGCGTCTCTACATTTCCATATTTAATTTGCAGAAGCTGAATCCTGCGGTTTAACATACAAAGTACCCTGCGGCGGTTTCGGATTCGCAGGCTTTGTTCCGTGCAGAGACATAATATAACTCGCAACATCCTGTATCTGTTTCGGATTTAATTGTGTCTGCCAGCTTATCATACCTTTTGCAGGAACGCCGTATTTAATTGTGTGGAATATATTTTTTATTCCCCCGCCGTGTATCCAGTAATCATCTGTTAGATTTGGACCAATTACACCGCCGGCATCAGGACCATGACACGGTACACAATTTGTCTTAAATATATTTTTCCCCGCATCAAGTGAGGCATCATCCATCAACCTCGTAACTGTATTTTCATTTACAAACGCACCGGTCTTCATAAGTTCCGCCTGTTGAATGGCGGCCGCGTGCATTTCTTCCTGGTATTCCTGCGCCTGTAGTTTACCAGTTTTGAATACGTGATAATCCAAGAGATAATAAATTGCAAAAATTATTGTTATAAGAAACAGCAGATTAAACCATGGTGGAACTCTATTATCAAGTTCTTTAATGCCGTCGTAATCATCTTCAAGAAGGATTTCATCTTCCTGCTCAACAGGAACAGCACCCATCATTTTATCTTTTATCTTAGTAAGAAAACTGAATGGATGAAATTCCGGCTCTTTTTTCTTTTCACCCATACCGAAATAAAATAATAAAGCAAAAGCCATTAGTGTAATTCCGAATACCAGGATGAGCATTAACTCGATATAACTCTGAGTTATTCCTTCGGGCTGTGTAGTTTGAGCGCTTAATGTTGAAAACGACGAACCTGCAAGTATAAAAAACAATAATAAGCCTAGCTTCGTTGAAAATTTATTTCTATTATTCATTATTTCCTGTTTTGTTTTTCCAGAATTAATTTTAGAATAATTATTATCGGAATCTTCATCCTTGTCCAGGGGTAGTTCACTCATTTTTTTCAAATGTGATTTATCCGCCTTTAACATCCAAATCAACATTACAACAAAGAAGATGAAAAAAACAAGCAGAGAAAATATCGGGTAAATTCCTACCCCCTCAATCGATTGTAAGTAATGATTAAACATTCTCTCCTCCTACTTCTGAACTTGTTGTTTATTAACTTTAATATCGGTTCCCAATCTTTGCAGATAAGCAATTAGTGCAATAATTTCTTTATTGTTTTCTGCGGGAACACCTGCTTTCATCAAATCATTTGCAATAGAATCAGCTTGTGCGTTAAGATCCTGATTCGCATATTTTTCATATCCGGCCGGGTAAGGAACACCGATGCTTCTCATTGCGCTTATTTTGGCTACAGTTGTTGTTGTATCGAGATTTTGCGTAAGAAGCCAAGGGAATGCCGGCATTATAGAACCTGGCGACATTGAAGATGGATTCTCCATATGAAGATAATGCCACATGTTCGGATATTTTCCACCTTCACGATGAAGATCCGGTCCTGTTCTTTTCGAACCCCACAGGAACGGGTGATCATAGACATATTCACCAGCCTTCGAGTATTCACCGTATCTTTCAGTCTCTGATCTGAACGGCCTTATTAATTGCGAGTGGCACCCAACACATCCTTCCCTTATATAAATATCACGTCCCTGTAATTCAAGCGGTGTATAGGGATGTACGCTTGCAATAGTTGGTATATTTGATTTAACAAGAAAAGTAGGAATGAATTCTACCAATCCGCCAATCATTACAACTACCATTGAAACAAGTAAAAATTGAATTGGTTTTCCCTCCAGCCAGCGATGTCTTTTTCCTTTTACAAAAGGATCCTCTACTTTTACAAGTGCCGGAGCTTCCGCAGCTTCATTGTCTTCAAAGGTTCCCTGCTTAGCTGTTTTATATAAATTATAAACCATCAGCAAAACTCCGGACAGATACAACAGCCCGCCGGTTGCCCTGATCATGTACATCGGAATTATTTGCAGAGTTGTTTCGAGAAAATTAGGATACTGCAAAGTACCGAGCGGAGTAAATTGTTTCCACATCAAAGATTGTGTAATTCCTGACCAGTACATCGAGGAAGCGTAGAATACTATTCCTAGAGTACCGAGCCAGAAATGAATATTTGCAAGCTTCTTTGAAAAAAGTTCCGTCTTCCAGAGTTTCGGAATAAGCCAGTAGAGAATACCGAATGTTAAAAATCCATTCCAGCCAAGAGCACCGATGTGGACGTGAGCTATTATCCAGTCGGTGAAGTGAGCAATTGCGTTAACATTTTTAAGTGAAAGCATTGGACCTTCAAATGTTGCCATACCATAAGCGGTAACGGCAACCACCATAAATTTCAAAATCGGGTCCTGCCTGACTTTATCCCACGCACCGCGCAGTGTTAATAATCCGTTGATCATTCCACCCCAGGACGGCGCTATCAGCATAATTGAAAATGCCGTACCCAGAGATTGAGCCCAGTCCGGCAAGGCTGAATAAAGTAAATGATGAGGCCCCGCCCATATGTAAATAAAAATCAATGACCAAAAATGAATGATAGATAATTTATATGAGTAGATCGGCCTCTTTGCGGCCTTTGGAAGATAATAATACATTAAACCGAGATATGGGGTTGTAAGGAAGAAAGCCACGGCGTTATGGCCGTACCACCATTGTACCAAAGCGTCCTGAACTCCCGCGTAAACCGGATAACTTTTCCAGAAAGCTACCGGGATTTCAATTGAATTTACAATATGCAGTATTGCAACAGTTACCCAGGTGGCAATGTAAAACCAGATAGCGACATATAAATGTTTTTCTCTTCTTTTAAAAATTGTACCGAACATATTAATTCCGAATGCAACCCAGATAAGTGTAATCGCAATATCGATGGGCCATTCGAGTTCGGCATATTCTTTACTGGTCGTAAAACCAAGAGCAAGAGTTACTGCTGCTACAACAATAATTAATTGCCATCCCCAGAAGTGAATTTTGCTCAGCAGGTCACTGTACATTCTAGCTTTGCATAAACGCTGTAAAGAATGATACACACCCATAAATATCGCATTCCCTACAAACGCAAAGATTACTGCGTTCGTGTGAATCGGGCGAATCCTGCCAAAGGTTGTATATTGAAGGTTAAAATTCAGTGCCGGGTAAAACAGCTGAGATGCAATAAGAAGACCGACCAGCATTCCCACTACTCCCCAGACTATTGTAGCAATACCGAATTGTTTAACGATCTTATTATCGTAACTAAACCTTTCTAACTCCATAGAGTATTCTCCTTATTAGTAACGATTATTGATTATCTTTTTTTTGTTTTTTTTCATCATCAAAAAGCATTCTAATAGAAGGAGTATAAGTATCATTATACTGTCCGCTTTTTACTGCCCATAAAAATGCAACTAAAAATCCAATCGCAACAAACAGGCTTATTCCAATCAATACGACAATAACTGACATTACAATCCCTTTCTTCTGGCTATGAAATTGGTAGCAAATGTTGCAAATGAAACTACTGAAATTGAACTGAGGGGCATTAGTATAGCAGCTACAATTGGTGAAAGCATCCCCTCGACTGCAAAACTTAATCCGACTATGTTATAAAGAAATGAAATTACGAAACTAAAATAAATAATTTTTACACTGATTTTGGAAAAATTTAAAAATGAAGAAATTTTTTCAAAAGAATCTGCATCCAGAATAGCATCACAAGCAGGTGAGAAATAGCTAATATTTTCCGTAACCGCAATACCCACATCACTTTGTGCAAGGGCCCCGGCATCATTTAGTCCATCTCCAAACATCAGTACTTTATTATCATCAGTTTGTATATTTTTTATAAAACTTAATTTATCACCAGGAGTCTGTTTGAAAAATAATTTTGACTCATTGCCAAGGTATTTTTTTAAATTATCTTTTTCGCTTTCATTATCTCCTGAAAGAACAACCATATAATATTTATTAAGTTGATTTGTAATTTTGTCAAATCCTTTTCTGTAAGAATTTGAAATATTAAAGTATCCTATAATCCTGCTGTTTATAGAAAGATATACCTGCGAACTGAATTCTACAATATCGTAAATCTGTGGTTCTTCTTCATCCCTGAAGTCTTCATTTACAAAATTCAATGATCCCAGTTTTACAAGATTACCGAGAATGAATCCTGAAATTCCCTTCCCGGAATATTCTTCAAGATTTTCAACATCATAAATCTTATCCGAATTAAGAGTTTCATAAATTGATCGGCTCAAAGGGTGAGTAGAATTTCTTACCAATGAACTTATTATTTCCTGCTGGAATGGATTTAATTCAGGCCCAACAAATTTTACATTTGCTTTACCTGTCTCTGTTATTGTGCCAGTTTTATCAAAAACTATCGTCTTAATTTTTGATAATTTTTCAATTACTGAAATGTTTTTTAAATAGAATTTATTTCTTCCGAAAATCCTTATAGAATTTCCCATCGTAAATGGTATCGATAATGCAAGCGCACAGGGGCAAGCGACAATTAATACAGCTGTAAGAACATTTAATGCGGTGCCTGCATCGTATTGCATCCAGTAAGCTGTTGATATAAAAGCAATTAACAGAACTGCAAGCGTAAAATATTTCCCTACTTTATTTGTAAAATTTTCAAAATCACTTTCCGATTTTTTTAAAAAACTATCGTTGTTCCAAAGTTGTGTCAGGTAACTTTGAGAAACTTCTTTTACTACTTCAAGTTCAACTACTCCGCTAAGTTGTCTTCCACCAGCATATATTAATTCTCCCAGAACTTTCTGCACAGGTTTCGATTCGCCGGTCACGAAACTGTAGTCTACACTCCCATTTCCTTTAAAAAGAATTGAATCTGCCGGAACTATTTCATTTTTTCTAATTAATATTCTATCACCGATTTTTAATTTTGAAACGGGTATTGATGTTTCCTTATCCTCCTTTTTAACATGAACAGCCAGGGGGAAATAAGATTTATAACTTCTTTCAAAGTTAAGATACGCGTATGTTTTTTCCTGGAATACTTTTCCGATCAGAAGGAAAAACACCAGGCCAGTCATTGAATCAAAATATCCTGCTCCTGTTTGAGATAGAATTTCAAATGCGCTACGCGCAAAAAGTATAGTGATTCCAAGTGCAAGAGGGAAATCGATATTTACAATTTTACTTTTTAGCCCTTTAAATGCTGAAATAAAATAATCCGAGGCAGAATAGAAAAATACAGGCAACGCAAGGATGAAATTTAGATACCCAAATAAATTCCGATAAAAAGTTTCGTGAATATCTATCGAGAAATATTCAGGGAAACTAAGCAACATAATATTACCAAAGCAGAAAGCTGCTATTCCGATTTTATAATAAAGTTTCTTGTTTAATTTTGGTTTTTTCTTTTCAACGCTGTCAAGTTGTATAACCGGTTCGTACCCAATCGATGTAAGTAGTTCAACTAATTGTCTCAAAGAAATCTTGTTATGATAAAACTTTACCTCTATTTCTTTTTTCAGGAAGTTTACTTTTGAGCTATTTACGGCTGGATTTATTTTATATAAATTTTCAAGAAGCCAGATACAGGAACTGCAATGCATCTGTGGTATATTAAAGTTGACAATTGTAAGTTCATCGTTTCTAAAATCAGCCAGGTTTGTAATTACTTCTTCGTCTTCCAGGAAATCAAATCTTTTGGCTTGGGCACCTTTTAAAGATATGCCTGGCATATCCATCATTGTATAATAATTATTCAGGTTATTTTCATTCAGCAATTCATAAACAGTTTTGCAACCTGCACAACAGAAATATTTGTCATTCAAGTTAAAACTATCATCCGGACAGTCATCACCACAATGAAAACACTTATGCTTTTTTATGTCAAGTTTAGAATTCGACATTTTAATAGAAATTAAAGATTTTCTTAGGCTTTTATATACTGAAAAGTTGCTAGAGAAACACATAATGTATGCCAGATTTTACCTTAATTTAAAGTAATTTATCCACAAATTTTTAAGCAAATCTGATAATATTTTCAAAATTTTTCCCTGAAAAGAAAATTCAGAGATTAGTTTTCCCGGTTCAGAGAAGTATGTAATAGCAAAAAAATACCCTGATTTATTCAGGGCATTTTTTCTTGGCAAGAAAAATAAAAAATGTTACTCCTTAACACCATCATTCGAATTTAATGATTCATTCTTTTTTTTATAATTTCTCCTTATTAGAACAATAATAATGATACTTATCAACAAAGAGCCAACTATATAAATCCAGCTATAATCTACCGGATATACGACATTCTTCCATTTTAAAATGCCTGATTCTATTTTGTCTTTTTGCACTGAAGTAAGCAGATTATTATCTATTAAGTAGGGTACCCAGATCGGTTTTATATTTCCAAACCATACAGTGTCGGCAAAGACAAGATAATCTTTAACCGCGGAATCACTTTTTGTTTTAATATTTTTAATTTTATCCTGCGTATAGTTTATCATTGCCCTTGTAAATTCCATTCCATTTGAATAATCGTTGAGTCTGATATCAAAATCAGAAAATTCCTTTCTAATAGAACTCCAGGCTTCCTGGTCTATAGCCGAATTCCATTTTTCGAAAGCAGAGTCAATTTCTTTTGCATTTTTAACTTTTTTTCCCCTTTCAGAATATATTTCGATTAGTTTCGGACCGAAGCTACGCCAGGTTTTCTCGAACTGCTGCTTTTTGTCTTTAATTGCCTTTATATCATCCGGTTTCAGAGTCGTAACTTTCATAAACATGATATTCTCATCTATAGCATTTTGAAGATTTTCGACTATATTCCTTTTCTGTGCCTTCGAATAAATATTCTGCTTTTCCTGGTTCGATAAAGTCCCGCTGTTCCTGAAATCAGCGGGCATCAGGCTGTCAATCATACTGATCACAAGTTCATCACGTCTGCGTAAGGAAGTTCTTAAGGCGGTAATGCTTCTTTGTAACAGGACTATTTTATCTTTATCATTTTTGCTCTGTTCGGTTAAGTTTTTTACCAAAGACATTAATTCAACGTTTCTATCGTTCAGGTCACTGATATGCATGCTTAGAACAGAAACCCGGGTTTCCAGCGCTGATATTTGTGTAAAATCCTTTTTCCTCACTTCAAGATCATTCCTTAAATTTTCGATCGAACTATTAAAATCATCAGGGTACAAACTTTTATCAAGAAGAGACTTATTACTTGCATTACTAGCGGCCAGCTGATTTATTTGCCCTTCAAATTGAATTAACTCGGCAAGAGAATCAGTTTTTTTGATTCCATCTTTTATCTCCTGAACCTTCGATTTAAAGTCCTGCACAATTTTAAAATCCTGCTGGGCAGTGGCATAGCTACCATAAAAAGAGAAAATAAGAATCATGCCCAAAATTATTTTTAAATTTTTCATCTGCTATTCTCCTCAAATATCCCATCGTTATTTAGGTAAAGCTTCCTGTTTGTATTGTAAATTAATTCAATATAGGGTGTCCTCTGGTTAAAAGCGGGATCAGTCATCCCTGTAGAGTCGGTTATTGCAATTTTGTTGGAAAGTACCAGTGAACCATTATCAGGATAAAAGACATATACATTCTTAAAATTATTTGCGGTTATGAAATAATAACCGTTATTGTTGCGTATAAGTCTTAAATCTTTTCCCCTGAATCCCGAAGAATCAGATGTCTCTGTCAAAAAGAGTTCTCTCGTATTAAATGAAAATGAATATCTTTTTTCTATAACCATGCCGTTATTATCAACCTTCAACACGGATTCCACCGGCCAACCAAAATCCGCTGGTTTAAGCAGAAGATTTGTGCATCCCGTAATAAAAACAAGAACTGAAACAGCAGCAATAATTAGTATTTTCATAATATCACCTTTGGATAATTAGCTTTTCCTGAAAATTCTTAATATATCAATAGTAAGTACCATAAAATAATGGTAGCAGGCAATAGCTTTATGTATAAATTTTGTAGTGTTTTATTCTACAATTGATAAATATCAGGATAAAAAGCCAATTAAGCCAGGGATCAAAACATTTGAGATTAAATTTGTAATTATCTAATTTATTCCTGAATTACTCAAATAAATAATTAATAATCCACTAAAGCACCCATTAGCTTTATTTTTTATATATGGAGTCCTCGTAATGCCTGAGAAAAAGAAATCCCCAATTGACAAAAGTCGCAGAAGTTTTTTAAAAAAAACATTGGTCGGTGGAGTAGCAGTAGCCACTTTTCCATCATTTACGTTTGCAGATAATTCACACGATTTAAATTCTTCGCCTGTTAATATTAAACAAGGTGAATTTGATGAAATTACAATTACTCAATTATCAGAAGGGATGAAATCAGGCAAGTATACAGCCCGTTCTATAACAGAACAATATATTTCCCGGATAGATGAAATTGATAAATCAGGCCCTAAAATTAATAGTGTACTTGAACTGAATCCGGATGCATTAAAAATTGCTGATGAACTAGATAGAGAATTTAAAGAAAAAGGACCTCGAGGCCCGATGCACGGAATTCCGGTTTTGATCAAAGACAATATTGATACTGCAGACAAAATGCAAACTACTGCAGGTTCCCTTGCACTCCTCGGTTCAAAACCGCAGAAAGATTCATTTCTGGTTAAACAACTCCGAGCTACCGGTGCAATAATATTAGGAAAAACAAACTTAAGCGAATGGGCAAATATTCGCTCCACTCATTCTACCAGTGGTTGGAGCGGACGTGGTGGTCTAACAAAAAACCCTTATGCTCTCGATAGGAATTGCTCGGGTTCAAGTTCTGGGTCTGGTGCAGCAACAGCAGCTAATCTTTGTGCAGTAGCAATCGGAACCGAAACCGATGGCTCGGTTGTAAGCCCATCTTCACTAAATGGTGTCGTAGGCATCAAACCAACGGTTGGACTAGTGAGCCGGACTGGAATTATCCCGATTTCACATTCACAGGATACAGCCGGACCAATGACAAGAACGGTTCGGGATGCTGCAATTCTTTTAGGAGCTATGACTGGAATAGATAAAGAAGATGCTGCAACAAAAGATAGCAAAGGGAAATTTCATACCGATTACACCAAATTTCTTAATGTTGACGGACTTAAAGGAGTAAGGATAGGTGTATTTCGCCAGTATTTCGGCTTCCTTCCGCAGGTAGATGAAATAATGGAACAATCACTCGAGGTATTAAAAAATAAAGGCGCCGTTCTTATCGATCCGGTTGAAATTGATACTCTCAACAAGTTTGGAGAAACAGAAATGACAGTTCTTATGTTCGAACTAAAAGCGGATATGGAATCGTACCTGAGACACAGGGGTATTGCCACAAAAATGAAGACATTAAAGGATCTGATAAGATTTAATAAGAACCACGAAAAGGAAGAAATGCCTTACTTCAATCAGGAATTGTTTATACGCGCTCAAGAAAAAGGTCCTTTAACTGACAAAGAATATATTGAAGCTATAAAGAACAATCACTTGATGACACGCAAGAAGGGTATCGATGCTGTGATGAATAAATACAAACTCGATGCACTTGTATCACCAACAGACAGCCCTGCCTGGATGACAGATATGGTTGATGGAGATCATTTCCTTGGAGGCAGCTCATCGCTTGCTGCTGTAGCCGGTTATCCTCATATCACTGTGCCTGCAGGTTTTGTTTTCGGATTACCTGTTGGAATTTCATTCTTCGGAAGAGCATGGAGCGAGCCTACTTTATTAAAAATTACCTATGGATATGAACAGGCAACAATAGCGAGAAAATCTCCTAAGTTTTTACCGACCGTCGACCTCAGTGTATAAACGAAGGAATTCAGGGATTTACTCAAGTCATTTAAAAACAAAAAGCCCCGATAAAAAATCGGGGCTTTAAATTAAATTTGGCAGCGACCTACTCTCCCACACACCTGCGCATGCAGTACCATCGGCGCTCTGGGGCTTAACTACTCTGTTCGAAATGGGAAGAGGTGTAACACCCAGGCTATAACCACCAAAATTTAAACTTTTTACTGAGTTTAAATCAGTCAAAATAAATGAAAGAAAGAAAGAGCGAGCCACCAGATTGATGCAACCTGTGTATAAAAATTTAATGGTTAAGCCTCACGACTTATTAGTACTACTCGGCTGAATGCATTACTGCACTTACACCTGTAGCCTATCAACCTCGTCATCTCCGAGGAGTCTTTAGTTACTTACGTAAGGGATACCTTATCTTGAAGCGTGCTTCGCGCTTAGATGCTTTCAGCGCTTATCACAACCGCACATAGCTACCCAACGATACCACTGGCGTGATAATTGGTGCACTAGAGGTGCGTTCACTTCGGTCCTCTCGTACTAGAAGCGACCCTTCTCAAGTATCCTGCGCCCGCATAGGATAGGGACCGAACTGTCTCACGACGTTCTGAACCCAGCTCACGTACCGCTTTAATT
>Ga0315556_1000713_pt1 | contig 20783 bp, 17 predicted proteins | sample SalMarSW160310MG_FD_202112 | JGI IMG/M metagenome (GOLD analysis project Ga0315556, IMG submission 202112) | Salt marsh sediment microbial communities from the Plum Island Ecosystem LTER, Massachusetts, United States - Salt Marsh Sediment SW1603-10 ...
CAGCCCCTCCTCGCCCGCCTCCACCAGCAGGCGGAAGATGGCAAGGCGCGTTGGCTGGGCCAGCGCAGCGAGAGCGGTAACGGCCTGATCACTTTTCATGATACGATGATACCAGAATTATCGAAGTATTGTGTGTCAGAATTATTACGCGCTGCAGGCACGGAAGAGGTCACTCATCAGGAAGATGCGGCGTGGCGTCTTCGGCCGGGGCGCCGGTATCGGGATCGATCCAGTCGGAGATACCGATTTCCGCTTCGGCTTCTTCCAGTGTTTCGCCCTCTTCGAAGTTGCTGTCGGCTTCGTACAGCATGTCCTGCTCGGCCTCCAGCAGGGAGGCGAACGGTCCGTATAGCTTGCCGTCGGACCGATCCTCCCAGTAGAAGCCGTCAGGGCGCTCAAGGATATTGCCGCGCCCTTCGCCTGCTGTTGTTTCGGGTGTGGTTTCGTTCATTGTCTGCTGTCCGCTACTGGTGCTGTCCATGATTGCGGTCGGTACGTACGCGCTTGGCTTGCAGGCCTTCCGTGGCGATATCTTCCAGGAAATGCACGTCGCTTCCCACCTCCAGTTTGTCGAAATCGCCGTTCGCCAGGTTGAGTCTGTGAAAATACAGCTCATGCCCGTCGGCGCTTTCGATAAAGCCATAGCTTTCTTCCGGCACCAGCCGCGTCACCCGGCCATGCAGCGTCGGCGCATGCGCCTTGACCGCGCCGCGCTGGCGGCTGCCAAAACTTTCCAGCCGGCGCTTGGCGGCATCGAATGTGTCGCGTAGCGCCACATAGACATCGCCGTCCGATTCGCGGTTTACCACCAGTTCGTCGCCGGGTACCGTAATGTCCAGCCGCACGTTGAACTGTCGCCCCTGATGTTTATGTTTGTGCGGGACTTCGACTACGACACGGCAACCAGTGATATGCGGATAGAAAGTTTCGAGTTTTGCCGCCTTTTGCCGGATGTGGTTTTCCAATGCTTCGGAATGTGGAACGTCGCGAGTGGTGATTTGCAGCGGGGATCGCATATTTTCCTCCTTGGTTTGAACTGCCGGTTATGGCCGGCTTGTAAATCGCTCGAGCCTTGCGGCTGGCTGCGAGCGGATAGCTATTCGCCGCGGATCAGCAGAATGGGGGTGTGCGCACCGCGCACCACGCCTTCGGCGACGCTGCCAAACAGCAGGCGGCTGACGCCGGAACGGCCATGGGTGCCGATCACGATCAGGTCGGCCATCCAGCGCTTGGCTTCAGCCACGATCAGGTTTTCGACGCGCTGCCCATCCAATTCCAGCAGTTCGGTTTCGGCGACCAGGCCTGCCTGCTCCACCGTTTCCGTGGCGCGCGCCAGCACCTGTTCGCCGCTGCGCCGTGCCATGTCCTGCAGGGTGGTGTAATCAATCATGCTTTCGGCATCGAAAAAGCGCGCGTCCTCGATGACGTGCACCAGTCTGAGCATGGAATTGTGCTGCTGGGCGAAGCGAACTGCTTCGTGCAGTGCCGAATCAGACGTTTGGCTGCCGTCTACTGGAACCAGAATGCGTTGGTACATTAAGTCTCCCGTCTTGCAGGAGCCGTAACAGATACATTGGTACCGCGTTACGCTGCCGGAAGGTGCCGGCTACAACTCTCTGTATGAACATTCTGGACGTCAGCCTGTCCGGCGTCAAGGTTATTTGCCCGGTTGGCCGGAATCTGCGGTGCCGGACATCCAGTCGGGTATAGAATCCATGAGAAAGTTCTTCGCGGGAGCGTGATTTGGCACACCAGAATTACACGGGGCTGTCCGAAAACGAAGCGGCGCAGCGCTTGCGGCAGGAAGGGCCGAATGCCTTGCCCGGCGCGCAGCGGCGAAGCCTCGCAACAATTGCCCTCGACCTGCTGCGTGAGCCGATGCTGTTGCTGTTGCTGGCCGCGGTATCGATTTATTTTGTGCTGGGTGACAGGCGCGAGGCCCTGGTGCTGTTGTCATTCGTCATATTGATTTCCGGCATCACCCTGTATCAGGCGCGCAAGACCGAACATGCGCTGGCCGCATTGCGCGAACTGGCCAGCCCGCGCGCCCGGGTGGTGCGGGACGGCTGCGAGCGACTGCTTGCGGGACATGAAGTGGTACGCGGCGACATCATGCTGTTGCGTGAAGGCGACCGCGTACCGGCCGATGCCGTGCTGCTCGGCTGCAACGACCTGATCGCGGACGAATCGCTGCTCACCGGCGAATCCGTGCCGGTACGCAAGGTGCGATGGGACGGCGCGACGCAGATAGCGCGGCCGGGCGGCGACGGCCTGCCGTTCGTCTATGCCGGTTCCCTGCTCACCCAGGGCCAGGGCGTTGCCGAGGTTGTGGCGACCGGCGTGCGCAGCGAAATCGGGAAAATCGGCAAGGCGCTGCAGGGGCTGCCCGATGAGCCCAGCCCGCTGCAGCAGGAAACTGCACGCATGGTGGTCAGGCTGGCGCTGGTGGCGCTGGTACTGTGCCTGGCCGTAACCCTGCTTTACGGCTGGCAGCATGGCGACTGGCTGGCTGCGCTGCTGGCCGCGATCACGCTGGCGATGACCATCATTCCCAACGAGTACCCGGTGGTGCTGACCGTATTCCTGGCGCTGGGTGCCTGGCGCATTGCGCGGCAGGGTGTGCTGACGCGGCGCATGCCGGCGATCGAGACATTGGGTGCCGCCACCGTGCTGTGCGTGGACAAGACCGGTACGCTGACGCTGAACCGGATGGCGCTGAAACAGCTGTGCGTCGATGGGGAATTTCTCGACGTGCGCATGGAGGGCAACTCAAAGTTGCCGGAAAAATTCCATGCACTGCTCGAATACGGCATCCTGGCCAGCGAGAGCCGGCCTTCCGATCCCATGGAAAAAGCCTTTCACGACGCCGGCCGGCATTTTCTGCTGCATACCGAACACCTGCATGCCGATTGGGAATTGATCCAGGAATACCCGCTTACTCCGGAGCTGCTGGCGCACTCGCACGGCTGGCAAAGCGGCGAGGGCAGCCGCGCCGTGGCGACCAAGGGCGCGCCGGAGGCAGTGGCCGACCTGTGCCACCTGCCGCCGGAGCAGTGGCGCATCGTGGAACAGCAGGCGCAGCAGATGGCGGCACAGGGTCTGCGCGTGCTGGGCGTGGCGCGATCTAGCCTGCAAGGCGAGGAATGGCCATCGAATCCGCACGATCTCGATTTCGAATTCATCGGGCTGGCCGGGCTGGCCGATCCGGTGCGTCCCACGGTGCAGGCGGCGCTGCAGGAATGCCGTTCCGCCGGCGTGCGCGTGGTGATGATCACCGGCGATTATGCGGCTACCGCGCAGGCCATTGCCGCCGAGATCGGCCTGGACTCGCCCGGCGGGGCAATTACCGGCGCCGAACTCGATGGTTTATCCGATGAAGGGCTGGCCGTGCGCCTGCACGAGGTGAACATTTTTGCACGCGTGGTGCCGGAGCAGAAACTGCGCCTGGTGCAGGCGTTCCGCACCGCCGGCGAAGTGGTGGCGATGACCGGCGACGGGGTTAACGACGCCCCGGCGCTGCGCGCTGCACACATCGGCATCGCCATGGGCGGCCGCGGCACCGATGTAGCGCGCGAGGCGGCGGCGCTGGTGTTGCTGGATGACGATTTTGCCTCTATTGTGCACACCGTGCGCATGGGGCGCCGCATCTACGACAACATCAGGCATGCGATGAGTTATCTGCTGGCGGTGCATGTGCCGATCGCCGGGATGTCGATACTGCCGCTGCTGTTCGGGCTGCCGCTGATGCTGTTTCCGGCGCACGTGGTATTCATGGAATTCGTCATCGGTCCGGCGTGCTCCATCGTGTTCGAGGTGGAAGGCGAACACGGCAATGTGATGCGCCGCCCGCCGCGCAATCCCGCACAGCGGCTGTTCGGGACCCGGGCGCTGCTGCTCAGCCTGCTGCAGGGCGCGACCGTGCTGTTGGCAGGGTGGGTAGTCTATTTCGTTGTGCTGAACCATGGAGGCGCAGTGGACGGCGCGCGTGCACAGGCGTTCACTACCCTGGTGCTGGGCAACCTCGGCATGATCCTGACCAACCGTTCGCATACGCGTAGCGTGCTCGCCACGCTGCGCACGCCCAACCCCGCACTGTGGCTGGTGGTGGCGGGTACACTGGCCGCCCTGGCGCTGGTGCTGTACCTGCCCGCGGCCGCGTCCCTGTTCCGTTTCGCACCGCTAGGTGGCGGGCAGTGGCTGGTAGCTATGGGTGCGGCAACGGCGGGCGTGGTCTGGCTGGAACTTTACAAGGTGCTGCGCGCCCAACGCGACTGACACGGCAGTGCGGTTATGGCAAATGGCCGGGAGTGATATGCTGTGCAGCACCGGATTTTGGCGGAATTTTGATGAAATTTTTGTTGTTGGCGTGGCTGCTGTTTGCCGCCGCAGGCGCGTTTGCCGCAGCGAGCGACGATGATTTTATTGCAGCGCGCGATGCCTTTCGCAGCGGCGACGCAGCACAACTGCAGCGTCTGGCCAGGAGCTTCCGGCAGTCCCCGCTGGAACCCTACCTTACCTATTACCAACTCAAGCTCAACCTGGAAACCAGCGACCCGGCTGCGATCCGGAAATTCCTGGCGCGCCCGGAAGATACGCCGCTGATCGACAAATTGCGCGGCGAATGGCTGAAGCAACTGGGCGAAAACCAGCAATGGGATACCTTCGACAGCGAGTATCCGCTGCTGGAAAACGGCAACACCGAGCTGGCCTGCTATGCGCTGCAGTCGAGCCGTCGCACCCGGCCGCAGGAGGCGCTGCGCGCAGCGCGCAAACTGTGGTTCAGCGGCGATGCCCAGCCCCAGAGTTGCGGTGCGCTGTTCGATGCCGCCAGTGCGGCGGGAATCATCAGCGAACAGGACGTGTGGCAGCGCCTGCGCCTGACGCTGGAAGCGGGCAATGTGTCGCTGGCCAAACAGCTTGCCGGGAAATTGCCGAAACAGGAGGCACCGAGCGCCGTGTCATTGCAGCGCGCCTATAACGATCCGGAACGCTACCTGTACCGGGCGCACCTGAAAAAAGCGAGTCAGGGGCAGCGCGCGGTGGCACTGTTTGCGCTACAACGGCTGGCGCTGCAGTTGCCGGACCTGGCGTACCGGCGCTGGCGCCGGATCGCCGGCTATTTTCCGGTAGCAGAGCAGCATTATTTTTACGCCTGGCTGGGCTACGAGGCAGCGCGCGACCACGATCCGCATGCGCTGGCATGGTATCGCAGGGCGGCCGATGAACCGCTCAACCCGCAACAAAAGGCATGGCGCGTGCGTGCGGCATTGCGTGCGCTGGACTGGCATGAAGTGCTGCGCGGCATAGATGCCATGCAGCCGCAACAGCGGCACAGGGCAGCGTGGCGCTACTGGAGGGCGCGCGCATTGCAGGCGCGGGGATACAAGACAAAAGCCAGGGCGTTGTTCGTCGCGTTGAGCGGTGAATACAGCTTCTACGGACAGTTGGCCGCCGAGGAACTGGGATCGGTGCCAGGTGCGGCCATGGCGTCCGCCGATTACCTGCCGGGTGAAAAGGAAATTGCGCAAATCGAGGCGATGCCCGGCATTCAGCGTGCAATGGCACTGTACCGCATGGACTTGCGCACCGATGCCCGTGCGGAATGGTCATGGGCAGTACGCAATCTGGACGACAAACATTTGCTGGCAGCAGCCGAGGTGGCGCGCCGCCACGGCATATACGACCGTGCCATCGGCACCGCGGAGCGCACCGTGCAGTTGCACGATTTCAATCTGCGCTACCTTGCGCCCTACCGTGCCGAACTGGAACCGCACATCCGTGAGAATGATCTGGACGAGGCGTGGGTATACGGCCTGATGCGCCAGGAAAGTCGTTTCGCTACCCAGGCCAAATCCGGTGTTGGCGCGGCTGGTTTGATGCAGATCATGCCGGCGACTGCGCGCTGGGTCGCGCGCAAACTGGGTATAAAGGATTACCGGCATGCGTTGATACACCAACTGGAGACCAATCTCAGGCTCGGCACGTATTATCTGAAAACGGTATTATCGCGATTCGACAACAATGCCGTACTGGCTTCCACTGCCTATAACGCCGGGCCAAGCCGGGCGCGGCAATGGCGCGGTGACAAGCCGCTGGAGGGAGCGATTTATGTTGAAACCATCCCATTCGACGAAACGCGTCATTACGTCAGGAAAGTGATGAGTAATACCGTGTACTACGCAAAACTGTTCGGACAGCCTGTTGAGTCGCTCAAGCAGCGGCTGGGTGTGATCGCGCCAAAAGATGTCGATGCCAAATGAGATGAAAATCTATCGCGTGGGTGGTGCGGTGCGCGACGCACTGCTCGGCCTGCCGGTACAGGATACCGACTGGGTGGTGGTGGGCGGCACGCCCGAGGAAATGGCAGCGCGCGGCTTCAGGCCGGTGGGCAAGGATTTCCCGGTGTTCCTGCATCCGGACACGCACGAGGAATATGCGCTGGCGCGCACCGAGCGCAAGACCGCGCGTGGTTACAAGGGGTTCAGCGTGTATGCCGCGCCGGATGTGACGCTGGAGCAGGATTTGCTGCGCCGCGATTTCACCGTCAACGCCATGGCTCAGGACGATGCGGGCAAGCTGATCGATCCCTACGGTGGCATGGACGATCTCAAGGCGGGCATACTGCGCCACGTCAGCGAAGCATTTGCCGAAGACCCGGTACGTATCCTGCGCGCGGCGCGCTTCGTGGCGCGCTTCGGTTTTACCATTGCGCCGGAGACGCTGGCGCTGATGCGCGCCATGGTCGACAATGGCGAGGTCGATGCGCTGGTGGCGGAACGGGTATGGCAGGAACTCGCGCGCGGCATGATGGAAGAAAAGCCATCGCGTTTTTTTACCACGCTAAGAGCATGTGGAGCGCTGCACAAAATACTGCCGGAAGTGGATGCGCTGTTCGGCGTGCCGCAACCGGCGCAATACCATCCGGAGATTGATTGCGGTTTGCACACCATGCTGGTGCTGGATGCGGCAGCGGATGCAGGCGCTACGCTGGAGGTACGTTTTGCCGCGCTGACCCACGACCTGGGCAAGGGTACGACACCGCCCGACATCCTGCCGCGCCATATCGGCCACGAAGCGCGCAGCGTGGATTTGCTGAAAGGCGTGTGCCAGCGCCTGCGTGTGCCGGGTGAGTGCTGCGACCTGGGACTGCTGGTCGCGCGCTATCACGGCAATGTGCATCGCGCGAAACAGTTACGTGCCGACACCATCGTGCGCCTGCTGCATGATTGCGATGCGTGGCGCCGGCCACAGCGCTTCGAGCAGTTGCTGCAGGCATGTGCGGCGGATGCACGCGGCCGCACCGGCCACGAGCATGATACCTACCCGCAGGCGGATTATCTGCTGCAGGCGTTGCGCGCTGCGCAGGCGGTGAATGCCGGCGAAATCGCGCGACAGGCGGTAGATGGCGTTACAATTGCTGAGCGCGTGCGTCATGCGCGCGTGGCGGCGGTTGAACATGTCGTCAAACATCACGCAACGGGAGGATGAGGCATGAACAAGTTGGTCTGGTTTGTAGTGCTGGCGCTACTGTCCGGTGTGGCGGTAGCAGCAGAGTCGACGAACGGCAAACAGAAAAACACATTCGAAGATAACTTCAAGCGTGCCGATACCAACCACGACGGACAAATGTCGATGGCCGAAGCGGAAAAAAATGCACCCGGCGTTGCGTTGCGTTTTGCGCTGATGGATGCCAACCACGACGGACAGCTAAGCAAAAAAGAAATTCTGGGTTTCGTGAATGCACAGCGCAAACGTGCCCTTGATCGCTTCAAGCAGGCCGACAAGGACGGCAATGGCGCGTTGTCCAAGGAAGAAGCCAAGGCCTTCCCTGGCGTATATGCACATTATGATCAGATGGATGCCAATCATAACGGCGAGTTGACGCCCAAAGAGATTGGCCAGTATGTACAGAACGAACGGCGTCAGACCAGGGCGACGAAAAGCAAATAGCGTAACTAGCGCTGCCGGATGATTCGCCACGCCTCCAGTTTGTCCGCATAGCGCATACCGGCATGCGCCGGGCTGGTCGAGGGTAGCCGCTGGAATTCCAGTACCGGCAAGTTCTGCCTGCCCTCAACATACTTCCTGAAGCACTGTTCCGCTTTACTGCCGTTGAAAAATACCCGGGTGATCCGCGGGTGCTGCGCGAAGAATGACGCAAAGTCGTTCGCGGATTCGTTGCGGATGTGCGCGTCCAGGCTGCTGGCGCGCTCGCATGAGGCAAGCACGTCCCATAGCGCAATACCGGACTGTCTCAGGATATCCAGCCGTTGCCGGTACGGCAGTTGCGGATGCGCGCCGACCAGTTCGCCCATGATTTTCCAGAACGCATTCGACGGGTGGGCGTAGTACTGGTTTTGCTGCAGCGATTTTTTGCCGGGCATACTGCCCAGGATCAGCACGCTTGCGTCAGTGCTGCTTACCGGCGGAAAACTGTGGAGGCGCGGCATGTCTCGGTCAGCGGGCCGGGACACGATCACAAATAGCGCGACAGGTCGCCGTTCGCGAAGCCGGACAAGCGCTCCTCAAGACCCTTGCCGAGTGCAATTACCTTGAACAGTTCGCCCATTTCCGCCGGGCTGGTCAGCTTCTGCACCTGCATCGAAAGCGGCAGATAGTCGCGCGGATTTTCCGGCGATACTTCCTGCAGCAGGCCGGTGATGCCGCCATTCAGCAGGAAGTGCGCCTGCGAGGTATAGCCCAGCAGCCGCGCGCCGCTGTTGATTGCGCTTTCGGCGACGGCGGTGAAATCGACGTGGGCGGTGATGTCCTGCAGGCCGGCGAGGAAGAATGGATCGTCGTGCGCATGGTGGCGGTAGTGGCACATCAGCGTGCCCTGCGTGCGTTGCGGGTGGTAATACTCGCGTTCGCCAAAGCCGTAGTCGATCAGCAGCAGCGCGCCCTGACCCAGGCGCTGGCACAGGCTGCCGGTCAGGCCGCGCGCGGTGAGCGATATTTCGCTGATACTGCCTTCCGGCATGGCGATCTGTTGTGCGATCTGCAACAGTGCATCGTTTTCCACCAGTCGGTCCTGCCATTCGAAGCTGCCGGCGTTGCCGCTCACGCCGCGCTCGAAAATTTCTTCCTCGCCCCAGTGCACCACATGCACCGGCAGCGCATCCAGCACTTCGTTGCCGATCACCACGCCATCGATACTGTCCGGCAGTTCCTCCAGCCAGTTTACCCGGCCGGCGAGATGCGGCGCGCGCGCCTGCAGCAAGGCCTGTTGGCGTTCGCGCAGGTCGGCGCTGACTTCAAGGATGGAATAACGCTCGGGCAGGCTGTTCAGCTGTTCCAGTTCCAGCAGCATATCGACGGCCAGACGGCCGCTGCCTGCACCCAGTTCAAGCATTTGCGGGGTGCTGTGCGCCATGATTTCGGCTGCCTGACGTGCCAGCGTGCGGCCGAACAGTGGCGAGATTTCCGGCGCGGTGACAAAATCGCCCGCGCTGCCGAACTTGCGCGCGCCGGCGGTGTAATAGCCCAGACCCGGTGCGTACAGCGCCAGTTCCATGTAGCGCGAGAATGGAACCCAGCCGCCCTGCATTTCGATGTCGCGCAGGATCAGCTCGCGCAAGCGGGCGCTGTGGGCAAGTGCTTCCGGGGATGGAGGCGGTAGAGAGGACATGGTTGCTGTGGTAAATTGCAGGAAGACAGTTTAGTGGAGAGTGGGATGCAAGGCAAAGTCGTGCTGGTGACCGGCGGGGCGAAACGCGTGGGTGCGGCGATCAGCCGCCGGCTGCATGCCGCAGGCGCCAATATTGCCCTGCATTACCGGTTTTCGTTGAACGAGGCACAGGCACTGGAAGCCGAACTCAACGGCTTGCGTGCCGACTCGGCGAAGCTGGTGCAAGCCGACCTGTTGCATTTGCAGTCGCTGCAGCCGATGGTGCAGCAGACGGTGCAGCATTTCGGCCGGCTCGACGCGCTGGTCAACAACGCATCGAGTTTCTTCCCGACGCCGCTCGAGGAAATCGGCGAACACCAGTGGGACGACCTGATCGGCACCAACCTGAAAGCGCCGCTGTTCCTGGCGCAGGCCGCCGCACATGAATTGCGCCGCAACCAGGGCGCCATCGTCAACATCGTCGATATTCACGCCGACCGTCCGATGCACGGCCACCTGGTATACAGCGTGGCCAAGGCCGGACTGGCTGCGCTGACCCGCGCTCTGGCGGTGGAACTGGCGCCCGCGGTGCGGGCCAACGCCGTGGCGCCGGGGGCGATCATCTGGCCGGACAGCGGCGAGTGGGCCAGCCCGGAGGTGCGCGAAAAAATCGTCGGGCAAACCCTGCTCAAGCGCATAGGCGATCCGGACGACATAGCGAAGACCGTGCAGTTCCTGCTGCGCGATGCGCCCTACATCACCGGCCAGATCATCAACGTCGACGGCGGCAAGAGCATCAACCATTGAAACCGATAACGACAAATACCGCCGGACAGCTACACCATGAATGACATAACGCAGCCCATACAATTCGAGCGCCACTCCACCAACTTCAACCGCCTCAAGGGCCGGCTGATACACATGGTGGGTCAGGCTATCGCCGACTTCAACATGATCGAGGAAGGCGACACCGTGATGGTGTGCCTGTCCGGCGGCAAGGATTCCTACACCCTGCTCGATATCCTGCGCATACTGCAGAAGCGCGCGCCGGTCGATTTCAAACTGATCGCGATGAACCTCGACCAGAAGCAGCCGGGTTTCCCAGCCGACGTGCTGCCGAATTACCTGAACAGCATCGGCATCGAATACCACATCGAAACGCAGGACACCTATTCCATCGTCAAGGAGAAGATTCCCGAAGGCAAGACCACCTGTTCGCTGTGCTCGCGCCTGCGCCGCGGCGTCATTTACCGCGTGGCGGGCGAGCTCGGCGCGAACAAGATCGCGCTTGGCCATCACCGCGACGACATGGTGGAGACGCTGTTCCTCAACATGTTCTTCGGCGGCAAGATGAAGGCGATGCCGCCCAAGCTGGTCACCGACAAGGGCGACCACGTGGTGATCCGCCCGCTCGCCTACTGCACCGAGCACGACATCGCACGCTATGCGCGCGGCATGGAATTCCCGATCATCCCGTGCAACCTGTGCGGTTCGCAGGAAAACCTGCAGCGCCAGAACATCAAGCAGATGCTGGCACAATGGGAGCGCGAATACCCGGGACGTACGCGCTCCATTTTTACCGCGATGCAGAACATCGTTCCGTCGCACATGCTCGACGCCGGCCTGTTCGACTTCCGCAATATCAAAGCGGGCGACGAGGTGGCGGAGGGCGATACGGCATTCGACTAATCGGGTAATGGTTTTCGATTTCAGGGAGTCGCGCCAATGGCAGTCGAGCAGGCGAGGCAGTCGCCGGCAAGCATAGAGGTTACGCCCGGTACGGCAGCAGTGCATTGCACTGGTGCATGGACCGTGCGCGGCATCGCCCGGCTGGAACGTCAGTTGTCGAGCATTCCCTGGCCGACGGCTGCAGAGCTGGCGCTCGACGGTTCTGCCATCTCCGCCCTGGATACCTCCGGCGCCTGGCTGCTGCACCGCACCATCCGCATGCTCGAGCAGCAGGGGCGCAGCGTAGTGCTCCGCGAGCTGCGCCCTGAATTCGATGCATTGCTGAAACTGATTACGGCGCGCGCCGCTGCTCTGGAACCGGTCGTGCCACCTGAAAGCGGCCTGCTGGCAAGCGTTGGACACTGGGCCTGGGATGGCATGCACGGGATATACGACATGCTGGCCTTTACCGGTGAAAGTGCGACCGTACTGTTCCGCTCGCTCCTCCATCCGGGGCGCATCCGCTGGCGCCCCATCCTGCACAATCTGCAGACCGCCGGTTTCGAGGCGTTGCCGATCACCGGCCTGCTGTCGTTCCTGATGGGTATCGTGATCGCCTATCAGGGTGCGGACCAGTTGCAGCGCTTCGGCGCCAATATCTTCATCGCCGACCTGGTCGGCTTGTCCATGCTGCGCGAACTGGCGCCGCTGCTGACCGCGATCATCGTTGCTGGCCGTTCCGGTTCGGCCTATGCCGCGCAGATCGGCACCATGAAGGTGACCGAGGAAATCGATGCGTTGCGCACCATCGGTGTCGGCACCCACGAACTGCTGGTGTTGCCCAAGATGATTGCGCTGATCATCGCACTGCCGCTGCTCACGGTGTACTGCGATGTGACCGGCGTGCTCGGCGGCATGCTGATGGCGCGCTCCAAGCTGGATGTCAGCTTCGACGTGTTCCTCAACCGCCTCGGCGACGCAATCCATCTGTCCTCGTTCATGACCGGCATCGCCAAGGCGCCGGTATTTGCCGCGATCATCGCGCTGGTCGGCTGCTTCCAGGGCCTGCGGGTCGGCGGCAGCGCCGACAGCGTGGGCCGGCGAACGACGGTGAGTGTGGTGCAGTCGATCTTCCTGGTGATCGTCGCTGACGCGTTGTTCTCGGTGGTATTCAACTGGCTCAAGATATGAATACCGCGCAACCCGCCGTCATCGACATCCGCGACCTGCATACCAGCTACGGTGCCGCCGAGGTACACAAGGGTGTCAGCCTGGCTGTGCAGCCGGGCGAGATTTTCGCGCTGGTCGGCGGCAGCGGCTGCGGCAAGTCGACGCTGCTGCGCGCGATCATCATGCTGTTGCGGCCGCAATCCGGCTCGATCCGCGTGTTCGGGCAGGAAACCATCGGCCTCGGTGACGAACAGGCGTTGCCGTTGCGTCGGCGCTGGGGCGTGATGTTCGAACGCGGTGCACTGTTCAGTTCGCTGACAGTGGCGGAGAATGTCGGCATGGTGCTGCACGAACATACACAGTTGAGTCCGCACCTGATCGAGGAGGTGGCCGCGGTGAAAATCGCCCTGACCGGATTGCCGGCCGATGCCGGCGCCAAATACCCGAGCGAGCTCTCGGGCGGGATGCGCAAACGCGCGGCGCTGGCGCGCGCGATCGCGCTTGATCCGGAGCTGCTGTTCCTCGACGAGCCGACTGCCGGCCTCGATCCATTGAGTGCCAGTGGCATCGACGAACTGGTGCGCAGCTTGCGCGACGCGCTCGGACTGACCATCATGATGGTTACGCACGATCTGGATCTGCTGTGGCGGGCAGCGGATCGTGTTGGCGTACTGGACGGTGGCCATATCCTCGGCACGGGGACTATGGACGAACTGGCGCAAATGGAACACCCGGTAATACGTGAATATTTTTACGGGCCGCGCGGACGCGCCGCGCGTGAACAGGCATGGAAGAAAAAGTAAATTTCGCGCTGGTCGGCGCATTCGTACTGGTGCTCGGCGCGGCGCTGATCGGCTTCACGCTGTGGTTGAGCAGCGGCAAGTCGTATACCACCGCGTACGATACCTACCAGACCTACATGAACGATTCGGTGGCCGGGCTCAATGTCAATGCGCCGGTACGTTATCGCGGCGTCGAGGTCGGCCGCGTGCGCAAGATCGCGCTTGCGCCGGGCAACGTCGAACAGGTGCAACTGACGCTGGCCATCGAGCGCGGCACCCCGGTCAAGGTGGATACGGTGGCCGTGCTGCAGACCCAGGGCCTGACCGGTCTTGCCTTCGTCGAGCTGACCGGCGGTGGCCGCAGCTCCCCGCCGCTGCAAAAACAGCCGGGCGCGAAATACCCGGTGATCAAGGCCGGGCCCTCGCTGATGACACGGCTCGATACCGCGGTCACCACACTGCTTACCAATCTCAACAGAACCAGCGAGAATCTCAACATGCTGCTGGATGCGGACAACCGTCGTGCGTTCAGGCAGACGCTGGCCGATCTGCGGAAACTGTCGGGCACGCTGGCGGGACGCTCCAGGCTGATCGATACCAGCCTGGTTGATGCGGCGCACGCAATGAAAAACGCGGCGCGCATTACCGACGAATTGGCGCAGTTCGGCCTTGGGACAAGTGCGAGCGGTACACTGAAAAACGCCCGCCAGTTCACCAGCGAGACGCTGCCGGAAGTCCAGCAACTGGTGATGCAGCTGCGCGACCTTACCGGTTCGCTGCAGCGCATCAGCAACGAGCTTGAGCAAAACCCGAGCATGCTGCTGTATGGCAAGCAGCCCGCCAAACGTGGTCCCGGAGAATAAAGCGATGAAATCGTCCGCCCCGCTCCTGTTGCTGGCCCCGCTCCTGTTGCTGGCCGGTTGCGCCGGCCTGCACGCGCCGCCGGCGCAAAACGTCAATCTCTACCTGCTCGACGCGAAAGCCTCGATCAAGGCCGCGCCGGTGAAGCGCAACCTGGTGATCGAAGTCGGCATGCCGCATGCTTTGCCAGGCTTCGATACGCCGCAGATGGCTTACGTGCAGCAGCCATACAAGCTGGATTACTTTGCCGTCAATCGCTGGGCCGACACGCCGGCGCACATGCTGGCGCCGTTGCTGGCGCAAGCACTGGAGCAGAGCGGCGGATTCCGCGCCGTGGTGCGCGCACCGAGTGCGGTGCCGGCCGACCTCAGGCTGGATACCGAACTGGTTCGCCTGCAGCAGGATTTTCGAGTGAAGCCGAGCAAGGTGGAATTCACGCTGCGCGCGCAACTCATTGACGTGCGCAGCAACCGGGTGCTAGCCACCCGGGTATTCAACGAGACCGAAACCGCGCCGAGCGAAACCCCCTACGGCGGGGTGGTTGCGGCGAACCGCGCATTGCAGCGTATACTGGAAAACATCTCCGGGTTCTGCGTGCACGAGGCAGAGATTCCATAACAGGCGTTGTCCCCCGTGGGCCGCCGGAACGCGGTACGAAATGGCATGAAGTGGCTTAAACGCATATTGATCGCACTCGTGCTGCTGCTGATCGTCGCGGCGGCATTGCCCTTCCTTGTGCCCCTCGGCAGCTACCTGCCGCAAATCGAAAAACAGGCTACGGCCGCGCTCGGCCAGCCGGTGCAGATAAAAAGCATCCGGCTGCTTGCGTTGCCGTTGCCGCATGTCACGCTCAGCGGCATTACGGTCGGCAAGGGCGCAGACCTCAAGCTCGACGAGGTGCGCGTGACGCCCGACCTGATCTCACTGCTGGGGCCAACCGCAATCATTCGCAACATCGAACTGGACGGCCTGACCTTGACCCGGCACGGGCTCGAGGGAATTGCGGCGCTGGCGGGGCAGAATAAGACAGCACCCGCGCAACCACCGGCTTTCCGCATTGAAAACATCCGCCTCGACAACGCGCAGATCGAACTCGGCAAGGCGCATTTCGGCCCGCTAGGCGCGCGCGTCGTGTTCGATGGCAAGGGTGCGCCCGAACGCGCAACGCTGTCCACGCGCGACGGCAAGCTCAAGGCAACCATCCGCTTCGGCAAGCAATACCTGATCGACGCCAGCGCAAAGACATGGACCCTGCCGTTCGGTCCACCGCTGCTGCTCGACGAACTGGTCATCAAGGGCACGGCGACGGGCGACGGCGCCGACTTCCCCGAGGTGAGCGCCGCGCTCTATGGCGGCACGGTGAACGGCAAGGCAAGCTTCGACTGGCGCAAAGGGATGCATGTCGAGGGCGAGTTCGACATCAACCATCTGGAACTGCAGCAGATTGCTTCCATGCTGTCGCCCGATGCGGGCATCAGCGGCAAGCTCGATGCCAAGCCGGTATTCTCTGCTTCGGCCGCGTCCGCGAGCCAGTTGGTGGGTGCATTGAAACTGGAGACGCAGTTCGACGTTCAACACGGCGTGATTCACGGCGTGGATATCGAAAAGGCCGCCAGCAGCCTGATCAAGAAGCCAGAGGCCGGTGGTGAAACCCGCTTCGACGAGTTGACCGGGCATCTCGCGATGGCAAACGGCGGCTATCTTTTCACGCAACTTCAAATCACCTCGGGTGCCTTCGCCGTCGACGGCGGCGAGGTCGGCATTTCGCCGCAGAAAAAACTGTCGGGCCGCATCAATGCCCAGGTCAAATCGCTGCACACCGGCATTGCGCTGACCGTGGCGGGTACGGTCGATGCGCCGCTGCTGTATCCTAGCGGTGGCACCATGACCGGTGCGGCCATCGGTACCATGATCCTGGGGCCGGGCGTGGGCACTTCGGTGGGCGCGAAAGTCGGTGGCTTCGTCGAAGGACTGTTCGGCAAGAAGGGTAAGAAGAAGGAAGAAGAGCCGAAAAATTAGGCGGCTTATGGGCTACTGCATATTGTGTAAAGCGCGGTATTGTGAAACCATATATACAGTTTTCTGGACAGAAAGCGGCGGGTCAAAATGACGACCATGAAACTGCCTAAACCTGAAGTGGGAGATTTCTGGGGCGGCCTTGCCGCGATGCTGGTCGCATTGCCTTCGGCCATCGCTTTCGGCGTCACCATCTATTCCCCACTCGGCACTTCCTACGTTGCGCAGGGTGCGCTGGCCGGCATCCTCGGCACCATCGCGCTCGGCATGGTCGCCCCGGCGATGGGCGGTACCAACCGGCTGGTCACCGCGCCGTGCGCGCCGGCGGCAGCGGTGATGTCGGCCTTCGCCATCGAGTACATGCAGGGTGGCGGCAGCCCCGGCGCCGCGCTGCTGCTGTTCGCACTGCTCGGCCTGCTGGCCGGCCTGTTGCAGATACTGTTCGGCACGGTGCGCCTCGGCCAGTTGATCAAATACATGCCCTACCCCGTGGTGAGCGGCTATCTGTCCGGCGTCGGCCTGATCATCATCGGCAGCCAGGTACCGATCTTCCTTGGCGCAGCCAAGGAAATGAGCATCTGGACTGCGCTCGCCGCGCCCGGCATCTGGAAATGGCAAAGCCTGGTGGTCGGCGCGGTGACCTTGGTCGTGATGCTCGTCGCGCCGCGCTTCATCCGCCTGGTGCCGGCCGCAATACTTGCGCTGCTGACGGGCATGGCGGCCTATTTCCTGTGTGGGCTGGCTGACCCGGCCCTGCTCACGCTGCAAGGCAACCACTTCGTCGTCGGCGCGCTCAATCTGGGCGGGGGCGGCAGCTTCACCGATGTGATGAGTGCCCGCTTTCATGCCGCAGGCGACATCGGCCTGACCCAGATCAAGTACATCGCCGTGCCGGCGCTGACGCTGGCCGTACTATTGTCCATCGATACATTGAAGACCTGCATGGTGCTCGATGCGCTGACCCACTCGCGCCACGACTCCAACCGCGAACTGATCGGCCAGGGCCTCGGCAATGTGACTTCCGCCATATGCGGCGGCATGCCTGGCGCCGGCCAGATGGGGGCGACGCTGGTCAACATGTCGAGCGGAGGCGTGACCCGGATATCGGGCGTCATTGAAGGCGTGCTGGCACTGGCCGCCTTCCTGGTGCTGGGCACGCTGATCTCCTGGGTGCCGGTGGCGGGACTGGCCGCAATCCTGATCGTGGTCGGCGTGCGCATGATCGACCGCCACAGCTTCAGGCTGCTCAGGCAGCGCTCCACCATCCTCGACTTTGTCGTCATTGCTGCGGTGGTTGCCGTGGCATTGACGGCCAGCCTGATCGCGGCCTCGGGCACCGGCATCGTGCTGGCCGTGTTCCTGTTCATCCGCGAACAGATCGGCGGCACCGTGGTGCGACGCAAAGTGGCCTGTACCGAAACATTCTCGAAACGGGTACGCACCAAGGAAGAAATGGAAATCCTGCTCGCGCGCGGCGAGCGCGGCGTCGTGGTCGAACTGCAAGGCAGCCTGTTCTTCGGCACCACCAACCAGCTCTATACCGCGCTGGAACCGGAACTGAAAACCCGCGATTTTTTAATTCTCGATATGCGCCGCGTGCAATCTGTCGACGTCACCGCCGCCCACATGCTGGACCAGGTCAAGGACATGATGGAAGAGCGCAACGGCTTCCTGCTGCTTAGTCAGCTGCCGAAAAGCCTGCCCACGGGCCAGGACATGCAGGAATATTTCGACCAGGTCGGCCTGGTGCGCCCGGGAAATCCGGTGCGCGTGTTCGGCGAACTGGACGAGGCACTGGAATGGGTCGAGGACCAGATCCTGGCCGGTGCTATTTGCGAGATCGACGAGCGCGCTGCGCTCGAACTGCACGAACTCGAAATCTTCAAGGGACGCAAGGCGGAAACGCTCGCCGAGCTGGAACAATGCATGGAAAAACGCTCCTGCAAGGCCGGCGAAAAAATCTTCCAGGTGACCGATGCCGGTGACGAACTGTACCTGATCCGCAAGGGCGCGGTGCGCATCATGCTGCCGATCTCCGCAACGCAGAGTCACCATCTCGGCACCTTCGGACGCGGTGCATTTTTTGGCGAAATGTCCTTCCTCGACGGCGGCGTGCGTTCCGCCGATGCGGTGGCGTTTACCGACACCGAACTTTACGTGCTGTCGCGCAAGGCTTTCAACGCGCTGGCCGAAGATCACAAAAAACTGGCCGTGGCATTCATGGAGGGTCTGGCCAGCGTGCTGTCCAGCCGCATGCGCTACACCAATGCGGAGTTGCGGGCGCTGGAGACTTGATTCAACGGCATTCCCCGGATTCCGGGTAATTGTGTTTTCCGCTTTGCGGCGGAAAATGGAATTTGGTGCTGGATTCCCGGACAGATATGTTGTAGTTTCCTTATTCGGCGGTGTGCGCGTTCCTGAATGCGCTGGGAGCCAGTCCACTGGCTAACGTTTGAATCTGGCAACAGCAGGCCAACTATTTTTCCTTAATTTCATATGCTCAATTGGCTGCAAAAGTTTTTCCAAAACTCTCGCAATCCTGACAACTCGCATACCGAACATCCTGCCGCACCTTCCCCCGGCGACGGTGGTAAGGCCCTAGGAAACAATGGGGCGGGAGCATCATACGATTCCGCGCAATCCGTAAACCAGCAATTACAGCTGGCCGTGCAATATCACCAGGCCGGGCAGTTACAGCAGGCCGACAGCATTTATCGGCAAATACTCCAGGTGGTTCCCAACGAGCCGGATGCCCTGCACCTGTCAGGACTGATCGCGGACGAGATGGGCAACGGCGAGCTGGCCATGGAGCTTATCGGCAGGGCGATTAAGGCCCGCCCATCCGAGCCGGGGTTTCACAACAATCTGGGGAATATATTCCAGTCGCAAGGTTTACTGGAGCAGGCGGTTGCCAGTTACCGGCAGGCTATAGCACTCAACCCGAACTTTGCCGATGCGCACAGCAATCTGGGGCTGACACTCCAGCAGCAGGATTTGCCAGACCAGGCAGCTGCTTGTTTCCGGCGGGTTCTGCAGATCATGCCGGACAACGCCGAGGCACACTTCAATCTGGGGAACGCACTCAGGGAACAGGAGCTTTTGGACGAGGCGATTGCCAGCTACCGGCAGGCCATAGCGCTCAAACCGGATTTTGCCGATGCATATAGCAATCTGGGACTCACTTTCAGGGATCAGGGGTTCCTTGACGAGGCGATTGCCAGTTGCCGGCAAGCCTTGGCGCTCAAACCGGACTTTGCCGATGCATATAATAATTTGGGGCTTGCACTCGCGGATCAGGGTTTGCTGGACGAGGCGGTTGCCAGTTACCGGCAGGCTATAGCGCTCAAACCGGACTTTGCCGAGGCATATAACAATCTGGGGATTGTGCTTGGGGAAGGGCTCATGGGCGGAGCAATTGACAGTTACCAGCAGGCCTTGGCGCTGAAGCCGGACAACGCCAAGGCCCACAATAATCTGGGGGGTGCACTCAGGGAACAGGGGCTCCTGAACGAGGCGGTTGCCAGTTACCGGCAGGCCCTGTTGTGCAATCCGGGTTATACCAAGGCGTACAGCAATTTGCTGTTTCACTATGCCTACCATGGCATGCTGAGTCCGCAGGCATACCTGGAACAGGCGCGCGGCTGGGAGCGCGCCTGCCTGTCCGGGCAGGAGAGAGAGGCCGCCCGGGCCAGGACCTTCCACCGCGCGCCGCTGGCCGGGCGGCGGCTAAAAGTGGGCTATGTATCGGGGGACTTCCGTCAGCACGCGGTAAGCTATTTCGTGGAACAACTGTTTGCCCACCACGACCGCTCAAGGGTGGAACTGTTTGCCTATTCCAACCATGGACGGCGGGATGCCGTCACGGAACGCCTGCAAGCTTTGACGGATCACTGGATTTCCATCGTCGGCCTGCCTGATGCTGCCGTTCGGGATCGCATCGAAGCGGACGGCATCGACGTGCTGATCGACCTGTCCGGCCACACCAGCGATAACCGTCTGGGCGTTTTTGCCCGCCGCGCCGCGCCGGTACAAGCCTATTACCTGGGCTATTTCGCCAGTACGGGGCTGACGGAAATGGACTACTGGATAGGCGATGAAATACTGACCCCGCCCGGGATGGACCGAGACTTCAGCGAGCAGGTCTGGCGCCTGCCGCGCATCTCCTGGAGCTATGACGGCAAGGATGCGCCATCCCCGAACTGGCAGCCGGCGGAAGATGGTTCGGTATGGGTCGGCAGCTTCAACAACCTGGCCAAACTGACGCCTGCGACGCTGGCGCTCTGGGCGAGGGTGCTGCACGCCCTGCCGGAAGGGAAGCTGCTGCTGAAAACCAAAGGCCTGTCCCATGCCGGCAATCGCCAACGCATTCTGGAAGCGATGGCCAATCACGGGATTGGCCCGGAACGGATCGAACTGCAGGATGGAGGTGTTACCCCCGGGTGGCAGGAACACATGGCCTATTATGACCGTCTGGATATCGCGCTGGATCCGGTTGGCGGCCATGGCGGCGTCACCACCACCTGCGATGCACTCTGGATGGGGGTACCGATGATTGCGCTACAGGGAAACAGTGTGGCATCGCGGGCGACGGCAGCGTTACTGCACGCGCTTGGTCATCCGGAATGGGTGGCGGGTTCGGAAGCTGAATATTGCGACAAGGTCGTTGCGCTGGCGCGGGA
>Ga0315556_1000714_pt1 | contig 20759 bp, 14 predicted proteins | sample SalMarSW160310MG_FD_202112 | JGI IMG/M metagenome (GOLD analysis project Ga0315556, IMG submission 202112) | Salt marsh sediment microbial communities from the Plum Island Ecosystem LTER, Massachusetts, United States - Salt Marsh Sediment SW1603-10 ...
CGTTCGGCACCTGGCCGGCGAACTTCTGGAAGTTCTCCTTGAACATCGTGGCGAGCTTCGCGGCCTGGGTATCGTACGCGTCCGGGTCCGTCCAGGTGGAGCGCGGGTTCAGCACGTTGGACGGCACACCCGACACCACCCTGGGCACGTGGAGCCCGAACACCGGATCGGTCTCGGTCTCGGCGTGGTCGAGTTGGCCGGCGAGCGCCGCCTTGATCATCGAGCGGGTGTGGCCGAGGGACATGCGACTGCCGGTGCCGTAGGGCCCCCCGGTCCATCCCGTGTTCACCAGCCACACGCGCACGTGCCCCGCCCGCAGCCGCTCCCCGAGCATCTCCGCGTACACGCCGGGATGCCGCGGGAGGAAGGGAGCGCCGAAGCACGCGCTGAACGTGGCCTTCGGCTCCGTGACTCCCCGCTCCGTTCCGGCGAGCTTCGCCGTGTAGCCGGACAGGAAGTGGTACATCGCCTGCTCAGGCGTGAGGCGGGAGATCGGAGGCAACACGCCGAAGGCGTCCGCCGTGAGGAACACGACGTTCTTGGGCAGGCCACCCTGCCCGCTGAGCACCGCGTTCGGGATGTAGTGGATCGGATACGAGGCGCGCGTGTTCTCGGTGATCGAGCCGTCCCCGAAGTCGATCTCCCTCGTCCCCTCGTCCAGGACGCAGTTCTCCAGGATCGTCCCGAACATCTGGGTCGCGCGGAAGATCTCCGGCTCACCGGCCGGGGAGAGGTGGATGGTCTTGGCGTAGCAGCCACCCTCGAAGTTGAACACCCCGTGCCGGCTCCATCCGTGCTCGTCGTCCCCGATCAGCCCGCGCTCGGGGTCCGCCGAGAGGGTGGTCTTACCGGTGCCGGACAGGCCGAAGAAGAGCGCGACGTCGCCGTCCCTGCCGACGTTGGCCGAGCAGTGCATCGGGAACACGCCCGTGTCCGGAAGGATGTGGTTCATCACCGAGAAGATCGACTTCTTGATCTCGCCGGCGTACCGCGTCCCGCCGATGAGCACCTCCTTCGCCGAGAAGTTGACCACGATGAAGGCGCCCGAGCTCGTGCCGTGCTTGCCCGGGTCGGCTTTGAAGTGCGGCGCGTGCAGCACGGCGAAGTCCGGCACCATGCTCTCGAGGTCCTCCGGCGTGGGGCGGAGGAACATGTTGTAGGCGAACAGGGAGTGCCACGGGCTATCGGTCACCACGCGTACGTTGATGCCGTACGCTTCGTCCGCGCCCGCGCGTGCGTCCCGGACGAACAGGCTCCGACCGTCGAGATAGGCTACCACGTCCGCGCGCAGCGCCCTCCAGTGCTCCGGCGACATCGGAACGTTCACCTTCCCCCAGTCCACCACGGCCTCCGTGGTCTCGTCGCGGACAACGAACTTGTCGTTGGGCGAGCGTCCCGTGTGCGGCGCGGTGGACGTGGACAGCGCACCCATGTGGGCGAGCTCCCCATCGTCGCGTGCGAACGCCTCCTCGTAGAGGCGGGCGGGCGACAGGTTCCAGTGGACCGCCTCACGCGGTGCGAGGCCGTGGTTCTCGAGTCCGTAGCTCCCCGCGGCCGTGGCGGCGGCTACGGGGCGCTCCGGCACGATGCGATCCTGGGTCTTGGTGGTCATGTGTGTCGGTGTCTTTCGGAGGATTTCGGCAAAGACTTTAAATCTGCTTGGTCCGCGCCTGCCAGTCCACCGATGCCACCGTGGCCAGATTCAGCACGTCCTGGACGGAGCACCCGCGCTGCAGCACGTGCACGGGCTTGTCCATGCCCAGGAGCACCGGGCCGATCGTGTCCGCACCACCGAGCTTGTCCAGCAGCTTGTAGGCGGCGTTCGCCGCCGACAGCCGGGAGAAGATCAGCACGTTCGCAGGCCCGTCGAGGTGGCTGAACGGGTAGACCCCCTTGAGCTTGTGCAGCTCCACGGCCGTATCGGCCTGGACCTCCCCGTCGATCTCGAGCTCCGGGTCCGCCGCCTGCACCAGCCGCACGGCCTCCGCCACGTTCCGCGATTCGGGGTGATCCACCGAGCCGAAGTTCGAGAAGCTCACCATCGCAACGCGCGGCCGGATGCCGAGGTCGCGCACGAAGGTCGCCGTCAGCAGAGCGACGTCCGCGAGCGTCTGCGCGTCGGGCTCGATGTTGACGGTGGTGTCCGCGAGGAACATGAGCTCGTGGTGCGGGAACGCGACCATGTACAGGCCGGCGACGCGGCGCACGCCCTCCGCCGGGCCGATGACCTGCAGCATGGGGCGGAGGATCTCGGCATAGTTCGCCTCGATGCCCGCCACCATCGCGTCCGCCTCCCCCTCCTTGACCATGGACGAGGCGTAGTAGATGGGTCGGTACATGTTCCAGCCCGCCTCGGCCAGCGTGAGCCCCTTGCGACCGCGCTGCTGGAACAGCTTCTCCGCGTATGCGTGGCGCTTCGACTCCAGCTCGGCGGCGTAGACGATCTCGATACCGTCGAGCTTGACCCCGAGCAGGTGCGCCTTTTCCTCCACGCGGGGCGGACGGCCGATCAGGATCGGCACCGCCACGCCCTCCTCTACCATCTGCGCCGCGGCGCGGAGGATCGTGTCGTTGTGGCCCTCGGGGAAGACGATGCGGGCGGGGTGCCGGCGGGCGCGATTTGTCATCCAGCGCATGACCTCGCGGCCGGGCCCGAGGCTGGCACGGAGCCGGTCGACGTACTCGTCCAGGTTCACCGGCGTGCGGGCGAGACCCGTCTCCATCGCGGCCTTCGCGACGGCGGGCGCGACGTAGAAGAGGACGCGGTGGTCGAAGGGCTTCGGGATGAGGTAATCACGGCCGAACCTGATGTCCGAGCCGTCGTAGGCGCCCCGCACGGTGTCCGGAACCTCCTCGCGTGCCAGCTGGGCGAGCGCATGGGTGGCCGCGAGCATCATCTCCGGGTTCACCCCGCGCGCCCGCACATCGAGCGCACCCCGGAAGATGAAGGGAAAGCCCAGGACGTTGTTCACCTGGTTCGGATAGTCCGAGCGCCCCGTCGCCATGATGGCGTCGTCGCGCACCTCGGCGACCTCTTCCGGCAGGATCTCCGGATCGGGGTTCGCCAGGGCGAAGATGACCGGGTCGTCGGCCATGGAGGCGACCATCTCCTTCGTGACCACCCCCTTCATCGACAGTCCCACGAAGACGTCCGCGCCGTTCATCGCGTCCGCCAGCGTGCGGGCGTCGGTCTTCACGGCGTAATGGGCCTTGTACTCGTTCATCCCCGCGGTGCGACCCTCGTAGATCACGCCCTTGGAGTCGGAGATGACGATGTGCTCGCGCGGGACGCCCAGGCGCTGGAAGTGGTCCGCGGTGGACAGAGCCGAGGCGCCGGCCCCGCTGAACACGACCTTCACGTCCTCGATCTTCTTGCCGATGAGGTCGAGCGCGTTCAGCAGCGCGGCGGCCGCGATGATCGCCGTGCCGTGCTGGTCGTCGTGGAAGACCGGGATGTCCATGGTCTCCCTGAGCGTACGCTCGATGACGAAGCACGCGGGCGCGCTGATGTCCTCCAGGTTGATGCCTCCGACCGTCGGCTCGAGGAGCTGGCAGAACCGGATGACTTCGTCCGGGTCCTCCGACCCCACCTCGATGTCGAAGACGTCGATGCCGGCGAAGCGCTTGAAGAGGACCCCCTTCCCCTCCATCACCGGCTTGGCGGCGAGCGGCCCGATGTTGCCGAGGCCGAGCACTGCCGTGCCGTTCGACACCACCGCGACCAGATTGCCGCGCGCGGTGTACTTGAAGACGTCCTCGGGATTCTTTTCGATCTCGCGGCACGGCTCGGCCACACCGGGCGAGTACGCGAGGGAAAGGTCACGTGCGGTGGCCACCGGCTTGGTGGCGACGACCTCTATTTTTCCGGGACGTCCCTGCGTGTGGTATTCGAGGGCGTCCTTGCGGCGATTCGCCATGGCGATTGGACTCCGAAGCTGGAATGGGGAATGGACGTTAGAGAAGCCTGGGAGCCCATGTCAAACCTCCCTCCCGGTCCTAGATTAGCTGATTCTCCACGCCGGTCCCGGAAGCCCCGGAGGACGCCATCCGAGCCCGCCTGAACCCAGCGAGGGTCCGGCCCGTGGTCGCCTGCCTGGTGGCGGCGGCCCGCGCCCTGATTCCGGACGGCGCGGCCGGGCAGTCGGCGACGTTGGACACCCTCTCGGCGTGCCCCGAGGGCAGGATCACCGCCATCTTCGTCGACACCCACTCGATCTACGACGTCGGTCAGGTGCACGACGGGGGCCTGCTGGGGTGGGTGTACGGCACCGCCAACGCCCTGCACGTGAAGACGCGGGAGAGCTTCGTCCGGAGGGAGCTGCTCTTCCACGTCGGCGACTGCTACGACCACCTCCTGATCGAGGAGTCGGGCCGGATCCTGCGCAACTACTCCTTCCTCGCCCGCGCGGACGTCTATCCGGTGGATCAGCCCGACGGCAACAAGCACGTCGTGGTGGACACCCAGGACGAGTGGACCACGCGGGTGGACCTCGGCCTGTCGTTCGACAGCGGCCTCCAACTCGAGGCGCTCGAGCTCTCAGAGGAGAACCTCGTGGGGCAAGGCATCCAGGCGTCCGTCTTCTACCGGCAACGCAAGGAGCGGCAGGACATCGGGGGTCGTGTGGGGCTGCCGCGCCTGTTCCACACGCGGACGGACGCCTCGGTGAGCGCCGGGCGCACCCGGTCGGGAACGTTCCTCCAGGAGCAGGTGGCCTACCCGTTCGTCGGGGAGGTGGGGCGGCTGGCGCTTCGCCAGGCGTACAGCCGCCGCGACGAGCTCTTCCCCTACGTCGTGAGCGATCCCGCACTGCCCTACAGCCACGTTCTGCTGCCCAACCTGGACGAACGGGTGGAGCTCTCGGTGGCGGGGCGGCTCGGGCGGCCCGGTAACCTGACGATGTTCGGCCTGGGCGTCTCGAGGGAGACGCTCGACTTCGAGGGCTTCCCTGGCAGCCTCGAGATCGCTCGCGAGAACGACTTCTCGAACACGGCCCCTGCGCCGCCCGGGGTCGAGGACGACGTCCGGCACCAGGTCCATCCCTCGTCCACCACCCGCGTCGACTTCTTCCTGGGCCAGCGCAACATCCGCTTCGCCCGCGTGCGCGGCCTCGATGCGCTGACCGGGATCCAGGACATACAGCTCGGCACCGACCTGGGGCTCACCCTGGGGCGCAGCATCGACGTCCTGTCCGCGTCCGGCCTGGAAGGCGCGAACGACCTCTACGCACGCATGCGCTTCTTCGCCGCTCACGACCCCGGCACGTCGTACATCTTCCTCAACGTGGGCGCCGAGGGGCGGGACATCCTGTCCGGCGGCGAAGACGGGGATGGCTGGCAGGACCTGATCGGCGAGGTGGACCTTTACGGATACCTGCGCTCGCGCACAACGCCCGACCACACTTTCTTCGCCCGCGTATCGGGCGCAGGAGGGTGGTCGATGAACACGCCCTTCCAACTCACGCTGGGCGGCCGGCAATCCGTACGCGGTCTCCGGGAGGAGGACTTCCCCGGCTCCCGCAGGGTGCTCCTCACGGTCGAGGACCGCTACTTCGTCCGCAACTGGCCCGCCCCGACCGTCTTCGATCTCGGCCTGACGCTCTTCGCCGACGCGGGCCGCGTCTGGGCCGGGGAGGTTCCGTACGGCGTCGATTCAGGGTGGAAGGGCACCATCGGCGGCGGGCTCCGCCTCGGCTTTCCCACGGGCACGCGTGGCCTGGCCCGGCTCGATCTCGCGTTCCCCCTCGGGATGGACAACACGCGCGGTCCGATCTTCCGGGTCACGCTCCAGGAGCTGCTCGGCCTGCGGGTGGGCTTCCAGGACCCCCAGCTGCAGCGCAGCCGCCGCCTCACTGTCGGCCCCGACTACTTCACCACCGATCGCCGGTGAAGCGCACCCTGCACGAGCGGTCTCTCGAACCCGAGATCCTGGACGGGCCCCACCACGACCCCGCCGAGCTGGCCCATTCCCTCGAGCAGGTCGCCCAGGTCAACCGCTGGCTCGGGGGCATGCGGGCGCTGTGCCGACATCTCGGTCCGCTGGTCCGGCGCGGGTCCGGGGTCTCCGTCCTCGACGTCGGCACGGGGAACGGCCGGACGATGCGCGAGCTGGCCGCGTGGGCCCGCCGCCGCGGCGCCCGATGGCGGGGCGCCGGCATCGAGCTGAGCCCCCAGAGCGCGCGCCTGGCGGGCGGCGACGGCACCCCGGTGGTGCGGGGTGACGCGCTGCGCCTGCCCTTCGCGACGCGCTCGTTCGACGTGTCCCTGTGCACGCTCACCCTGCACCACTTCCCCGACGAGGATGCGGTGGCCCTGGTGCGGGAGATGGCGCGTGTCTCGAGCCGCCTCGTGCTCGTCAACGACCTGGAGCGCGTGTCGGCCAACTACTGGGGAGCGCGCGCGCTCGCGGCCACCCTCTGGCGGCGCAACAGCATCACCCGGAACGACGGTCCACTGTCCGTGCTGCGCTCCTTCACGGCTCCCGAGCTCCTGGAGGTGGGCCGGCGCGCGGGGCTGCGGGACGCACGCGTGCGCCGTCACTTCCCGTGGCGGATCGTGCTCGAGGGGCGGACGTGAGCGACCGGGACGCGGAGGTCGTCGTGGTGGGTGGCGGACCGGCGGGGAGCACGGTCGCCACGCTCCTGGCCCGGCGCGGCCGCCGGGTGCTCCTCCTGGACCGGGCCCGCTTTCCCCGCCCCAAGCCGTGCGGCGAGTGTCTGAACCCCGGGGCGGTGGCCGCACTGGCTCGACTCGGCACACTCGACGACGTGCTCGCCCTGGATCCCGCCCCCCTTTCCGGGTGGCGGCTGCGGACCCGGAGCGCCGACGTGTCGGGACTGTTCGGCCAGGGCCTTGGCGGACTCGGTGTCCCGCGCCGGGCCCTCGACGCCGCGCTCCTCCAGCGGGCCCGGAAGGAAGGGGTCGTCGTCGTGGAGGGATGCCACGTGACAGGCGTGACCGCCGCGGACGGTCCCGGATCGCTCCCCCGCGTGGAAGTGCGTGGCGACGGGCCGAGCCGCCCCGCGGCGCTCCGACCTCGGATCGTGGTGGGCGCGGACGGACTGCGCTCGGTCGTCGTGCGCAGCCTCGGGCTCCTGGCCCGTCGTCCACGCCTGCGGAAGGTGTCCTTCACCATGCACGTGCGGGGCGAGGCCCTTCCCGACGGGCAGGGGCTGCTCGACCTCCGGGACGGGATCACGCTCGGTGTCGCCCCGGTGGGGCGTGGGGTCTGGAACGTGACGGTGGTGTGCCCGGCCTCCCGAGCGAAGGAGGGCATCCCACCGGACCCTGCCGGCTTCCTGGAAGCCGTGCTGAGGGAGCGCCTCCCGGGGGCCCGCTGGACGTTGGAGGACGGCCCCTACGCATCGGGACCGTTCGACTGGCCGGTGCGCCGGGGCTGGGCACCGGGCGCCGTGCTCGTGGGCGACGCCGCCGGCTACTTCGACCCGTTCACCGGGCAGGGCGTCTATCGAGCCCTGCGGACCGCCGAGCTCGCCGCTCCGGCCGTCGACGCGGCGATCGAGCGCGGGTCGTGGGCGCCGCTGGCCGCGTACCACCGCCGCTGGGCTGGCGAAGCGCGCGCGGGCCGGATCGTCCAGCGGGGGGTGGAGGCCGTCATGTCGCGTCCTCGTCTCCGGGGCCGGGTGCTCCGCCGCCTCGGCGCGTCTGGCGGCCTGCCGGCCGTGATCCGGGTGACGGGCGACGCCGCGCCGCCTGCCACGTTGCTCCGTCCGTCGGTCTGGTTCGGGCGCCCCTGGTCAGAATAGCCGGATCTGGAAGCGCAGGAGCCTGCCCGGGCGCGGCAGCCCGCACTGGTCGTAGAGAGCGGTGTCGGTGAGGTTGTCGGCCGACAGCCTCGTCTCCAGCCGCGTCAGGAAGCCCGTGCCCGAAGGCGGCAACGACCAGGTGCGTGCGACGTCGGCCTTGAGCCACGTGCCCCCGTCGAGCTTCACGTCGGCCCCCGTGTTCGGATTCTGGCAGTACTGCGCGCCGGTGTAGTCCGCCTCGGCCCCGAGCGTCGTGCCCGCGGCGAGCGGGATGCGCACGTAGGCGCTCCCCGCGGTCTCGGGGAGGTTCTCCGGCTCGGTGGACAACGCGGTCGCGGGGTCGATCAGCTTCACGGCCTGGAGGGTCAGGTCCCCTCCCACGGACAGCCCACCCCACGTCTGCGCGACGAGCACCTCGACGCCGGTGCTCTCGAGCCGATCCGAGTTCACGCGCTTGCGGCGTCGATCCGGGAGTGTGATCCGACGGATCGCGTCGCTCAGGCGGTGATGGAACCCGACCAGCTGCAGCTCCCCCTCTCCGAGCCGGGTGGTCACCCCGCCCTCGAAGGCCACGAGGTGCTCGGGATGGAGATCCGGGTTCGGCTCGAAGCGGTTGAGGGCCTCGGAGTAGGTCTCGCGCAACGCCGGGAAGCGCCCGCGCCGGCTCACCCCCGCATGGAAGAGCGTGTTGCCCCCGTTCGTCAGGGCTGTGAGACCGAGGCGGGCACCCCAGTCGTCCAGCGTCCCCAGCGACGGTAGTCCCCCGGTGAGCGGGGTCTCCCCACGGTCCAACGCGCCGCCCACGCTCAGCCGGACCGCCTCGATCACACCGTCGTGATCGTCGACGAGCCGCCAGACGGTCTCCGCGCCCAGGCTGCCCAGACGCTGCTGGTACTCGCTCAGCTCGCCGTCCACGGTGGCGTCGTGGTGGATGTCGGCCACCGTGAACGCGGCGTGCAGGTCGCCGCGGCCACCCAGGGTGTGGTCGGCCAGCAAGCGCAGCGACAGCGTACGATCGTCCCCGTCCTCCGTCCCGGTGATCTGGTCGTAGGCCCGCGTCGCGTACGAGCGGATCTCGGAGCGGCCGAGGTCCACGCCGAAGCTCGCCTCCACGTCTCCGCGTCCGAAGGTCGTGGCACGGTCGCCGGTGCCCACCGACGTAGCCACAATCGTGCGGGAGATGTGCGGGTACCGCCACAGCCGCGGCTCGTCGGCGCCCAGCTCCGCGGCGATCCCCCGGTTCGCGCGGAAGGTCGACGCCGCGAGGCTCAACCAGCTGCCGCCGTCCCTCGCGTAGCGGAGCGCCAGGAAGCCGTCGACGCTGCTCATGTCGGTGTTGAGTCGAAGCGACTCCCCGGTCGGAACCGGCTCGCTCACGCCGTCGGCGAGCGGCGCCCCCGGGGAGTCGCGCAGGCCCGCGCCGGCACGCACCAGCCATCGGCCGCCACCCGTCTCGAAGGGGACCTCGGCGTGCGCAGCGCTCGAGTATCCACCCACCCCGTCGTAGGCGCCACTGAAGTCGGCCGAGGCCCGCTCGGGGAAGGTGGTCCCACGCGCGACGCTCATCTCGACGACACCCCCGAGCACGTTGGGGCCGTGGAGGATCGACGAAAGACCGCGTATCAGGTTGACCTCGTGCGTGGCTCCGGCCGGGAGGACGGACACGTCCGTGCGCGCGTCCCATCCCAGCGTGAGGGGGATGCCGTCCACCAGGACGGCGACCTGCCGGGACTCGGAGCCCCGCACCGAGATCTCGGCCTCGCCTCGCGAGTTCGTGCGCACGTGCACGGCGGGAATCTCGCGCAGGACCTCCTCGACGGTCGGCGCGGCGGCGAGCCCGAGCGAGTCGACCGTCACCTCGATCGCGCTCGCTCCCCCGACCGTGGTCACCGGACGCCTCGCCTGCACGCGGATCTCCCCGATCCGGAAGACCATGGTGTCGGTGCGCACCGTATCACGCTGCTGCGCCGACGCCGGCGGAGCACCGACGACGGTGAACACCAGCGCCGCCCCGAACGCGAAGCGCCTCATGGGACTCCACTCCCTCCGATCCTGTCCGGTCGATCTCGACCGCGCCCGCCGCGAGGCTGAATCTTGCCGCTTCGGCACTCCTCGTCTAGCGTCCGGGCCCGGCGCTGTCGCCCGCCCGCTGCCCCCAACCCTCCGGAGCACCTTGGTCACCATCGACGAGCACCGCTGCTCCGCCACCCCGGACGTGGCGTTCCAGGTCGCGGCCGACGTGGAAGGCTGGCCCGGGATTCTCCCCCACTACCGATGGGTACGATTCCTGCGTAAGGACGGCTTCGCGCAGGGGCTGGTGGAGATGGCCGCATGGCGCCCCTTCGGGCCGCTGCGCTACCCCACGTGGTGGGTGTCGGAGATGGAGCACGACGCGGTGAAGCGCCAGGTGCGCTATCGTCATGTGAGGGGCGTCACCCGGGGGATGGATGTCCTCTGGGAGGTCTCGGAGCTCCCGGACGGTGGCAGCCACCTGCGCCTCGTCCACGAGTGGGACGGGCCTCCCTGGCCGCTGATCCGCGGCTTCGCCGCCGAGCGGATCATCGGGCCGGGCTTCATCAGCCACATCGCGGCGCGGACGCTGGCGGGCGTGTCGGCGGAGTCGGAACGGAGGCATCGGTTTGGGGCGTGAAGGGAACATAGGAGCCGGCACGCCGCGGCGGGTCGTCATCACGGGGTTGGGCCCCATCACCGCGTCCGGCATCGGCGTGGACGCGTTCTGGACGGGGCTGCACGGCGGGGTGTCCCCGGTTCGCCGCATCAGCCGTTTCGACGCTTCCCCCTTCCGCACCCGCGTCGCCGCGCAGGTCGAGGACTTCGAGCCGGGAGACTTCTTCGATCGCCAGGAGGCGCGGCGCCTCGATCGCTTCGCGCAGTTCGCCCGGGCGGCCACCGAGCTCGCGCTCCGCGACGCCTCACTCGCGCCCGACCAGATGGATCCGGATCGTGTCGCGGTCCAGATGGGCTCCGCCCTGGGAGGGATGGCCTACGCGGAGCTCCAGGTGGGCAAGCTGCTGCGCGAGGGTGTGCGCAGCGTGGATCCGCACGTGGTCACCAGCGCCTACTGCGGCGCCGCGAGCTGTCAGACCGCGATCGCGACCGGGTTCAGCGGGCCCAACTCCACGAACGCGATGAGCTGCGCTTCGGGGACGATCGCCGTGGGCGACGCCTTCCGCCTCATCCAGGCCGGGCTGGCGGACGCCGCGGTCGCCGGAGGGGTAGAGGCTCCGCTCGCCCCGCTCTGCTTCGGGGCCTTCGCGATCGCGCGCGCGATGACGCGGCGCAATGACGATCCGGAGCGCGCCTGCCGACCGTTCGACCGCGGGCGTGACGGTTTCGTCATGGGCGAGGGCGCGTGCGTCCTGGTGCTCGAAGAAGCGACCCACGCCCGGGCGCGCGGCGCCCGCGTGTACGCCGAGGTGATCGGCTACGCCGTCACCAACGACGCGCACCACATGGTCGCGCCTCGTCCGGACGGCGCCAAGGCCGCCGCTGCGATGAGGCTCGCGCTTCGGGCAGCGGGCGTTCTCGCCGAGGACGTGGATCACGTGAACGCGCACGCCTCGTCCACTCCCCTCAACGACTCGGTGGAAAGCCTCGCCATCCGGCAGGTTCTGGGCGAGCACGCGAGTCACGCGTCGGTCTCGGGCACCAAGCCCTTCTACGGTCATGCGCTCGGCGCTTCCGGCGCGATCGAGGCGGCCGTCGCGTGCCTCTCCATCCGTGACGGCTGGGCGCCACCCACCCTCAACCTCGAGGAGCCGGGCGAGGGTTGCGACCTGGACTACGTGAGCGGCCGAGGCCGGTCCCAGGCGATCACAACGGTGCTGTCCAATTCCTTCGGCTTCGGAGGGATCAACGCGGCGCTGGTGCTCCGTGCTCCCACGCAGGCTGCGGAGGCGGACGCTTGAGCGCACTGGAGGGCGTCCCTCCCGAGATCATCATCCTGCCGCCCCTGGCCCTGGCTGCCGGCGTGGACCTCTACCTGACGCTCCTGGTTCTGGGCGCGGCGACCGGATCCGGTTGGTGGGCGACCCTTCCCGGGGCGCTGGGCGACCTGGACGCGCCAGGCGTCATCCTCATCGTGGGCGGCTTCTACCTCCTCGAGTTCCTGGCCGAGACCCGACCCTCGACCGCCCTCTTCTGGAACGCATTCCACGCGATCATCCGGCCGCTGGCCGGGGTGCTGTTGGCACTCCTCCTCCTCGAGGGCCAACCGCTCACGATCGTCGTACCGGGCGCCGCCCTCGCGGGGATCCTCGCGTCGGTCGCACACGCCGCGAGGACGGGGGGAGGCGTGCTCCTGTGGCTGGACTCCGCGCGCCACCCGAACCGCCTGCTGATCGCGCTCTTCGAGGACGTGGCGGTCATCGGGATGGTCGTGCTCCTGCTCGATGCTCCCCGGGCGGCACTCCTGGCGGCCCTGCTCGTCATCACCGCCACCCTGCACCTCGCCCGATCCCAGGTACGCGCGTTCGCCTTCGCCATTCGACTGGTATGGGCCAAGGCCTGGCGCACGCTCGGCCATCCCCGGTGGACCGACCCCCAGGCGTTCCCGCGCTGGGTGCGGGACGCGCTGGCGGGCGACGTCATGGCGCCGGGCGGGGGTCTCCGCGGGAGTCCCGCGGCGGGGCACCGCCTCCCACGCGCCCCGCGCTTCGCGGTCGGCTGGGTCGTCGTGCGCGGCGACACGCCCCTGTTCGTCTACCAGCGCCACGGGGGAATCGGAGAGGTGGACATGGGCTCGCTGCGTGCGACGAGCGTGTCGGAGAGCGCCTTCTTCCGCCGCGTCGAGCTCGCGGGCACGGCCTCTCCCAACCTCTACTTCGGCCTCGATGGCCCGGGAACCGAGAGCCTGCGCGCCGAGTTCCTCGCGACCCGAACGGACCTCCCCCCCGCCCGGAACCCGGGGGCGGGCGGCGGGTAAGCCGACCGTCAGTCTTCGCTGGGAATTGCGCAGGATGTTTCCCGAAGGCGACCAAGAAAACCTTTGACCGTGGAAACAGGCTTTTATAAGTTCGGTCGCAATCTTCAATCATCCGGTTCGACCGCCCGTCTTCATATGAGAGGGATCCGCCCCCCAGGAGCCCTCACGTCCCGTCGGTAGCAACGACAAGGTCCCTTTCGGTCGCAAGTCGAGGAATTGACAAACGGATGTTCTCTCCCTCACGTGGTCTGGACTCGTTCGACCAGTACCTGCAGGATGTCGAGAAGTATCCGCTGATTCAGGACCCCAGGGAGGAGCGGGAGCTCGCCCGACGGGCCCGCCAGGGTGACAAGGAGGCAGCGGAGCGTCTGGTGACCGCGAACCTGCGCTTCGTCATCTCCTATGTGAAGAAGTACCAGGGCCGCGGGCTCGGGCTCGCGGAGCTGGTCTGTATCGGGAACGAGGGCCTCCTCAAGGCCGTGAAGAAGTTCGATCCCGACAAGGGGGTGAAGTTCATCTCCTACGCGGTGTGGTGGATCCGCCAGACCGTGCTGCAGGCTTTGGCCGAACAGACGCGTTCGGTGCGCATCCCCCTGAACCAGAACTCCAACCTCGCACGTCTGGCCCGCACGGACACCCAGCTCACGCAGACGCTGGGGCGGTCGCCGACCGACCAGGAGATCGCGGACGAGATGGGCGAGCCGCTGGAGACGATCCGCGCACTTCGCCGTGTGGCCGCCTCCGAGCTGAGCCTCGACGCGCCCATCGACCGGGGTGATCGCGACAGCTCCAGCTTCGGCGAGCGCTTCGCCGGTGCCGAGGGCAGCGACATCGAAGAGGACGTGGAGGCCATGGCCCGCCGGGAGTTCCTCGAGCAGATGTTCGAGAGCTACCTGACCGAGCGGGAGCGGAAGATCCTCTACCTCTACTACGGCCTGGACGACGGTGAGGAGCGCACGTTGGAGGAGATCGGGTCCCTCCTCGGGGTAACCCGCGAGCGCATCCGCCAGATCCGCAACCGTGCCTTCGAGAAGCTGCGCGAGAGCCCGCACGGCGAATCGCTTTCCGGCTTCTGGAACGCCAACTGACGGCCTGACGCCGGCGCGTGTCTTCCGACGCGCGCGCCATCGAGGATACAGGGGCCCCGTCCGACCACGGATGGGGCCCTCTTCATCGGAGGAACCGCCTTCGCCGCGCGGGCGTACCACCCTGGACCACCCGTGGCCCGGGAAACCCGTCCGCCAGCCCCACCGAGAACCCGTTGACCCGCCGAGATTCCGGCCCGAGCACCCCGCTCACCACCTTGCTTCTCCTGTGGCTGTTCGCTGGGGCCACCTCCGCGCACGCGCAGGAGCCTGTGTGGAACGGGACGTCGGTGATGGATCTGGTCGAGCGCGCCCGCGTGGAGCGACACTCGGCGGTTGTGGACACGGCGTTTCGCGCCTACCAGGCGGACGCGCGTGGCTACGTCTACTTCTTCTTCGATCGCCCCGACTCCGGCGAGCGCACGCTCGTCAAGGCCGACCAGATCGCGCTGCAGGTCTTCTGGCAGGCCCCCGACAAGACGCGCCAGCGCATCGTAGGGCTCCGGGACAAGAAGGTCCTGCCGACCAACATCCACTACCACCTCGACCACCTCACGGTCGTGCAGGACGACTTCGGCGATCGCATCCGCATCGGGGACGGAGACGAGGTTTCCGATGTCCTTCACCCGCTGGCGCCGGGAGCGGACTCGGCATACGACTACCGCCTCGCCGACTCGTTGAGCATCCGCTACGGCGGGGGGACCGAGGAGGTCAAGGTCTACGAGATCCGCGTGCGACCCAGGGATCCGGGCGCGCCGGGCTACATCGGATCGATTTTCCTCGATCGCACGACGGCCGCGATCGTCCGGATGAGCTTCACGTTCACCCCGTCCTCGTACGTCGACCCGTACCTCGACTACATCAGGATCTCTCTCGACAACGCGTTGTGGATGGGCCGCCACTGGCTGCCGTACCGCCAGGAGGTCGAGCTGCGCCGGGAGATCCCGCAGTTGGACTTTCTGGTCGGTAGCATCATCCGGGGCCGATTCGAGATCGGCCCCTATGTCTTCAATCCCCAGCTCCCGCCTCAGCTGTTCGCAGGGCGGGGCGTCACGGCGGCCCCCGAGCCCGACCGGCGAGCCTTCCCGTTCGAGCGCGGCCTCTTCGACGACCTCGAGCAGGACGGGCTCGCGCCCACACCGAGCCTCGAGGAGATCCGAGCGGAGGCGCGGCGGATCGTGACCGATCGCGCGCTCAGCGGTCTCGCCCCGGTGCGCCTGTACTTCCATTCGTTCTCCGATGGCCTCCGCTACGACCGGGCCGAGGGTGTGTTCGCGGGCGCCGGGATCGACCTACGGCCCCTTCCCTCGGTCCAGATGCGTACGTCGGGCGGGTATGCCTTCGGGCGCGAGAAACCCAGCGGGTCGGTCACGCTGCAGGGTGCTCCCGCCCGCGTCGTCCCGGTCCTCGAGGCCTATTGGGACCGCCTCGGCGACCTCGGCCCGTTCGAGGCCGCCGCTCCGCTGATCCGGTCGTTGGGCGCCACCTTCGCGAGCCAGGACTGGCTCGATCCCTGGTTCGCCCGCGGTGCCCGCCTCACCCTCCGTGGGTCACGCCCCGGAGCAGGTCCGTCGGTCGCGTTTCGGTGGGAGCGGCAGGCCTCGGCGAGCGACGTGCTCGCGGGGAGGGGTTTCCCGCCCGTCCGCCCCATCAGCGAGGGTAACCTCGCCGCCATCGACGCCCGCGCGCCCTTTCCGCTCCCCGGCGCGGGAAGCGGAAGCCTCGATCTGACCCTCGCCCGGCTCGGTGCGCGCACCTTCGCCTCGGCAGTGCTCCGCGACCGGTGGACCCTCGATCGGCCCGGAGACGCCTGGAGCGTGCGCGCGGATGTTTCGGCCGGGGCCGCCACGGCCGAAACGCCCGTTCAGGAGCTCTTTCTCCTCGGCGGACGCGGCACGCTGCCGGGCTTCCCCTTCAGGGAGTTCGTCGGCCGGGGCTTCTGGCTCGCGCGCGTCGAAGGTACCCACCCCCTCCTCCAGCCGTGGGTGGGAATCCGTGCGACCGCCGCCCTCGGCGCCACCACCTTCGCCTCCGCGTCCCTCCCGGACGGCTGGGAAGGCGCGCACGACAGCGGCGGCGTCCGAGCGTCCGTCGGCGCCGGGGTGTCGCTCGGCTGGGACGTGATCCGACTCGACGTCGCGCGCGGCCTCGGCCCGGGCGGTTTGTGGGAGGTGATCTTCTCCGTGGACCCCCGCTTCCGCCCGTGGCTGTGAGCCGAGCCGGAGCGCGGGGTGATCCGTCGGACCACCCCGGCCCGGTTGGCGTGCGCGTGCCGGCTCGTCAGGCGGCCTCGTCGAGCTCCTCGTCCGCCGAGCCGGCCTTCGACGACAGCAGCACGATCTCCTTGACGCTCACGTCCGCCGTCGGGATCGAGATGCCGTCGCGCTCGTACGAGTCGTACTCGACCCGTCCCTCGACGTAGATCCGGTCGCCCATCTTGACGTAGTCCTCGGCAAACTGCGCCAGGCGATTCCACAGGGTGAGCCGATGCCAGTCGGTCCGCTCCTGGCCATCCGACCCCGCCGGAACGTGCCGGTTCGTCGCGAGCGACAGGTGGGCCACCTTCGTCCCGTTCTTCGTCTGCTGGATGTCGGGATCACGTCCGACGTTGCCCACCAGGATGATCTTGTTCACCGACCGGCTCATGGGGACTGCCTCCTCCGAATGTTGACCCTTCGCCGGCGTACCAGCCGGCGCGTGGCACCCGGAGGATCGTCGGGGGCGTTGGGCAGCCGAATACTCGAAGGGGACTCCGCCGCGACCTCGGCCGCGCGCGCTCCGGGATGCCCGGAACCGCCGGCGTTCAGGCGCCCTTCGGCAGGTCCTTCCCCCAGAACGGAGCCTTGATGAACGAAGCAAGCAGACAGAAGTTCAACCCTCCCGCCGCCACGGGAACCAGTCCGATCACGGCCAGCACCCACCCTCCGGTGCCCTTGACGACCGCGAGGCCGAAGTAGATCAGCACTACGCCGACCACGATGCGGATCAGCCTGCCGGCCGCGGACGCCATGAAGCGTGCGAGTCCCATCCTTCCCTCCGACGAAGTGGGTGACGAGCAAGTCCAGCGATCCTACCCGGCCGTGCAGAAAACCCCCGAAGGGTGAGAGAGGGTTCCCCTCACCCCTTGCACTCGTACCAGTTGGCGCCCATTCCCGACTCCGCCACGAGCGGAACCTTCAGCTCCATCGCTCCCTCCATCCGCCCAACCACCAACGTGCGCACCTCGTCCAGTTCCCCCTCGGGCACCTCGAGCAGAAGCTCGTCGTGCACCTGGAGGAGCAGCCGCGCGTCGCCGCCCCGTTCGTCGAGCGCCCGTTGCACGTCGATCATCGCGCGCTTGATCATGTCCGCGGCGGTGCCCTGGATGGGCGTGTTCTGCGCCACGCGCTCGCCGAACTGGCGCACGTTCCAGTTGCGCGAGCGCAGCTCCGGCACGTACCGCCGGCGTCCCAGCAGCGTCTCGACGTAGCCGAGCTCGCGAGCCTTCTCCACCTGTTCGTCGAGGTAGGCGCGCACGCCCGCGAACCGTTCGAAGTACGTGTCGATGAAGCGCCGAGCCTCGTCGCGGCTGATGCCGAGCTGCCGCGCCAGCGAGAAGGGCCCCTGACCGTAGAGCGTCGCGAAGTTCACGGTCTTGGCCTGGGCGCGCATCGCCGGCGTCACGGCCTCGATCGGCACGTCGAAGATCACCGACGCGGTCTGCTTGTGCACGTCCACGCCCTTCGTGAACGCGGTCACGAACGCCTCGTCGCCGGAGAAATGCGCCAGGATGCGCAGCTCGATCTGCGAGTAGTCCACCCCGAGGAACACACACCCGCGGTCGGCGACGAACCCCTTCCGGATCTCCCTTCCAAGCGGGGTTCGGATGGGGATGTTCTGGAGGTTGGGGTCGCTCGACGACAACCTCCCGGTGGCGGCCACCGTCTGGTTGAAGCTGGTGTGGATCCGTCCGGTTCGCGGGTTGACCAGGAGGGGCAGGGCGTCGACGTAGGTGCTGCGCAGCTTCTCCAGCTCACGGTACTCCATGAGCAGCTTCGGGACTTCGTGGCCCTCCGCTGCGAGCTCCTCGAGCACGGAGGCATCGGTGCTCGCGCCGGTCTTGGTCTTCTTCAGGACCGGCAGATCCAGCTTCTCGAAGAGGATCTCGCGCAGCTGCGGCGTGGAGTTCAGGTTGAACTCGCCACCCGCCACCTTGAAGATCTCCTCCTGGATCTGCTCGAGCTCGCGCTTGAGCCGGTCGCGCATCCCGCCGAAGAACACCTCGTCGATCGCGATGCCCGCGAGCTCCATCCGGGTGAGCACCGGCATGAGGGGCATCTCCAGGCCCCGCATTAGGTCGGTGAGGGACCCCTCCTCGAGTTCCGTGGTGAACCGCTCCTCGAGGCGAAGCGCGAAGTCCGCGCGCTGGCATACGTAGTCGCGGATGCGATCCACGGGTGCCTCCGCGAACGGCACCCTGCTCCGCGCGTTCCCGACCACCTCCGCCAGCGAGATCGTCTTCAGCGCGAAGAGCTCGAGCACCAGGAAATCGAGTCCGTGCCCCCGCCGACCGGGGTCGAGCACGTAGCTCGCGATCATGGTGTCGAACGCCTCGCCCCGCAGCGTGACGCCCGTGCGGGACAGCGCCAGCGCCGACCGCTTGAGGTCGTGGCCCACCTTGGCCACCGCCGGTTCCTCGAGCAGGCCGCGCAGTCCCTTCATCTTGGGTGAACCCAGCGGCGGCAGGTTACGCGCTTCGCCCTCCTGCTCGCCCTCGAAAGTGAGGGCGAAGGGTGCGACGTGGCCGAGGGGCACGTACCAGGCAGTGCCGGGCTCCAGGGCCAGCGAAAGCCCCACCACCTCGCCCCGGAGCGGGTCGGGCTCCGAGGCTTCGACCGTGAGCGCCACCCGCCCCGTCCGGCGCGCGGCGTCCACGACGGCGTCCAGCTCGGAGGGATCGCCGACCACCCGGTAGACCGGCTCGCCCCCCGCCTCGCCCTCCACGGCGGCATCCGGCCGGCCGGTCTCCGCCGCTTCCGCGGCGAACCGCTCCGCCCACCGTCGGAACTCGAGCTCCACGAAGACGTCCCGCAACCGCGCGGCGTCCGGCTCGTGCACGCGCCATTCTTCGAGGTCGAGCTCGATGGCCAGATCCGTCATGACCGTGACCAGCCTGCGCGACAGACGCACCTGGTGCGCGTTCTCCTCGAGGGACTTCCGTGCTCGCGGAGGCGTCACGTCTTCGGTCCTCCCGAGCATGGCCTCGAGCGAGCCGAACTCCCGAAGGAGCGCCACCGCGGTCTTCGGGCCGATGCCGGGCGCGCCGGGGACGTTGTCCGAAGAGTCGCCGACCAGAGCCAGGTAGTCCGCGACCTGGGAAGGGGGGATCCCGAACTTCTCGGAGGCGTTGCTCTGGTCCACCCACTCGGCCGCGACGCCGGCCGCGCCACCCCGACCGGGGTTCATCAGGTGGATGCCGGGACCCACGAGCTGATAGAGATCCTTGTCGCCCGATACGATCACCGCCTCCAGCCCGGCTTCGCGCGCCTCGACTGCGAGCGTCCCGATCACGTCGTCGGCCTCGTATCCCTCCAGCTCCACCACCGCGTCGTTGAACCCGGAGACGATCTCGCGCACCCGCCCCAGGCTCGCGCGCAGGTCGTCGGGCATCTTCGCCCGCGTGGCCTTGTAGTCCGGATAGATCTCCTCGCGGAAGGAGTCACCGGCGTCGAACACCACCGCCAGGTAGTCGGGGGCGAACTTCTCGCGGATGTCCAGGAGGAACTGCGTGAAGCCGAACGGAGCCGAGGTGTTCTCTCCCCGCGTGTTGGTGAGGGGGCGGTTGATGAACGCGAAGTAGGCGCGGTAGATGAGCGCGTACGCGTCGATCAGGAAGATGCGGGGGGCGGTCTTCTCGGGAATGTCCAACGGATCCTGGGGCCGGGCGTGAAAGGCGCTCCGCAGCCGTACGGCCGCGGAGCGCCTCTATTCCGTGCAGGTTGTTCTTCAGGCCCGAACGACGTTCGTGGCCTGGGGGCCGCGCTCACCGTCCCGAACCTCGAACTCCACCTGTTCGCCCTCGGCAAGCGTTCGAAAGCCCTCGCCGACGATGGCAGAGAAGTGGACGAATACGTCGTCACCCGCGGAGTGCTGGATGAAGCCGTATCCTTTCGAGTCGTTGAACCATTTCACGGTCCCTTTCATGCCCTCACCTCCGGCTGAGTCACGGAAGGCCGCCCGCTCGGTGCGGCGGCCTGGACAACCTTGGCGAAGGCCCGGCGCGGACGCAAGGAAGAAGCCGTAGCGGGCGAGTCGTGGCGGCGGCGCACTGGTGCGCCCGGCGCTGGGGCACCGGATCCGCCCCTTCTACTGGGGCCCGTAGAGGGCCTGATAGACACCCAGGTTGCGCCGGACGTTCTTCACGTAGCCGCGGGTTTCCTCGAAGGGGATCCGCTCCACGAAGCGCTCGGGGTCGGACGCCTCCGGATATCGCCGCCAACGGGTCGCCCGGGTGGGGCCCGCGTTATAGGCCGAGAGCACCAGGGGGAGGTCTCCACCGTATCGGCGATCCATGTCCACGAAGAAGGCAGCCCCCAGATGCAGGTTGACCTCGGGCGTCGTCAGGCTGTTCTCCTGGAAATCCTCGGGCCCGTACGTCATGGCCAACTGGCGTCCCGTGGGCGGCATCACCTGCATCAGCCCGACGGCACCCGCGCCACTTCGGATGTCGGCCTCGAACGCCGACTCCTGTCGGATCAACGCCGCCAGCAGAATCGGATCGAGACCCCACTCCTCGGCCTCGCGCACCACCAGCTCCCGGTAGGGAAAGGGGTAGACCACACGCAGCAGCCGGCGATCCCAGGGGCGACCCTCGCCGCGAAGGGCCCACCCGATGTTGATGCCCTCGATGCTCCGCCCTCGATCGATCAATGCCTCGGCAAGGCGAAGCTGCACCGCTGGAACACCCGCCGCCCTCGCCTCCAGACG
>Ga0315556_1000716_pt1 | contig 20731 bp, 17 predicted proteins | sample SalMarSW160310MG_FD_202112 | JGI IMG/M metagenome (GOLD analysis project Ga0315556, IMG submission 202112) | Salt marsh sediment microbial communities from the Plum Island Ecosystem LTER, Massachusetts, United States - Salt Marsh Sediment SW1603-10 ...
AAAGCCTGTATGCCATAGGCAACGTCGCCGGCCAGTTCCATAAGCAGTTTGATTTCTTCTTCATCAAAAGCGTCGGGAGCTTCGGCGTAGACGCGAAGCACCCCCAGTGGTTGGTCATTGACAAACAGGGGTAGCGCTGTGGTGGAAGCATAGCCGTGGCTGGCGGCGTCTTTCCGCCAGGGAACAAAATCCTCATTATTCATAATGTCCCGGACCACGCTGGGCCTGCGCGTGCGGATAGCCGTACCAGTGGGCCCGTGCCCGAGTCTATCGTCGGCCCATGTGATTTTCACCGAGGCGAGGTAGCCTTCATCAGCCCCGGCAACAGCCACCGGTCGGACGGTCCTTGCCTCGTTCCGCTCGGCATAGCCCGCCCAGGCCATCCGGTAACAGCCCTGGTCCACGAGGATGTCGCAGACCCTCTGCAGCAACTCAAACTCACTGGTCGCCCGGACCATGGCCAGGTTGCATCCACTCAAGGTTCGCAGTGCCCGGTTAAACCTTCGCAAGTCTTCCTCGGTCCGCCTGCGTTCGATTGCCGCCGCCAGAATATTGGCGACGGCTTCAAGGAAGTTGACATCATCAGCCGTAATAGTTCGAGCCTGGCATGTGTGAGCGCTGAGAACGCCGAACGACCGTTCCCTTCCTGGGATGATCACGCTCAATCCGCTAACAACACCGTGCTGTGTCAGCAGTTGCGATGGAATGAACCGTTTTTCTTCCCGGAGGTTCTGGACAATCACCGGCCGCTCACTGGCCAGAGTGTATCCCGCTTGGGACTCGGGCCCCGCTTCAACCATCGCATGGCCTACCAGTCCATCTTCCCATCCCACGCCTGCCCGCAGGACCAGCACCATGCTGTCCGGCAGCAGTTCCTGCACTTTGCTGTACTCAACATTGAGCATCCGGGCGACAAGATCAACCGCTGAATCCAGCAGCACGGGAAGGCTGATGCCTTGCAGGGCGCGATGTCCCAGATCAGCGATAGCGGCCTGCTGGCGCGCCCGAGCCTGGAGTTCGACAGCAGCTGCCCGACGCGCCTGGTCGGCCTTATCCAGCGATTCGGTTGTCCACATCACAACCAGCACGAAGGCCGTTATGGTCATGACGACCAGCAACGTCAGACCAACGGATCTCGAGAATAGGCCAACTGTTTGTCCCTCACCAACCAAGGCCGCCAGTGCCAAGGGGATGACGACTGCCACCGGGAGCAAACGGCGAATTGCCGCACCCCCGGTGTAGTTACTTTCAAGCAACTTCCTGAACTGGTGATCGGGGTGCGCCGTGAGGAGTCCTGCGCCCAACACACACAGGACCAGCGAACTGCTCGGAGCGATTCCCATCAGGGTAAACTCCGGGTGCAGGAGGCAGTCTAGCAGGCCCAGCATGCCATCAAAAACCACTGCGATGGCAAGCAATTCCGCTGGCTGAGGGCCCGACCTCCTCCTCCAACCTAACGCGAGAAAGCCGCAACCCAGGAATACAAGGCTCAACGCACCGATCGGAGTCATACGGCCCGGTGCCAGTCCGACGATTGGAATCTCCAAATCGCGAAAGAGAAGTTGATCAATACCTAGGTTGACGCTGATCAGATATTCAATCAGGGTCAGTACGCCCAGTGCAGCCACCAGGAACGCGCACGACTGCCCTATCCTCCGCCGGAGCCGCGAGGAGCCGCCCTCTTGCCGTTTCCGAAGCATCCAGAGCGCCAGGCCCGCAGATATATAGGCCGCTGCGGAGTTCGGGCGCATCGAAGTCTGTCCGGGGAATAAGCTTGTGAGAACCTGAAGGTTTAGCACCCACCCAAGAAGAACCATAGCCCCCAAAAAGACAACCAGAATACTGGCAACTTTGGGGACTTCCCGGGTCCACAAGACGATTCTCGAACGGGGCTCTTCGTTCATCGATTTCTTCACCGTCCTGGAAGAAGGCAGAAATTACAGGAGGCGAGCCGCTTTCGCTCTCACTAACTGAGGTTTCCTGTTCTCCGAAATGCTGTTCCTATTGGTAGTCGGATATTCCGGAGAAGGGCATCCACTCGGGGCAGGCAGTATGCCGGGTGAGCCTCTGCGTCCTCTTACTTACTTATAACCCTTTTAATCAAACAGTTCAACTGGTCCGGGCAAGTCCCATTCTGAGCGTATGCCTCTAGCGCTTCCCTAGGTAGTACCACCTAGGTGCTAATCGTAAACGCAATAGGGTTTAACCGAATTGTTCACGCTTCTTGAACCGCCCATACTGAAGGCGTGGGATCAGAAAGGTGAGCAAACTATGGCAAGTGTGGCACTGAAAGAAGATATTGAGCAAGCCCTCGTGGGCTACTGGAAAGGAGATTCAAACCACCAGACGGAATGCAACCAGCCATTAATCGATGAATTCGAAAATCTCTACAAAACGTACCGGTCTCGCGTATGGGCCTTGTGTCTCAGAATGACACGCAACCCGGACGACGCTGAAGACCTGACGCAGGAAACCTTCATCCGGATGTTCCAGAAACTCCATACGTTCCGCGGCGAATCAGCGTTTTGCACATGGTTGCGCCACATCGCCATCAACGTGGTTCTGCAGAGATTCCAAAAGGCCAGTTGGCGTCGCGAAACCCCGATGGAGGAGGTTACAAGTCCGGACCCGATTAGCGGTTGCCCCCACAGAGTTGAGTTTGGAAAGGTGGATACCCGATTGCTCGGAGCCATCGATCGCATCAGGCTGCAACAGGCCATCAACCAGCTTCCTCCCGGCTTCAGGGCCATTCTGATCCTACACGATATCGAAGGTTACCAACACGTCGAGATATCCGAATTGATGGGATGCTCGATTGGTACCTCGAAATCCCAACTCCACAAAGCCAGGCTGAAAATGCGCGAACTCCTCCAGCAAGCCTCGCTCGAACAGTGCACGGATCACAAACACGCCGACGCCAGGACGGCGAAAGTCTCCCACGCCGGGAAGGGAATGGTTTTGTTGTTTCCTCGCACAGTGTCTCGAAGATTCCGAGCCACCGTCTCTGAAGCCGCATGAGTGGCGTGCAGGGTTTCATGTCCCGGAGGGTCACTGGTTTTCCACTTTCGAATTGTGGAAGGACTCAAGCTTTATGACAGGAAGTTGCCCGGATCGTAAGAACAGGGTGCAAAGCTATCCGCCCGCTGTGCCGCGCCTGGTGGTCGCCGGGCTTTCCGGCGATTCCGGCAAGACCCTGGTCTCTCTCGGCCTGTTGTTTCTTGCCCGCCAAATTGGAACCTCCACCAAAGCTTTCAAGAAGGGTCCCGACTACATTGATGCCGCCTGGCTGAGTTGGGCCTCAGGCAGCCCCGCGCGGAATCTCGACACGTACTTGACAGGCAGAGAAAAGACGGCACAGACGTTCTTCGCAAATGCCGTACCGGACGGACTGAATCTAATTGAGGGCAATCGAGGCCTTTTTGACGGTGTTGATGCGCACGGAACCCACAGCACGGCGGAATTGGCCAAGCTCTTGAAAGCACCTGTGTTGTTGGTAGTGAATGCCGCGAAAGTCACCCACACGGTTGCGGCTTTTGTACTGGGATGTATGAAGCTCGACCCGCACGTTCGAATCGGAGGAGTGATCCTCAACCATGTGTCCGGCTGCCGGCACGAATCCGTGTTGCGGGAATCGCTGGAGTGCGAGTGCGGAATACCAGTGCTTGGCGTGCTGCCGAATATTGACATTGGCGCACTTCTGCAGAACCGCCATCTCGGCTTGGTTACTCCGCAGGAACATTCCGGCATCGAGTTGCTTCGTGAGAAGATCCTTGCAACGGTGCAAGGCCGGCTCGATACCCCCCGGATCCTGGAACTCGCCGGATCAGCACCTCGGTTGGCAGCTTGGTCCAGAAAGGCCGAGCGCGTTGAAGACGGACGTGGGTTGAAGATTGCCTACGTGAGGGACTCAGCATTTTCCTTCTATTACCCCGAGAATCTCGAGGCTTTAGAAAGTTCGGGCGCGGAGCTCTGTCCAATTTCGGCCCTTGCCGCTTTGGCACTGCCGGAACATCTGGATGCTCTCTATATTGGCGGTGGGTTCCCCGAGACCCACGCCAAGGCCCTCTCCCAAAATATTTCCTTCCTGGCCTCCATTCGTGATCATGCGCTGAAGGGGCTCCCCGTCTACGCCGAGTGTGGAGGTCTCATGCTCCTTGCACAAGCCATTCGTTGGAAGGGAATCAAGTTCCGCATGGCGGGCCTGCTTCCCTTTGATGTGGAGGTGTGCGCCAGACCGCAGGGGCACGGTTATGTAGAGCTCTTGGTTGATTCGGATAACCCGTACTATCCCGTGGGCACCAAGATCCGAGGTCACGAATTCCATTACTCCAAGATTACGACCGCCAATTCGCTTCCGGCAACAGCTTGCTCCGTAAAGCGAGGGACGGGCTGCTCTGGCGGGCGCGACGGGATTGTCGCAGGGAACGTATGGGCTAGTTATGCTCACGTTCACGCAGCGGCCACGAGTGAATGGGCCCAAGGGCTCATTACGCAAGCGCGGTGTTACCGCGACCAAAGGTCCAGCCCGCATCTGTCTGAGCATCCTGTGGGATCTGGATCCAGTACCCGGGTTGCCGTTTCTTAAAACTGGTCGAAAGACCCAGTTTCGCAGGCAACCAAATACTAACCTGCCTTGTCTAGAGATTGAACAGTCCCTCCAATGGAGGGCCAACCCGAAGGAGGCTTCATGCCGAGCTACGTAAATCCAGACAAATGCGATGGATGTAAAGCGCTGGACAAGACAGCGTGTCAGTACATTTGTCCAAACGACCTGATGGTCCTGGACAAGAACACGATGAAAGCCTACAACCAGGACGTTTCGATGTGCTGGGAATGCTACAACTGCGTCAAAATCTGTCCCAACCAGGCCATCGAAGTTCGCGGTTACGCCGATTTCGTCCCCCTGGGGGCTTCGGCGACGCCGATGCGTTCGACTGACTCAATTATGTGGACGGTCACATTCCGCAACGGCACCATTAAACGATTCAAGTTCCCAATTCGGACCACGGTAGAAGGTTCCGCGGTCCCCGACGGTGGCTTCAAGAGCAGTGCCGACGGCCTGGATAGCCCCGCCTTGTTCACTGAACCCGAATCTCTAGGTCTGCCGGAGGTGTTTACTCTGGGCAGCAAGGAGGCGCTCCATGGCTGATTTTGAAACAGTTGTCGTCGATACCGACCTGCTTATTCTGGGAGGTGGAATGGCTGCCTGCGGCGCTGCCGTGGAAGCGGCCCACTGGGCCAAACAAAATGGCCTGAAGGTGGCCCTGGTTGATAAGGCCGCAATGGATCGCTCCGGCGCCGTGGCGATGGGCCTTTCCGCGATCAATCAGTACGTGGGACTCAGGGATGGCACTAACTCCGTGAAGGACTATGTGGATTATGTCAGAAACGACCTGATGGGCGTCACGCGGGAAGACCTGGTTGCGAACATCGCCCGTCACGTGGATTCCACTGTGCACCTTTTCGAGAAGTGGGGTCTTCCGATCTGGAAAGACGCCGAGGGCAAGTTTGTTCACGAAGGCCGATGGCAACTGATGATCAACGGCGAGTCTTACAAAGTTGTTGTATCAGAGGCGGCAAAGAACTCTCTGCTTCAGGACGAAGTAGGACAGATCTTTGAGCGCGTGTTCATCGTCGGTCCACTAATGGATGGAGATCGATGCGCAGGCGCGGTCGGTTTTTCTTTGCGCGAAAACAAAATCTACATTTTCAAAGCCAAGGCCACGTTGGCCGCAATGGGTGGCGCCGTGCATGTCTTCAAGCCACGGAGTTCGGGTGAGGGCATGGGGCGCGCCTGGTACCCGCCGTGGAACTCCGGTTCGTCCGCCTATTTCACCATGAAGGCCGGGGCTGAGATGACGTGCCAGGAAGTACGATTTATCCCGGTTCGGTTCAAAGATGCTTACGGTCCGGTCGGAGCCTGGTTCCTGCTGTTCAAAGCCCGGGCCACAAACGCCATGGACGGAAATTACATGGTGGAGCGCAGGGCGGAGCTCGACAATTGGCTGCCTTACGGCCGAGTGAAGCCTGTCCCTGCGAACCTCCGCAACTATCTCGGAATGCTCGACATCATGGAAGGCAAGGGACCGCTCTCCATGCGAACCGAAGAGGCTATCCAGAAGATTGCTGATAACTTCAAGGACGACCCCAAGGCCTACAAGAAGAAGATGAAGGAACTGGAGTCGGAGGCCTGGGAAGACTTTCTGGATATGACCATTTCCCAGGCTTTGCTCTGGGCTGGTACGAATACCCAGCCGGAGGAGAAGAGCTCTGAGATCGCCCCAGCCGAACCTTACTTTATCGGATCGCATTCCGGAGCTTCGGGCGCCTGGGTCAGCGGCCCTGAGGACCTGCAATCCGGCGAAAGCAAGAACGAGTACTTCTGGGGTTATGCCAACATGTCGACGGTGAAGGGGTTGTTCTGCGCGGGCGACGCTTCCGGAGCGTCAAGCCACAAGTTCTCTTCTGGCTCTCACGCAGAAGGCCGCATCGCCGCTAAGGCTGCCATCAAGTTCATTCTGGACAACAACTCCGCTTCCAACATGGAGCAGGAACAGATCGATGCTGTTATTGCAGAGATCTTAAAGCCCTTGGAGACCTACGAAACACACAAGGATGAAACGACCGATCCCGAGGTTAATCCCAACTATATCCGGCCACGCATGTTCATGTTCCGGCTGCAGAAGATCATGGACGAGTACGCCGGCGGGGTGAGTTCACAGTTCATGACGAACAAGCCACAACTCGAACGAGCCCTCGAACTGCTGGATTTCCTCAAGGAAGACTCCAAGAAGCTGGCCGCTCCGAACCTGCACGAGCTGATGCGGTGCTGGGAAAACATTCACCGCATGTGGCAAGCGGAGGCGCACGTCCGGACGGTCCTCTTCCGCGATGAGACTCGGTGGCCTGGTTACTACTTCCGGGCGGACAAACCGAAGCTCGACGAGGAGAGTTGGCACGTGTTTGCCAACTGCCGGTACGATCCGGCGACGGGTGACTGGCAGATGCGGACGCGTCCCATCCATCGGATCTTTGCGTAGGCAGAGATCCGGCAGCTTTCCCCTCAACAGGAGGCGTTCGGTTGTGCCGGGCGCCTCCCAGAGGAGGCAGCGTTATGAAAGATCCGGAAAAAAACATTTGTCCCTATTGCCTGGAGCCCATGACCCGTTGGTCCAATCCTCAAATGGGCTGCTGGAGCGGTGAATACCAGTATGTATGTTTCAACGATGATTGCCCCTACTTCGTCCGCGGGTGGGACTGGATGGAAGCGCACTTTCACGTCCATGTGTCATACCGGCATCGGTTTGACCCGGCCACCGGAGACAGCGGCCCGCTCCCTGTCTGGTCGAAGGGGGCGTTGAGAGACCACATCATTCATGAAAAGGATGCCGCCCATGCCTGACGGAGCAACAACACAGGAAGCAATCCTGCACGATTATCCGCGGCTCAGTCTGGACGATACTCTTCACTTCCATTGCTTCAAGGGGGTGGACTGCTTCACGCGTTGTTGTCGCGATGTCTCGATTGTCCTCACTCCCTATGACGTACTCCGGATGAAAAGGGCGCTGCGTCTCGGCTCCACGGAGTTTCTGGAGAAGTACACGCTGCTGGGCTGCACCAAGGACAAGCTGCTGCCTGTGGTTCTGCTGAAGATGGACTCCACAGACCGGCGGTGTCCGTTTGTTACCGACGAAGGTTGTAGCGTCTATGCCCACCGTCCCTGGGCCTGCCGAATGTATCCGCTGGGTCTGGCAGAACCCATGGGTTCTCACCCCGCGGAACGCGGATTCTACTTCGTGATCCATGAAGACCTGTGCCACGGCCATGGCAGGGGACCGGAGTGCTCAATCCGGGAGTGGATCTTGAGCCAGTCCATCGACACATTTGAAATGATGGGAGAATCGTTCAGGGACTTGATGATGAACGAATTCTGGGAAAAGGGAGAACCTCTCGAGTCCAGGAAACTGGAAATGTACCTGATGGCCTGTTATGACCTGGACCGTTTCCGCCGCTTCGTCTTCGAGACACGCTTCACGGAGATCTTTGATGTTGATGAGGCCCGCCTGGATGCCATTCGCACCGATGACGAAGAACTCATGGTGTTCGCGATGGAATGGCTGAGATTCAGTCTGTTCAACGAGAAAACGATGAAACTGAGGAAATCGGTGATGGACTCGCTGGAGCAGGCCGATCACGCTTCTGGCATTGCTTCTGAAACGCCACGGTAGCTGAGATGAGCAATGGGAATGCAACATCGAGCGATAAACAAAGCCTCCTGGTAATCGGAGGTGGAGTCGCCGGTTTGACCGCTGCCATTGAGGCGGCTGAAGCGGGATTCAGCGTTGTTCTCATCGAAAAATCTGCTTATCTGGGTGGCCGGGCCATTGGTTTTAACCTCTATTTCCCCAAATTGTGCCCGCCGGCATGCGGATTTGAAATCAACTTCCGGCGCATCAGGAACAATCCCAGGATCACGGTGCTGACTCAGGCGGAACTGGAAGAACTGTCCGGTTCAGCGGGAGACTACGAAGCAACCATCAGGCTTTCTCCGCGCTTTGTGACGGAGGCCTGCACACTTTGTGGGGTTTGCGCTGACGTGTGTCCCGCGGAAAGAGCGGACGAATTCAACTTTGGCCTCTCGAAAACCAAAGCGGCTTATCTGCCTCACAAGATGGCCTTCCCCGCCGAATATGTTATTGACCGAAGCGTTTGTAAAGAAGACTGCACCACTTGCTTGGATGCCTGCCGGTACGGCGCAATCAACCTTGACCAGAAGATCGAACGGAAGAAGTTCCGTATTGCTGCCGTTGTGCTGGCGACGGGCTGGGTCCCTTATGACGCCGCCAGAATTACGAATCTAGGATATGGCCGGTTCCCCAACGTCGTCACCAATGTTGTGCTCGAACGGATGGCCGCTGTGAACGGTCCGACCGCGGGAAAGATTTTGCGGCCCTCAGACGAGACAGAACCGGCGAATGTTGCCTTTGTCCAGTGCGCGGGTTCCAGGGATGAGAACCACTTGCCTTATTGCTCGAGCGTCTGCTGTTCGGCTTCGCTGAAGCACAGCACCTATATCCACACCCTTTATCCGGACGCCCAGGTGACGATTTTCTACATCGACACCCGGACGCCCGGCTTCCTACAGCAGTTCTACGCCAAGGTGGCGGCAAACGAGCACTTGAAAATGGTCAAGGGGAAAGTGGGCAAAGTGGAAGAGGACCCGCGAACACACGACCTGTTGGTGACGGCTGAGGAGGTGCTCACAGGAAAGAAACTGACCCAGAGATTCGGCCTGGTTGTTCTGGCGACGGGAATCGTGCCTCAGACGAACGGCATTCCGCTGAACCTGGCACGGGATGAATTTGGATTTGTGACCAACGGAACGCCGGGGATTTTTGCAGCGGGTTGCGCGAAGCGTCCCGAGGAAGTTTCTGCCGCGGTTCGCGATGCTACCGGTGCAGCCCTGAAGGCCCTGCAATGTGTGGGGAGGAGCGCCCATCATGGATAGGAAACTCGGCGTCTACATCTGTAGTGGCTGTTCCATTGGGGAGTCGATTGACGTCGACGCGCTAATGAACGTTGCCCAGAAGGAATACCACGCTCCTGTCTGTAAGACTCATCCGTTTCTTTGCGGCCCGGATGGACGGTCAGTCATCCGAGATGATGTTGCACAGGGCCTTGTCAACTCCCTGGTGATCGCCGGCTGCTCACCGCGTACGAAAACGAACGCTTTCGGGTTCGATCCGCAAGTCATTACGGATCGTGTCAACCTCCGCGAGCACGTGGTGTGGAGTCACAAACCCGGAGACGAAGACACCCAGATGCTGGCCGAAGATTCCCTGCGAATGAGCATCGTGAAAGTCCAGAAGATGGAGCCGCTGGAGCCGGTTTCCGGCGAGATTTCGAAGACCATTCTGGTGGTCGGGGGTGGAGTTGCTGGCATCACGGCGGCGCTGGGAGCGGCGGATGCGGATTATGAAGTAGTCCTGGTTGAGAAGAAGCCGCAACTCGGTGGATCACTTGCCACTGTCAAACGACATTTCCCCACTCACCCCCCTTATACCGAACTTCAAGAGACCGGTCTTCCGGAGAAGATCGATAAGCTGATTGCTCATCCCAGGATCAAAGTTCATACCTCAACGCGAATTGTAAAGACGGAAGGCCAGCCGGGAATGTTTGAAGTTACGCTGCAGAACGGAGGCCAGCCGTTCATCACCCGCGCCGGGGCGGTTGTGATGGCAACGGGGTGGAAGCCCTACGATCCCTCCAATCTCGGCCATCTTGGTTATGGCTCTTCTCCAGATGTCGTCACCAACGATCAGTTTGAAGCCATGATCGGACGGGGTACGGTCGTGCGCCCGTCGAACAGTAAACCGGCTGAGAGCGTGCTGTTTATCCAATGTGCAGGCTCACGGGACAAGGACCATTTGCCCTACTGCTCCTCCGTCTGCTGCATGGCCACGCTGAAGCAGACTGATGTAATCCACCAGACCAGTCCGGAAACAAGGGTTTATATCATCTACCGGGACATCATCACCCCCGGGCAGTACGAGCGATACTTTGCCAAGGTCCAAGACCATCCTGCGAGCTTTCTGATGAAAGGCGATGTGGTTGCGGTACGTACCCAGGACGACGGCCAGCTTCAGGTTGATTTGAAGGGCACGCTGCTGGGCGAGGACATCACGATCCCTGCGGACATCGTGGTATTGGCTACTGGGCTTGTGCCTAATACCGCCGACAATGATGCGATTCGCGATTTGCGTGACGCCCAGGCGAAGTTTGAGCGGAACGAATCTAAAACGCAGCGGGCCGAAGCCGTGAAGACCATTGAGCGCTTGCGCCGCCACGAAGGAACGGAAATACTGAACCTGACTTACCGGCAAGGTCCTGACCTGCCCGTCCTCCGCGACGGTTTTCCAAGTTCGAACTTTGTCTGCTTCCCTTACGAAACGTTACGGACTGGAATTTACTCCGCCGGCGCCGCGCGGGCGCCCATGGACTCCGCCCACGCTGAGGAAGACGCCTTGGGTGCCGCGATGAAGGCCATTCAGAGCGTCGAGATGGCCTCCGCGGGTCAGGCCGTTCATCCCCGCGCCGGTGACCTTTCTTATCCCAGCTTCCTCTTGCAGCGCTGCACGCAGTGTAAACGATGTACGGTTGAGTGCCCCTTTGGGTCCCTCGATGAGGACGAGAAGGGCACTCCCAAGCTCAATCCCTACCGGTGCCGGCGCTGCGGCGTGTGCATGGGCGCGTGCCCCGAGCGGATTATTTCCTTCAAGAATTATTCGGTGGACATGATCGCGAGCATGATCAAGGCCATCGAGGTGCCCGAAGAGGAGGAAGAGAAACCGCGGGTGCTTCTCTTCATGTGCGAGAACGATGCCTATCCGGCACTTGACGTTGCCGGGATGAACCACGTGCTTTACGACGCCAGTGTGCGCGTGATTCCCCTGCGGTGTCTGGGTTCGATGAACATCGTCTGGATTGCTGATGCTCTTTCGCGAGGTATTGATGGCGTCATGCTGATGGGTTGCAAATATGGCGAGGATTATCAGTGCCACTTTGCCAAGGGCAGTGAACTTGCCCACCGCAGACTTGAAAACGTGAAAGAGACCTTGCAACGGCTTCAGCTTGAACCCGAGCGGGTTGAAGTGTCGCAAATCTCGATCGACCAGTATGAAAAGGTGCCGGAAATGATCAACACTTTCGTAGATCGAATGCGAGACCTCGGTCCGAATCCGTACAAAGGGTTTTGATATGGCGGAAAAGCTTCTTGTCCAACCCGACCCTGAGTTTATCAAAGACGTGATGGCTTCAGGCGCGCACGACCTCAAGAAGTGCTTCCAATGCGCCACCTGTTCCACCGTCTGCACGCTTTCAGACGGCGGATTCGCTTTTCCGCGAAAGCAGATGTTAGAGGTTCAGTGGGGATTAAAAGACAAACTGATGGAAGATCCCGGTCCGTGGCTCTGTTTCTATTGCGGAGAGTGCTCAAAGAATTGCCCGCGCAAGGCCAATCCGGGCGAAACCATGATGGCGCTGCGCCGCTATCTGACAGCGGAGTACGACTGGACGGGCTTATCCCGGCTGATGTACCGCTCGGCGTTCTGGGAAGTTGGCATCCTGGCGTTGGTGTCGGCCATCATTGTAGCCCTGTTCACACTGCCTCAGAACTTTGGTTTCGGCCTGCTGAGCCGTTCGGGTCCGGAAGCCCTGTCCTCGGTGATGCTCAGCAAGTTTGCGCCGGTCGGGCTGGTGGACCTGGGCGACAGGGTTCTGCTCGTGCTACTCAGCTTCTTCCTACTGACGAACGCTGCCCGCATGTTCTACCGACTGACGCGGGGCCAGGGAATTCCCGCCCATTTATATCTCAAGTACCTGCCTCACCTGATTCTGCAGGCAGCAACCCAGAAACGGTGGAAGGAGTGCAAGGAGAGCGAAGCCACCAGGAACTGGGTGCGCCATCTGCTTCTGGTTACCGGCTACGTCACCATGTTTACCCTGGTAGTGGTCTTTCTGCCGTGGTTTCAGGTGGACGGCACCAGTGTGCATTGGACCAGTTATCTCGGTTACTACGCGACGGCTGTACTCGTGGGAGCGACAGTCTGGATGCTGGTCGACCGCATCAGAAGGCATGGAGAAATGTACGAGTACAGTCACCTCTCGGACTGGCTGTTCCCGATCCTGCTGTTCCTGACAGCCGCGACGGGTATCGGCCTCCATGTACTGCGGGTGAACGACTTCGCAATGGCGACTTACGTGATGTACACGGTGCACATGGCGATTGCGGTGCCCATGCTGGCCGTCGAGGTGCCCTTCGGCAAGTGGGCGCACCTTTTGTATCGGCCGCTTGCAATCTATGTGGCCGCGGTCAGAAGAGAGGCGGCGGAATGCTCGAGCCGGGAGGTGGCGCAACTTGGCCGGGTTGTTGCCTGAAGGTAGTGGCGTGACGCCGGCGTGTCCGGCGAGCAAAGCTACCGGCAAACTCAGGAGGCGCGAATGCAAGCGCCAGTCGGAAAGATAACAAAAGCTGGAACCATGTGGATGTGGTTCTCAGGAGGATACAAGCATGGCAGACGAGAAATACGCAACCCCATTGCTCGATGAACTGGAGAAAGGCCCCTGGCCGAGTTTTGTGAAAGAGATCAAGGCCGCGGCAAAAGCGAAGCCGACGGCGGAAGACCTGTTGGGGCAGCTCGAGCTTTCCTACCGGGACAGGATAAGCCACTGGAAGCACGGTGGGATTGTCGGGGTGATGGGCTACGGCGGCGGCGTGATCGGCCGTTACAGTGACGTGCCGGAACAATTTCCGAACGTGTCACACTTTCACACCTTGCGCGTTAACCATCCTTCCGGGTGGTTCTACACCAGCGACGTGCTGAGGAAGCTCTGTGATATTTGGGAAGCGCATGGATCCGACCTGACCAACTTCCACGGCTCAACGGGCGACATCATTCTGTTGGGAACCAAGACCGACGAACTGGAAGCAACGTTTAACGACCTGACAAAACTTGGATTTGACCTTGGCGGCTCCGGTTCCGTCATGCGCACACCTTCCTGCTGCGTCGGTGAGGCAAGGTGCGAGTGGGCTTGTTATGACACCATGGCCCTATGTAATGACCTTACTCACACTTACCAGGATGAGCTCCACCGCCCTGCCTTTCCTTATAAGTTCAAGTTCAAGTGCAGCGGTTGCCCCAATGATTGCGTCGCCTCGATCGCGCGCGCGGACCTCTCGATTATCGGCACCTGGAAAGACGACATCCAGCAGGATGATGCAGCTGTGTCCGAATACGCCGCGGCGGGATTGGATATCCAGAAAGACGTCTGCGGCCGCTGTCCAACGAAATGTATGGACTGGGACGGCAAGAAGTTGAGCATCAACAATCGAGAGTGTGTGCATTGTATGCACTGCATCAACGTGATGCCCAAGGCGCTGCGTCCCGGAAAGGAGAAGGGAGCGACGCTGCTGATTGGCGCCAAGGCGCCAATTCTCCAGGGCGCCCTGCTCTCCTCCGTCCTCATTCCTTTTGTTCCGGCCGACGAACTGCTGGACACCATCAAGGAACTCGTCTCTCGGATCTGGGATTACTGGGGCGAGTACGGGAACAACCGGGAGCGTGTTGGCGAGCTGATTCAACGCATCGGGTTGCCGGCTTTCCTTGACGCCATCGGCCTTGATCCCGTTCCTGAAATGATCTCCGCGCCCCGGGACAATCCTTACATCTTCTTCCAGAGTGAAGACATTGCAGAGGAAGGAGCCCCTGACGAGGAGGCGCACGCCGAAGAAACTGTTAAGGAGACGAAATAATGGGAACTCAAACTGAGCGTATAACCGACATCGGACCGCCAAACTACGAGCAGTTTCTACATCCGACCATCAAGAAGAACTATGGCAAGTGGAAATACCACGAGGACCTTGCACCCGGGGTTCTCTGCCATGTATCGGAGACCGGTGACCGGATCTACACCGTCCGGGTCGGGTCGCCGCGTCTGTTGAGCATCCAGACGGTGAGACTGTTCGCTGATTTGGCCGACAAGTACTCGGGCGGATATTTGCGGTTTACCAGCCGCAACAACGTGGAATTTCTGCTGGACAACCCCGACAACATCGAACCGCTGAAGAAAGATATTGCGGCCGCGGGGTTCCCTGTAGGCGGAACCGGGAACGCCATCAGCAACATCGTCCATACGCAGGGATGGGTGCATTGCCACTCCTCTGCGACCGACGCTTCAGGGATTGTCAAGGCGGTGATGGACGCGGTGTACGATCACTTCACGGAACAGAAGCTCCCTGCCAAGTTGCGCATTGCCCTGGCTTGCTGCCTGAACATGTGCGGTGCAGTCCATTGCTCGGACATCGCGATCCTGGGCATCCACCGGCGCGCACCGAAAGTACGGCATGACACGTTGAACAAGGTCTGCGAAATTCCTACGGTGATCGCTTCCTGCCCGACAGGCGCAATCCGTTCCGCCACGGTGGATGGCAAACCTTCCGTCGAAGTGATTGAGGAGCAGTGCATGTATTGCGGCAACTGCTACACCGTCTGCCCCGCGATGCCGCTCAACGACCCTGAAAACGACGGACTTTCCATCTGGGTGGGCGGCAAAGTCAGCAACGCGCGGTCCGCTCCAGCCTTTTCCAAGCTGGCCATTCCCTTTATTCCCAACAATCCGCCGCGCTGGCCGGAGGTGGTGGATGCGGTGGTGAACATTGTGGACGTTTACGCCCGCAACGCCAAGAAGTACGAGCGGGTCGGTGAGTGGATTGACCGGATCGGCTGGCCGAAATTCTTTGAACTGACCGGTATCGAGTTTACTCGTTACCACATCGACGACTTCAAGAACGCCGGATTGACCTTTGCTCGATCGGCCCACTTGAGGTTTTAGGAGAAAACCATGGCTGTCCAAATCGAAGCACTTGCCGAGGAAATGTACGCGATGGTGTCCGAGTGTCTGGGCAAGAAGAACCTGAAGGCCACGGACCTGACCAAGGCCATGATTGCCAAACACGGCGCCGCTGAGTGCAGCAAGGATGACTGCAAACACGCCATCCGGCAGCTGATCGACTCCGGGCGCTGCGTTTACAGCTATTTCGGCGGAAGCTTCATCACTCTTCCGCACAAGGAAGGCGCGGCGCCCGACTAGAAAGGGCCGGCACGCACAACGCAATGTGGCAGGAAAGAAAATCGGTGCGGAAGGAGTCGTTATGAGTAAGCCTCTTCAGAGAAAAGAGAAACCTGCGGAAGACCTTGTGGAACTTGCCTCGACGCTTCGGAAGTGGCAGGAAATCGAAGACGGCAGTGTGGCCGCGTGTACGGGAATCATCGAGAAGACGCAAAATCCGTTGATCCGCCTGGTCATGGAAATCATCCGGCAGGACTCAGTGATGCACAAGAAGGTGCAACAGGTAATGCTCGACAGCCTGGAGAAGCAGGCGATCAGCTTGACCCCTGAGGAACTGGGCCAGATCTGGGAGAGCATCGAGCGGCACGCGGAGATGGAAAAGGAGACACTCGTCCTGGCGGAAAAAGCGCGGCAGAATTGCCGGCTCTTTGTCCTGAGGCATCTGTTGACCTATCTGATTGAGGATGAGCAGAAACACGACCGTCTCCTGGCTCAGTTGGAGAGCTTCAAGCGCGGAATCTATCCCTATGCGTAAGGTGGAGCAAACCTATGGTGGTTTTTAAAGCTGTAAAAAAGCCGGTTGTCAAGGGAGCATCCACGGCGGGTTCCGAAGTCAGTCACCTGCGCCCGCGCTTCATTGCCAAGACACCTCCTTGCGTAGAAGGCTGCCCCTGTGGCACGGATATCCGCGGCTGGATTAACACCATTTCCCAGGCCCAGGAGTACGGCCGGACCCCCGAACAGGCTTACGAAATGGCCTGGCAGACGATTACGGACCGCAATCCCTTCCCGGCCGTCTGCGGCCGGGTTTGTCCTCATCCCTGTGAGGATGCCTGTAACCGGATCGAAAAAGACGGTGCGGTGGCTATCAACGCCCTCGAAAGGTTCGTCGGAGACTTTGGGATTGAAAAGGGTCTCAAGCTGGCGGCTCTGACAGAGGAAAAACGCGAGGAGAAGATCGCCGTCGTGGGTGCGGGGCCGGCGGGCCTGTCGTGCGCCTATCAGCTTGCAAGACGCGGCTATCCCGTAACGGTTTTTGAGGCTTTCAGTAAGCCCGGCGGAATGCTCCGATATGGCATCCCGCAATACCGGTTGCCCCGTAACGTGCTGGATGCGGAGATCCAAAAGATTCTCGACCTCGGCGTTGAACTGAAGTGCAATCAGGTGGTTGGCGACGGACTTTCCCTTGGGACCATCAAAGATGAATACAAGGCGGTCTTTGTCGGTATCGGCGCGCACAAGGGCTTGAAGCTGGGTTTGCCCGGTGAAGACGCTCCCAACGTTTTCACGGGAACCTCGTTCCTGAATCATGTCAATCGCGGCGAAGAGGTATCGGTCGGAAACAAGGTGATTGTGATTGGAGGTGGCGACACGGCTATCGATGCCGCGCGCGTGAGCAAGCGCTTGGGCGCTGCGGTCACCATCCTTTACCGTCGTTCTCGCCAGGAAATGCCGGCAATCAAGGAGGAGATCGAAGGCGCCATCGAGGAAGGCATCGACATTCAATTTCTCGCCGCCCCGGTGGAGATCCTCGCGGCCGATGGCCCGGCCACAGGCATGCGCTGCATCCGGATGGAGCTGGGTGAGCCGGACGCTTCCGGGCGCCGCAGGCCGGTCCCGCAGCCCGGATCGGAGTTTGACCTCGAGGCCACAGCGATCATTGCGGCCATCAGCCAGGAACCGGAATTCGCGGGTTTTAACGGGCTTCACGAAGGCAAGGATTGGATCAAAGCGGACGAATGGGGGACGACCGGCGTCGAGGGAGTTTATGCGGGCGGCGACGATTTGGCGCTGGGACTGGTTACGATCGCGATCGCTCAGGGACGTTTTGCCGCTGAAGCGATCGACGCGCGCCTGCGGGGGAAGACGGCGGAAAAACCCATCCTCCCGGGCGTTATCAAGACCGACCGGATGAAGCTCGGTTATTACGAGAACGGCTCTCCCCATGAACGGCCGAGAATCCCGGTGACTGAGCGCGACATGGGAACGGAAATCGAGCAAAGTCTTTCGGAAGCCGATGCGCTGGCAGAAGCCAAACGTTGCATGTCCTGCGGCATGTGTATGGACTGCGAAACGTGCTGGATGTTCTGCACCAATAATGGCTTCGCCAAGCTTCCGAAAGGTGAACATTTCAAGATCAAGTTGGAGCTCTGCAACGGGTGCCAGAAGTGTGCGCAAGAGTGCCCGTGTGGATATATCGACATGGTTTAAAGGAGATAGAGTATGCCTACCTATCAATGTGAAGGAAAGGTCTATGACGTTGACGAGGATGGTTTCCTTGAGGATCCCGAGCTCTGGAACGACGAAGTCGCCAGAGATTTTATGTCGACTGAGGGTATCACCGAATTAACCGACGATCACTGGAAGGTCATCCATTACATTCGTAACTACTACCTGCAGTTCGGCATTGCCCCGATGGTCCGCAAGGTGTGCAAGCAGACAGGCTTTACCCTGAAAGAAATTTACAACCTGTTCCCCTCCGGCCCTGCGAAAGGCGCCTGTAAGCTGGCCGGCCTGCCCAAGCCCACCGGATGTGTGTAGGAGGGCGTGATGCTGAGTATTTCCCCAGAGCGGAAGCGAGCCATCGCCCGGCAATGGCTGGACCTGACTCTCCGCACATATCCCAGCCAGAGCATGAAATTCCTGCTTCATGAGACGGACTGTTTTCGGAATCCAGTGGGACAGACTCACAAGGATGCAATTCCTCTGCTGGTGGACGAACTCTTTGGTGACATGGACTCCGCCAAGGTGCGGCAGGCTTTAGAAGAGATTGTACGCATCCGTGCCGTTCAGAATTTTTCCGCCAAAGAAGCTGTGGGATTTGTCTTCCTGCTGAAAGAAATTTTTCAGCGGGAACTGCCAGACGACGGGCCCATTCGTCTTGAGCTCGATAGACGGATTGATGGAATGGCCCTGGCAGCGTTCGATCTGTACTCTCAGTGCCGGGAGCAAATCTCGGCCATCCAAGTCAGCGAGGCCAGAAACAGAGTGGCGCTACTGGAGAGAATGTTTTCAGAAGTTGAGGGACGGTGATGGTTTTTTGAGCGCACTGATTTCATTCATTCTTGTTCTTCTCGTAACCGGTCTCTCCTTTGCCGGGGGGGAGATAGATAGTTCACGTTTCTTATTAGGTGTCATTCTCCCCTACATGGCCATGGCCGCTTTCCTGGCAGGGCTTGTCTACCGGGTTCTCAAGTGGGCAAACTCGCCTGTTCCCTTTCATATTCCCACTACATGCGGGCAGCAGAAATCGTTGCCCTGGATCAAGTCGAGTTGGATTGAGAGCCCTCACACCAGGTTGGGTGTCGTGACGCGAATGGCCATGGAAATTCTGTTTTTCCGGTCGCTCTTCCGCAACAGCCGCGCGCAGCTTCGTGAAGGTCCCCGGTTCCTTTACGCTGAAAACAAGGGGCTCTGGCTGGCCGCCCTGGCGTTCCACTGGTCGATGCTCGTCATCGTGCTGCGGCATCTGCGTTTCTTCGTCGTGCCGGTGCCGCGATTCATTCTGGGGATGGATGCGGTCGATGGATTCTTTCAGGTTGGAGCTCCGCAGCTTTTGGTGACCGATGCAGTCATTACTGTTGCTCTGCTCTTTCTGCTGCAACGGCGTTTTACAGACTCTCAAGTCCGCTACATCTCCATGTTTTCAGATTACCTGGCTCTGTTCCTGCTTCTGGGCATTGCCGTTTCCGGAATCCTCATGCGGTACTTCTTCAAAGTGGACCTGGAAGGGGTCAAGCAGCTCGCCATGGGATTGGTTACCTTCTCGCCAACTGTGCCCGCCAGTGTAAGCGCTCTGGTTTTTGTCCACCTGACTCTGGTCAGCCTGCTACTGGCATATTTTCCATTCAGCAAGCTGGTCCATATGGGCGGTATTTTCCTGAGCCCGACACGTAATCTTGCCAACAACAGCCGGATGGTGAGGCACGTGAATCCCTGGGATTATCCCGTCAAGGTCCATACCTACCAGGAATGGGAAGAAGAGTTTCACGACAAGATCAAGGCGGCAGGGCTGCCGCTGGAGAGGGAGTAAACGATGCCTGAAGCCCCTCCAAAACCGGAAGAACTCGTTCAGATCAGCTACGATCCTCCATATGCGGACTGGCGCGACGCCCGGGTTGAATATCGCAAGGGGACATTCTGTTACAGCGCCGCGGCGAAGAACCTTCGTTACCTGAGCATGCCAAACCCTCGGGACTGGCAGCCCTTTGACTCGGACTGGAAGCTTCCTCCAGACTGGCGGGAGATCATTCTCAAAGGCATGGAGGAGCGGCTCAAGAAATACCGTTCCTTCCGTTTGTTTATGGACATCTGTGTCCGTTGTGGAGCCTGCGCGGACAAGTGCCACTTCTTCCTGGGTTCGGCCGATCCCAAGAACATGCCCGTCCTGCGCGCTGAACTGATCCGGTCCGTTTACCGGCGCTACTTCACTCTTGCTGGCCGGATATTCCGCGGCCTGGCCGGGGGCCGGGACCTGACTGAGGACGTGCTCAAGGAGTGGTTCTATTACTTCTACCAGTGCACGGAGTGCCGGCGCTGCTCGGTCTTCTGTCCGTTTGGTATTGACACGGCGGAAATCACCATGATGGTACGCGAACTGCTGAATCTGGTTGGCGTCAACACCAATTGGGTTCTGGAACCGGCCGCCAACTGCTTCAGGACCGGAAACCATCTTGGCATTCAGCCCCATGGTTTCAAGGACAGCATCGACTTCGCTGTCGATGAATTGGAGGAGATCACCGGTATTCGTGTTGAGGCGCCCATCAACCGGAAAGGCGCCGAAATTCTCTTTGTCGTTCCATCGGCTGACTACTTCGGAACGCCGCATTATTACACACTGCTGGGATACTTGATGCTCTTCCACGAGATTGGGCTGGATTACACGTTCAGCGCCTACGCCTCGGAGGGCGGCAATTTCGGGCTTTTCAGCTCACACGAGATGATGAAGCGGTTGAACGCCAAGATGTATGCCGAGGCCCAACGCCTGGGCGTGAAATGGATTCTGGGCGGTGAGTGCGGCCACATGTGGCGCGTAGCCCACCAGTATATGGACACCATGAACGGCCCGGCAGATTTTCTTGAAGAGCCGGTCTCGCCGATCACC
>Ga0315556_1000717_pt1 | contig 20728 bp, 28 predicted proteins | sample SalMarSW160310MG_FD_202112 | JGI IMG/M metagenome (GOLD analysis project Ga0315556, IMG submission 202112) | Salt marsh sediment microbial communities from the Plum Island Ecosystem LTER, Massachusetts, United States - Salt Marsh Sediment SW1603-10 ...
AGCAGCCTGCCTGGGGTGATGATCAAGGACGTGGCTTCGGCGCTAGACATTCACCCGTTCATGCTGTCACTGTGGCGCAAGCAAGTACGCGACGGGGTGATCGTGGCCAAGAGTGCGAAGCTCGATGTGAAGACCAAGGCCGAGCTGAAGAGGCTGAAAGAGCTCGAGCGGCAATACAAGGTGCTCAAGGAGGAGCACGAACTCTTAAAAAAAGCCATCCGGTTTGCTTCGGAACAAAGGAAGAGGTCTTCCAGTTCATAGAGGCAAACCGGGCAAAGCACAGGCTGACGCTGATATGCCGGCTCTATGGGGTGACGCGGGCGGGGTACTACCAGTGGCGCTCGCGCGAGCGTAGCGAGCGGGAGCGCCGAAACGAAGCGCTGCTGGGGCGCATCCGCCGGGTACATGAGCAAAGCCGTGGCCTCTACGGCAGCCCACGGGTACATCGGGCGCTACGCGACGAGGGGGAGATGGCAAGCGAGAACCGGGTGGCGCGGCTGATGCAAGCGCATCGCATCAAGGCGAGGGTGGCCAAGATCCGCTACACGAATCACAAGCTGCAGAGCTTCTTCGATGGCGGGCGCAACGAGCAGCTGGGGCTGGAGCTCAGCGGGCCCGACCAGGTCTGGGTGGGTGACATCACGTACTTGAAGGTGGGCGGGATCTACCGCTACCTCGCGGTGGTGATGGACAAGTACTCGCGCCGGGTTGTGGGCTGGGCCTTTGGGAAGAAGAAAGACGTGGCGCTCACCCTCAAAGCGCTCAACCGTGCGGTGCACAGCCGCAGGCCCGCTGCGGGCCTGATCTTCCACACCGACCGGGGTATCGAGTACGCGGCGCTCGCCTTCAAAGCCCGCCTCTCGGAGTTAGGCATCACGCAAAGCATGAACCGCCCCGGCAAGGTCACCGACAACGCCTTCATCGAGTCGTTCTTCCATTCGATGAAGTCCGAGATGTATCACGGGCTCAGATACCAGCGCGACCACGACAATCAGGCTGCCCTGACGAGCTACCTGCCGTTTTACAACAGCGCTAGACTGCACTCATCGCTCAACTACGTGTCGCCAGCGACGTTCGAACAGCTGACTCAATGAACCCGGTGTCAACGAAATCGGGGGGAGATTCCGCGCGCAAGGGCGGCGCGCGCCGGTAATGCGGAACGTTAGCGTGCACGATGAGGGTGCGCACAGGCAGGCGTAGAATGACAACGGCTTTCGGAGGGTACTGACATGTCGGACACGCTTAAGGAACTGGAAAAACAGGCCAAATCCCTTACTGCCGACGAGCGGGCCCGGCTTGCGGAGTTTCTGCTGGAATCCATCCAGGATTCGCCGCTTGCGGAGATCGAGGCAGCATGGGACCGCGAGATTGAAGAGCGCGCTGCCGCATACGACCGCGGTGAACTGAAGACAATCTCGGCTGAGGACGTGTTTGCCGAGGCAAGGCGCCTCGCTCGGTGAAGCGCGCGCGGTTCATAGCCGCGGCACGACTAGAGTTTCTCGCCGAAGTTATTTATCACAATGAAGCGCAACCCGGCCTGGGCGAGCGCTTCACCGCGGCAGTGGAAGAGGCCACAGCGCGCGCTCTCGCGTTTCCTCTCTCAGGTTCCCCTTCGCGCGCCAACACGCGCCGGGTCATCGTCAGCGGATTCCGCTTCTCCTTGGTCTACCGTCCGGAGACGGACGGCATCGTCATCTTCGCCGTTGCGCACCATTCCCGGCGCCCTTTCTACTGGCGCTCTCGTACCGGTGCTCGCTAACTTTAGGTGGTGCCGACGGGCCGCCAGCGCACCGCGCGATCTGAGCCTCGCGCTGGCCCGCGGTACACCAAGACGTTAGAACGCGGAATGCACGCGTCCTCACTGCAATCAAAGGTGGAGCGCGGGCGTGATACAGGGGGGCACATCATGAACCAAGTGACCAATGCGAAAGGTAAGACTAATTGGAAGATCGTTATCGCAGCGCTCATATTGCTTGCGGCGGCAATCGCATACTTCGTGTACCGCGCCGTGGAAGGGGGTTTGCCGAGTTGCGAGCCCGCTTTTGAGTCGTGCATGCTGAAATGCGGGGGCGCTGCCATCGACAGTGCCGCCGCGCGCGCATGTCAACAGGCGTGTGAGATCGATCGGAAGACGTGCCTACACGCAACAGTGATGCCGGATTCACTGTATGGCACAGAGCGTTCTAACCAGTAGCTGCTGCGGACGGGGAACCTCATTCGATAAAGTGGACACCTCGACCTAACGGAAGAGGAGGTTCAAATGGCCGCACCGGTGGGTCCTAAGAAGGTTCATCGCTACACGCTGGAGTTCAAGATTCAGGCAGTAAAGTTGGCCAGTCACCCTGATATCCAGACGCAGGACGTGGCCTACGCGCTGGATATCCATCCGTTCATGCTCTCGAAGTGGAAGAAGGACTATCGCGAAGGCAAGCTCAAGCTCAAGCCGGCGGCCGAGGCCGCTGGCTTGAGCTTGCCCAAGGCGCTGCGGGTGCCCAAGGGCGATCCCGAGAAGCGCTCGCTCAAGCGCCAGGTCAAGCAGCTCGAGGCGAAGGTGGCGGCGCGGCGCGAGGTGCGGGCGCTGGAGAAGAAGCTTGCGGCGCTCGAGGTGGAGCATGACCTTTTAAAAAAAGCCATCCGCTTCAATATCGAACACCGAAGGCGAAGTTCGCGTTCATAGCGGAGCACCGGGTGCAGTACGGCGTGGCGTTCCTGTGCCAGCGCTACAAGGTCTCAAGGAGTGGCTTTTACGCGTGGCTCGCCAGAGACGGCAGCCAGCGCCGGCGCAACGACGAGGCGCTGGGGGCTCGGATCGAGCGCATCCACCGCGACAGCGCCGAGCGCTACGGCTCACCGCGGGTGCACGAGGTGCTCAAGAAGCAAGGCATTCGCTGCAGCAACAAGCGCGTGGCGCGCCTGATGCGCGAGCGGGGCTTGCGTGCTCGCGTGAGCAGGCTCTATCGCAATGGTTCTGGACTAGTGCGCCGGTTCTTCGCCAAGACCGGGAACTTACGGCTGGCGGAGCCCCTGCCCACGCGCACCGACCAGATCTGGGTGGGGGATCTGACCTACCTGCGCCTGGGCAAGCGCTGGCGCTATCTGGCGACCGTGATGGACTTGTTCTCGCGCCGCATCGTGGGCTGGACGCTGTCTCGCAACCGCACGACCGATGTGACCCTGCGGGCGCTCAAGCGCGCGATCACGGCTCGCGATCCAAAGCCCGGATTGCTCTTCCACTCCGATCGTGGAATCGAATACTCAGCCTACGGCTACCAGGACTTCCTGAAGGCCCACGGCATCGTGCCGAGCATGAACCGGCCGCGGCACTGCCAGGACAACGCGCACATGGAGAGCTTCTTCCATTCGCTCAAGGCGGAGCTCACGCACTGGCGCAACTACGCCAGCGACGCCGAGCTCAACGCGTCGGTCGCGCGCTACATCGATCGCTTCTACAACGACAAACGCATCCATTCCAGCCTGGGGTACCATTCCCCGGTCGAGTTCGAACGCTTGGCACATGCCCAGCAAAGTATCCACTAAAACGGATGAAGATCACGCCTGCCTCGCGCTGCGCGCTTCGTCCGGTGCGGCAAAACGCGAACGTTAGGCGCCTCGCCACAGCCTTCAAAATGGCCAATCGCTATGTTCAGCGTTGATCTCCCATTTCGACGGGCCACCCCAGACGATGCGAAGGATTTGGCCGAATTCGTAAATATGGCCGGTGAAGGGTTGCCGCTCTATCTGTGGGAGCAAATGGCCAATGCCGGTGCATCGGCATGGGAGATTGGATATGCCCGAGCGAAGAGGGATTCAGGCGGATTCTCCTACCGAAATGCCACCCTGCGGTTGGTTCGGGATGACGCCGTTGCTTGTTTGATTGGATATCCCTTGGAAGATGATCCTCCCACGACGGACTACTCCGAAATACCCCCAATGTTTGTGCCGCTTCAGCAATTGGAGGACATGGTCCCGGGTACCTGGTACATCAACGTCGTTGCAACGAGGGAAGTACATCGAGGTAAGGGGTATGGAAATGAGCTACTTGCCCTTGCCGAGAACATTGCTGCCAGCTTCGGAAAACGTGGCCTGAGTCTGATCGTGGCTGACACCAACGTGGGTGCGCGCAGGCTATACACTGGTCTCGGCTATCGGGAACTGGCTCAGCGACCGATGGTGAAGGAGCGTTGGGCTCATCCAGGCAAGAATTGGGTTCTTATGGTTAAAGATCTGTGGGTCGAGGTTGCTTGATCCGGCGCCTAACAAATCGCTCCATGGGACGTTTGACCCGTCGCCCATTTTCGCTGCCGCGAAAACGGCCGTCGCTTCACGCCCCTGAGCTCAAACGTTATGCGGCCGACTAAAGGGCCGCCTGGCTTGTCATGCAAACAAAAGAACCGTACTCAGGCAATCCACTGCTACAGCCGCTGATCAATTTCCTGCGCCTTGAATCAGCAGGCGGCCTGGTCTTGATGGCATCCGCCGTGGTGGCGCTGATCGTCGCAAACTCGCCGCTCGCGGGTTACTACGAGGCGGTGCTGGATATTCCGCTTGCGGTCAGCGTCGGCACGTTCGGAGTCGCCAAGCCCTTGCTGCTGTGGGTCAATGACGGCCTTATGGCGGTGTTCTTCTTCCTCGTTGGCATGGAGCTGAAACGCGAGGTGCTTGAAGGGCACTTGTCGAGCCTGCGCCAGGCGGCCCTGCCGGCGTTTGCCGCCGCCGGGGGAATGCTCGCCCCTGCGGCCATTTACGCGTCATTCAACTGGGCTGACTCCGCCGCGATGAAGGGGTGGGCGATCCCGACCGCGACCGACATTGCCTTCGCTTTGGGAGTTCTCTCACTTCTTGGAAAACGCGTTCCCGCCGCGTTAAAGGTTCTGCTCCTGAGCATCGCCATCTTCGACGACTTTGGCGCGATAGTCGTGATCGCCCTGTTCTATACGGCCGATCTATCCTCGCTTTCGCTGGCGGTCGCGGCAGGCCTGACCGTGGCCCTTGCTGTCCTCAATCGCACAGGTGTGATGAGGCCAGCGGCCTACATCCTGGTTGGCATAGCACTGTGGGTGGCAGTTTTGAAATCTGGTGTGCACGCTACGCTCGCGGGCGTCGTGGTGGCGATGTTCATTCCGCTGCGCGGATCAGATAGGTCGGCGTCACAGACAGCCGAGTCGCCGCTGCGGCAACTCGAACATACCCTGCATCCGTGGGTGGCCTTTGGGATTCTGCCCGTCTTTGCGTTTGCCAACGCCGGCGTTGCGCTCGCTGGGTTCTCGATCAGCGACACGTTTCATCCAGTACCACTGGGCATCGTGGCCGGACTGTTTCTTGGGAAGCAGATCGGGGTGCTCGCGCTGTGCTGGATTGCAACGCGAGCGCGAATCGCTTCGCTACCAGAAGGCGTCGGCTGGCGGCAACTCTACGGTACCTCCCTGCTTTGCGGTATAGGATTCACCATGAGCCTGTTCATCGCCTCCCTGGCCTTTGAGCCGGGCAGCACGGCCTATCTGGGACTGGAGCGAATCGGAATCTTGATCGGTTCAGCGGTTTCCGGGCTGTTGGGTTACATTGTGCTTCGCTTCACTTCCGTCAGAGCGGCCGAGGCCACATAACAACCGCTTGCAGCCGACGGTGCTGCGCGCCGCCGCTGAAGCTGAGCGTTAGACGGCACGAGACGCTATCGTCTGCGTGCCGGCAAGTCACCGATTGAAAGCCACACCGAAAACACTGGAGACGAGTGAATGTTCAGCCACGTAATGGTCGGATCGAACGACATTGAGCGATCAAAGCGGTTCTATGACGCCGTGCTTGGTGTACTTGGGGCAGGAGAGCCGGTACGAAATCTGAACGGAACGGGACAGGTCCGGCTGTTCTATCGGCACGATGGTGGAACGTTTTGTGTCAGCGAGCCGATCGACGGAGAGTCGGCTACGTTTGCCAACGGTGGCACCATCGGATTCAAGTGCAGTTCTTCAGAGCAGGTGCGGCAGTTCCACGACGTAGCTATTGCGCACGGCGGAACTTCGATCGAAGATCCGCCAGGGTTGCGCGAGGGCAAGCTGGGTGCTATGCACCTGTCCTATGTGCGTGATCCGGACGGCAACAAGCTCTGTGCGCTTCACCGGCCCAAGTAGGTTCGCTACTCCACTGCCACTGGCGCCCGCTTAGCTCTAGCGTTAGGCGTCGACAACACCGTTGCCTTGTACACGTGCCACTACTTGGGTCAGCAGCCATGCTTCTTTCGTTCGACGTCGCCGTCGACTCGATTGCCGAGCACGATTACTGGCACACGTACGAGCACCTGCCTGAGCGCCTGTCCATCCCGGGCTTCCTGCGCGGCACGAGATGGGTAACAGTCGAAGGTCAACCTAGATACATGGTGCTATACGAGGTCGAGTCTCTTGCCATTTTGACTTCTTCGCCTTACCTGGAGCGTCTGAACGCACCAACCCCTTGGACCGCGAGGATGATGACCCACTACAGATCAATGACTCGCGGCTTCTGCTCGGTGGTCAGCAGCGCAGGCTTTGGCCTCGGGCGGCTTGCCTTGCTTGTTCGATACAAACCAACGCACGGAACTAAGGCGAGTGTGGAGGCACGGCTACGCGATGAAGTTCTGCCTGAGTTGCCCGCCCAGCCAGGCTTGGGCAGCGCCCACCTGCTGCGAGGTGCGGTGACACCGACCATGACAAACGAGCAGCGTATTCGCGGAGTGGACGAAACCGTGGACTCAGCGCTTATCGTGACCGCCTACGATGACGTTGCGTTGAAAGGGGCTAAAGACCGGATCCTCGGTCCTTTGGGCATTGAGCGACATGGTGCCACCGATATCAGAAGCGCTATCTATGCAATTCACTACTCGCTATCACGCAACGAGATTGACGCCTAACCCTTCGGTCAAGTCCGACGCGCGCAAGGGCGGCGCGCGCGGTTCGCCGTGAACGTTGGACGGCAGATGAGATTTGCGATCGCCTTTGCCCGCAGCCAATAGGGCGAGATCGGAGATATATGTCGCTCGAAGTGATCAGCCTGGTGCTCGTGGCGGCGGCATTTCACGCAACGTGGAATGCCCTGATCAAGATCCGGGGCGATCGACTGATCGTGATGGTCGTGGTTACGCTGGCGGGGAGCCTCTTCTCGCTCCTTGTTGTGCCTTTCGTCGGCGCGCCTGTTCCCGCGAGCTGGGCATTCCTGGCGGCGAGCATCGTGCTGCATACCGGATATCACTTCTTTCTCCCTACTGCATACAACCATGGGGACTTGGGACAGGTTTATCCGATCGCACGCGGGTCTTCTCCCTTGCTGGTCGCGATCGGCGCGTTCGCGTTCGCGGGCGAAGCTCTCACGCCCATCGCTCTGGTGGGCATTCTCTGCCTCGCCACCGGGGTGATGGCACTGACCTTCGAACGCGATAGCGGGATTTGGAAGCGACCAAGACCGGTCGTCTACGCATTGATGACGGGAGCTCTCATTGCATCGTATACCGTCGTGGATGGCGTCGGCGTGCGCAAGGCCGGGTCCGCGCTCGGCTTTGCCGTCTGGCTAACCATTGGGGACGGTATCCTTACCTTCCTCATCGCGTCGACCTGGAAAGGACGTGAGCTCCTGGCAACGGCCAGGCGGAATCTCGGCGCCGGGCTGCTGGGAGGCGTTCTGCAGGTCGCCGCATATTGGATCGTCGTATGGGCGATGGCGATTGCTCCAATGGCCATGGTTTCAGGGCTGAGAGAGACGAGTGTGCTGTTTGCCGCCCTGATTTCCACCTTCGTCTTGAAGGAGGGCTTTGGCGTCTGGCGTTTCATATCCGCGAGCCTTATCGCGGCGGGATTCGCGACGACAAAACTGAGCAAGTGACAAATGCGATTTGGAGTCTGCCAATTGCCGTCCAACCGACCTGTGGACCTGCTTGGAGGAATCATGAAGAAGCGCGACTTTTTGCGAGCAGCTATGGCCGGTGCGGCGGCAGGTTTGAGCGCGACGGCGCTGGTGGCGCGTGCGCAGAACGTCCCAAAGGCGGCCGCCGGACCGATTCTCCTGACTGTTGGCGGGCGCATTGGGTCGGGCAATCGCGGCCCGACAGATCATGCGCTCGATCAGATGATGGTCAAGCAGCAGATCAGCTTCAGCAGGGCACAGGTGTTCGACTTCGCCGCGCTTACCGCGTTGCCGGCGGTCGCCATCAATCCCACGCTTGAGTACGACGGCAAGCCGCATTCCCTGCATGGCCCTTTGCTCATCGACGTGATCAAGGCCAGCGGCGCGAAACTCGACGAAAGGACCGCGCTATTCGTGCGTGCGGTCGACGGCTACGCAGTGTCGATCGCCGCAGCGGAGGCCATCAAGCGCCGATTCATCGTCGCGACTCACCTCGATGAGCGCCCGATGACCCTGGGTGGCCTCGGTCCCTTGTGGACCCTATACGACGCCGACAAGTTTCCCGACATCGCGTCGAAGCCGCTGCCGGAGCGGTTTGACTTGTGTCCCTGGGCCACCTACTACATCGAGGTGAAGGACAGTTGAGCGTCCGGAGCGACGAAGTGACGTCCGACACCTCGCCCGAGCGCGCACGCCGCAGGAGGTTTATGACATCATTCGGCAGGCGCCGCGCGCGGGGAAGCGGCGGCGCACACCACGGAGGCAGGCAACTGAACCCAGCGACTCCTTTGCTCGTCGGCCAGCAGATGGTCCCGGGCCAGCCCGACACGCTGCCGGACGTGATCGCGGTGGCGCGGCACCCGTCCGCCGGCTGAGGTGCCGCGCGCGCGATGGCGAGGCACCGCTTCACCCAGGTCAATGTCTTCTCGGCCGAGCCGCTGGGCGGCAACCCGCTCGCGGTGGTGCACGGCGCCGAGGGCATAAGCGAGGCGCGCATGGCCGCGCTCGCGCGCTGGACCAACCTGTCGGAAACGACCTTCCTGCTGCCGCCGGCGGATCCCGCGGCGGACTACCACGTGCGCATCTTCACCCCCGGCGGCGAGCTGCCCTTCGCAGGGCACCCGACGCTGGGCTCGTGCCATGCCTGGCTCGCCGCGGGCGGCAGGCCGCGCAGCCCGGGCGTGGTCGTGCAGCAGTGCGGCGCGGGCCTGGTTCGCGTGCGAAGCGACGGCCCGCGGCTCGAGTTCGCCGCGCCGCCCGTGCGCCGCAGCGGCGCGCTCGAACCCGACGTGCTGGCGAAGATCGCCCGAGCGCTTTCCGTGCCGCCGTCGGACATCGTGCAGCACCAATGGGTCGACAACGGCCCGGGCTGGTGCGCCGTGATGCTGCGCTCGGCGCGCCAGGTGCTCGCGCTCAGGCCCGACTGGGCTGCGCTCGACCCGCTCCAGCTGGGCGTGGTCGGCCCGCATGACGCGGGCTTTGACGCGGCCTTCGAGGTGCGCGCCTTCGTGGGCGACGGCGGATACGAGGACCCGGTCACCGGCAGCCTCAACGCCAGCCTCGCGCAGTGGCTCATCGGCGCGGGACTCGCCGGGCCCAGCTACGTTGCGAGCCAGGGCGGCGCGCTGCAGCGTGCGGGCCGCGTCCACCTGCGCAGCGACGGCGAACAAGTGTGGGTCGGGGGCGACGTGGTGGACGTCGTGCGCGGGGAGATAGATCTTTGAGCGGCATGGAAACGAAGGACCTCGCGCGATGATGGCCGCAAACCAAGCGCTCGAGCGCCTGCGCCAGGGCAACCGCCGCTTCGTCTCGGACCGCCGGGGCGAGGGCGCCGGCGGCGCGCGCCCGATCGAGCTGGCCGCCGGCCAGGAGCCGTTCGCGATCGTGCTCGGCTGCTCCGACTCGCGCGTGCCGGCGGAGATCGTGTTCGACCAGGGCCTGGGCGACCTGTTCGTGATCCGGGTGGCGGGCAACATCGTGGCGCCGTCGCAGGTCGGCAGCGTCGAGTTCGCCGCCGAGCGCTTCGGCACGCGGCTGGTGGTGGTGCTGGGCCACTCCAACTGCGGCGCGATCCTCGCCACGCTGGAGGAGCTCGGGCGCCCGGGCGGGAGCCAGTCGCCCAACCTGCGCTCGATCGTCGACCGGGTGCGGCCCTCGGTCGCCGGGCTGCTCGCGACCGAGCTGCGGCACGACCCCGCGGCGCTGGTGCGCGAGGCGGTGCGGGCCAACATCCGCGCCTCGGCCGACCACCTGCGCCACGGCTCGCGCATCCTCGAGCAGCTGATCCAGTCCGACGGGCTGCTGGTGGTGGGCGCCGAGTATTCGCTCGAGACCGGTGTGGTAGATTTCTTCGACGGTCTGCCTTAGCCCTCCGACGGAGTCGCGATGAACCCGGAAAAAATCAAGGTAGTGATGGAAAACGGCCAGTCGATCGAGGTGGTCGTGTTCAGCAAGCGCGCCGACTCGATAGAGGTCGTGCTGGGCGAGGGCATCAACAACGTCAAGTGCACGCTCACGCCCACGCGCAACGGCCTGGCCTACGCCGGCAGCGTGATGGGACGCGAGCTCGTGTACCAGCGCAGCCGCGAGCAGGTCCAGGCCGACATCGAGCGGCTCAACCCGTCGTTGCGCAAGCCCAGGGCGCGCTGAGCGCCCGATGGCGATCCGGCGCATCGGGCCCGAGGAGCGCGACGCGCTGCTCGCGATCGTCAACGACGCCGCGCAGGCCTATCGCGGCGTGATCCCCGCCGACCGCTGGCATGAGCCCTACATGCCGCGCACGGAGCTCGAGGCCGAGATCGCCGACGGGGTCGAGTTCTGGGGCGCCGAAGAAGGCGGGCGCCTGCTTGGGGTGATGGGAATCCAGGACCGGGGCGAGGTTGCGCTGGTGCGCCACGCCTACGTCGCGAGCGACGCGCAGCGCAAGGGCGTCGGGCGCGCGCTGCTCGTCCACGTGCAGGGCCTGGCGAACAAGCCGCTGCTGGTCGGCACCTGGGCGGCCGCCGAGTGGGCGATCGAGTTTTACCGCCGCAACGGCTTCGCGCTCGTGCCGCAGGTGCAGAAAGACGCTTTGCTGCGAAAGTACTGGTCGATTCCCGCGCGCCAGATCGAGACGTCGGTCGTGCTCGCGAGCCGCAATCCGGAACCGAATCGGGTGGAGAAGCCATGAATCTTGCCGCGAACATAGTTGTCGCCCTGGTCGCGCTGCTGCACGTCTATTTTCTGGTGCTGGAGATGTTCCTGTGGGACAAGCCCGCGGGGCTGCGCGCGTTCGGCCAGACCCCGGAGGCTGCGGCCGCGTCCAAGGTGCTGGCGGCGAACCAAGGCCTGTACAACGGCTTTCTCGCCGCGGGCCTCGTCTGGGGCCTGCTGCTCGGCGCCGAGGGCGGCGGGGTGAAGATCTTCTTTCTTGCCTGCGTGCTGGTCGCGGGCCTGTACGGCGGCGCGAGCGCGAACCGCAAGATCCTCATGGTGCAGGCGCTGCCGGCGGCGATCGGCCTCGCGCTGGTGCTGCTGGCGTGAGCGGCGCGCGCTAGCCCTTCTTGCCGCCCACCAGCAGCAGCAGGCCGCCGATCACGATCGCGCCCACGCCGGCCCACACCGGCACGTTGACCGTTTCCTTGTCCTTGATCGAAAGCTCGATCGGGCCGACCTTGGCCTGATGAGTCTCCTTGGTGTAGCTGAAACTGCCGTACGCCAGTCCCAGCGCGCCGGCCACGATCAGCACGATTCCCACAATCTTGACTGCGTTCATTTTGCTTTCCTCCGGTGAAGGGGCTCTTTGCTGCGACCGACGGCCGCCGTGGTCACTTCCGGCGCATCAGTCCCACGATGAGAGAGGCGACGAACAGCAGGAGAAAGACGAAGAACAGGACCTTGGCGATCTGGACTGCGCCGGCCGCGATGCCGGTAAAGCCGAGCAGCCCGGCGACCAGCGCGATGATCAGAAATACGACGGCATATTGCAGCATTTCCTTCCCCTTCACATCGACGGGCGCGCGAGCGGCATCGTGCGCCTTCCTGCCGGGCTGCTCTGTACGATGTCGAACATAGACCGCCAGCGGATGCGGGGTTTGATCTGAATCAATCGAGATGACGAATGTGCCGGGCACATTCGGCCATGGTTCGAGCTCTGATCCGGCGCATCGTCGACAGCGTCGCCGATGGGGGAAAGTATCACCTGAAGGTCGTTTTTTCCGACCACAGCATCTACCACAGCACGCAGCTGGGCGAGCCGGACGTCACGATCGTGTTCCGCAGCCGCGCGGCGGAGCGGCGCATGGCGCTCGGCGGGGTGTTCGAGTTTCTCGAGGCGTACTTCGACAGAGCATCGATATCGTCGGCGATCAGGGCCTGCGCAAGCTGGTCAATCTCGCCTATCGCAAGCCGTTCGGGCGCTTCGAGCACCCGCTGATTTTCGTCAAGCGGCGCCTGCTCGAATCGCGGCAGAACAACCGGAACATCGCGCGGGCGAAGCGCAACGCCACTGAAAGCGGCCGACCAACTACTGCACGATCAGGCATATCTTCCCCGGCGGTTACATTCCCAGCCTCGCCGAGACGCTGCTCCTGATGGAAAAGTGCGGCCTCGACGTGAGGGCGATCTAGAACGTTTCGTATCACTACCACCGCAGCGTGGACCAGTGGCTCAAGAATTTCGAGGCGAACTGGGAGCGGATTCATGCGATCGACCCGCTCCGCTTCGACGAGAAATTCCGCCGGGCCTGGCTGTTCTATCTGGGAGGCGCCGCCGAAACCTTCGAGGCCGCGCGCGAGATCATCAATTGCTACCACATTACGTTCGTGAAGGGCCACTTCGGGCGCCGGGGCCCGACCACGCCGCTCGAGGCGCAGCCCGTGCGCTAGCCCTGCTTGCCGCCGACCAGCAGCAGGCCGCCGATCACGATCGAATCGAATGTCTCCCCGCAGATGGGAGTTTGACTTGAATCAAGCGGGCGGAAGATGGGCCGGGTAGATTGCAATTCGACATCCGTCGAAGGTAGCCCCCAATGGCTCGGGAGTTCCAGATCCCTGTGCCGGTTCGATGGGCAGCCGCATGGCTCGCGACGCTGGCTTGCGTGAATCTGCCCGCGGCTGCCATGGCGCAAGCGCCGTGCCCCGGAATTCACGTGACGATTCTGAATATCAGGGACAGCATTGGAACGGTGGCTTGCGCGTTGTTCGAATCGGCGGAGGGCTTCCCCAACGAGTTTTTGCTCTCGGCGACGAATGTCATGGTGATCAAGATTCGCAAGAGCCAGGCGCGTTGCGACTTCGAGGATATCCCGCCGGGCAAATATGCGATGGCAGTCATTCATGACGAGAACATGAACGGCAAGCTCGATACCAACTGGCTGGGCATCCCCACGGAGGGCTACGGCTTCTCGAACAATGCGACCGGCGTGCTTGGCCCGCCCGCGTTCTCCGCCGCGAGCTTTCGCTACGACGGGCAGAACGTGGAGCTGACGATGCGCCTCAAATACTGAAAGTCCGACGCGCGGGAATCAAAATCTCCTTTGGCCGGGGTATATGTGCGGAACCGAACATACAAGGAGGTCAGGAAGGGTTAAGAAGAATCGGGGCTTGGACCCTGCGATGACGCGGGAAAGGGGGATTGTGGCGATACTAGCTTCGCTTCGGCCGCGGCCCGGCTGGAACCGCATTCTTGCGGCGCTGCCGGCGAGCGACTACGAGCGCCTGCTGCCCGCTCTGGGGCACGTTCCGCTGCCGCTGGGCCTGTCCATTTACGGTGCAGGCGAGCTCGAACGGCATCTGTACTTCGTCACCGGGGGGGTCGTTTCGCGCTACCACCTGAATGATCACGGCGAGTCGGCGGAATTTGCGCTCACCGGCGCGGAGGGCGTGATCGGCATTCCCTCGTTCCTCGGCGGCGAGAGCACGCCGAACCGGGCGGTGGTGGTGAGCGCCGGCGATGCTTTTCGGCTGGCGGCGAGCCGGGTGCAGGACGAATTCAGGCGCGGCTCCCCGCTGTCTTTCCTGCTGCTGCGCTACACCCAGGCGCTGATCACGCAGACCGGGCAGATCGCAGTGTGCAACCGGCACCATTCTCTGGAACAGCAGCTTTGCCGCTGGATCCTCTCGTACCTGGACCGGGCGCCCTCGCGCAACCTGACGGTCACGCAGGGGCTGATGGCCACTTTGCTCGGGGTGCGGCGCGAAGGCGTGACGGAGGCCGCGGCCAAGCTGCAACGGGCGGGTTTGATCCGCTACCGCCGCGGCCATGTGGAGGTGCTGGATCGCCGGGGATTGGAAGCGCGGGCGTGCGAGTGCTACTCGGTCGTCAAGCGGGAGTACGAGCGTCTGCTCGGCCAAGGCGGCCGCGCGGGCAGCGCCGGCGCGCGCGCCGGGCTGCGCCCGGTAGACGAAGTCTCGCCTTGCTTCGGGCCCTGATCCGGCACGAAAAGCGCAAGGGCGCGCAAGAGCTCTCCCGCCTGCCGACGGAACTGGTCGACCGGCTGGCGGAACCGTTTACGCGCTTCCTGCGCATCGAGGCCGCCGGCGGCGCCGTGCTGCTGCTGTTCGCGATCGCTGCGCTGGCTCTGTCCAACTCGCCCTGGGCGCGCCTGATCTCGGAGGCCTGGGAGGCCCAGGCCGGTCTTCAGTTCGGCTCGCTGGAGTTCACCCGTTCGTACAGGGCGTGGATCAACGACGGGGCGATGACGCTGTTTTTTTTCCTCGTCGCGCTCGAGCTCAAGCGCGAGCTGGTGCTGGGCGAGCTGAGCAACCCGCGCATGGCCGCGCTGTCGATCGCGGCCGCCGTGGGCGGCATGCTCGTGCCCGCCGCGCTGTACGTGCTGCTGCTATGGGGCCACCCCGGCCAAATTGGCTGGGGCACGGTGATGGCGACCGACACTGCGTTCGTCATCGGATGCCTCGCGCTGCTGGGCTCGCGCATTCCGCAGAGCCTGCGCGTGTTCATGCTGTCGCTCGCGATCGTCGACGACATCGGCGCCATCCTGGTGGTGGCCGTCGGCTACAGCAGCCACATCGCCTGGGGCGCGCTCGCGCTGGCCGCGGTCGGCCTGGCGCTGGTGCGCGCGATGGCGCTGATCGGGGTGCGGACCTTTCCGGTCTATTTCATGCTGGGCAGCCTGGTCTGGCTGGCGGTCGACGCCTCGGGAATCCACGCCACGATCACCGGCGTGATTCTCGGCCTGATGACGCCGGCCCGCAGATGGGTCAGCGACAAGCGCCTGTACGCCATCCTCGACCGGGTGGTCGCGCACCCGGCGGCCGACGCGGGGAGCGAGGACACGAAGGACAGGCGCAGCCTGCAGATGGCCGAGATCGCGGCGCGCGAATCACTTTCTCCGGTCGAGCGGCTCGAGATCGGGCTGCACCCGTGGGTCGGTTTCGTCATCATGCCGCTGTTCGCGTTCGCCAACGCCGGGCTGCCGCTTTCCTTCGGCGAGCTTACGAATCCTGTCACGCTCGCCGTGTTCGCCGGCTTCGCCATCGGCAAACCCATCGGCGTACTGGGCTTCAGTTGGCTCGCGGAACGCACCGGCATCGCACTGCGCCCGCCGGATCTGAGCTGGAGGCTGCTCGCGGGCGGCGGACTGCTGGCCGGGATCGGCTTCACCATGGCGCTGTTCATCGCCAACCTGGCCTTCGACAAGAGCCTGATCGACGGCGCCAAGCTGGGGATCTTCCTGGCGTCGGTCTTTTCCGCCCTGGCGGGGCTCGCGCTGTTGAGGCTCCTTCCTGCGCGCGTGGGCGAAGTTCCGCCGGCCGGCGACTAGAGCGCGGTGCGCCGCGGCGCGCCCGAGCCCTTGATCTGGGTGCGGTGCATGACGCGCCGCGCGGAAGGGTCGAAGGCGTCGCGCCGGTGCATGGTGGTGCGGTTGTCCCACAGCACAAGATCTCCTATCGCCCACGTGTGGCGGTAGACCGAGGTCTCGACGTAGCGCCACAGCTCCTCGAGCAGGCGCTCGGATTCTTCCAGCGGCAGGCCCATCACGTAGGCGTTGCGCCGGCGTCCGAGGTAGAGCGCGCGCGCGCCCGACTCGGGGTGCTCGATCACCACCGGGTGCGGCGTGCCGGGCGAGCTGCGCGGGTCGTCCGACGCGCTGAGACCCTTGCGCAGGGTGCCGCCCGAGTCGTAGGTGCCGTCGTGCTTGATGTCGAGCGTTGCCACGCGCGCGGCGAGCGCGGGCGGCAGCTTCGCCAGCGCGGCCTTCATGCCGGCGAAGCAGGTGTCGCCGCCGGCGGGCGGGATCTCGAGCGAGTACAGCATCGAGGCGTCGGGCGGCAGCGGCGCGTAGCTCATGTCGGTGTGCCAGGCGGCCTCGCCGTCGCCCAGCGTGCCGATCGCCTCGCCGGCGCCGTCGCGCACGTTCGAAACCACCAGGATGTCCGGATAGCCGGGCGGGGACTTGCGCCCCGCGCCCTGGATCGGCGGCGCGTCGAGCGCGCCGAAGTGGCGCGAGAAGGCGAGCAGGTCGTCGTCCGTGAGGTGCTGGCCGCGAAACACCAGCACGTCGTGCTCGTACCAGGCGCGCTTGATCGCCGCGATCGCGGCCGGCCCGGCTGCGGCCAGGTCGACGCCGCGCACGTCGGCGCCGACGGTCGCGTGCGGAACGATCTCGAGCGTGCTGGCGGAGAAGGCGGGCATGGCGGCTAGTCTATAATCAACCGCCCCGTTTTGCCCATCCCCTCGTGACGATCGTCGTCCACCACCTGAACAACTCGCGCTCGCAGCGCGTGCTGTGGCTGCTCGAGGAGCTGGGGCTGCCCTACGAGGTGAAGCGCTACCAGCGCGATCCGAAGACGATGCTCGCGCCGCCCGAGCTGCGCGCGGTGCACCCGCTGGGCAAGTCGCCGGTGATCGAGGACGGCGAGCTCAAGCTGGCTGAGTCGGGCGCGATCCTCGAGTACCTCGCGGGCCGCTACGACGACGGGCGGCTGGTGCCCGCCGCGGGCACGCCGGAGCGCCTGAGCTACACCTATTGGATGCACTACGCCGAAGGCTCGGCGATGCCGCCGCTGCTGATGAAACTCGTGTTCAAGCGCATCGAGAGCGGGCCGATGCCGTTCTTCGTGCGCCCGGTCGCGCGCGGCATCGCGCGCCGCGTGCTCGACGGCTTCGTCGAGCCCAACATCGCGCGCCACCTGGATTTCATGGAAGGCGAGCTTCGCGAGCGCGACTGGTTCGCTGGCGCCGAGTTCAGCGCGGCCGACATCCAGATGAGCTTCCCGCTCGAGGGCGCGGCCGCGCGCGGCGGGCTCGATGCGAGCCGGCCGAAGCTGATGGGCTTTCTCAATCGCATCCACGCACGGCCCGCGTACCGGCGCGCGATCGAGGCCGGCGGCCCCTACGAGCTGTTGCGCTGAAGGCGGAGGGCGATGACCGTCGTCCTGCTCGCACTGGCGACCTTCTGCTCGACCCTGATCGGCGGGCTGTTCGCGCTCAAGTTCCGCGACCATCTGCACTACGTCCTTTCCTTCACCGCCGGGGTGCTGCTCGGCGTGGTCGCGTTCGACATCCTGCCCGAGATCTTCGCCCTGGCGCAGACGCACGGCGCCGACACCGCGGGCGCGATGGTCGCGCTGGTGGCCGGGTACCTGTTCTTTCACGGGCTGGAGAAGTTCGTCCTGGTGCATCACACGCACGAGGACGACTACGCCGAGCACCACCACCCCGAGGTCGGCGTTTACTCCGCGCTCGCGCTCGCCGGGCACAGCTTCATGGACGGGGTCGGCATCGGCCTCGCGTTCCAGGCCGGGCCGACGGTCGGCGTCGCGGTCGCGCTGGCGGTGATCGCGCACGATTTCTGCGACGGCATGAACACCGTCAGCCTGATGCTGGTGCACCGCAACCCGACGGCGCGCGCGCTCGCGATGCTCGCGCTCGACGCGGCCGCGCCGGTGCTGGGCGCCGCCTCGACCCTGCTGTTCAGCGCGCCGCCGGGGCTGCTCGCGCTGTTCCTGGGCTTTTTTGCCGGCTTTCTGCTCTACATCGGCACCGCCGACATCCTGCCCGAGGCGCACTCGCGCAAGCGCCCGACCGCCGCGCTGGTGCTGATGGGGCTCACCGTGCTCGGCGCCGCGTTCATCTTCGTCGTGGTGCGGGTGGCGGGCTAGGAACGTGATCGACGCCGCAACCCTGGCCGCTTTTTTCGCCGTCTCGGCGCTGCTCGCGCTCGCGCCCGGGCCCGACAACCTGTACGTGCTGACCCAGAGCGCGCTGCGCGGACCCGGCGCCGGGCTGGCGGTGACCGTCGGCCTGTGCACCGGCCTGCTGGTGCACACCAGCGCGGTGGCGCTCGGGGTGGCGGCGCTGGTGCGGGCCTCGGCCACGGCGTTCGCCGCGCTCAAGCTGGCCGGCGCCGGCTACCTGCTCTACCTCGCCTGGCGTGCGTTCGGCGCCGCCGCGACCGAGCTGAGCGGCGCGAGCGGGCGCGCGCTCGGCGGCTGGGCGCTGTATCGGCGCGGCATCCTCATGAACGTCACCAACCCCAAGGTGTCGATCTTCTTCCTTGCCTTCCTGCCGCAGTTCGCGGACCCCGGGCGCGGCGCGCTCGCGCCGCAGATCGTGCTGCTGGGCGGGGTGTTCATCGTCGCCGCGCTGCTGGTGTTCGGCGCGATTTCGTTCGCCGCCGGCGCGCTGGGCGAGCGGCTGCGGCGCTCGGCGCGTGCGCAGCGCGTGCTCAACCGGATCGCCGGCGTGGTGTTCGTCGGCCTTGCGCTCAAGCTGGCCGCGAGCGAGGTCGGCTAGCCCGCATGCGCCTCGATCCGGGCCTGCTGATCGCCGGACTGCTGCTGCTGGGCTTCGGCGCGCAGTGGCTGGCGTGGCGCTTCAAGCTGCCGGCGATCCTGTTCCTGCTGCTGCTGGGGCTGCTGCTCGGGCCGCTGAGCGGCGCGTTCGACCCGGACGCGATGTTCGGCGACCTGCTGCTGCCGTTCGTGTCGCTCGCGGTGGCGGTGATCCTGTTCGAAGGCAGCCTGACGCTGCGCTTCGCGGAGATCCGCGGCCTGGGTCCGGTGATCCTGCGCCTGGTCAGCGCCGGCGCCGCGGTCACGCTCGTGATCCTCGCCTGGGCGGGCCACGTGCTGGCGAGCCTCGACTGGCCGATCGCGCTGCTGTTCGGCGCCGTGGTGAGCGTCACCGGGCCGACCGTGATCGTGCCGATGCTGCGCAGCGTGCGGCCCAACGAGCGCATCAGCAACATCCTGCGCTGGGAGGGAATCATCATCGACCCGCTGGGCGCGCTGCTGGCGGTGCTGATGTTCGAGCTGATCGTCTCGGGCGAGCGCTCGGGCGAGGCGCACCACTGGCTGGTGTTCGGCCAGACCGTCGCCGTGGGCGTCGGGGCCGGCTTCGGCGCTGCCTGGCTGCTCGGCTACGCGCTCAGGCGCCACCTGGTGCCGGAGTACCTGCAGAACCTCGGCGCGCTGACGCTGGTGCTGGCGTCGTTCGCGGTGGCAAACGCGCTGCGCGACGAGTCCGGCTTGCTCGCGGTGACCGTGATGGGGATCGTGCTCGCCAACACGAAGGGCCTGCAGATGGACGACATCCTGGACTTCAAGGAGCACCTGAGCACGCTGCTGATCACGTTGCTGTTCATCATCCTCGCGGCGCGACTGGAAGGGCCGATCCCGCTCATCACGGTCGCCGGTGGCATCGGCGTGCTGCTGGTGGCGCAAGTGGCGGCGCGCCCGGCCGCGGTGCTGGCGAGCACGCTGTTCTCCTCGGTCACCTGGCGCGAACGCGCGCTGCTGGCCTGGATCGCGCCGCGCGGGATCGTTGCCGCGGCGGTCTCGGCGCTGTTCGCGCTGCGCCTGCAGCAGCTCGGCGTGCCCGGGGGCGAGAAGCTGGTGCCGCTCACCTTCCTCATGATCATCGGCACGGTGCTGATCCAGAGCGCCACTGCCGCGCCGCTCGCACGCTGGCTCAAGGTCGCCGACCCCGATCCCAACGGCGTGCTGATCATCGGCTCGGACCGGCTCGCGCGCACCTTCGCCAAGGCGCTGACCGACCTCAAGCTGCCGGTGCTGGTGGCCGACGAGGACTGGGGCGGGATCAGCGAGGCGCGCATGCAGGGAATGCGCACCTTCTTCGGCAACCCGGTGTCGGAGCACGCCGACCGCAACCTGGATCTGGTCGGCATCGGCCGGTTGCTCGCGCTTTCGACCCGGCGCGAGCTGAACAGTCTCGCCTGCGTGCGCTACCGTCCGGAGTTCGGCGCCAACCGGGTGGTCTACCTGCGCCTGCTGCCGTCCGAAGGCGGCGAGGCCTCGCGCACCGAATTCGCGCAGAATCTCGCCGCGCCGCAGCTGCTGGGCGAGCAGGTCACCCGCGCGCAGCTCGAGGAGCTGCTTAACAAGGGCTGGCGCCTGAAGGCGACCAAGCTGAGCGAGGACTTCGGCTACGAGGAATTCCTCGCCAAGCGCGGCGAGGGCGTGCTGGTGCCGTTCGCGCTCAACGAGCGCGCACAGCTGCAGGTGGCCACCGACGGCTTCCGCCTCGAGCCCAAGCCCGGTTGGACGGTGGTCGCGTTCGTTCCACCCGAGGACGAGGAGGCGCGCACGTGAAGTCCGCCACCGCGCCGCCGGTGCACCAGATCTCGCTGCGATTGCGCGAGCTCGGGCAGCTGTTCAACTCGATGGACGCGACCCCGTTCCGCCATCGCGACCTCGACCCCAACGCGGAGGAGTTCATCGAGAGCTGGGCGCAGGAGTTCCCCTCCGGCAGCCGCTATTTGCTGGTGATCCACCTCGAGCAGAAGCCCGACGAGGCGGACCCCGGCGCGTTGCTGGCGGAGGCGGTGCACAACTTCTACGGCGACAAGGCGCAGTTGGCCGAGCGCGAACTGCGGCGCCTGCTGCGCCTGGGACGCACC
>Ga0315556_1000718_pt1 | contig 20716 bp, 20 predicted proteins | sample SalMarSW160310MG_FD_202112 | JGI IMG/M metagenome (GOLD analysis project Ga0315556, IMG submission 202112) | Salt marsh sediment microbial communities from the Plum Island Ecosystem LTER, Massachusetts, United States - Salt Marsh Sediment SW1603-10 ...
AATTTTAAGCGCCCGCGCGGGGCGCGGCAAGTCAGCCGAACTTGGCCAGCAGGGCGGCGGCCTGCTGCACGCGCTCTTCGCCGCCGGCCTTGGCGCCGCCGGCCTTTTCGGGCGCGGCCTGGATTGCGCACGCCAGAACGCCGAAGAACGCCTTGTCGAGCGCGCGCCGCGCGGCGGAGAGCTGCTGGGTCACCTTCTCGCATTCGGCGCCGGCTTCGATCATGCCCTGGATGCCGCGCAGCTGCCCCTCGACGCGCTTCAGGCGCAAGATGAGGTCCTTCTTGTGGCGTTCGTCGCGGATGATGGCCATGGCTCCCTCCTTGGCGGCCCAGATATACCCTGGAGGGTATGATGATACAAGATTTTGCAGGGCTTGCAATACCATACTCCCCATAGTATATTGCGGGCTGGCCGGGACGACCGGCGCAGCCACCCTATGAGGAGAATCGCATGACCGTAGAAAGACTGATCCGCATCTTTGCCGGCGCCTTCGTGCTGCTTTCGCTCGCGCTCGGCGTGCCGGGCAGCCCGCTGTTCGTGAGCCACAACTTCCTCTGGTTCACCGTTTTCGTCGGCGCCAACCTGCTGCAGAGCGGCTTCACCCGCTTCTGCCCGCTGGAGATGATCCTGCGCCGCCTGCGCGCCGGGGCGGCCTGAGGCCATGGACAGCGTCCAGGTAGTCTGCCCGCATTGCCTGACGCCCAACCGCGTCCCGGCGGGACGCCTGGGCGAGGGCCCGAAGTGCGGCAAGTGCGGCGCCGCGCTGCTCGAGGCGGCCCCGGTCGCGCTCGACGAAGCGTCGTTCGACGCCTTCGTCGCGCGCACCGAGCTGCCGGTGCTGGTCGACTACTGGGCGCCCTGGTGCGCCCCCTGCCGCGCCATGGCGCCGGCGTTCGAGCAGGCCGCCGGCGAGCTGCGCCAGAGCGTGCGCTTCGCCAAGGTCAACACCGAGCAGGCGCAGGGCATCGCCGCGCGCGCGGGCATCCGCGCCATCCCGACCATGGTGCTGTACCGTGCCGGCAAGGAGCTCGCGCGCACCTCCGGGGCGATGGACACGGGCATGCTGCGCCGCTGGCTAGGAGAACACGTCTCATGATCCGCACCGCCCTGTTCGTCGCGCTGTCCTTCGCCGCCGCCGCGGCCCCGGCGGCCGAGCCGCTCAAGACCGCGCCGGTCGAGCTGCGCGACACCGACCTGACCTATACCGCCGAGGCCGTGGTCGAGGCGGTGCGCCAGTCGACCGTGTCGGCCCAGATCGCCGGCCGCATCGTCGACCTGCGCTTCGACGTCGGCGACTACGTGAAGAAGGGGCAGGTGATCGCGCGCATCGACGAGCGCGCCGTGTCGCAGGCCGAGGCCGCGAGCGTGGCGCAGGTGCGCGAGGCGCAGGCCGCGCTGTCGAACGCGCGCGCCCAGTACGAGCGCTCCAAGCAGCTGCTGGCGCAGAAGTTCATCAGCCAGGCCGCGCTCGACAAGGCGCAATCGGATTACCGCGCGGCGCAGGCGCGCGTCACGGCGCTGCTCGCCGGCGCCGGCGCCGCCGCCACCGAGCGCAGCTTCGCCACCATCGTCGCGCCCTACAGCGGGGTGGTGTCGGCGCGCTACGTCGAGCTGGGCGAGATGGCCACCCCGGGCAAGCCGCTGATGACCGGCTTCGACCCCTCGACCCTGCGCGTGGTCGCCACCGTGCCGCAGGCGCAGGTGGCGGCTATCCAGGCCGGCGCCAAGGCGCGCGTCGAGGTGCCCTCGAGCGGCAAGTGGATCGACGTCAGGAACATCGTGGTCGTGCCCTCGGCCGACCCGCGCACCCACACCACGCGCATCCGCCTCGAGCTGCCCGAGGACGTGCGCGGCGTCTACCCGGGCGTGTACGCGCGGGCGCACTTCGTCACCGGCAGCGCGCTGAAGCTGCTGCTGCCGCGCAGCGCGGTGGTCCACCGCAGCGAAGTCACCGGCGTCTACGTGGTCGACGACAGGGGCGCGCCGCGCCTGCGACAGGTGCGCCTGGGCGACGCCTCCGACGAGAATTACGTCGAGGTGTTGGCGGGCGTGAGGCCGGGCGAGCGGGTCGCGCTCGATCCGGTCAGGGCCGGCATGGCTGACAGCGGCAGCGCGAGACCCTGAGCGATGGGCATCTCGGGCCGCATCGCCACCTATTTCCAGGACTCGCAGCTCACGCCGCTGATCGCGCTGGTCGCGTTCCTGCTCGGCCTGTTCGCGGTGATGGTGACCCCGCGCGAGGAGGAGCCGCAGATCAACGTCACCATGGCGAACGTGTTCGTGCCGTTCCCGGGCGCGTCGTCGAAGGATGTCGAGTCGCTGGTCGCCACCCCGGCGGAGCAGGTGCTGTCGCAGATGACCGGCGTCGAGCACGTGTTCTCGGTCTCGCGCCCCGGCATGGCGGTGCTCACGGTGCAGTTCAAGGTCGGCGTGCCGCGCGTCGACGCACTGGTGCGGCTGTACGACACCATCAACTCCAACCGCGACTGGGTCTCGCCCAACCTCGGCACGCTCGAGCCGATCATCAAGCCCAAAGGCATCGACGACGTGCCGGTGGTGACGCTCACCTTCTGGAGCAAGGACCAGAAGATCGGCGCCTACGAGCTCGAGCGCGTGGCGCACGCCGCGGAGATCGAGCTCAAGCGCGTTCCCGGCACGCGCGAGGTGCAGACGCTGGGCGGCCCGGGGCGCGCGGTGCGGGTGCTGCTCGACCCGGACCGGATGAACGCCTACGGCATCTCGGCGCTCGATGTGCGCAACGCGCTGCAGCTCGCGAACGTCGCGCTGCCCACCGGCAAGCTGGTGCGCGAGAACCGCGAGATCGTGGTCGAGACCGGCGACTACCTCCGCTCGGCGGCCGATGTGCGCCAGCTGGTGGTCGGCACTTCTGAACAGCGCCCGGTCTACCTGTCGGACGTCGCCGAGGTGCGCGACGGGCCCAACCAGCCCTCGCGCTACGTCTGGATCGGCACCCGCCAGGGCGAGCATGCGGCGGTCACGGTGCAGGTCACCAAGAAGCCGGGCGAGAACGCGGTCGACGTCTCCGACCGGGTCATGAAGCGGGTGGCCGAGCTGCACGGCACGGTGATCCCAGACGAGGTGCGGGTCACCGAAACGCGCAACTACGGCGCCACCGCCAACGAAAAGGCGCTCAAGCTGATCGAGAAGCTGATCTTCGCCACGCTGTCGGTGGTGGTGCTGGTGTTCGCCACGCTCGGCCGGCGCGAGGCGCTGATCGTCGGCATCGCGGTGCTGCTCACGCTGGCGACCACCCTGTTCGCGTCCTGGGCCTGGGGCTTCACGCTCAACCGGGTGTCGCTGTTCGCGCTCATCTTCTCGATCGGGATCCTGGTCGACGACGCGATCGTGGTGGTCGAGAACATCCACCGCCACCGCGCCAAGGCGCCCGAGACGCCGCTCGCGCTGCTGATCCCGCTCGCGGTCGACGAGGTCGGCGGGCCGACCATCCTCGCCACTTTCACCGTGATCGCGGCGCTGCTGCCGATGGCCTTCGTCAGCGGCCTGATGGGCCCCTACATGAGCCCGATCCCGATCAACGCCAGCATGGGAATGCTGATCTCGCTCGCGATCGCGTTCAGCGTCACGCCGTGGCTCGCCTGCAGGCTGCTCGGCAAGTCGAAGCACCACGAGGAGGAGGCCGGCGGCAGCAAGCTGGAGCGCTTCTTCTCGCGCGTGCTCGGGCCCTTCGTCGACTCGGCCAAGCACCGCCTCAAGCTGTGGATCGCGATCCTCGGCCTGATCCTGCTCTCGGTGTCGCTGGCGGGCGTCAAGCTGGTGATCCTCAAGATGCTGCCGTTCGACAACAAGTCCGAGTTCCAGGTGGTGGTCGACATGCCGGCGGGAACGCCGGTCGAGGTGACCGCCGCGGCGCTGCACGACCTGGGCGCCCACCTGGCGCAGGTCGGCGAGGTCACCGACTACGAGGCCTACGCCGGGCTCGCCTCGCCGATCAACTTCAACGGCCTGGTGCGCCAGTACTACCTGCGCAGCGACTCCGAGCAGGGCGACCTGCAGGTCAACCTCAAGCCCAAGGGCGAGCGCGAGCGGCAGAGCCACGAGATCGCGGCGGCGGTGCGCCCGGCGCTGGAGAAGATCGGCGCGCGCTGGAACGCCAAGGTCAAGGTGGTAGAGGTGCCGCCCGGGCCGCCGGTGCTGTCGCCGATCGTGGCCGAGGTCTACGGCCCGGACGAGGCGGGGCGCATCCGCACCGCCGAGCGGGTGCGCGCGGCGTTCGCCTCGACGCCGGATATCGTCAGCATCGACGACAGCGTCGAGGACCCGGCGCCGCGCGTGGTGCTGAAGGTCGACCAGGCCAAGGCCGCGCTGCTGGGCGTGAGCGCGCGCGACGTGGTGGAGACCATGCGCATGGGCCTGCTCGGCGCCGACGTGACGCCGATCCACGACGGCCATTCCAAGTACGAGGTGCCGGTGCGGATCGTGCTGCCGGCCGAGCGGCAGGGGCGGCTGGACGAGTTCCTCAAGCTTGCGCTGCGCACTTCCTCGGGCAGCCTGGTGCCGCTGTCGGAGCTGGTCAAGGTGGTGAAGAACGTGCGCGACCGGCCGATCTACCACAAGGACCTGCTGCCGGTGGTGTACGTGGTCGGCGACAAGGCCGGGCGGGTCGACAGCCCGCTGTACGGCATGTTCTCGATCCGCGGCAAAGTGGTCGGCAAGCCGCTGCCGGACGGCGGCGTGCTGGGCGAGTACTTCATCAACCAGCCCTCGGACCCCTACCGCCAGTACTCGATCAAGTGGGACGGCGAGTGGCAGGTCACCTACGAGACCTTCCGCGACATGGGCCTGGCCTACGCGGTCGGGCTGATCCTGATCTACCTGCTGGTGGTGGCGCAGTTCCGCTCCTACCTGGTGCCGCTGATCATCATGGCGCCGATCCCGCTCACCGTGATCGGGGTGATGCCCGGGCACGCGCTGCTGGGGGCCAACTTCACCGCGACCTCGATGATCGGCATGATCGCGCTCGCCGGCATCATCGTGCGCAACTCGATCCTGCTGGTCGACTTCGTCAACCAGAAGCTGGAGGAGGGCGTGCCGCTGCGCGACGCGGTGCTGCATTCGGCGGCCGCGCGCGCCAAGCCGATCGCGCTCACCGGCCTGGCGGCGATGATCGGCGCCACCTTCATCCTCGACGACCCGATCTTCCAGGGCCTGGCGATCTCGCTCATTTTCGGTATCTTCGTCTCGACCCTGCTGACGCTGGTCGTGATCCCGGTGCTGTACTACGTGGCGATGAACAAGAAAACGGGGTCAGAGTCGAATTAACTAGAATCGGGGTCGGAGCCGGCCAGTTCATTCGGCTCCGATCCCGAATTTGGTTCCTGGAGGGGCGATGCTGATCTTCCGGCAGCTGTTCGATTCGCAGTCGTCGACTTACACCTACCTGCTTGCCGATCCGGCCACTCGCGATGCGCTGCTCATCGACCCGGTGTTGGAGCACGCGCAGCGCGACGCGGCGCTCGCCGCCGAGCTCGGGCTCAGGCTCGGCTGGACCCTCGAGACCCATTTGCACGCCGACCACGTCACCGGCGCGTGGCTGCTGCGGCGTCGACTCGGCAGCCGCATCGCCGTCGCCAGGGCGAGCGGCGCGCAGGGCGCAGACCGCTATCTCGAGCCCGGCGAGCGGATCTACTTCGGCGGGCGCCACGTGCAAGTGCGCGCCACGCCCGGCCACACGAACGGCTGCGTGAGCTACGTGCTCGACGACCGCTCGATGGCGTTCACTGGCGACGCCTTGCTGATCCGTGGCTGCGGGCGCACCGACTTCCAGCAGGGCAGCGCGAGCACCTTGTACCGATCGGTGCACGAGCAGCTGTTCTCCCTGCCCGCGGATTGCCTGGTCTACCCGGCGCACGACTACCGCGGCTTGACCGCGTCCAGCGTTGGCGAGGAGAGGCGCTTCAATCCGCGCCTCGGCGGCGACGCCGGAGAAAGCGACTTCGCCGGCTACATGGAGAACCTCGGGCTCGCGCATCCGAAGCAGATGGCGGTCGCGGTTCCCGGCAACCTGCAATGCGGCCGCCCGCAGGACGATACGGAGCTCGGCCAGGAGCCGCGTTGGGCGCCGCTCACTTACACCATCGCCGGAATATGGGAGCTGCCACCGCAGTGGCTCGAGGAGCACCTGCGCGACGTGCAGATCGTCGACGTGCGCGAGCCGGACGAGTTCACGGGCGTGCTCGGCCACGTCCCCGGCGCCCGGCTGATCCCTCTGGGGCGGCTCGCCGAGCACGTCGATAAGCTCGCAAAGGACCGGCCCGTGGTCACGGTGTGCCGATCGGGCACGCGCTCGGCACAGGCCAGCGTGATGCTGCGCAAGGCGGGCTACGACAAGGTCGCGAACCTCGCTGGCGGAATGCTGCGCTGGCGCTCCCAGCAGTATGTGGTGGAGGGCGCGGCCGACTAACCCATGTAACGGGGCAGCAACAGCGAGATCACCGGGAAGGCGACCAGCAGCGAGAGGCGGAAGAAGTCCGCCACGATGAACGGCAGCACGCCGCGGAACACGGTCGCGGTGGGCACCTCGGGCAGGAGCGTCCTCAGCACGAACACGTTCATCCCGATCGGCGGCGTGATCAGGCTGATCTCGGTCACCACCACGACGATCACGCCGAACCACACCAGGTCGAAGCCGAGGTGCTGCACCAGGGGGTAGAACACCGGCACGGTGAGCAGAATCATCGAGATGCTCTCCAGCACGCAGCCGAGCACGACGTAGATCAGGCACATCGCCGCGATCACCACCAGCGGCTGGATCTCGAACCGGTTGACGAAGTCGCGCAGGTCGCCCGGCATGCTGGTGTAGTTGATGTAGTTGGCGAACATCATCGCCCCGATCAGGATCACGAACAGCATCGAGGTGGTGCGCGCCGCTTCGCTCAGAACGCCGAGCAGCGACTTGAGGCCCAGCTTGCGCCGCGCCAGCGTGAAGGCAAACGCCCCGGTGGCGCCCACCCCGGCGGCTTCGATGGGGGTGAACACGCCACCGTAGATGCCGCCCATTACCAGCGTAAACAGCGCGATGACGCCGATCACGCCGCGATACACGAACGCCAGCGCCATGGTGCCGAACGCGCCCAGGACCATGGCGTCGTCGGCCTGCATCACGCCCAGCCTGGCGAGCACGGTGAGCACCGCGCCGAGCGCGAGGAAGGCGCCGACGCCGCGCAAGGTGGCGAAGCGCGCCTTCCAGCTCAGGCGTTCCCCCGGCGGGCCGGCCTTGGGGTCACGCCAGGTGGTCCATTGCACCGCCATGGCATAGAGAAAGATGCCGAGCAGCCCGGGCAGCACCCCGGCGGCGAACAGCTTGCCGATGTTGGTGCTGGTGATGATGCCGTACAGCACCAGCACCGTCGAAGGCGGAATCAGGATGCCGAGCGTGCCGCCGGCCGCGATGCAGCCGGTGCCGAGCGCGTTCGAATAGCCGAACTTGCGCATCTGCGGCATCGCCACCTGCGACATGGTGGCGGCGGTGGCGAGGCTCGAGCCGCAGATCGCGCCGAAGCCGCCGCAGGCGGCGATGGTCGCCATTGCCAGCCCGCCGCGCAGGTGGCCGATGAAGGCGTAGCAGGTCGCGTACAGCTCCTCGGCCATTCCGGCGCGCGAGACGAAGGTGCCCATCAGGATGAACAGCGGCACCACCGAGAACAGGTAGTTGAAGCCGGTCTCGTAGGTCACCTGGGTGGCCATCGCCATCGCCGGCGCCCAGCCCTTCATCAGCGCGGTGCCGCCGATGCCGACCAGGCCCATGGCGAACGCGATCGGCACGCGCAGGAAGGTCAGCGCGAGCATCGCCGCGAAGGCGAGCAGCGCTTCAATCACGGGGCGCTTGTCGGGCGAACGAGTTGTAGAAGTGGATGATCCCCGCCATCACCAGGAAGGCGACGATGGCGTAGATGAAGGGCGCGTACTTGATCAGCAGCACCGTGGTCGTGTCGCCGTAGTCGGCGGCGCGCCCGGCCTTGCGCCACATCAGGTGCGCGAGGCCGAGCATCAGCGCGCCCGAGGCGAGCTCGATCGCGATCCGGTACGCGCGCCGCAGCCGCGGCGCGAACAAGCGCTCGACCAGGTCGACCGTCACGTGCTCCTCGCGCCGGACCACCAGCGGCAGCCCGGCGAAGATGAGCAGCGCCATCATGATCTCGGTGATCTCGAAGGCGCCGACCACCGACTGGTTGAACAGATAGCGCCCGACCACGTCGACGAAGGTGAGCAGCATCATCGCGAACAGCAGCGCCGCCGCGATGACGCCGAGCGCGGCCTCGACCAGGCGCGCGAACCGCGCCATGCCTATTTCTTCATTCGCGCTTCGAGCTTGTCGATCTCGGCGTGGTACATGGCGAAGGCTTTGGGCCCGTCGACGTTGCGCCTGGCGGCTGCCTTGTACCAGTCCTCGATCACCGACTTCGCCAGCGCCTTGACCTCGGCTTCGAACGCCGGGCTGGCGTGCGTGATCTTGACGTTCGCCTTCTGGATCGCCTCGAGGCCGACCTTGTCCGCCGCGTCCCACATGTGGCCGGCGAAGCGCGCCACGTACTCGCCCGAGATCTTGTTCAGCGCGTCCTTGTCCTTTTGCGGCAGTGCGTCCCACTTGCCCGGGTTCATGAAGAAGCCGAAAGTCGAGCTGTAGAAGCCGCCGTGGAACAGGGTGGCGTAGTGGATCAGCTTCTCGAGGTGGAACGACGCCGGCGACTCGAGCGGGAAGAACACGCCGTCGGCGACGCCTTCCTTGAGCAGCGTGTAGGCGAGCGGCGCCGGCTTGAACATCAGCGTTGCGCCCATCGCCTTGCCCATGTCGGCCGCGATCCCGCCGCCGGTGCGGATCTTGAGGCCCTTCAGGTCGGCCAGGCTGGCGACCTCGTGCTTGCTGTTGAAGATCTGACCCGGGCCGTGGGTGAACACGCCGAGCAGGTGCACGCCCTTGTATTCGTTCGCCGGGGCGAAGTACTTGTAGTGCACGCGCGAATAGGCCACCGAGTTGATGGTCGCGGTGGCGCCGCCGCCGGGCAGCTCGCCCAGCTTGGTCAGCAGGAAGCGCGCCGGGGTGTAGCTCGCAGTGACGTAGGACAGGTCGACCAGGTCGTCGCGCACCGCGTCGAAGGTCCCCGGAGGCGCCACCGGCGCCTTGGGCAGCATCTGGAACCTGACCCGGCCGCCGGTCGCTTTCTCGGCCTTGTCGGCCCAGCCCTGCAGGAAGACCTTGGTCAGCGGGTGGCTCGGCGGCACCCAGGACGACATGGTGAGCGTGGTCTGCGCCGCCGCCGGCTGCGCGAGCGCGCACGCAGCGGCCGCGGCCAGGGCAATCCTGGTGTATCGGTTCATTTCTTGTCCCTCCTCCCAGATGGAGCGGGCATTCTAGCGGAATGCGCCGCGGCGTCGATCGCCTCGATCACGGCCGCGTAGTCGCCCAGCCTGCCGGCGAGCAAGACTGCGAGCCGCGCCAGCGCGCGCTCGCGCCCTTCTGCGGGCGTGCCATCGAGCAGCGCGGCGAAGGCGTCGTAGAGCCGGTCGGACTCGAGCGGCGAGAGCCCGCCCTTGACGGGGGGGCCGACGCGGGGCGGCGCGCCCTCGCGGTAGCCGAGCACGCCGTAGATCGCCGCCTGGGCGAAGGCCGGGTCGATGCCGCGGCAGCGCGCGAGCACGTGCCCGTCGGGGCGGATGACGTAGGTCGCGCCCTCGGGCGGTACGCCGTAGCGCTCGAACAGCGCTTCGTTGCCCGCGCGCGGCACGGCGATGGCCTGCGCGCCGCGCGGCGCCGGGCCGTCGCCGCCGAACCAGGCGATGCTGAACTGTCCCTGCAGCCGGGCGACGAAATAGCCGTCGCCGAAACGGCCGTCGGGCGCCGCGGCGCCTGGCGCGGCGAGCGGGGCGTCGATCGGCTCGCCCTTTTCCATGTTGAGCGGCGACTCGGCGTAGGTGGTGGCGATCGACAACCGTCCGACGTTGACCAGCGCGCGCATGGCGGGATCGGCGCGCGCCAGGTCGAGGATCGCGTCGCGCACCAGCCGCTCGCCGTGGCTCTGCGGGCCGATGAAGGTCGCGCTGCGCGAGGAGTGCTCGACGTTCTCGCGCGCGGCGAATCCGCGTTCGCTGTCGTAGGTCTGCATCAGGTCCGGGTGCGCCTTGCCCTCGAGCACCAGCGCCAGCTTCCAGGCCAGGTTGTCGGCGTCCTGGATCGCGCGGTTGCCGCCGCGCGCGCCGAACGGCGAGTGCTGCGCCGCCGCGTCGCCCAGGAACAGCACCCGCCCGTGCCGCATGTGCTCGAGAAAGCGACGCCGGAAGCGCCACGGTCCGACCCAGACCAGCTCGAACGGAGTGTCGAGCCCGAGCAGCTTCTTCAGCCGCTCGGTGACCTGCGCGGGTTCGGTTTCGAGCGCCGGGTCGTCGTACTGCGACACCTGCCAGTCGGTGCGCCAGATGCCGTCGGCCATCTGGTGGTACCAGATCGCGCCGCCGGCGTTGAGCGGATTGTCTAGGTAGGCCTTGCGCACCACCTCGGCCGAGGGCGACATCCTGATGTCGGTGATGCACCACTGGTCCTCGGACAGCGCCGACTCGGCGTCCTTCGCGCCGAGCTTGTCGCGCACCACGCTGTGCGCGCCGTCGGCGCCGACCAGCCACTGGCAACGCGCGCGGTAGCGCCCGTCGGGGCACTCGACCTCGACCTCAACGCCGTCGGCGCCGGGGCGCACATCGACCACCTTGTTCTTCCAGCGCAAGTCGACCGCCGGCGTTTGCATGATGCGCTCGACCAGGTACTGCTCGACGTAGAACTGCTGCAGGTTGACGAACGCGGGGTACTTCTGGTCGCGCTCGGGCTGCAGGTTGAAGCGGTACAGGCGCTCCTCGCCGGCGAACACGTCGCCTTCGTTCCAGGTCACGCCCTTCGCGCGCACGCGCTCGGCGACGCCGAAGCGGTCGAAGATCTCGAGCGAGCGCTTGGCGTAGCAGATGCCGCGCGAGGACAGGCCCGCCGCGCCGACCGTGTTGTCCTCGTCGAGCAGCACGGTATGCACGCCGCGCGCGCCGAGCTCGAGCGCGGCGGTGAGGCCGCCGAGGCCCGCGCCGACCACGATCACCGGGTACACGGTCTTCTCGCCGCGCGCGATCTCGGGCGGGGTGCGGGTCTCGTAGACCGGCAGCGTGTAGCCCGCCATGCGGTCGGGCTGGAAGGTCTTTTCGGCCATGCCAAATCCTAGCATCGGCGGCAGCGGCGGGCGCGCGCGGTACCGCGGTACAATGCGCGCCTCCATGAACGTGCGCACGCGCTTCGCTCCCAGCCCCACAGGGTACCTGCACGTCGGCGGCGCGCGCACCGCGCTGTTCTCCTGGGCCTACGCCCGCCGCCACGGCGGCAAATTCGTGCTGCGCATCGAGGACACCGACCTCGAGCGCTCGACCGAGGCCTCGACCAACGCCATCCTCGACAGCATGAAGTGGCTCGGCCTCGACTGGGACGAGGGGCCGTTGTTTCAGATGCAGCGCCTGGCGCGCTACAAGGAAGTCGCCGAGCGCCTGATCGCCGAAGGCCACGCCTACTATTGCTGGATGACCAAGGAGGAGCTGGAAGCCCTGCGTCATCAGCAGTTGCAGAACAATCAGAAACCCCGCTACGACGGCCGTTGGCGGCCCGAGCGGGCGAAGGCAGCCGGCCTCAGCGCGCCCGCCGGCGGCGCGCCGGTGGTGCGCTTTCGCACCCCGGAGGAGGGCGAAGTCGGCTGGCGCGACCTGGTCAAGGGGCAGATCTCGTTCCCCAACGCCGAGCTCGACGACCTCGTCATCCTGCGCGCCGACGGCGTACCGACCTACAACTTCGGCGTGGTGGTCGACGATCTCGACATGGACATCACGCACGTGATCCGCGGCGACGACCACGTCAACAACACGCCGCGCCAGATCCACATCTTCCGCGCCCTGGGAACCAAGCTGCCCGAGTTCGCGCACGTGCCGATGATCCTCGGCGCCGACGGCGAGCGCCTGTCCAAGCGCCACGGCGCGGTGAGCGTGACCCAGTACCGCGACGACGGCTTCCTGCCCGAGGCGCTCGACAACTACCTCGCGCGGCTGGGCTGGTCGCACGGCGACGACGAGCTGTTCAGCATGGCGCAGCTGGTCGAGTGGTTCGACCTCGCGCACGCCTCGCGCTCGGCGGCGCAGTTCGATCCCGACAAGCTCGCCTGGATGAACCAGCAGTACCTCAAGGCCGCGCCCGACGCGCGGCTGGCGGCGCTGGTCGAGCCCGAGCTGCGGCGCCTGGGCGCCGCGCCCGAGCTCGGGCCGCCGCTCGAGCGCGTGGTCGCGCTGCTCAAGGACCGCGCCACCACCGTGCTGCACCTGGCCGAGGCGGCGATGCTGTTCTACGGCGAGCCGCATCCCGACCCGGCGCTCGTCGCCGAGCACCTGAGCGAAGCGGCGCGGCCGGCGCTGCGCACCCTGCAGGCGCGCCTGGCCGAGGCGCCGACCTGGGAGCGCGCAGCGATCTCCGCCGCGATGAAGCAGGCGCTCGCCTCGAGCGGGCTCAAGATGCCCCAGCTCGCGATGCCATTGCGCGTGCTGGTCACCGGGCGCGCGCAGACGCCGTCGATCGACGCCGTGCTCGAATTGCTGGGGCGCGAGACCGTGCTCGCGCGCCTTGCCCATCACCTGGAGAGCGACTGATGCGCGCCCTGTTCCTCGCAGTCATGCTGGCCGCCGCCGCGCCCGCCTGGGCGCAGTCGATCATGGCCGGCGAGTGGCAGATCACCCTCAGCCAGAGCGGGATACAGGGCGCACCGCCCGCCACCGCGAGGCAATGCGTGAGCGGCTTCCAGGCCGGCGACCCGGGCGTGATCGCGCGCCGCGCCCGGCCGCGCGCGGACTGCACCACCACCTCGACCCCCGCGGGCGAGGGCGAGTACAAGTGGACCTTCGATTGCCCGCAATCGGCCATCAGCGGCCGCGGCCAGATGCACTACCGCAGCACCGAAATGGCCGGCGAAATCCACAGCAGCACCCGCGTCGGCGGCGCGAGGATCGACATGACGCAGCAAATCGCCGCCCGGCGCATCGGTGCCTGCACCAAATGAGCGAAAAATCCGGGGCTTGGCTTTACGTATCGGGCCCCGCTGGCTATAATTCGCGCCCTTGCGTGGGGGTATAGCTCAGCTGGGAGAGCGCTTGCATGGCATGCAAGAGGTCACCGGTTCGATCCCGGTTACCTCCACCAGAGACCCGACTTGATTCCCGCATCAGGTCCCCATCGTCTAGAGGCCTAGGACATCGCCCTTTCACGGCGGTAACAGGGGTTCGAATCCCCTTGGGGACGCCACATCGGGCGGCATTTAAGAGAAGCACTCGCAAATCTCGCATCAATCTGCGCATCGACAGAAGGCTTTGATCGCGGCGCTCTGAGCTTGTGCGCCGCGTTGCTGACCGCGCATCAGGATTCGGCTGTAACGATGTCGTGTTGCACGCGCGGAAGTTGGCGGAGCGTATTGGACGTAAACCCAAGCCATGCCATGGCGCAGCTGCTCGCCATTTGCATTGATACCAGCGCACATTACCCATCCGATCGTGCCAGTGTAGCGGCTACGCCTTTCTCGCGGCGCGGCTTGCGCGAGCCGCTCATGCGAATAGGGACCAAAGGGCGTGGGAAAACTCACATGCTTAGCGCTTGTTCAACAAAATTGGATAAAGCGATAAGCAGAAATCTGGAAAAGCCCTTAGCTTGATCAAAGCGATGATGCACTTCGCGTCTGCACATCAGTCGGAGAGAGTACGAAACACGGCGCGTGAGGGTGGTCGATACGCCACAAAGCTCATATGGGATCTTGGTCGCAAAATCGCATCTATTGCCGCACCGCCGCCGGCGACAAGGCATTGTATTCAACCGATCCGGCATTTCCTTCTGACTATCGCCGAATTCTTCGGATACTTGGAGGGGGCGCTCACCCAGACGTGATTCGGGGATTCCTACGACATTTCCCAGATGCACTGTTGGCTGACTGGCTTACGGAACTCCAAGAGCTCGGCTTGGTTGGATCGTCTCCTGCCGACGGCACGCACGATCGAGACTTCACCTACCCTCCGAAAACAATGCGGTTAGACGCGAGCGAGATGACGCCGGACGATACGCACCGGACCGCGAGAGAGGTGCGCGCGGCCCGCACGGCCCTCGATCGCGCGGGCGCGTACTTATTCCAAGACCGGCTGGAAAACCGCCCTAGGCTCGCCAAGAATGTGGGGCAGATAACAGTACTGATCGTGGAGGACGACCCGGATCAGGCGGCACTCGCCAAACTACGCGTGAGCACTGCCGGCTACGCAGTGCGCGTTGCGCACAACTTCAAAGAACTGATCGAGGAGATCCGCATACGCGCGTTTCCGGATCTGTTGTTACTCGACGTCAACCTGCCGGATGGCAACGGCTTCGATATCTTGGCGCGCATCCGCCGACACCAGAAACTCGCCCTGCTTCCAGTGGTAATGCTGACGGTGCGGGCCGATCCAGAAGACGTGCGTCGCGGACTCGACTTCGGCGCTGACGGCTACATCACGAAGCCCTACAGCAAGAAGATCCTTACGGAAATAATCCGTAGGGTGCTAAAGCACCGTTAGCGGGCGCTCTAAAGAGCTTCGGCGTTCTTCTTTCGCGCCCGGTCAGCCAGGATCTTCTCGTAGCACTCGGCGCAGAGAGCCCGTTCACCCTTTGGACCAGGCAGTATTCGGAAGGTAGCCCGGGGCTTGGCGTGCTGGCCGTGAAAGCAGTACTTCAGTGGGTCAAGGTTCGCCATAGTTTGATTGCGGGCGCGCGCTAGGCATTCAGCTTGATACTTCCCGCCGGAGCGTTGCAGATGGCGACGAAGAATTCGTCAATCTTTCTGATCTTACCTTCAAGGCGCGCGCCTTGATTGTTCAACTCGGTGAGCTTGGCGTGCACGGGTCCAATTGCGCGCCCGCGGACGACGATGCGACTTCCTAGCCTCTCGAGATGGGTGTCGCCGAGCGGAATGTCGGGTATTCGGCAAGTGACCGTCCAATTCGAGCCGACTTCCTGCGCCTTGCGCACCAGCGTCGCCCCCGTCCGCAGAAGTTCTTGGAGCACCAACTCGACATTCTCGCGCACTTCGCCCGAGATCAGGATCGAGTCGCCGCTATCGAACAGCGTGACATTGAGGACGTCGCTTACGAAGACACGGGGCATGGTCTTTTCCGCTGGGGGCTTCTTCTTGCGCCTCATCGAAACACGGAGCCGCGTAAAGAGGCTACGAACCACGTCACCGCCTGCACATTTTTTGACAGTGCCGACGTGTTACCAATGGCGCGCACCAGCGCCGGCAGCACCGGCTCGTCGTGGTGGGCCCGTGCGGGCGGTACCAGCGTGAGCCGGGGTGCGATGAAGTGGAGTGAGCCTGTCCGCGGGGCACACTAAACCGTGCGGCCTAGGCAGCTACTTTACGTTCCCCGCTTGGGCGCTTTATGTCAGGCTTTTGGCTGCCCCTCGCGCGGGTTTGCCTCCGGCAAACCGAGCAACTGCCGACCGACCAGTCATTGCGCCGCCTGAAGCAGAACCTCATGCGGCGGGACGAGCCCGGCTATATAGCGTTCAAACCCCCGTGGGGACGCCACAACCCTCAGTATTCAGCGCCGCTTCGAGGCGCGCGATAACGAGCGCTCGAGGAGCAAGCCACACTCGTTCTTCACCCTTTCGACCAGCATGGTCGCGGCGGCCAACAACGTCGGCACGTTCGGAGCGTCGGGATACCCGCGGATCGCCTCGGCCACGTTGGGATATTGGAAGACCATTTCCGAATAGTACTGGTTGGCCCTCCTGATCTGCTTGCGCTGCGCTTGGGTGAGCCGCGCGAGTCTGCCAAGGCCGCAGGATTCGGCGTCCTTCAGCAGTCCCGATAGATCGAACCTGTACCGGCTGCGCGCCAACCGATCGATTGAATTTCCGTGGAGCGCGAGATAGGTGCTCAGTGCGAGCTCGATCGCGTGACACGCCAAATAGGTCTGCACGGGCTTGAAGGACCTGTCCGTGGCGGGCATTGCCAATGCGGCATCCAGGTACTCGACCGCATATGCGCAAGAGCTGAGCGGTCCCAGGCGCTGTGGTGAATTACGCGGCCTCGACCGGCGTTGGTGTCGTTTCTGTGGACGCATTCGCTGCGCACCCTCCCCAGCGCACAATCGATGCGGCTCGAATCCGAACCTGATCGAGTTCCATGTTTGCCTACGCCGACGGGTCCGAATAGGAAAAAATGCACAGATTTCCCAAGCTTCCCTTGGAAAACAAGGCGCATCAGCGCCTTTTCGACTGCGGCGAAATCCCTGTTTCGGTCGTGTTTAAGGCCGTGGCATCGGTCAATGACTGCTGTGTCGAGGCAGCCAGTGTCGGGACCAGGCCACCCGCACAAATTAGGTTCGAATCCCAGCTGCGGATTCTTCGCAAGGGTCTGAGCGTCTGCTTTCGATAGCGGTCATCCAGTTCATCGGCTGTTGACCTTAAGAGCAGCGACTTTCAGAACCAGGTCGCTCGCATAGAATGCGAACCCCCCGTCGCGACGCCAGCAAATCGTACTCGAGGCCGTAATGATGCTTCAGTCGCTCAAATTGCTTCTGCAGCCTCGTCTCGTCGTCGTCCATGTCCGAGGGCCTCCTCTCGGTTCACCTTTCAGGATCATCGCACCCCGCGCAGCGCTACTTGCTGCATATGCCGCCAGGATCTTCTGCGCAACTGGCGGCTCGCAAACCTGTCACTGGTTCATAGGAACCAATCCGTCCATAGTTCAAATGGACTAATGTGGTGAATGTGAAAATTCGCAACTATTCCGTGCATCAATGGCGCACAATCGTCACATTGCATTCGGCCTTTTAGCAGTGAACAAGACGCTGTTCGATCATTGGAAGCTCATCGTAAAGCGTAACTATCTCGTTTCGCACAAGGTGGATCTTTCGCAGTTCAGCGCAGCGGAATTGATGATCCTCAATAAATACGGGTACTGGATGCAGGCCATAGAGCGCGAGACGCTCCCTCCGATAACAAAAGCCCAAAGTCAATTCTTGAGGGTCTGCGATGGCGCAGAGGAGCCTGCCACTGTATTTGCGACTGCGTGGATGAAGCTGATCGGAGCGGAGCACGATAAGCGTCGTGCTGCAATGTCCCGCCGGATCCAGAGCCCCGAAGATGTGTCGCACAAGATCTGGACTCCATGCCCGGCATGTGGTGCTCGCACTGGAGCGATGCAGACGTGTCCAATTTGCGACGGCACTGGTTGGTTCGATGATTCGAGTCACGGGATGGCGCGGCAGCGGGCTTTGGCTTCCGAGCGTGCCATGAGCGCGCAACCACGTCGCTCGACGCGTTAGGCAAGAAGGCCGGGGCCGGGGCCGGCGCCGGGCTCCCACCAGCCGCCAAGGTCCACAGCAACTAGCGCGGCACGATCGTGCAGGCGCAATGCGGAGTTCGAGGTCTTGGGGTGTTGTGGGCAGATCTTCCTGCGCTGCGTTCAGCCTCCGCTGTCTACGCTGCGCCCGCGAGCTAAGCCGGTTACTGCTTCAAGGCCGTTACGATCCGCGCAGCGCTCAAGCACAAGTGGCTGTGCGTGCGCGTTGTGGAATCCGATCGGCACCGGGGCGACCCACGCGGGAAGTTCATGTTCGTGCACATTGTCAAAAGCTGCAAACGCAGACTCACTTCCTGTCCTATTGGTTGCCGTTTCGATCAAATCTATGCCACGCAGCACTGACGGGAGTCGCCGTGGCGTCCGTAGACATTAATGCCATGCTCAGCATGGTTGAGCATATGGAGGTCGTACTCGACAGGTATCTGGCTGGTTCCGCCAGATCCTCCGAGACGATTGCTCATGTCCTCGACATCTGTCAGCAGATGCGCGCGAAGAAATTCGATGCTGAGACAAGGTATTGGCTCAAGGAGATCGAGCGCCGCGTGACGGAGATCGGTAACCCGCGTGCAGAGGATAATGACCCCTCGGCGCTGTCCAAACGTTTCCTAAACACGCAGTTGCTACAGGACATCCACAATCTGCGCAGGCAGATCTTGGCCATGGAACGCGCGAAGCGCGATCGACTCACGCAAACGGTGCCCTCGTGGTTGACAAGGATCGGTCTACGGTGCCGAGTGCTACGGGAAAATCATCGCTGACCGCGCGCAAAGATAGAGGATTGAATCCGTGTCGGCTCCCCGATGTGCGCCCCAAAGGGGATTTCGATTGCCGCGAATATGTCGGTTCCGTGTGGGGACGCCACTTTGAATTCAGGGCCCGCCAACGCGCGGGCCTTTTGCTTCGCACTACTGAAATGCAATCGCGTTCGTCGCAATCAGAGACGGTCCAACCGTCGAGCGCAGTCCCCAACGTGCTGAAGCTATGCTACAAACCCAATATGGCGCTTTCGTGGGAGGATCGAATCTATCGTCGCACTGCGGCTGGCGAGGAGGTAATTGCCTCGGCCAACGCGGCGATTCCCTCCGAGTATCGCCGGATTCTTGGGGTGATTGAAGGGGACACGCACTCGGACATCATTCGAGGACTTCTACGCCAATTTCCCGATTCGCTCATGGCGGACTGGCTTTCGGAGCTGGAGGAAATCGGCTTCGTTACTTCGGCGCCTGCCGACCCCGCGCAAGATCTGGACTTCACCAACCTTATGCAAACGCGACGGGACAGCATGGAGAGGACGCCGCCTGAAGACACGCAACGCATCGCGAAGCAAGCGAGTGCTGCGGCTAGGATGCTTGATCGTGCGGGCGCCTTTCTGTCGCCCGACCGGCTCAAGAACCGCTCATCGCTGGCCAAGAAGCCGAACGAAATCCTGGTGCTGGTCGTGGAGGACGACCCGGACCAGGCGGCGCTCGCCGAGCTACGCGTCAGTATGGCTGGCTTCAAGGTGCGTCTCGCGCGTAATTGCAAGGAGTTTGTCGAGGAAATCCAAGCGCGCGTGCCCCCGGATGTTCTATTGCTCGACATCATGCTGCCAGACGGGAATGGCTTTGACGTGCTGACGGGCATCCGCCGTCACCCGAAACTCGCTCTTCTTCCGGTCGTCATGTTGACCGTGCTGGCCGCTCCTGAAGACGTCCGCGGTGGCCTCGCACTTGGCGCAGACGGGTACATCACCAAGCCCTACAGCAAGAAGATCGTGGCCGACACAATCCGCGCGGTACTCAAGCACACGTAGGCTAGCCGCGCTCGTCGTGGGGTCTTCGCATGCGCGAGAGGGCGCACTGGTTCCTCTGGCACCCCGCACCTAATGTCAAATGATGCAAAGTGCCACCAGGTTCTCTGCCCTTCATCGCTCGTAAGTGTTCGGATACGCCAACAGCGAATTGAACTGGGGCAATCGTGGAATCGCCGGAACTGGAACTACTGCTCGGCGTGGTGAACAGCCTGGACGCAGAGCTCGACAAGTAGCTGGGCGGCAGGACTTCGTCTTCGGAGGCGGTGCCCAACATGCTCGAGACCTACCAGGAGATGCGTACGCGGGAACTTAGCGAAGCCGTCAAGTATTGGCTTGGAGCGGTCGAGCATCACGCAGCGGAGGCCACTAATCCGCGGCAACGCAGCGGCGGAGATTGGCAATTTCTTGGATCTGAGGCCTTCCTGGGCACCCAATTGCTGAAAGACATCTACTACTTGCGCACGGCACTTGTTAAGACGAGTAACACGAAACACTGACCAGATCTTGGACGTATCAACCGGCGGGAAGGTGAATACGATTTTCGCGGGAGAGGAAGGGATGTAATGAGTCGCTTGGAGGTGACTATGACTACTTCCAAATTCAGCATTTCCGAATGGCTTGATATCAGTCTCGCGCAGCTCTTACAGTGCGCGTGGGTAGCCATGGTTTTTGCGTTTGCAATCTGGCTGTGGCCCGATGGTGTTCTCGAAATGCACCTTGCAGACATCGGCTTCGGGACGGCGCTGTCCGCGGTCGGATCTTTGGTGCTGTTGGCGCTAGGTATTGTGGCCGTCTATTTTGTAGCGGTAGTACCCTTCTTGAGGGCCTACGACGAATTTATTTGGGAACAACGCGACTAGCCATCCGGGTAGTCGCGCCCCGTCACGCTCCGCAGGCAGCTATCAAACCAGGCAACTCTTCCCGCGCGTGCAATGGCACTGGAGATTTCCAATGGCGGCGGGAATCGCAATTGAGACGTCCCGAGATAGTCTTGCACGTCAATGGACTATCGCGGCGCCTTTGATACCTCTTGCAATGCCTCCAAACAGCCAACCGCGCGCACTTCAGCAGTTTCTGTTCTTTCACAGATGGCTTGGTAATCGAGGTTCTAGATACCGTGGAAGAGCGAACAAAAGCTCTGTTCCTGTCAAGGACTGTCTTGGAGCCGAAAAAATGAGCCGAATTAGTCCATTTGGACAATTGTTGCTCGCGTTTGCGCGGTGTAGCGTGTTCGCGAGAGGTGCTTATGCAGACTTTCAAGACAGGCTACTCCGAGTGGGCTGGCATCGGCGTCGCGTTTGTTTGGCAACTGGCCCTCGTCGTCGGATTCTTCGCCCTGGCCATCTGGTTGTGGCCAGTTGGCCTGATGGAAACCCCGCTCCCTGAGTTCACGCTGGGACACGTTGTCCGCGCTGCCGTCTCGGTTACGTTCCTGTCGGTCGGTATCACGAGCCTGTACCTTGTAGTGGTGGTGCCGCTCGTGCGCGGCTACGCCGAGCTA
>Ga0315556_1000721_pt1 | contig 20619 bp, 19 predicted proteins | sample SalMarSW160310MG_FD_202112 | JGI IMG/M metagenome (GOLD analysis project Ga0315556, IMG submission 202112) | Salt marsh sediment microbial communities from the Plum Island Ecosystem LTER, Massachusetts, United States - Salt Marsh Sediment SW1603-10 ...
CATGGCTCTCCGCCCGGGCCTCCCCCGCCACTGTACACAAGCCGCGTCACGCCGTGCACCTCAGCGATAGCCCGCGAGCGCGTCGCGCAACGCCTCGAAGGCGCGGTCGTCGTCGACATCGGTGAGCACCGTGGTGTTGGGCGAGCCGCCCCTGCCACCCCCGCGCCGGTCGACGACGGTCATGCCGCGCGTCAGCCGGCCCGCGAGCTCGACCTCGACATGACGCTGCTCGGAGGTGAACAGCTCGGGGTGCGTCACCGCCAGCACTGCGCAGGGATCGTGGAGGGGGACCCCCACCTCCGGACCGAAGCTGCGGGCGTAGGCGGCGCCATAGGCCTCCAGGAGCTCGGCTGCGAAGGTCGCGGGGCCGTTGCCGAGCGCGCGGAGCGCGGCCACGCGGGACGGTCCCATGCGGAAGCGGTGCGTGAGGTCGAGGCCCGCCATCACCAATCGCGCTCCCGACGCGAACACCACCGCGGCGGCTTCGGGGTCGGCCACGATGTTGTACTCGCCGGCGGGGGTGACGTTGCCGGGTCCATAGCTCCCGCCCATCAGGCTGATGCCTCGCAGGCGCCGCGCCAGCCCGGGGTCCTCGAGTAGAGCGAGCGCCACGTTGGTGAGGGGTCCGGTGGCCACCAGCCACAGGTCGTCGCGGGCCTCGGCGGATGCGAGCAGGAAACGCACCGCGGAGCCCGGCGCGGGCTGCCGCTCGAGAGGCGGCAGGACCGGGCCGTCCATACCGCTCTCCCCGTGGATGAAGGCGGCGTGCCGAGGCTCGGCCACCAGCGGACGGGTCGCGCCGGCGTGGACCGGCACGTCGAGCCCCGCGATCTGCGTCACCACCAGGGCGTTGTGGAGCGTGCGATCGAGGGGCGCGTTGCCACTCACCGCCGTCACCCCGACGAGCTCGGTGGTCGCTCCGGCCAGCAGGATCGCCAGCGCATCGTCGTGCCCGGGATCGCAGTCGAGCAGCACCGCCGGCCTGGAGGGCGCGGCGGCCGAGCCCCCCGCCGCGCTCACGCCTCGGGGCGCCGTGCGCCCTCGCGCTCGTCGGACCGTTCGCAGGCGGGCGTGCCGTCGTGGGTACGGCTCACGCCTTGGTGCCCTTGCGCTCGTCCATGCCCCGCTCCAGATCCTCTTCGTCGGGCATGACCAGGGCCGCTACCACCACGTCGCCCGCGCCCAGCCGCATGATGGTGACACCCTGCGAGGAGCGCCCGTAACTGCTGACCTGGTCCACCTTGGTGCGGATCAAGATGCCCCCCTGTGAGAGCACGAACAGCTCCTCCTCGCCGACCACGTGGTTGAGGCTCACGAGGGCGCCGGTGCGGTCGGTGAGCTTGTGGGTGATCACGCCCTGGCCCCCGCGTCCCTGCAGCGGGTAGTCGGAGAGGCCGGTGCGCTTGCCGAACCCGCGTTCGGTGACGCTGAGCAGCTCCGCGGTCTCCTTGTCGGCGTCGGAGATGGCCGCCAGGCTGACCACCCGGTCGTCGGCCTTGAGGCGGATGCCGATGACGCCCTGGGTGGCGCGCCCGGTCTCCCGAACGTCCTCCTCGTCGAAGCGGATCGAGTGACCGCCGCGGGTGCCGAGCACGATGTCGGCGTGGCCGTCGGTGATACGCACCGAAACCAGCGCGTCCCCCTCGACCAGGTTGACGGCGATGAGGCCCGAGCTGTTGATGTTGCCGTACTCGCGGATGGCGGTGCGCTTGATGAGCCCCTGCCGGGTGGCGAAGACGAAGTAGCCCGCGATGTCGAACGCCTTGAGCGCCAGCACCGTCTGCACCACCTCGCCTTCCTCCAACGGCAGGATGTTCCGGATGTGGTTGCCGCGGGCGCCGCGCTCGGCCTCGGGGAGGTCGTAGATCTTCTCGCGGTAGACGCGCCCCCGGTCGCTGAAGAACAGCAGGAAGTCGTGCGTGGAGCCCACCAGCAGCAACGAGTTGACGTCGTCCTCCTTGGCCCGCTGAGCCGAGACGCCGCGCCCACCGCGCGCCTGCGCGCGGTAGCTGGTGATGGGCGTGCGCTTGATGTAGCCGCCGCGCGTCAGCGTGACCACCACGTTCTCTTCGGCGATCAGGTCCTCCTTGGAGATGTCGTCGGAGAGGTCCGCGATGGCGGTGCGCCGCACGTCGCCGAAGCGCCCCTTGACGTCGAGCAGCTCGTTGCGGATGACCCGCCAGAGCTCCTCCTGCTCGGTGAGGATGAGCTCCAGGCGAGCGATCTCCTCGAGCAGGTCGCGGTACTCCTCCTGGATGCGGTCGCGCTCGAGCCCGGTCAGGCGCTGCAGGCGCATGTCGAGCACGGCCTGGGCCTGCGGCTCGCTGAGTCCGAACTCGCGCATCAAGCCGGCGCGCGCCTCGGGCCCGTCCTTCGACGAGCGGATCAATGCGATGACGGCGTCGAGGTTGTCGAGCGCGATCAGGTAGCCTTCGAGGATGTGCGCGCGCTCTCGCGCCTTGCGCAGCTCGAACTCGCTGCGGCGGCGCACGACGCCGGCGCGGTGCTCCAGGTAGAGCCGCAGCATCTCGCGCAGCGGCAGCAGTCTCGGCGAGCCTTCGACGATGACGACGTTGTTCACGGCGAAGGTGCTCTGCAGCTGCGTGAACTTGTAGAGCTGGTTGAGCACCAGCTCGGGGACCACCCCGCGCTTCAGCTCGAAGACGATGCGCATGCCCTGGCGATCGGACTCGTCGCGGAGTTGCGCGATGTCCTCGATCTTCTTGGCGCGCACCAGGCCCGCCACGGTCTGGATGAGGGAGGTCTTGTTGACCTGGTACGGGATCTCCGTCACCACGATCGAGTGCCGGTTGCCGCGCTCCTCGATGCGCGCGCGGCCCCGCACACGGATGCTGGCGCGCCCCGTCTCCAGGGCCTGCCGGATGCCTTCGCGGCCCATGATGCCGCCGGTGGGGAAGTCGGGCCCCTTGACGTGCTGCATCAACCGCTCGCTGGAGACCGCCGGATCGTCGATCATCGCGATCAGGCCGTCGACGATCTCGCCCAGGTTGTGCGGTGCCAGGTTGGTCGCCATGCCGACGGCGATGCCCGAGGCGCCGTTGATCAACAGGTTGGGAACGGCGGCGGGCAGGACGTTGGGCTCCACGGTGGTGCCGTCGTAGTTCTCGCGGAAGTCCACCGTCTCCTTGTCGATGTCGGCCAGCATGGCCTCGGCGATCTGGGTCAGACGCGCCTCGGTGTAGCGGTAGGCCGCCGCCGGATCGCCGTCGATGGAGCCGAAGTTGCCCTGGCCGTGGACCAGCGGATAGCGCAGGTTCCACGGCTGTGCCATGCGCACCATGGCGTCGTAGACCGCCATGTCGCCGTGCGGGTGGTACTTGCCGATGACCTCGCCCACGACGCCCGCGCTCTTGGAGTGCTTCCGGTCCGAGGACAGCCCCATGCGTTGCATCGCGTAGAGGATGCGCCGTTGCACGGGCTTCAGTCCGTCGCGCACATCCGGGAGGGCCCGGTCGACGATGACGGACATGGCGTAGTTGATGAAACTCGTCTTGATCTCGTCCGTGATCTGGACCGGAACGACCTGGCCTTCGTTCAAGGGTTGCCTCCTCGTGGACACGCCCGTGCACCGGGAAGCGCTCCAGAAAACGGCTCAGGAGCGGCGTCAACCGGCATCGGGCCAACGCACGAGTCTACCATCCGGCGTGGTCCCCGCGCAAACCACGGGTGGCGGCCGGAGCGCCGTCCAGTGCGGCATTCGCGGTGTCTCACCGGTCCTCGTGAGGGGGGTGCGCTCGAGCCCGGCGTCGGTGCCGGCAGCCGCGCTCCGATCCTCAGTGCCCGGTCGGCGTCTGGAGCGGGACGAAGTGGCCCAGGATGCCGAGCGCGCGCAGGTCGGGTCCCGCCATCGGCACCGTATACACGCTCGCCACCAGGTAGTTCTGCCTGCGCGCCTCAGCCTCGAGCGCCCGTTCGATGGCGTTCTGGGTGAGCCCGCCCAGGAGCCGGCCGATGGGGTCGGACGCACTCACCACCTGGTTGTTCAGTCGGTCGGCGTAGGTCGCTGCGAAGGCCTGCTTGCCGGGATTGGTCATCGCCAGCGCCACCACGATCAACACCGCCAGGCCCGCGACCAGACCCCAAGGACGTCGTTCCATGGCCACGAGCATAACGGCGGGCGGGCTCGGTGCGCGTCGCACCACCGTGGTAGCGTTCCAGCCATGATCGACCGCTACACCACGCCCGAGATGCGCCGACTGTGGGGCGGCGCCGCCCGCTACCGAGCGTGGCTGCAGGTGGAGCTCGCGGCGACCGAAGCCTGGGAGGCGCTCGGTGAGGTGCCGGCCGGCACGGCCGGGGCCATCGTGGAGGCGTTGGCGGAGCGCCCGCTCGACGACGCCTTCGCCGAGCGGGTCGAGACGATCGAGGCCACCACCCGGCACGACATCGTGGCCTTCACGCGCGCGATCGGCGAGCGCGTGGGGGAGCCGGCGCGCTTCCTTCACCACGGCCTGACCAGCACCGACGTGGTCGACACGGCGCAGAACCTGCTGCTTCGCGAGGCCCTCGACATCGTGCTGGCCGACGTCTCGGCACTCTCCGAAGCACTTCGCGAGAAGGCTGTGCGCTATCGGCACACCCCCTGTGTGGGGCGCACCCACGGGATCCACGCCGAGCCCATGACGTTCGGGCTGAAGTTCCTGAACTTCCTGGCGGCGTTGCAACGCGACGAGGTGCGCCTGCAGCGGGCGCGCGAGACGATCTCGGTGGCCATGCTGTCGGGTTCGGTGGGCACCTATGCGCACGTGCCGCCCGAGGTCGAGGCGCGCGTGGCCGAGCGGCTGGGGCTCGCCGTCGACGCCGTCACCAACCAGACCGTCGCGAGGGACCGCCACGCCGAGCTGATGAGCGCGCTGGCCATCCTGGGCACCACCGTGGAGCGGGTCGCCCTGGAGATCCGGCACCTGCAGCGCAGCGAGGTGCGCGAGGCGCAGGAGGGCTTCGGCAAGGGGCAGACCGGCAGCTCGAGCATGCCGCACAAGAAGAACCCCATCGCCAGCGAGAACCTCGCCGGGGTGGCGCGCCTGTTGCGCAGCAACTTGCAGGCGGCGCTCGAGAACGTGGCGCTGTGGCACGAGCGCGACATCAGCCACAGCGCGGTCGAGCGTGTCATCCTGCCGGACTCCACCACGCTCGCCAGTTACGCCGTGCGCCGCCTGACCCGCGTGCTTCGCGATCTCGTCGTGTACGAGGACCGTCTGGGGGCCAACCTGGAGCTGCTGCACGGCTTGGTCTACTCGCAGCGGGTGCTCCACCTGCTCATCGACAAGGGGATGAGCCGTGAGGCGGCCTACGAGGTGGTGCAGCGCAACAGCCTCCGGAGCTGGGACGAGGGGACGCATCTGCGGGTGCTCCTGGCCGACGATCCGGACTGCCGCTTGGGAGCCGCCGAGCTCGAAGAGGCGTTCGAGCCCGGCTGGTACCTGAGGCACGTCGACGCGATCTACGGCCGCTTCGGGCTGTAGCGTTCCACGACGGAGCCGGCGCCCGTCTGCGGCACGTTCGGCGGTCCGCCGCGACCTGCTATCATCCGGGCGTGAACGCTCCCGGAAGAGGCGCGCTGCGCTACGAAGGCAAGGCCAAGAAGGTGTTCGACACCGACGATGAGCAGCTCTACATCGTCGAGTACAAGGACGACGCCACGGCGTTCAACGCCCTGAAGCGCGGCACCATCCGCGGCAAGGGGGTGGTGAACAACGCCGTGTCGGGGGTGCTGTTCGAGTTCCTGGCGGGGCAGGGCGTGCCGACCCACTTCCTCTCCCGTCTCTCGGAGCGCGAGCAGCTCGTCAAGGCCGTCGAGATCATCCCCATCGAGGTGATCGTGCGCAACCGGGCGGCCGGCTCCTTCGCCAAGCGCTACGGCGTGGAGGAAGGCCTCGACCTCGATCCCATCGTGATCGAGTGGTGCTACAAGAACGACGAGCTGGGCGATCCGCCCCTCAACGACGCCACCGCGGTGGCGCTGGAGCTCGCCACGCCCGAGGACCTGGAGTCGCTGTTCGAGATGGCGTCGACCGTGAACGACTTGCTGATCCCGTACTTCGAGGAGCGCGGGATCGAGCTGGTGGACTTCAAGCTCGAGTTCGGCCGCACCGCCGACGGCGATCTGGTGCTGGCCGACGAGATCAGCCCGGACACCTGCCGTCTGTGGGACCTGGCGAGCGGGGAGAGGCTCGACAAGGACCGTTTCCGACGCGACCTCGGTGCCGTCGAGGCGGCGTACCAGGAGATCTTCCACCGGGTGGTGGAGGGCGGCGAGCCGCGCCCCATCGTCACGGAAGGCGCCGGGGAGTGAGCGTGCCCCGCTACCGCGCCGTCGTGGACGTGTTGCTCAAGCGCTCCATCCTCGATCCGCAGGGGCGTGCCGTGGAAGCGACGCTCCACCGCCTGGGCAACGACAACATCTCGGGGGTACGCGTCGGCAAGCGCATCGAGCTGGTGCTCGAGGGCGAGCGCGCGCAGGTCGAGCGGCAGCTCGGCGAGATCGCCGAGAAGGTGCTGTCCAACCCTGTCATGGAGGACGTCGAGGTCACGCTCGAGGAGGCGTGAGCCCGGTGCCCCCCGAACGCGTTGCCCTGACGGCACGCGACGGGCTGGAGCTGGTCGTCCACCGCTGGCGGGCCGTGTCGCCGCGCGCCACCTGTGTGCTGGTGCACGGTTACGCCGAGCATGCGGGGCGCTACCTTGCGCTGGCCGGTGCTTTGAGCGCCGAGGGGCTCGAGGTGTGGGCTCCGGACTTGCGCGGCCACGGGCTCAGCCCGGGCCGGCGCGCGGACGTGGCGCACTTCGCGGACTATCTCGACGACCAGGAGCGCCTGAGCGATCTGGTCCGGGCCGAGCGGCCGGAGCTACCGCACGTGGTGCTGGGGCACAGCATGGGCGGCACCATCGCGCTCCGCTTCGCCCTGGATCATCCCGAGCGGGTGAGCCTGCTGGTGCTGAGCGCGCCCTTCCTGAGGCCGACCGTTCCGCCGCCGGGGTGGATCACGGGGATGGCAGCGGCGCTGGCGCGCCTGGTGCCGCAGCTCCCCGTCCAGCGCGTCGATGCCGCCGTGCTCTCGCGCGATGCTGCCGAGGTGGCGGCGTACCGGAACGATCCGCTGGTCTACACCGGTTGGATCAAGGCCCGCATGGGGCACGAGCTGGTGCGCTCGGGGCCACCGCTACTGGAACGCGCGCCCGAGCTCGAGATGCCGACGCTGATCATGCACGGTGCCGCCGACGGCCTCAACGACCCTCAGGCCAGCCGCGAGCTGGCCGCGCGGGTCGGGGCCCGCGACGTCACCCTGACGACCTACCCGGGCGGGTACCACGAGCTGTTCAACGATCTCGATCGCGACGCCGTGACCGCCGACCTGCTGGCGTGGCTGGACGAACGGCTGCCGCCGGCCTCGTCGTGAGCCGCGGTCCGGTCGCTCGCCGCGGGCGTGCTCATTCCGGCAGCACCCGATACGCCAGGAACTTGAGGTAGCGCCCCTCCGGGAAGCTGGCGGGAACGGGATGGTCGAGCGGCTGACCGCGCTCGGCGATGAGCTGGGCCCGCACCCCCGCGGCGCGGGCCGCCTCGGCGACCAGCCGCTGGAACGCTTCGGGGGAGATCTGCGAGGTGCAGGAAGCGGTCGCCAGGTAGCCGCCCGGCTCGACGGCTCGGAACGCCGCCCGGTTCAGCTTCAGGTAGGCGCGTTGTGCGCGGCGACGCTGCTCGGCGTTGCGTGCCAGTGCCGGCGGATCGAGGACGACCAGGTCGAAGCGGTCACCGCGCTCGGCGGCCTGGGGCAGGAAGGTGAACACGTCCGCGGCGACCGCCTGGTGGCGTTCGACCGGCAAGCCGTTGCGCTCGACGGCGCGTTGGGCCTCTTGCACCGCCCCTTCGGCCACGTCCACGCTCACGGCCAGCTCGGCGCCGCCGGCCAGCGCGTAGACGCTGAACGCGCCGGTGTAGCTGAACAGGTTGAGCACCCGGCGCCCCGCGGCGAGCTCGCGCACCAGCATGCGGTTGTCCCGCTGATCGAGGAACAGGCCGGTCTTCTGGCCGCGCCGGAGATCGGCGTGGAAGCGCAGGCCGTTCTCCAGCACGCTCTCCTCGGGCGGCGGGAGCTGGCCCCACAGCGCCTCGAGCTCATCGCCTTCGATCCGTTGCACCACGCCCTTGAGGCCCAGCGCGGTGCCGAGCTCGCGCGCCACCACCGGCAGCAGGGCCCGCACGCTGGAGGCGTAGGCCTTGATCACCGCGAAGCGCCCGTAGCGGTCGGCCACGATCGCCGGCAGGAAGTCCCCCTCGCCGTACAGCAGGCGGTAGGCGTCGGTGTCGGTACGCTGCGTGAGCGGACGGCGGAGCTCCAGCGCCTCCCGCACGCGCCGCTTGAGCAGGGCGTCGTCGGGCACCGACTCCCGGCTGAACAGGCGAACGGCGATGGCGCCGTGTCCGTCGTAGAGGCCGTGCGCCACGGCGCGCCCTGCTTCGAGGCGCACCCATTGCCCGGTCGTCAGGCGGTGGTGCGGCAGGTGGTTGCGGTAGATCCAGGGGTGGCCAGAAACCAGAGCCGATTCCAGGGTGGGGCCCAGGTTGAGTGTCGCCAGGGTCATGTCGAGACTCTATCGCGAACGCAGGCCGCGGCTCTCACCGCGCGCCGAGCGTCTTGGCGCGTGCCAGCACTGCGTCGAACATGGCGGCGGTGAGGCGGCCGGTGTTGGTGTTCTGGAAGCTCACGTGATAGGTGTCGAGCAGCACCGGCCCTCCGCCCAGGTGATGCTCGGCGCCGTGAGCGAACGGGTAGCGCGACTTGACGACGGCGGTGCCGTCGGCGCGTAGGAGGTCGAGGTAGCCGTCGTGGGCGATCCGACCCAGCGCGACCACCACGCGCAGCTGCGGCAGGCCAGCCAGGTCGTGGCGCAACCAGCGGCGGCAGCTCTCCAGCTCATCGCGGCGTGGCTTGTTCCCCGGAGGCACGCAGCGCAGCGCGGCCGTGATCCACACGCTGCGAAGCGTCAGGCCGTCATCGGCCGCCGTGCCATCGGGCTGCGAGGCGAGCCCCGCTCGGTGCAGCGCCGGGTAGAGGAAGCCGCCGCTGGCGTCGCCGGTGAACATGCGGCCGGTCCGGTTGGAGCCGTGCGCACCAGGCGCCAGGCCCAACAGCACGATGGTGGCCTCGGGGTCGCCGAAGCCCGGTACCGGCCGCGCCCAGTAGGTCTGGTCACGGTAGGCGCGGCGCTTGACCCGGCCGACCTCCTCCCGCCAGTCTGCCAGGCGAGGGCATGAGCGGCAGCGCTCGAGCTCGGCCGGGTAGAAGCGGGCCGGCGGCGAACCCGGCACGCGGCGGCTCAGGCGCGGCCTCCAACGGCGACGCGCGCGGCGATGCGGTCCAGTCCCTCATCGACGATGGCGCGGCTGGTCGCGAAGTTCAACCGCGCGAAGCCCTCACCTCCCAGGCCGAAGGCGAGGCCGCTGTTGAGCCCCACGGCGGCCTCTTCGCGCAGCACCGCGGCCGGATCGTCGCCCAGCCCGGCGGCCCGGAAGTCGAGCCATGCCAGGTAGGTCCCCTCCGGCGCATGCATGCGTACTCCGGACAGATCGGCGGCCACCCGCCGGGCCACGTGATCGCGGTTGGTCCGCAGGTACGCCAGGGTGGTCTCGAACCAGCCGTCCGCACCGCTGTAGGCGCCGAGCGTCGCCGCCTGCGCCAGCACGTTGGGGCCCGGTGCCACGCCGCGCGCGTGGTGGGCGAGGCGCTCCAGCATGGCGTGGTTGGCGCTGTAGGCGAAGCTGATCTTGAGGCCCGGGATGTTGAAGGCCTTGGTCGGGCCGTAGAGCGTGAGGGTACGCCGGGCGATCTCCGGCCCGAGCGCCGCGATCGGACGGTGCGTACCGGTGAAGGCGAGGTCGGCGTGGAGCTCGTCGGAGATCACCCACAGGTTGTGCCTCAAGGCCAGCTCGGCGAGGCGCTCGAGCTCGTCCAGGCGGAAGATGCGCCCCACGGGGTTGTGCGGGTTGCACAGCATGAGCAGGCGGGTGGCCGGCGTGACGGCGGCCTCCAGCGCGTCGAAGTCGATGGCATAGCCGTCGGGGCCGTCGATCATCGGCACCTCCACGGGCACCCGACCGGTGTTCTCCAGGGCGGCGCGGAAGGGGGGGTAGAGGGGCGTCAGCAGCAGGGCCTCGTCGCCGGGGCCGGCGAACGCCAGCGAGGCGAGGTAGAGCCCCTGCACGGTGCTCCCGAGCAACGTCACGTCGTCGGCCTCGGGACGCAGCCCGTAGCGCCTGTCGAGGCGCTCCTGCAGGGCCTCGACCAGACCGGGTAGACCTTGCCCGAGGCCGTAGCCGAGGTTGTCGCGCATCTGGGCCGCGATGGCGTCCTTCACGGCGTCGGCAACGGGGAAGTCCATCTCGGCCACCCACAGCGGCAGGACGTCGGGCTCGAAATGCGTCCACTTGGCGTTGGCTCGGTGCCGGAGCGTGTCCAGCGACAGGGTGTCGTAAGGGTGTTCGGCCATGGCGCCGAGTCTACCAGGGCTCTCGATGCTCGCAGGACGGGCGCCTGCGGGTAGGGCGCGGCCCGCGCAGTGCGGGTACACTCGACGGCATGCAGGTCTCCCTCGACGTTCCCGAGTGGGCGAGACGCCTCGCTTCCGACCTGACCGACATGGATCGCTCGCCGCGGCCGGTCGACCCGATGGGGTCGTCGTCGCTCGCGTTCGAGCTGCCGGACGACGTCTACTTCGAGTACGGCTTCCTCGACGGCGAAGGCAGGATGCGGGCCGACCCGGCCAATCCGCGCCGGGCGGAGAACCCGTGGTACCGGGAGCTGAGCGCGCTGACCGGTCCGGACTACCGCGCCGACCCGCTGGCCGATCCGCCCGAGCCCGCGCCGGCGCCGGCGGTGGACCGGCTGCGGGTGAGCAGTGCCGAGCTCCACCAGCAGCGCCGGGTGATCGTGGCGACGCCGGCGGGCTTCGAGGAGGCCGCGCTGCCCTGGCTTCTGGTTCAGGACGGCGTGGCCTTCTACCGGCTGGCCCGTCTGGCGGACGTGCTGGCCGCACTCGTTGTCGCCGGCGACGCGCGGCCCGCGCGGATCGCCTTCGTGGAGCCGGTGGAGCGCTCGCGCGAGTACGCCTTCCACCCGGGGTACCGCCGCTTCATCGAGCGCGAGCTGTACCGGGAGCTGACCGGTCGCTACCGTTCCAGCGGGGAGCTGGTGGCGCTCGGCGCCAGTCTCGGCGGCCTGTTCAGCGCCACCCTGGCGCTCGAGCGCCCGGACCTGGTGAGCAGCGTGGTGACGTTCTCCGGCGCCTTCCTCGGGCAGCCCGACGACCGCGACTTCTACCGCAGCGAGCGCAGCTGGGTGGCGCAGACGCTCGAGGAGCGCGGCGCGGCCGGGCTGCGCTGGTACGCCACATGCGGCACGCTGGAGTGGCTGACCGACGTCAACCGGCGCACGGCCCGGGCGTTGCAGGGGCATGCCGTCGAACACCGCTACGTCGAGACCCATGCGGGCCACAACTGGACGAACTGGCGCAACGGCCTGGCGGACGCTCTGCGTTTCGCGCTCCGGCCCTGACCGGGCCGCAGCCTGACACAGGCGCGACGCGGCGGTGGCCGGCGTTAGCATGAACGCGTCAGGCGGCCGACGCCGCCGCTGTGGAGGAACCATGGAGCACCGCATCGAGAAGGACACGCTGGGCGAGGTCCGCGTTGCCGCCGACCGCTACTGGGGGGCGCAGACGCAGCGCTCGCTGGAGAACTTCAGGATCGGGGGGCAGCGCATGCCCACCGAGATCATCCGCGCCTTCGCGGTGCTGAAGAAGGCGGCTGCGATCACCAACGCGGAGCTCACCGATTTCCCCCGGGACAAGGCCGACATCATCGCCCGGGTCTGCGACGAGATCCTGGCCGGCGAGCTCGACGAGCACTTCCCCCTGGTGGTGTGGCAGACCGGCTCCGGCACGCAGTCCAACATGAACGTCAACGAGGTCGTCTCCAACCGCGCCATCGAGCTGCTGGGAGGCGAGCTCGGCAGCAAGACCCCGATCCATCCGAACGACGATGTCAACAAGTCGCAGTCCTCCAACGACACCTTCCCGACCGCCATGCATATCGCGGCGTACGTGGCCCTGGTCGAGCACACCCTGCCGCAACTGCGGCGCCTGCAGGCGGCGCTCGACGCCAAGGCACAGGCGTTCATGGACGTCGTGAAGATCGGGCGCACGCATCTGATGGACGCCACCCCGCTGACGCTGGGCCAGGAGTTCAGCGGCTACGCCGCGCAGGTCGGGAAGGGCATCGAGACCGTCGAGCACAGCCTCGGGCATCTGAGCGAGCTGGCCCTCGGCGGCACGGCCGTCGGTACCGGTCTGAACACGCCTCGCGGCTTCGCGCAGAGGGTGGCGCAGGTGATCGCGGAGCTGACCGGCCACCCCTTCGTCAGCGCGGAGAACAAGTTCGAGGCCCTGAGCGCGCACGATGCCGTGGTCGAGGCTTCCGGCGCGCTCAAGCGCGTGGCGGTGAGCCTGCTGGCGGTGGCCAACAACGTGCGGCTGCTCGCCTCCGGACCGCGCTGCGGCATCGGCGAGATCAGCCTGCCTGCCAACGAGCCGGGCTCCTCGATCATGCCCGGCAAGGTCAACCCCACCCAGGCCGAAGCCATGACCATGGTGTGCGCCCAGGTCATCGGCAACGACGTCGCCGTGAGCGTTGCCGGCACCCACGGTCAGTTCCAGCTCAACGTCTTCAAGCCGGTGATGATCTTCAACTTGCTGATGAGCGCGCGGTTGCTGGGCGACGCCAGCGCCTCGTTCACCGACAACTGCGTGGTCGGCATCACCCCGAACCGGGAGCGGATCCGCGAGCACCTCGACAACTCGCTCATGCTCGTCACCGCGCTGAACACCAGGATCGGCTACTACAAGGCGGCCGAGATCGCGCAGACGGCGCATCGTGACGGCCTCACGCTGAAGCAGGCGGCGCTCGCGCTCGGTTACCTCAGTGCAGAGGAGTTCGACGAGGCCGTGGTCCCCGAACGGATGGTCGGCGACCGGCCCGCTTGAGGCGTCGGGCGCCCGCGTACGCTCCGAGCGCGGGCACGCGGGCGCCCTCGCCCCGGGCCGTCGCGACAGCGCGGAGCGGCGCGCGCCTCACTTCTTCCGGTTGTCGATGACCTCGGCGTCCTTGGGCAGGTAGGCGACCTTCTTCGGGTCGAGACCCTGGTCCAGCTTCAGGTTCGTCACGTTGAGATCGGCGATGACGCGGTCCCCCTTCTGCAGGAAGACCAGCCGGCGGGGCAGCCAGTCGCTGGACGGCACCGTCGCCTCGACGTTGAGGATGTTCGCCTTGGGATCCTTGTTGGTGAAGTCGAGCACGTAGGTCGTGGTTCCGCCGGTCTGCTTCACGTCCTTGATGCTGGCGTCGTAGCCGGCGAAGATCGCGCCGAGGTCGAACGAGATCTGGGGAGCGCCCTGGCCGGCAGGGCTTGCCGGCAGCAGGCCGCCCAGTGCGTCGGGGTCGTTGGCGTCGAACAGCGTGATCTGGTTGGTCAGGAAGGTGTAGTTCTTGACCACGTTGCCGTCGAGGACGATCTGGTTGTCGGCCAGCGCGTCGGGTTGGTTGATGTAGGCGCTGGCGAGGTGCTTCGGGGGGATGGTCTGGATGTCGACGTCCAGGGGGATCACCGTGCCGTCGGCGTCCACGAGCTTGCCGGTGACGGTGAAGGTGGCGTCCTGGATGGCGTTCGCCGCATTCTTGATGTTGTCGAGCAAGGTGGAGACGTCCGGTTGCTGAGCGTTCGCCGTCGCCGCCACGAGCAGGGCGCCGAGCAGGGCCAGACGGCGGAGGAGGGGTCGGGGCATGGTCATCTCCTGGAGTATGGGTGGCAACCGGCCTAGAACCGTGAGAGCGGGGCCTCCCGACCCGCTGCTGCTGCGACGCCGCGCCGCGCCGGCCGGCGACGGCAGATGGGAACAGCGTCCCAGCGGCGCCTCCCGGCGTGTGTATGGTGCCCATGGTACATGAAGGAACCTCCATGAAGGGCGGTTCAAGCCCCTCATCACGTGCTCGTCGGGGCGCGTGCTAGCCTCGACCTTAGGAAAGGAGGCCGGCCATGAGAAAGTTCCTTGCCCTTCTCGCTCTCGCTCTGCCGCTGGCCTTTGCTCAGAGGATCGTCATCAGCCCCGAGGCGATCGTCGTCAACCCCAACCCGGCTCCCAACTTCACCGTCACCGTGTCGCTCAACAAGTCCGGTTCCCGCCCCGTCTACCAGATGGGGGAGAGCGTTCAGATCTCGGTGCGGGTGAGCCAGTCGGCCTACGTCTACCTGTTCAGCGTCAAGCCCGACGGCGAGATCACGCAGATCTTGCCCAATCGGTACGACCCGGCCGGGCAGAGCAACTTCATGAATGCCGGGGAGTCCCGCACGTTCCCGCCCGCGAACGCCCGCTACAACTTCACCATCGCGCCACCGCGCGGGCTCTCGAAGGTCATCGCGGTCGCCAGCAAGCGGCAGCTGGACACCCGTGAGATCGCACAGTTCAAGTCGGGCGATACCTTCGCCAGCGGCAAGGGCGGTCAGGACGGTTTCGTCCACGGCTTCGCCATCGTCGTCAAACCCGTTCCGCAACAGGACTGGGTGACCAGCACCGTTCTGTACTACGTCGGCAACGAGCCGCAGCAACCCGCGTTCGGGAACCTGCGCATCGACTCGAGCCCCCGCCAGGCGGAGGCTTTCGTCGACGGTGACTTCGTGGGCTACACGCCGACGGACTTCGGCACCCGCCCCGGCCGCCACGACATCAGGATCACCAAGGACGGCTACGAGCCCTTCCAGACCAGCGTGAACCTCGGGCCCGGTGGAACGCAGTCGGTCAGCGCGCAACTGCAGCCCATCCAACGGACCGGCATGGTGTCGTTCGACAGCGCCCCGCGCGGAGCGCAGGTCTACCTCGACGGCAACTACGTCGGGACGACGCCCACCGGCCGCATCAGCGTCGATGCCGGCAGCCACACCGCCCGCTTCACCCTGCCCGGCTACCAGGAAGCGAGCGTCAACTTCGCACTGTCGCCCGGCGAGGACCGCCAGGTTTCCACCGGCCTGCAGCGCGCCTCCGGGACGTTGATCATCCAGGCCAATGTGGGCGGAGCGCTGGTGTTCATCGACGGGCAGCAGGTCGGGACCATCCCCAGCGGCAGCGGTCGTCTCTCGGTACCGGACCTGGATCCCGGGCAACACGAGCTGACGCTGGTGGCCCCCGGTTTCCGCACCTACGTCAGTGGCTTCAGCATCGTGTCCGGCCGCACCGCGCAGCTCTCGGCCAGCCAGTCTCACCTCTGAACGGAGCGGCAGCCGACCACGGTGCGGCTGCCCCACCTCCGAACGCACGCCTGGGCGGGACCGATCCGGTCCCGCCCAGGCGTCGCTGTGGACCCACCGGACGGAGCCGGGGGCGCGCTACAATCGAGGTATGAGGCCGTCCAGAACCGCCATCACGGCCGTCGTCCTGGCGGGCGGCGAGGCCGGCGACCGGCTCGCCCGGGACGCCGGTGTGGAAGCCAAGGCGCTGGTGCCCCTGGGCGGCAAGCCGATGGGCGCCTACGTGCTGGAGGCGCTGCGCGGCTGTGCCCCGGTGGGACGCATCGTGTACGTCGGCCCGGTGAACGTCCGGTTGCGGGGACTGTACGACGTGAACGTGCCGTCGGGCCGGCGCCTGGTCGATTCGCTGGCGCTCGGTATCGGAGCGGCGCTGGCGCACGCTCCCGAGGCGCGTCTGCTGGTGCTCACCGCCGATATCCCGTGGGTGACGCCGGAGGGCCTGGCGGCGTTCATCGACGCCGAGCCCGACGCGGAGCTGGTGTACCCGGCGGTGACCGAAGCCTCCTCGACCGCGCAGTTCCCGCATCAGCAACGCACCTACGTTCGCCTCCGGGAGGGCCGCTTGACGGGTGGGAATGCCGTGCTGATCGCACCGTCGGCGGTGCCGAAGCTGCTGCCCGTGATCGACGCCGCCTTCCGGGCGCGCAAGAACCCGCTGGCGCTGGCCGGCTTGTTCGGGTTCGACGTGGTCCTGTCGCTGCTCCTCGGGCGGGCCGGCATCGCACAGCTCGAGCGTCGCCTGCAGCGTATCTCCGGGATCCGTGCGCGCGCGCTGGTGACCGAGGACGCCGCCCTGGCCGCGGACGTCGATCGCCCGCGACACCTGCCGGGGGCTCTCGATGAGCGCCGTCCGGGCCTCCCGGGGGCGGACGCGTGAGCGCCGCGGCCACTCCCCGGAGCCGCGCATGAGGCGGCCGGGTCAACTCCGCAGCGCCGCCTTCTGGGGTGGGGTGGCGTCGTTCGGTTTCGCGTTACTGGTCTCGTTCCTGGTGTTCCTGTTGTTGGGCCGGGCCGGTAGGCTCGGCTTCGCCAGCTTCAACGCCGCCGGTCTGGCGGAAGGCATCGTGTTCGTGCTGGCGTACAGCGGCGCGCTGGTGTACGCGCGCTCGGCGCTGCACCTGCCCAGCCCGACGCTGCTGAGCTTCGGGGTGCTGGTGCCGCCGACGGCGGGTCGCGCGGCCGGCCGCGTGCCTCAGGTGGATGCCGGCGAGGTCGTCCACACCCTCGCCGAGAACCGGGTCGTCATCGTGAAGCAGGGGGGCGTCCCGGTGGGCGTCACCGGTCTGCGGCGCGACAGCATCACCTCCTGGGAGGAGCTCGTCAAGGTCCCCTCGGGGGTGGCGGTCACCGAGCTACGGAGCGTGCTGGCCCATGAACAGCTGGTGGTGGTGAGCGAGGACGAGACGGTGCACGGCGTGATCACGCAGGAGATGTACCTGGCGGGGCTGTGGGGGACCGTGGGCTGAACGCAGGCGCCGGCCTGCGCGCGCCGTCGCCGGGGTAGCCCCGAACACGGCTCCGCGACGGACGTTCCTCATAGACTGCGGCGTGCACGACAGGTTCGATCTCCCAGCGCTCGGCGCGGTCCCGACGTGAACATCGCGGTCTTGCTGCACAGCGGGGCGGGCGGCAGTGGCGTGGCCGCCACCGAGCTCGGGCTCAGCTTCGCTCGCTCCGGCGACGCGGTCCACTTCGTGGCCGACCGTCTCCCGTTCCGGCTCACCGAGCCCTCGCTTCCCAACGTCTACTTCCATCAGGTCGAGGCGATGACCTACCCGCTTTTCGACGCGCCGCTGACGACGCTGGCCGAGGCTTCGAAGCTGGCGGAGGTCATCGAGGAGGTCGGCATCGACGTCATCCACGCGCACTACGCCGTTCCGCACGCCACCGCCGCGGTACTCGCGCGGGACATGGTGCACAGCGCGCGGCGACCGGTGGTCGTCACCACGCTGCACGGTACCGACGTCACGCTGGTGGGGCTCGACCGGGCGTACCTCCGCGCCACCCAGTACAGCATCGAGCGTTCCGACATGGTGACCGCGGTGAGCCGCTACCTGGCGGACTACACCAACCGCGAGATGGGGGTGCGAGCGCCCATCCGCGTGATCCCCAACGCCGTCGATCACGAGCGCTTCCGCCCCGCGCCGGCGCCGCTGCCGGGCGCGCCCGACCGGCGGCAGCGCTTCGCGCACCGCGATGAGAAGCTGCTGGTGCACGTCTCCAACTTCCGCCCGGTGAAGAGGGCGGAGGACGTCATCCGGGTGTTCGGGGTCGTGTCGCAGCAGTTGGGTGCACGGCTGCTGATGGTCGGTGACGGGCCCGACAGGCCCGCCGCGGTGGCACTCGCCGCCGAGCTCGGATTGACCGGACGCGTGTCCTTCCTGGGCAGCTTCCCGCGCATCGAGGACGTGCTGGCGGTCGGTGACCTGTTCGTGTTGCCGAGCATCAAGGAGTCGTTCGGGCTGTCGGCACTCGAGGCGATGGCCAGCGGCGTGCCGGTGGTGGCCAGCCGCATCGGAGGGCTGCCGGAGGTGGTGGAGGACGGCGTGAGCGGGCGTCTGCTCGAACCCGGGGACATCGACGGCATGGCGCGTGCCGCCGTTGAGCTGCTGTCGGACCCCGAGGTGCACGCCCGTTACGCGCAGGCTGCCCGCCGACGCGCGGTGCGCGAGTTCTCCGAGGAGCGGGTGATGCCGCTGGTGGCGCGCGCCTACGCGGACGCGCTGGGCTCGCCGGCGGCGGCCAGGGGCAGGTAGGGAACGGCGTCGGCGGCCAGCGCCTGCGCCTGATGGCGGCGGGCGTCGGCCAGCCGGCGCTCGGCCGCCAGCGCGACCATGGCGCCGTTGTCGGTCGCCAGTGCCGGAGGCGGGAAGGTGGCGTGCAGGCCGGCGGCCGCCATGGCCGAACGCAGCCGTGCGTTGGCGGCGACGCCCCCGGCGACCACCAGACGCTCCAAGCCGGTGTGTTCCGCCGCCCGCCGGGTGACGTCGACCAGGGCGTCGACGGCGGTGCGCTGGAAGCTGGCCGCCACGTCCTCGGGCGCCAGGCCGGGCTCGCGCTCGAGCGCGACGGCCACGGCCGTCTTCAGACCGCTGAAGCTGAAGTCGAAGCCGTGCTGGTGTCGCATCGGCTGCGGCAGCGCCACGGCGCGGTCGTTGCCTCGCTCGGCCAGTGCCGCCAGCGCAGGCCCGCCCGGGTAGCCGAGCCCGATCAGGCGGGCTACCTTGTCGAACGCTTCGCCTGCCGCGTCGTCGCGACTGCGGCCGAGCTGCTCGATGGCGTCCCACCCGCGCACCGCGAACAGCGCGGTGTGGCCGCCGGACGCGATCAGGCACAGGAAGGGCGGGGTCAGACCGGAGCCCGCCACCGCCGCGGCGATGTGGGCCTCGAGGTGGTGCACCGGCACGAAGGGGACGCCCCGTCCCCAGGCCAGCGCCTTGCCGTACCCCAGTCCGACCAGCAGCGCACCCACCAGACCGGGTCCGCGCGTGGCCGCCACCGCGTCGAGGTCGCCGACGCTCACGCCGGCTCGCTCCAAGGCGCGCTCCACCACGGCGTCGAGCACGCTCAGGTGCTCACGGCTGGCCTGTTCCGGAACGACCCCGCCGAAGCGCGCGTGGAGCGCCGTCTGCGACTCGACCTCGTTGGCCAGGACGCGGCCGCCGTCGACCACGCCGACGCCGGTGTCGTCGCAGGAGGTGTCGATCCCGAGCACGAGGGGCACGCCCCAACGCTACCACCGGGGGAGGCGGGCTGCGGGTAGACTGCGGCTCGTGAGCGTCACGACCTCGCACCACCATCTCGTACCTCTCGGCGTCGCCGGGCACGGCGAGTTGCTCGGCTCGGCGGGCGTGCGAGGCTTCCCGGGGCCGGCGGCCGGCCTGTGCGAGCTGCTCGATGCCGTCGCCGCCGAGGACCGCACCCTCCTCGGAGCGGTCGCCGACGCGACCGGCAGTGCCGGTGGGGGTGCGCTGGCGGCTCCGGCTGCGACCCGGGTCATGGTGCTGGAGCCTTCCTTCGCGGCCGCGCGCGCTGCCCAGGCACGCTTCGAGGACGAGGACCGCATCGACGTCGTTGCCGGGCTTCCCTGGGACCTGGACCGGGGCGGCTGGCCGACCGTGCTGTTGCTGCCCCCCACCGACCGAGGCAACGACCGCGTGCGCGTCGAGCTGGCGGCCGCAGCCCGCGCGCTGGCGCCGGGCGGCGTCGCCTACGCCGCCATGCACAAGGACCGGGGCGCGAAGCGCTACGAGCGCGACGCAGCAGCCTGGTTCGACGGGGTGAGCGTGGTGCGTAGGAGCCGGGGCTGGCGCGTGGTTCGGCTGGAGGGAGGGCGGGAGCCGGGCGCCGAGCTGGAGGCGGAGGCACGCGAGGGCGGACGACCCGGCGCCGGTGCGGCGAGTGGCGGAGCGCCCGCGTCCGATCCCTGGCGCAGCTTCGAGGCGCTCGGCAGGTGCTGGTGGTCGCTGCCGGGCGTCCACGCGGCCCGCGCCCTCGACCCGGGCACGTCGTTGCTGCTGGCGGCGCTCGACGCCGGGGTCGGACGCGCACTGGAGGGCGCCGCCGTCGCGGACCTGGGGTGCGGTACCGGCATCCTCGCGGACGCCGCGCTCCGCGCCGGCGCGGAGCAGGTGACGGCCCTCGACGACGATCTCGGCGCCGTGCGCAGCGCACGGCGCAACCTCCCGGACCGGGCCAGCGTCCTTCACTCGGACCTCGATGCTGCGCTGGCGCCCGACGTGCGCTTCGACGCGTTCCTCGTCAACCCGCCCTTCCACCTCGGCAAGCAGGTGCGCCTGGAGCTGGCGCGCGCCTTCCTGGGGACGGCGCGTGAGCGCCTGCGCGCCGGCGGGAGCGCCTGGATCGTCGCCAACCGCGCGTTGCCGTACGAACGGGAGCTCGACGCCTGGAAGGGCTTCGAGACCGTGCGGCTGGACGCAGGCTTCAAGGTGCTGCGCGCCTGGGTCTAGCGCGCCTGGGTCTAGCGCGGCTCGGCATCGCCGGCAAGGTGGTGCCGGCATGGTGGTGCCGGGCCCCGGCAGGGCCCACCCTGCCGGGCTCAGTCGAGCTCGGGGGCCGTCCCCACCTGGTAGCCCCTCCCGGCGCCGAGGTCGAGCACGCGCCCGCCCTCGCCGGCGAAGTCTTCCAGCAGCGCGCGACAGGCATCGGCGCGAGCGTCGTCGACCACCACTCCCAGCGTGGGGCCGGCGCCGGAGAGGTAGGCGGCGAAGGCGCCTTCGGC
>Ga0315556_1000722_pt1 | contig 20602 bp, 20 predicted proteins | sample SalMarSW160310MG_FD_202112 | JGI IMG/M metagenome (GOLD analysis project Ga0315556, IMG submission 202112) | Salt marsh sediment microbial communities from the Plum Island Ecosystem LTER, Massachusetts, United States - Salt Marsh Sediment SW1603-10 ...
AACTTCTTCGCCAATATCATCGTCATCGCCGCCGTCAGCGTCGTCTTGCCATGGTCCACATGTCCAATCGTGCCAACGTTCACGTGCGGCTTGGTCCGCTCAAATTTGCCTTTTGCCATGACGCTCTTCCCCGATTCTTATGGTTACTTCTTGCTGCTGATAACCGCCTCTGCGACGCTGCGCGGCGCCTCGGCGTAGTGTTTGAATTCCATCGTGTACGTCGCCCGACCTTGCGTGAGTGAACGCAGCGTCGTCGAGTAACCGAACATTTCGCCCAGCGGCACTTCAGCCTTGATCGCCTTTCCGCCCGGCAGATCGTCCATTCCCTGAATGATGCCCCGGCGGGCCGACAGGTCGCCCATCACGTCGCCCATCTTCTCTTCAGGCGTTTCGACTTCGACCGCCATCACCGGCTCGAGCAGGACGGGCGTGGCGTTTCGCATGCCGTCCTTAAACGCGAAAATGGCCGCCATCTTGAACGCATTTTCGTTCGAATCCACTTCGTGGTACGAGCCGTCGAACAGCGTCGTTTTGACGTCGACCACCGGATACCCGGCGAGCACTCCGTCCTGCAGCGCTTCCTCGACGCCCTTTTGCACCGCCGGAATGTACTCGCGCGGCACCGTGCCACCCTTGATCGCGTCGACGAACTCGAAGCCCTTGCCAATAGGCTGTGGCTCGAGCTTGAGCCAGACGTGACCGTACTGACCGCGGCCGCCCGACTGCTTGATGAACTTGCCCTCGGACTCGAGCGCCTTCTTGAACGTCTCACGGTAGGCGACCTGGGGCTTGCCGACCGATGCGTCGACTCCAAACTCGCGCTTCATGCGGTCGACGAGGATCTCGAGGTGCAGTTCTCCCATGCCGGAGATGATGGTCTGGCCGGACTCCTCGTCGGTACGCACGCGGAACGACGGGTCCTCTTGGGCCAGGCGCCCCAGCGCGACGCCCATCTTCTCCTGGTCGGCCTTGGTCTTCGGCTCGACCGCCTGCGAGATGACGGGATCCGGAAACTCCATCTTCTCGAGCGTGATCACCTTGTTGACGTCGCAGATCGTCTCGCCCGTGGTGACTTCCTTCATGCCTACCGCTGCAGCGATGTCGCCCGCGCGAACTTCCTTGATTTCCTTGCGCTCGTTCGCGTGCATCTGCAGCAGACGGCCGATACGCTCCTTCTTGCCGCGGACCGATGTAAACACGGTGTCGCCGGACGACAGCACACCCGAATAGACGCGAATGAACGTCAATTGCCCGACATAGGGGTCGGTGGCAATCTTGAAAGCCAGCCCTGCGAACGGTTCCGTGTCCTCGGCCTTGCGCACGTCGGGCTCGCCGTTTTCCTTCTGGCCCTTGACGGGCGGAATGTCGGCGGGCGACGGCAGGTAGTCGATGACCGCATCGAGCATCGCCTGCACGCCCTTGTTCTTGAACGCTGATCCGCAGAGCATCGGCACGATTTCGTTGTTCAACGTGCGGATGCGCAGGCCTCGCTTGACCTCCTCGGCCGACAACTCCCCGGACTCGAGGTACTTGTTCATCAGCTCCTCGTTCGCCTCGGCCGCGGCTTCGACCATCTTCTCGTGCCATTCCTTGGCCTGATCCGCGAGCTCGGCCGGGATGTCCTTGCGCTCGAACTTCATCCCCTGGGTAGCCTCGTCCCAGTAAATCGCCTGCATCGTGACCAGGTCGACCACGCCCTGGAATTTCTCCTCGGCGCCGACGGGAATCTGGATCGGAATCGGATTGGCCTTCAGACGCAGCTTCATCTGGTCGTAGACCTTGAAGAAGCTCGCGCCGACACGGTCCATCTTGTTGACGAAAGCGAGCCTGGGTACCCGGTACTTCTGCGCCTGGCGCCATACCGTTTCCGACTGCGGCTGCACGCCGCCGACCGCGCAGTACACCATGCACGCGCCGTCGAGCACCCGCAGCGAACGCTCGACCTCGATGGTGAAGTCGACGTGCCCCGGAGTATCGATGATGTTGATGTGATGCTCCGGATAGCTGAGATCCATCCCCTTCCAGTAGCAGGTGGTGGCCGCGGAAGTGATCGTGATGCCGCGCTCCTGTTCCTGCTCCATCCAGTCCATGGTCGCCGCGCCGTCGTGTACCTCGCCGATCTTATGGTTCACGCCGGTGTAGAACAGAATGCGCTCGGTGGTCGTGGTCTTGCCCGCATCGATGTGCGCGCTGATGCCGATGTTGCGATAGCGCTCGATTGGAGTCTTACGTGCCACAGCGATACCCATCCTTTGTCATTCGGGGGCCCTGAATATGGGGGCGCAACCCGCTGATTCCAAGCCTCAGAACCTGTAATGCGAGAACGCCTTGTTGGCGTCCGCCATTCTGTGAACTTCCTCGCGCTTCTTCATCGCGCCGCCCCGCCCTTCCGCGGCTTCCTGCAACTCGCCCGCCAGGCGCACGGTCATCGATTTCTCGCCCCGCTTCTGCGCCGCCTCGCGGATCCAGCGCATGGCGAGCGCGACGCGGCGTACCGGCCGCACCTCCACCGGAACCTGATAGTTCGCGCCGCCCACACGGCGGCTCTTGACCTCGACCACGGGTTTCACGTTCTGCACGGCCTGCGTGAAGACTTCGACCGGGTCCTTTCCCGCTTTCGACTTGATGACGTCGAACGCGCCGTAAACGATGCGCTCTGCGACCGACTTCTTGCCGCGCGTCATCAGGACGTTGACGAACTTCGCGACGTCGGTATTGTGGAACTTCGGATCCGCCAGGATCTCGCGTTTGGGGACTTCTCTACGACGGGGCATGGTGTCCTCTGTTTCGCCGACGTCAGGCGGCAGCCTTGGCCCGCTTGGCGCCGTACTTGGAGCGGCTTTGCTTGCGATCCTTCACCCCCTGCGTGTCCAGGGAGCCGCGCACGATGTGATAGCGCACCCCGGGAAGGTCCTTGACGCGACCGCCGCGGATCAGGACCACCGAGTGCTCCTGCAGGTTGTGCCCTTCGCCGCCGATGTAGCCGATCACCTCGAAGCCGTTGGTGAGCCTCACCTTGGCGACTTTCCGAAGCGCCGAGTTCGGCTTCTTCGGCGTAGTCGTGTAGACCCGGGTGCAGACACCCCGCTTCTGGGGCGATCCGGCAAGCGCCGGAACCTTCGATTTCGGGCGCCGTGCAGTTCTCACGCCACGCACTAACTGATTGACGGTAGGCATTTTTTTCCGTGTCCAGAAACGAACCGGGCGACCGCGTGAACCACCCGCTGTCGCCCAGGTGCAAAAAAGAGGCCGGATTATAAAGGGCTTTTTCGCCTACCGTCAAGGATTATGCGGAGCGGAATTGACCCTTCGTCATCCCGATTCCGTGTCCCGGGATTCCGCGGGGCGCGGGTCGCGAACGAAGCCGAATCGCCCGGGCAATTCGGCTCGAAAAATGCGGCCGAGCGGCACCCGTTGCCCCGCGCAGGCGAGCCGCGCGCCCGCGTCCGACTCGTCGATGCCTTCACTGGCCGCCAAGAGGTCCCGATCATCGAGATTGCCGACGCCGGAACCCGTCGCGAGGATCAGCGCACCCCGTTCGTCGCGCCACGCGCCACAGAGGTTGCCCGCGGGCCGATCGCACTGGTTGATCAGCCGCTCGCCGTCGAGGTGAAACACGAATGGAGCGCAGGCAAGGCGCACGTAGACGCGCTGCGGTCCATTCTGAAAGAACCAGCACCCGTGGGCATCCCGCGCGTAGTTGCGGCCGATGAAGTCGCGCAGCGCAGGATTGCCAATGCGGCCGAACTCGGCGGTCGCGGGATTGCGTAGCAGCCAGTTGCCGCGCTCATCCAGAGCAAGCCAACCATATACCGCCGGCACCGACGGCCATTTCGCCAGAGCGCGTATTACCGTCTGGTCCATCCTGCGTTCAACGCATCTCCTGACCCACTATTCATTTCGCCGTCGCAAGAAGATCATCGATCGGCGCCGGTCGCGCAATCCCGAACCCCTGCGCATACTCGACGCCGAGCCCGATCAGTCGCGCCAGAACTTCGGCCTCTTCCACGAACTCCGCAATCACGCCGACCCTGATCGTCTGCGCGACTCGTACGATCGCGCGCAGTTTGTTCAGGGCGGTGTTGGCGCTGAGGAGGCGACGAGTAATGGATCCGTCCACTTTGATAAAGTCGACGCGCAGGGTCTTGAGGGGTGCGAAGGTCGCCGCGCGCCGCCCGAATCCGTCGATCGCCACCCGGCATCCAAGGGCGCGCACGGCCGTGCCGAACCGCACCGCCGCGTTCAGCCGGCCAAGAACATCGACCTCGTCGATCTCGAAGCACAGTGCCTCCGCGGGCACACCGAACTGACGCAGTGTCTGCGCGACGTACCCGGGAAAACTGAGGTCCTGGAGCGTCGCACTCGCAACATTTACGCTGAACTGCCTGAATCCCTTGAGCGAGCCGCGGGCTATTCGCTGCACCAACCGGCTTACGACCCAGCGGTCAAGGGCGGGCATCATGCCGTACTGCTCGAATACCGGGAGGAATTCGCCCGGCGGAAGCAATTTCGTCTCTTCTTCGCGCAGTCTCACCAGCACTTCCCCCATGACAAATCGTCTTTCCTCCAGCTTGGCGATCGGCTGCAAGTAAAGCTGAAGTTCATCGCCGGCAAGCGCCTTGCGCAATCGCTGCGCAGGATCGCCCCACCCGGTGAACTCACCATCCATCGCCGCGAGGAATTCCGCGTCGATCGGTACGGAACGATCCTTCTCGTTCATATTGAAAAGCGCGACACGTCAGTGACGAGTGCCTTTAGCCTAGCACGCCGATTTCGAGGAATTGGCGTACCATCACCAGTGCTTCCAACCTGTATCTCTGCATCCAATACCGTGCGCAGCCCCGATCGCGTTATTGACACCGGCATTCGCGCTGCGAGAGCGAACGTTGCTTTCGATCAAGCGCTTATCGAGGCACGCAACGCGGGAAAGATTCCGGACACGATCCGCTTCCTGCGCTTTCGACCTTCGGCGCTGGTCGGCCTGCACCAGATCCTCGCGCACGAGGTACGCCTGGACTACTGCCGGCAAACCGGCATCGAAGTGGGGCGTCGGATCACCGGCGGCGGAGGACTCTACCTCGACGAAGGACAGATCGGCTGGGAACTCGTCATGGATCGTCGCCGGCTCGGGACGACCGACCTCGCGGAGATTGCCGCCCGAATCTGCCGGGCGGCCGCCTCCGGCCTGCGGCAGCTCGGCATTCAGGCCGAGTTTCGCCCTCGCAACGACATCGAGGTGGGCGGCCGCAAGATCAGCGGCACGGGCGGCTTCATCGACGGCAACACGCTCTTCTACCAAGGCACCCTTCTGATCGAGTTTGATCCCGCCCGGATGATCGATGTTCTCAAGGTTCCCGTAGAAAAGCTCGCCAAGCGCGATTTGGACGATGCCCGGCGGCGCGTCGTCACGGTACGGGAAGTCCTGGGCAGGACCCCTTCCCTGGATGAGGTCTATGCGGCCCTGCTGACTGGATTCAGGGAAGAGCTCGGATTCAGGCCCCGGTGGGACTCCGCGACCGAATATGAAGAGAATCTCGCGACCGCGCTCTATGAGCGCGAGTTCGGCACCGAAGACTTCGTCCACCTTGTCGACGCACCGGAAGCGGAGGAAGGCCTCGTTTCTGCGACGCTGGTGCGTCGCGGCGGGACGCTGCGCGCCGATATCCGGCTGGAAGGACCTGGTCTGAGCCGCATCAGGGAGGTGCTGCTAACCGGCGATTTCTTCGTCACGCCGCCGCGAACGATCTTCGATTTGGAGGCGAGGCTGCGCGGACGAGCCACTGCCGAGGTCGGATCGGTGATAGACGGTTTCTTTGCCTCGACCGAGTGCGATCTGGTTGCACTGGCGCCAGCCGATTTTCGCGAGGTCGTCGACCGAGCCCTGCGACAACTCACGTTTCGCGCCGACGGACATGTGTTGCGCGGACATTGGCGCGGGCCGGCCCCCGGGACATTGCCGTCACTCGTATTTCTTCACGATGCGTTGGGTAGCACTCGGATGTGGAGCGACGTACCGGATCAGATCGTTCGGGCAACAGGCTGCGGTGCCCTGATCTTCGACCGCTGGGGCTCAGGCGATTCTGAGCCGCTCGCCCTTCCCCATCATCGTGACTACCTTCTCCGGGAGGCGCTTCGCGTCCTGCCGGAAGTGCTCGCTCAGGCCAAGCTGAAAGATGTGATTCTTGTCGGCCAGTCCGATGGCGCCTCGATCGCGCTCGCGTTCGCCGGCGCGTACCCTGAGCTCGTGCGCGGAGTCGTTGCGATATCGCCGCACCTCTTCCGGGAGCCGCGAACGCTCGACGCCATCCGGGCCCAGATTTCGGATTTCAGGCAAGGCGACCTCAAGGCACGCCTTCAGCGGCATCACGGCAGGAAGGCGGAAGTATTGTTCGAGCGCCTGGTCGAGGTCTGGACCGCGGACGATGCCGCCGCCGGCTGGGGCCTTGAGCCATACGTCGCCGGCATTCGCTGTCCGGTGCTGGCCATCCAGGGAGAGAACGACGAGTTCTTTTCCGAGAGACAGCTCGAAGCATTGCGGGCATGCGCGCCCGGAAGCGTCGAGGTGCGAAAGATCGCCGAGTGCGGGCACTACCCGTTTATCCAGGCGCGCGGAGCAACGCTTGCCGCGGTGACGCAGTTCATCCGAGCGCTCCTGGATGCGCGAGAGCCCCGCCTCCCGGAACGAGTCAATTGACGTCGCGGCCATCCGTCGCCGCTGCATTCGCTATTCCACACCCCCACCTCAATTCGATCACGATGCCTCGCGAAGATTTCGTTTGCACCCCGCAGTTGCGGGTTCGCTGGGCCGAAGTGGACATGCAGAAGATCGTCTTCAACGGCCACTACCTGACCTATATCGACACGGCAATCGCCGAGTACTGGCGCGCGATCGGCTTGCCATACCCCCAGGGCTACGTGGAAAGGTATTCGAACGACGTTTATCTGCGCAAGGCAACTGTCGAGTACCTCGGTTCGGCGCGCTACGACGACGTCCTGTCGGTGTGCTGCAGGGTGGGCAGGCTCGGCCGCAGCAGCATGACATTTCACTTCGAGATTTTCCGTGACGAGCCTGATCCCGCTTCTGCGCCGCTCGCAACGGCCGAATTGGTCTACGTCAATGCCGAACCGTCGAGCATGTCCCCTGCGCCGCTGCCTCAGGAAGTGCGTGATCGCATCACACGCTACGAGCGTGTGGCACCGCAGTCATGAGCACGGCCGAGATCCTCTACTGGGAGGACTTCAAAGTCGGCGAGGCGGTCGCGATGGGTACTCACACTTTCGTCGAAGAGGAGATGATCGACTTTGCGCGCAAGTTCGACCCTCAACCGTTTCACGTCGATCCGGTGGCCGCGAAGGATTCCTATTTCGGCGGCCTGATCGCGAGCGGCTGGCATACCTGCGCAGTCGCGATGCGCCTGCTGTGCGACAACTACATCAATCGCAGCGCCAGCCTCGGTTCGCCCGGAATCGAGAATGTGCGCTGGCTGGTGCCGGTACGCGCAGGCGATACGCTCTCCTACCGGCGCGTGGTGCTCGAAGCGCGCACCTCCAGGAGCCGTCCGGATGTGGGGCTGGTCAAGTCGCGTACCGAAGCGGTGAACCAGAAAGGCGAGACGGTTCTAACCTTCGAGGGCTGGGGTATGTTCGGCCGCCGCCCGGGCTAGGCTCGCTCCGTCTGCGTCGCTCTTCTTCAGTGGAACCGCTCGTAGGTCGCGAAGCTTGTAAGCAGCCTGACCACCCCATAGGCGAGCCAGACGCGCACTCGCAGCCATAGGGATTGCCGCTTCCATTGGCGCGGCGGCACCGTGTGTGCGCCGCCACGCATCGCCTTTTCGAGACTCGAGCGCAACTGCTCCGTGAACTCGCGGTCGTCGACGAACACGTTCGCCTCTCGCGCCAGCAACAAGCTGAACGGATCGATATTCGACGAGCCCGCGCATGCGACCTGTCGGTCGAAGACGGCGACTTTCGCGTGCAGGAAGCTGCGGTGATACTCGCGAATCTCCACGCCTGCGTCGAGCAGCGCCCCATAGAGCGCGCGCGACGCGTAATGCAGCAGGACGTACTCGACCCGGCCCTGCAGCAGCAGCACGACCCGCACTCCGCGAGCGGCGGCGTCCGTAAGCGCGCGCCTGAAACGCCGCCCCGGGAAAAAGTAGGCGCAGGCGATCACGATCTCGTCGCGCGCCTCCCCGATGAAGTGAAGATATCCGTCCTCGATGTCGCTGCGGTGACGCACGCTGTCCCGCACGACGAATGCAACGCGCTGCCCCCCCAGGATCGCCTCTGGCGTGTCGGGCGCATCGGGAACGGGTTTGCGCGACAGAGGCGAGAAGCCCGGCCAGCGCCGACGGAACGTCGCCCACGAGACCTGCGCCCAAAGCCGGGCCGCCGAGGCGCGCACCTCCTCGGTGAGCGGCCCCTCGATTCTCACCGCGTAGTCGTAGCGCGGCGGCGTCTGGTCCCGCGTATCGTAGTCGTCGATCACGTTGATGCCGCCGACGAAGGCGACACGCCCGTCGATACAGGCCAGCTTCCGGTGCATGCGCCGCAGGCGCCCTCTGCGCAGGGACCACGGGCTGATGCGCGGGCGGAAGACCAGTACATCGGCTCCAGCGCGCCGGAGCATGTCGTGGAAGCGCGGCGCGAAATCGCGCGCGCCAAACCCGTCGAGCAGCAGATGTACCGCCACCCCACGCGCCGCCGCCCGCGCAAGCGCATCGGCCACCATGCTTCCCGTTTCGTCGTCGGCGAAGATGTACGTCTCGAAAAACACTTCCTTCCCGGCTTCGTCGATCGCGGCCAGGAGTGACGGGAAATACTCCTCGCCATTGCACAAGAGGCGAAGATGGTTTCCCGGAACGAACCGCATCGGTTACTCGCGCTTGAGGAGCGCGCTCAGCGCAAGGTGGTCCGAGAGCATTGACCAGGGCGCACCCCGGTGCACCTCGGCATGGAGCACGTCGAATCCGCGGATGTAGATCCTGTCGAGGCGCAGCAGCGGCAGAAAGCTGGGAAACGTACGCGCCGCGCGGCCTCCCCGTGAAATGGACACCTCCCTCATGCCGAGGCTACCCTCCAGGATCGACGTCGCCCGGTGTCGCCAATCGTTGAAGTCGCCTGCGACAATCACCGGCAGGTCGCGCGCCACGATTTCCTCCAGCCGGCCGGCGATCGCGTCGAGCTGCTTGCGGCGGCCGCGCTCGTGCAGCGAAAGATGCACGCAAACGCAGTGCAGCGATCGGCTCCACCCCGGCACGTCGACCACGCAGTGCAGCAGGCCCCGTTTCTCGAAACGATGGCTCGAGACATCCTCGTTCGATATCGAAACGATCGGAAAGCGCGACAGAATGGCGTTGCCGTGATGCCCGTGGTCGTAGACCGCATTTTGGCCATAGGCGTGCTGCCAGCGATCCTCGGCGAGGAACTCGTATTGGGGCGTCGGCGGCCACGCCGTGAAGCGCAGCGCATGACGCTCGTTCAACCCCAGCACTTCCTGCAGAAAGACGATGTCCGGCGACAGCGCGCGCAGGCCCTCGCGCAATTCGTGTATCACCATTCGCCGGTTGAACTGCGACAGTCCCTTATGGACGTTCAGGGTAATGATACGCAGCCGCCCGGTCATTCCGGCGATCTCAAAGAAATTTGGCGGCGACTCTCAATGTTGTGCTTCGCGCGAGCTCGCGGTCTGTGGCTTGAGAAACGGCAGCGCGAGCGCGCGGTAAAGTGGCTCGTTGCAGATGAGCCTCGAGATACCCGTCGCAATGAGGGACGTCGCCATCAACGGCAGCAGCATTTCGTGATTGTCGGTCATTTCCATGACGATGACGAAGGCCGTGATGGGCGCCTGCACCACGCCGGCGAAGTACGCCACCATCCCGAGCAGCGCCACCGCCGCTGCCGGCGCGTAGGGCAACACCAGCGCTAGATTCGCGCCCAGTCCTGCGCCGACCGCGAGCGAAGGCGAGAACAGCCCGCCAGGGATCCCGCTCACGTAGGACACCAGGGATGCGCACCACTTCAAAGCCCCGAAGGAGGCCGGAAGCGCTTCCGTGCTCTCGACGATCCTGCGCGCTTCGTCGTATCCGGTGCCGTAGGTATAGCCGCCCGAGGCCAGACCGATCAGCGCGAGAAGAAGTCCGCAGGCGGCCCCGAACGCAACCGGGCGTTCGCGCACGAACCTGCCGATCTTCCCCGGAAGGCCGCGCGAGAACAGCACCAGGAGCTGGCTGAAGATCCCGCCCGCCAGTCCGCCGGCAACGCCGCACACTCCGACCGCGATCCACGAATCGCCGAAACCGATCGAGGCCGAGGTATGCCCGAAATAAGTGTAGTCGCCCATGAATGCCAACGTGACGGCGCCCCCCACGATCACCGCGGTAATGATCGTGCCGCTGGTGCGCTCCTCGAACGACCGGCTCATTTCCTCGATCGCGAACACGATTCCGGCGAGTGGCGTGTTGAATGCGGCAGCGATCCCTGCCGCGCCGCCGGCCAGGATGAGCCCCTTTTCCATGTCATGGCGCGAAAATCGGATGAGCTTGCCGATCGAGTGCATGATCGCGGCGCCGATCTGCACGGTCGGCCCCTCGCGCCCGACTGCCGCGCCCGAAGCGAGTCCGATCAGCGTGAGGAAGATCTTGCCTGTCACCGTGCGCAGGCCCAGCAGCCGGCCGCGCTCGGCGTGGCTGGAAATCGAAAGCGATGCGATGGTCTGCGGAATCCCGGAACCCTCGCTCCCCGGAAAGTGGCGCGTCGCCGCGACCACCAGGGCGATCCCGACCGGCGTGAGCACCAGCGGGAGGTAAGGCGACCAGGCAATCCCGACGTGCAGCAGGTGGTTGGCGTACTCGGCGCCTTTCGCAAACAGCATCGCGATGCCCGACACCGCGATTGCGCCGCCCCAGAACACGACTCGCTGTAGCCATCGACGCGGCGAGAGCAGGTGGTGCAGTCGGTGCGGGCGGCGCAAGCCCTGCTTAACGGTTCGACCTTCAGCAGGTTCGTCTTCGGGGTCGGGCTTCCAGGGGGCGGCCAATTCGACCGGAGGCTGCGCTGCCTCCGGCGCGGCCTCTGCTTTCTCTGACATAGGGCCCGGATTCTACGCCATCGCGGCCCCGATATGGCTCGGAAGCATGTCGATTGCGTCACGATTGGACCATGAAAAACATTTATGCGCCGCTTCACGCCATGGAAGCCAGACGTACGCAAGGTGTTCCCCGGGTGCGAGTGTCACCGGAACGGCCTCTGGAATCTGAAGGCTGAACACATGCTCGGTGTTGTACGTGGTTCCCGGCACGAAGCGGTGACTCCATTCCCCCCAGATGCGGAAAGTGTTGATCACGTTCCAGCGCAACAACTTGGCGGGCACCGTGACGATGCCGGTCTCCTCGCGCACCTCGCGCGCGGCGGCCTGCTCGAGCGGCTCGTCGGGGCGATCGACCGAACCCGTCACCGATTGCCAGTATCCGGGCCTGAGCGCGCGCTCAAGCAGCAGGACCTCGAGCGCCGGCGTATGAATCACGACGAGGACGGAGACCGGGATCTTGAGCTTCATGCCCCCTTCCGGCGAAACAGGTCTGGCAGTGCGAGGGTGTTTTCACCGTCGAGGAACACGGCAAAGAACGGCCGCCCGCGCTCGCTCCAGTATTGCGCGCTGGAGGCCAGGATATCCACCAGCACGCCGAACTCGTCGGGCCGGCGCGCCCGCAGAGTCTCGAATCCCTCTATAAGCAGCACATGCCGATCTCCGGCGCGCCAGGACAGGTCGGTCAGGCAATCCTCGAGCGCGTCCCAGTTGCGGCCGAACCATTGCGGAAACGCAAGCTCGGCGGCAAGGCGCTCAAGCAGCTGTTCCTTCTCGGAAACCGGGGCGAGGTCGATACGCACGAGGTCGAAGCCCGCTCCGCGCAAGGCGTCGAGAATTTCGTCCGCCTGCGGCGCCCTGTAAACCCCCGAGCGCGACGCGTCCCGCAGCCGTGCCAGAAGATTGCTCATTTCATTCCCTTATCCGCAGGAAGCTGCGGTAATGGTCCCGAGTGTAGTAGAGCTCGCCCCTGCGGCCGGAGACGATTCGCTTGGCGCCCCGCTCCGCGGCACCCGGCGGCGCCACCGTGTACTCGCGGTAGTAGCCCCGATAACGGCGCGGGAGGAGCTGCTCGTGATTGGCAAATACGCTGCCGTCCTTGGCGTAAGGGAACGGGCCACCGCTGCGAATCAGCCTGACCGTGTGGGCCGCCTCGGGCGGCAGGGCGTCGATGCGAATCTCGCCGAGCGGCTTGGCGGCCGCGGCGCTCGACGCGACGGCGAACGCAAGGATCGCCGCGAACAGGCGCATTACGTCTTCGGGGTCTCTCGCAAGCGCAGGCCCAGCTCGCGCAGCTGCTTCTCGTCCACGGGGCTTGGAGCGTGCGTCAGCAGGCATTGCGCGCGCTGCGTCTTGGGAAACGCGATTACGTCGCGTATCGACTCGGCCCCGGTCATCATGGCAACGATGCGGTCGAGGCCGAAAGCGATGCCGCCATGCGGCGGCGCGCCGAACTGCAGATTATCGAGGAGGAAGCCGAACTTGAGTCGCGCCTCGTCCTCGGTGATGCCAAGCGCCCGGAACACCTTTGACTGCACGTCGGCTCGATGAATACGCACCGATCCGCCTCCGATCTCGGAGCCGTTGAGAACCATGTCGTAGCCCTTCGAAAGCGCCTTGCCCGGATCGCTGGCGAGCAGGTCTTCGTGGCCGTCCTTGGGCGACGTGAAGGGGTGATGCATCGCCGACCAGCGCTTGGACTCGTCGTCCCACTCGAACATCGGGAAGTCCACGACCCAGAGCGGGCGCCATCCCTGCTGCGCATAACCCTTGTCGTGCCCGAGCTTGACGCGCAACGCACCCAGCGCGTCGTTGACGACCTTAGCCCTGTCCGCGCCGAAGAAAAGGATGTCGCCGTCCTGCGCGCCGGTGCGCTCCAGGATCTTGGCCAGCACGTCCGGCGGCAGAAACTTCACGATCGGCGACTGCAGCCCGTCCGGCAGCTTCGCGCGATCGTTCACGCGGATGTACGCAAGGCCCTTGGCCCCGTAGATCCCGACGAATGCCGTGTAGTCGTCGATCTCCTTGCGCGTCAGATCGGCCTTGGGCACGCGCAGCGCCGCCACCCGCCCGCCCGGCATGTCCGCCGCTGCCCGGAACACCTTGAACTCGACCGTTCGCATCAGCTCGGTGAGCTCGGTCAATTCGAGCTCGACCCGCAGATCCGGCTTGTCGGAGCCGAAGCGCGACATCGCCTCGGCGTAGGTCATTCGTGGAAACGGGCTTTCGAGCTGCACCCCGAGGACTTCCTCGAAGACATGCCGGATGAGTTCCTCGTTTATGGCCTGGATTCCGGCTTCGTCCAGAAACGAGGCTTCGATATCGATCTGCGTGAATTCCGGCTGACGGTCGGCCCGCAGGTCCTCGTCGCGGAAGCACTTCACGATCTGGTAGTAGCGATCGAAGCCCGCCACCATCAACAGTTGCTTGAACAGCTGAGGGGATTGCGGCAGGGCGAAGAACTCCCCGGGATGAACGCGGGACGGCACCAGATAGTCGCGCGCGCCCTCCGGGGTCGAGCGCGTGAGCATCGGCGTCTCGATATCGATGAAGCCCTGCGCATCGAGATAGCGGCGCACCGCCATCGCGACGCGGTGGCGAAGCCGGAGGTTGCGCTGCATGGGCTCCCGCCGCAGGTCGAGCACGCGGTAGGTCAGCCGCGTGGTCTCCGACAGGGTATCGTCGTCGAGCTGGAACGGGGGCGGCGCCGAGACGTTCAGGACTTCGACTTCGTGCGCCAGCACCTCAATCTCGCCGGAGCGCAGGTTCGGATTCACGGTACCGTCTGGGCGCCGGCGCACCGTTCCGGTCACCCGCAGTACGTACTCGTTGCGCGAACGGTCGGCGATGGCGAACGCTTCCGGTCGGTCCGGATCGAAAACCACCTGCGCCAGGCCCTCCCGGTCGCGCAGGTCGATGAAGATCACGCCGCCATGGTCGCGCCTGCGGTGCGCCCATCCGCATAGCGTTACGCTGCGGCCAGTCAAGGCGGCCGAAAGTTCGCCGCAGTAGTGCGTTCGCATGTGCAAGATCCTGCTAGGAAATTCTGCCCGGTGCGCGGGACGCTTCGAGCCTGCCACTGGGCGATGCCACGCCCATGGAGATGATGTACTTGAGCGCATCGTCGACGCTCATGTCGAGCTCGATGACCTCGGCCCTGGGCAACATCACGAAATAGCCCCCGGTCGGGTTCGGCGTGGTGGGCACGTAGACGCTGACGTAATCGCCCTTCAGATGATTGACGACGTCTCCGCCTGGTACGCCGGTGAGGAACGCGATCGTCCACACGCCATCGCGCGGCCACTGCACCAGCACTGCCTTGCGGAAGGCCTGGCCGGACGAGGAAAACAACGTGTCCGAGACCTGTTTGACGGCCGAATAAATGGAGGACACGAACGGGATTCGGTTCAGCAGCCGATCCCAGATCCGCACCAGCCGCTGACCGATGAAATTCGCCGCGAGCACCCCGGTGACGAACACGATCAGGACCGTCAGTATTACCCCCTGACCGGGCACGTCCACACCGAGCCAGTACTGGGTTCGCCAGTGCACGGGCAACCACAGCATGCTCTGGTCGAGGGTGTCGACCACGAGCTTCAGGACCCAGATCGTGATGACCAGCGGGATCCAGATCAGAAGGCCGGTGATGAGGTACTTTTTCAAGGTCGAAGGAGCCGCCTGTGCCGCGGCCCGGCGCGGCGCGCGCGCCGCGAAGCGTGAAAGCCGGGAATTATATCGTTCAGGCCGCGGTTCCGCCGCCGCCCGAAGCGGGCGCTTCGGATTTCGCCTTGGGTTTCGTTTCCGATTTCGCGTCCGCCTTGCCGTCCGGCTTCGCCTCGGATCCCGCCGCCGGCTTCGAATCGGAGGGCTTGGCTGCCTTGCTGCCGCTGTTGCGGAAGTCGGTGGCGTACCAGCCGCTGCCCTTGAGCTGGAAGCCCGCAGCGCTCAGCAACTTCTGAAACGTCGCCTTGCCGCACGAAGGGCAGACGGTGAGCGGCGGCTCGGACACCTTCTGCAGGTACTCGTCCTGGAAGCCGCATTCACTGCAACGGTATTCGTAAATCGGCATCGCGCTGCCCCTAACGTCCTGATTTGAACGGCGATAGGGGGCGAATTATAGGTCAGAACGGGATGTCGTCCTCCATATCGTCAAACTTGCCGCCTGCCTTCTTCGACCCCGCCTTGGGTTCCGCCGCCCGCGCCGGCTCCGCCGGCTCGCGCGGCGCCTCGCCGCGCGGCTCCCCTGAGCCGCTGCGCGAACCCAGCATCTTCATCGTTTCGGCAACAATCTCGGTGGTGTAGCGGTCCTGGCCCTCCTTGTCCTGCCACTTGCGCGTGCGCAGCCGACCTTCGACGTAGATCTGGGACCCCTTTTTGAGGTACTCCCCCGCGATCTCCGCCAGACGGGCACGAAACACCACGCGGTGCCATTCGGTCTCCTCCTTCTTCTCTCCGCTCGTCTTGTCGGTCCACTGGAAAGACGTCGCGACCGACACGTTGGTCAGCGCCGCGCCATCCGGCATGTAGCGCGTCTCGGGATCGCGTCCCAGGTTACCGACCAGAATCACCTTGTTCACTGAAGCCATCTAGACCTCCCCCCATCGCTAGTTGTCCACACAGGGCGCCCCGCAGGCTCAAGCGCTCCCTGAACGGGAAACGTCGGACTTGGCCAGCTCGTTGACACGCTTCGGCGCGAGCGGACGCATACCCGCCGCCGCCAGCAGCCACACCGCAGCCAGGGCGGCACAGGTGCTGAAGACGGCCCCCGGGCCGTGGTGCTTGGCCAGCCAGCCGCCGAGCATGCCGCCGACAAACAGACCCAAGGTCTGGGTCGTGTTGTAAACGGCGATCGCCGTACCCCGCGCGTTCGCCGGGGCGATGCGCGACACGAGCGATGGCAGGAGTGCCTCTAGCACGTTGAATGCAACAAAGAATGCGATCATGAGACCGGCAAGCGGCATGATGCGATCGGGGGCCACCCTGAGCCCTGCCTCGACCGCGGCAAGCAGCAGCACGGTGGCCAGCAGCACCGACTTGTGATGGTTGCGCCGGTCGGCATAGAACACCGCGGGCACCATCAGAACGAACGAGGTCAGCACCACCGGCAAATAGAATTTCCAGTGCGAGGGCAGCGCCAGCCCCGCTTCGACCAGCATCGGCGGCACGACGACGAACATCGCCATCTGGGAAACGTGCAGCACGAAAATCCCCAGGTTGAGCCGCATCAGCTCGGGTTGGGCCAGCAGCGCGGGCAGGTCGCGTGCGCGCGCAGGCGGCTCCGCGTGAGCGGGGTGCGCCGCGCTGGGCACCGCCGCAAAGAGCAGCCAGATGGCGACAAACGACATCAGGCCGGTAACGTAGAACACGCCGCTCAGGCCGATCCAGCGGTAAAGCAACGGCGCGACGACCAGCGAAAGCGCAAACGCGAAGCCGATCGTGCTGCCGATCATCGCCATTGCCTTGGTGCGATGCTGCTCGCGCGTGAGATCCGCCGTCAGTGCCACGACCACGGAAGACACCGCGCCCGCGCCCTGGATCGCACGGCCCGCGATCACCAGATAGATGCTGTGCGCCGCCCCCGCCAGGAAACTGCCGGCTGCAAACAGCAACAGTCCGACCACGATCACCGGCTTTCGCCCCCAGCGATCGGAAGCCATGCCGTAGGGAATCTGCAAGAACGCCTGCGTGAGTCCATAAGCGCCGAGCGCGAGGCCCACCAACGTCATGTTGTCGCCCCCGGCGAGCTTGTGTGCGTCGACGGCGAGCAGAGGAAGGATCAGGAACAGCCCGAGCATTCTCAGGCCGAAAAGCGAGGCGAGCGAGACGCCAGCGCGTCGCTCTTGAGGGCTCATGCGCTCGGAATTCATGCGTTGAGTCAGCGTCCGGAAAGAAGAAGCAACAAAGGTGTGGAACGACCTGCCAGGAACTCGTTATAGTAGCAGGTTTGATTTCCCGCCCGCCTGTCGGCGGCGTTACATGGACACGATCCGCGTACGCGGTGCGCGCACCCACAACCTGAAAAACCTCAACCTCGAGCTGCCGCGCAACAAGCTCGTGGTGATGACAGGGCTCTCGGGCTCGGGCAAGAGTTCGCTCGCCTTCGATACGCTCTACGCGGAGGGCCAGCGCCGCTACGTCGAATCGCTGTCGGCCTATGCGCGCCAGTTCCTGCAGCTGACCGAGAAGCCGGACGTCGACCTGATCGAGGGTCTGTCGCCGGCGATCGCTATCGAGCAGAAAGCGGCGAGCCACAATCCCCGCTCGACCGTCGGCACCGTAACAGAGATCCACGATTATCTGCGCCTGCTCTTCGCGCGGGTCGGCACGCCGCATTGTCCGGATCACGGCCTGCCGCTGCAGGCCCAATCGGTGGCGCAGATGGTCGATCACATCCTCGCACTGCCCGAAGACACGAGGCTGTTGGTCCTCGCTCCGGTGGTGGCGGGCCGCAAGGGCGAGCAGGCAGACCTTTTCGAGGAACTGCGCGCCCAGGGATTCACCCGCGTGCGCGTCGACGGTAAGGTGTTCGACCTCGATGCGGCCCCGCGCCTGACCAGAAACGTCAAGCACACCGTCGACGTGGTCGTCGACCGCCTGAAGGTCAGAGCCGACGCGAAGCAACGCCTCGCGGAATCGTTTGAGACCGCACTGCGCCACGCCGCCGGGCGCGCGATCGCGGTCGAGCCGGACAGCGGCAAGGAGCATCTGTTCTCGTCCCAGTTCGCCTGCCCGCAGTGCGGCTACGCGCTGGCCGAGCTTGAGCCGCGCCTGTTCTCGTTCAACAACCCGATGGGTGCCTGCCCTGGCTGCGATGGTCTTGGCACGGTCGAGTTCTTCGATCCCAAACGCCTGGTGGCGCACCCGAACCTGAGCCTGGCGAGCGGCGCCATTCGCGGCTGGGATCGGCGCAATCACTTCTACTTCTCGATGCTGCAATCGCTCGCGAAGCATTACCGCTTCGACGTCGAGCAGCCATGGGAGGCGCTCGATGAGGCAACGCAGAATCTGATCCTGTACGGATCGGGCAAGGAAAAGATCGCCTTCACCTACCTAGGCGAGCGCGGCCGCAGCACGATCAAGGAGCACGCTTTCGAGGGCATCGTGCACAACCTTCAGCGGCGCTACCGGGAAACCGACTCGGTGGTGGTCCGCGAAGAGCTCGCCAAGTATCTCAATCACAAGGCCTGCCCGGATTGCGGCGGTGCGCGCCTGCGGCGGGAAGCACGCCACGTGCTGCTCGAGGGCAAGTCCATCTACGAAATCTCGCACGTCCCGATGCGCCAGACTCTGGAGCTGTTCCGTTCGCTGCGCTTGGACGGCACGCGCGCACAGGTCGCCGAGCGCATCGTGCGCGAGATCGCGGACCGCCTCGAGTTCCTGGTCAACGTCGGACTGGATTACCTGTCGCTCGACCGCTCGGCCGAAACGCTGTCGGGCGGCGAATCCCAGCGCATCAGGCTCGCCAGCCAGATCGGCTCCGGACTGACCGGCGTCATGTACGTGCTGGACGAACCGTCGATTGGCCTGCACCAGCGCGACAATGCACGCCTGATCGAGACGCTGAGGCGGCTGCGCGATCTCGGCAATTCAGTGCTCGTGGTCGAGCACGACGAGGAGGCGATCCTGGCTGCCGACCACGTCATTGACATGGGCCCGGGGGCCGGCGAGGCCGGCGGCCGCGTGGTCGCCCAGGGAACCCCGGCGGAAGTCATCGCCGACCCGGATTCGCTCACCGGCCAATACCTCGCCGGCACCCTCCGGATCGAGGTACCGCAGCGGCGTCGCCGGGCAAGCCGAAAGCGGCTCTCGATACGCGGCGCGCGCGGCAACAATCTCAAGGATCTGGACCTGGACCTGCCGCTCGGCCTGCTCGTCTGCGTCACCGGAGTCTCCGGCTCGGGCAAGTCGACGCTGATCAATGACACCGTGTACGCCGCCGTCGCGCGTCAGCTGTATGGCAGCGCGGTCGAGCCTGCGCCCTACGAGTCGATCGCGGGGATCGAGCAGTTCGACAAGGTGATCAGCGTCGACCAGAGTCCGATCGGGCGCACGCCTCGGTCCAACCCCGCCACCTATACCGGCCTGTTCACGCCGATCCGCGACCTGTTCTGCGGCGTCCCGGAAGCGCGCGCCCGCGGCTACGGTCCCGGGCGCTTCTCCTTCAACGTCAAGGGAGGACGCTGCGAGGCCTGTCAGGGCGACGGCCTGATCAAGGTCGAGATGCACTTCCTGCCGGACGTCTACGTTCCGTGCGACGTCTGCCACGGCCAGCGCTACAACCGGGAGACGCTCGAGATCCGGTACCGCAGCCGCAACATCCACGAAGTTCTCGAGATGACCGTCACCGAGGCGACGGAGTTCTTTTCCGCGGTTCCGGCGATCGCGCGCAAGCTCCATACCCTGCTCGACGTCGGGCTCGGCTACGTGCGTCTGGGCCAGTCGGCGACCACGCTCTCGGGCGGCGAGGCGCAGCGTGTGAAGCTCTCGCTCGAGCTGTCAAAACGCGATACGGGGCGAACGCTGTACATCCTAGACGAGCCGACCACCGGACTGCACTTTCACGACGTCAATATGCTGCTCGGGGTGCTGCACCGGCTGCGCGACGCCGGCAACACCGTCGTCGTGATCGAGCACAACCTGGACGTGATCAAGACCGCGGACTGGATCGTCGATCTCGGCCCCGAGGGCGGCGACGGCGGCGGACGCATCGTCGCCGAAGGCACCCCGGAGCAAGTCGCCGCCGACAAAGCGAGCTACACCGGACGCTACCTCAAGCACGCGCTCGGCGAGCCGCGCCGCCGCGCCGCAGCCTAGGCCGGCGCCAGGCGCGGTGCGCCCTCGCCCGACGCCTGCCAGGCGAGGCGCCGCTCGTGGAATCCGGCAAGGCTGGCGCGATGCCCGATCGAGACCAGCGTCGTGCCGGGCAGGCGCTCGCCGAGAAGGCGGTAGAGCGCCGCCTGGTCCTCGTCGGGCAGCGCCGAAGTCGCCTCGTCGAGGAACAGCCAGTCGGGATGGTTGAGCAGCGCGCGTGCAAACGCGAGCCGCTGCTGCTCGCCACCGGAGAGCACCTGCGCCCAGTTCTCGTTTCGGTCGAGTTCATCGGCGAAGCGCCCGAGCCCGACCGCGGATAGCGCCTCGCGCACCTCGCCGTCGCCGATCACCTTGTGATCGCCCGGGTAGCACACCGCGTGCTTGAGCGTGCCGATCGGCAGATAGGGTTTCTGCGGCAGGAACAGCAGCCGCCCGCCGTGGGGCAGCGCGATCTTGCCCTTCCAGTACGGCCAGATGCCGGCGAGCGCGCGGAACAGCGTCGACTTGCCTGCCCCCGAAGGACCGGTTACCAGAACATGCTCGCCGCGCTTCAACGCGAGCGTCGTCGGCGCGAGCAGCGGCCTGCCCTGCGGCAGTGCGAGCGCGACCTCGTCGAGCGCGAGCGTCGAAACGGCGCCTTCGACCCGTTCGCCGTCCAGTCGCGCCGCCTCCTCTCGCAACTGCGAGAGCGACGCGGCGAAACCA